>Ga0207682_10000007_pt1 | contig 88967 bp, 84 predicted proteins | sample KBSM63metaG_FD_184332 | JGI IMG/M metagenome (GOLD analysis project Ga0207682, IMG submission 184332) | Miscanthus rhizosphere microbial communities from Kellogg Biological Station, Michigan, USA - KBS M6-3 metaG (SPAdes) (version 2) | ecosystem: Host-associated > Plants > Roots > Rhizosphere >... | reverse complement strand
CTCGCCGCCACTCGACTACCACGTCAACGGCAGCTTCTTCATCGTCGCCCATTTCCACTACACGCTCTCGCCGGCAGCCTCTTCGGCCTGCTCGCCGGGGTCCACTATTGGTTCCCGAAGGTGAGCGGGGCGATGCTGCGCGAAGGGCTCGGCAAGCTCAGCTTCTGGCTGCTGGCGATCGGCGCCAACCTGACCTTCTTCCCGATGTTCTTCCTCGGCTTCGACGGGATGCCGCGCCGGGTGGCGGACTACACGCCGCGGCTCGGCGACCTCAACCTGCTCTCCTCGATCGGGGCCGGGGTGATCGCGCTCGGCATCCTCGTCTTCCTCGCCAACCTCTTCGTCTCCCTGCGCCGGCGCGTGCCGGCCGGCGATGACCCCTGGCAGGGACAGACGCTCGAGTGGGCGACCTCTTCGCCGCCGCCGCGGCACAACTTCGACTCGCTGCCCCGCGTCGGCTCCTATGCGCCGTTGCTCGACCGCCGCCAGGAAGCAGCCGCGGCGGAGGCGCACGAGGGGGCGGCGGCGTGAGGGGCGGCGGCGGACCGCTGCTCACCTGGGGTTGTCTGCAGCTCGTGCTCGGCGCCGGGCTCGCCGCCTTCTCGGAATTCGTGCCGGCGCTGCTCTTCCTCGCCGCCGCCGCGCCGGTCCTCGCCCTCGCCGCCTGGAACCGGCGGCGCCCGCCGCGCGAGAAACCGCGGCTCCTCCCCGCCGTCAGCCTGCCGGTGGTGATTGTCGCGATCGGCCTCGCGACCGCCGCGGTCGGCTTGACGGCGGGACTGTGGCTCTCCCTGGTCGGTGGCGAGATCGTCCTTTTCGGCGCGGTCTGGCTGGCCCGGGAGCTATACGACGAACGGCGGTGGGCGCCGTGATCCTGTTCTCCGCCGGGCTCTGCGTGCTCTTCGCCGGCCTGGCGGTCGACGACGTCTCGCTGCCGCTGCACATGGCCGGGCACGGCGTCGTCGTCGCGATCGCGGCGCCGCTGATCGTGCTGGGCCGACCGTTGAGCGCGGTGCTGCGGGCACTGCCGCGGGGCGCGGCGCGGCGCACGGTGATGCTGCTGCACTCGCGGCCGGCGCGGGTGCTGCTCTGGCCGCCCCTGGCGCTGCTCGCCTTCGTCGCAGTCCAGCTCGCCTTCCACCTGACGCCGCTCTACGGCGAGGCGCTCGAGGAGGGGCCGCTGCACGATGCCGAGCACCTGCTCTTCCTGATCACCGCGCTCTGGCTCTGGACGGTCTGCCTCGCGGTCGAGCCGCTGCCCCGGCGCTGGTCGCCGCTCGGCAGGGCGGGGCTGCTGATGGCGGCGATGATGTTGAGCGACATCGGCTCGGTGAAGCTGATGGTCGACGGCGAGGCGGCAGCGGGCGCGGCGATGACCGTCTCGATGCTGCCGATCGGCCTCGGCGCCGCCATCCTGTATTGGCGCGCCCTGCTGCGCGAAGAGCGCCGTGCCGTGCGCCGGGAAGTCGGCGATTCACGCCCGGAGGCAATCCATGCCGCGTAGGCGAATCGTCACGCTCACCCTCGCCCTCTTGCTCGCCTGCTTCGCCACGGTGAGCTTCGCCCAGCCGCCGACCGGCCGGCCGAGCAACGAGTGGACAGTTGACCACCGTATAAGTGGGTCAACTGTCCACTCAGCGTTGGAACGCACGGGCCGACGGCTGTTCGAAGAGGGTTGCTCGAGCTGTCACGGGTTTGACGGCGGCGGGGTGCGCGGACAGGGGCCTTCGCTCGTCGGCGCCGGCGAAGCCGCCGCCGACTTCTACCTGCGCACCGGGCGGATGCCGCTCGACCAGGTCGGCGAGCAGCCACTGCGCGGCGAACCGGCCTACTCGGACGAGCAGATCCGCGCCCTCGATGCCTACGTCGGCTCGCTCGGCAAGGGGCCGACGATCCCGGCCGTCCGCCCGGAGCAGGGCTCGCTCAGCGCGGGGATGCGCCTCTTCACAGACTCCTGCGCAGGCTGCCACGGCGTCGGCGGCAAGGGCGGCGTCGCGATCGGCGCCTACGCGCCGCCGCTCGGCGAAGCGACGCCGACCCAGGTCGGCGAGGCGGTCCGCGTCGGCCCCTACGTGATGCCGCGCTTCTCCGCAGCGCAGATCGACCAGGCGGAGCTCGACTCGCTCGCCCGCTACGTGCAGCTGACGCAGGACCCCGACGACGCCGGCGGCCTCGGCATCGGCCACATCGGGCCCGTCCCCGAGGGCCTCGTCGCCTGGCTGGCGGCGATCGTCGCCCTGCTCCTGATCGCCCGCCTGATCGGCGAGCGCAGCGGCTCCGATCGGAGTGAGGCGTGATCCGGCGATTGCTGGCCCCGGCGGCTGCGGCCGAGCTGCTGATCGCCGCCCTGCTCGGCCTCGCCGGCCTGGCCGGGCTGGGCTTCGTCGCCGTCTACGCCTTCGCCGGCGGCGACACCCAGCTGCTCGGCGTCGCCTTGGCGCTGGCGCTCGGCCTGCTCGGCGCGGCGCTGCTGATCGCTTCGCGCACGGTCTTCAAACAGAGGCAGGCCGAGGAGGAGCGACCGGACTTCGCGCTGCCGGGAGACGGCACCGAGGCCACGGCCGAGGCCGCGACCACCACCCCGGCGGACGGCGTCGACGACGCCTCCGTCACCCTGCGCGCCGGCGTCGAGGGCGTCACCAGGCGCCGCCTGCTCGGCGCCGCCGCGGGCGCCGCCGGTGCCGGGGTCGGCGCAGCCGCTCTGACCCCGATCGCCTCGCTCGGCCCCCGCGTCGGCAAGCTGCTCGGCGAGTCCCCCTGGCACGACGGCACGGCCCTGGTCGAGGAGAACGGCCTGCCGGTGCGGGCCGAGGAGCTCGAGGTCGGCTCCTTCCTCACCGCCTTCGCCGAGGGCGCCGACAAACGCGAACTCGCCGCCGCGGTCATCGTCGTCCGGGTCGAGGAGAGCGAGCTGGAACTGCCCTCCGAGCGCCGCGACTGGGCGCCGCTGGGCCTGCTCGCCTTCTCGAAGATCTGCACCCACGCCCAGTGCGCGGTCAGCCTCTTTCGCTACCCGCTCTTCGCCGAACGCTCGCCCGGTCCGGCGCTGGTCTGTCCCTGCCACTACTCGACGTTCGACGTGCTCAAGGGCGGCGAGCGCGTCTTCGGCCCGGCGGTGCGGGCGCTGCCGCAGCTGCCGCTGCGAATCGAAGCGGGACGCCTGATCGCCGCCGGCGAGCTCTCCGGCGCGGTCGGTGCCTCCTGGGGCGGAGTGAGGGAAGAATCGTGATCCGCCGCGCCGTCGGCGCCCTCGACCAGCGCACCGGCGGCGGCTCGGTGCTGGCCAAGACGCTGCGCTACGTCTTCCCCGATCACTGGACCTTCCTCTTCGGCGAGATCGCGCTCTACTCGTTCCTGATCCTCGTCGCCACCGGGATCTACCTCACCCTCTTCTTCGAGCCCTCGAGCACGCAGGTCGTCTACCACGGCTCCTACGCCCCGCTGCAGGGCCAGGAGATGTCGAAGGCCTACGCCTCGGCGGTCGAACTCTCCTTCGACGTGCGGGCCGGCCTGCTGATCCGCCAGGTCCACCACTGGGCGGCGCTCGTCTTCCTCGCCGCGATCGTCGTCCACCTGATGCGGATCTTCTTCACCGGCGCCTACCGCAAGCCGCGCGACGTCAACTACTACGTCGGCCTGACCATGCTGGTCCTCGCCGTGGTCGAGGGCTACGCCGGCTACTCGCTGCTCGACGACCTGCTCTCCGGCATGGGCCTGGCGATCGGCAACGCCGTCGCGCTCTCGATCCCCTTCGTCGGCGGCCAGCTAGGCACCCTGATCTGGGACGGGCGCTTTCCCGGCGGCGAGGCCTTCTTCTCGCGCCTCTTCATCGCCCACGTGCTGATCTTTCCGGTGCTGATCGGCTCGCTGATGGCGCTTCACCTGACGCTGATCGCGATCCCCAAGCACACCCAGTTCCGCGGTCGCGGCCGCAGCGAGGCAAACGTCGTCGGCACACCGCTGTGGCCGGGCTACGCGCTGCGCTCGCTCGGCCTCCTCTTCTGCGTCGCCGCGGTCCTCTTCGCCCTCGGCGGCCTCGTCCAGATCAACCCGATCTGGCAGTGGGGGCCCTACGAGCCCTATCTGGGGACCAACGGCGCCCAGCCCGACTGGTACCTCGGCTGGCTGATCGGGGCGCTGCGGCTGATGCCCCACTTCGACCTCGTGATCGGCAGCTACACCGTCATCCCCAACCCCTTCTGGGGCGGCGTCCTCTTCCCCGCGGTCGTCTTCGGCTTCCTCTACGCCTGGCCGGCGATCGAGCGCCGCCGCACGGGCGACCGCGCCCAGCACAACCTGCTCGACCGCCCCCGCGACAACCCACGCCGGACCGCGATCGGTGCCGCCCTCTTCACCTGGGTAGCGACGATCTTCTTCGCCGGCGCGGCCGACCGCGCCTTCGTCCAGCTCGGCGTTCCCTACGAAGCCCAGCTCTGGGGCTATCGGGCGGCCTCGATCCTGCTCCCGATCGCGGTCTACTTCCTCACCCGCCGAATCTGCGAACGGCTGCGGGAGGGCGAAGGCCATCCCGGCCGCGGGTCCGGCGCACGCGTCCTCGCCCGCAACCGCGAGGGCGGCTTCGAGCAAATCGGGGCGGGCGGTCCCACAGGTGTCACCCCCGCGGATCGGGGTAATTGAGGCCCATGTATCTAATCCCGCTTCTCTTGATCCTGGTGGTCGGCGTCGGAATCCTCGCCGGGCCGCTCTTCGCCGTGGTCGTGCTCGTCCTCTTCCTGATCGGGCTCGGCCTCTACAAATTCTTCGGCCCCGGCACCGAGCCGGAGCACAAGCCGACCGGCCAGGTCCCCGCCGTCGGCGAACGGCAGGGCTCCAGCCACGACGACATCGAAGGCGGCGTCTGGGGCGAGAAGCGACCGGAACACGAGGAAGCCTCTCGGCCCACCTGAGCAGTGGCGCAGCTCGGCTACACACTCTCCAGCGAGGAGTTCGATGCTCCCACGCTGGTCGCCCAAGCCGAGCGCGCCGAGCGGGCGGGCTTCGCCTTCGCCTCGATCTCCGATCACTTCCATCCCTGGGTCGACGCCCAGGGTGAGAGCCCGTTCGTCTGGGGCACGCTCGGCGCGATCTCCCAGCGGACCGAGCGGATCGAGTTGATGACCGGGGTCACCTGCCCGACCACGCGCATCCACCCGGCGATCGTCGCCCAGGCGGCAGCGACCGCCGCACAGCTGTTGCCGGGGCGCTTCTCGCTCGGCCTCGGCACCGGCGAGAACCTCAACGAGCACATCACCGGCGAGCGCTGGCCCGGCGTGGTCGAGCGCCAGGCCCGCCTCGAGGAGGCGATCGAGGTGATCCGCGAGCTCTGGACGGGCAAGCTGAAGAGCCACCGCGGCGAGCACTTCACGGTCGAGAACGCGCGCATCTATTCGCTGCCCGACGAGCCGCCGCCGCTGCTGGTCGCGGTCGCCGGGGAGAGCTCGGTCGAGCTCGCCGCGAGAGCCGGCGATGGCCTGATCGGCACCTCCCCCGTCGCCGAGTCGGTCGAGCAGTTCCGCTCCGAAGGCGGCGAGGGAAAGCCGACCTACGGCCAGCTCCACGTCTGTTGGGCCGAGGACGAGGAGTCGGCGAAGAAGCTGGCGCTGGAGCAGTGGCCCAACGGCGCGATCAGCGGCAGCTACTTCCTCGAGCTGCCCCTGCCCGCCCACTTCGAAGAGGCGGCCGAAGTGCTGGACGCCGATGACATAGGCGAGAGCATCGTCTGCGGCCCCGACCCCGAACGCCACCGCGCCGCGATCCAGGAGTACGTCGATGCCGGCTATGACCACGTCTACGTGCACCAGATCGGCGACGACCAGGAGGGCTTCTTCGACTTCTACGAGCGCGAAGTGCTGCCCAGCTTCCGCTGAGCGGCAAGACTCGCCAGCACATCGCGGTCCTTGCGCAGCTCGCCGATCGACTTGAAGACTTCGGCGGCGCCGGCCTCGCGCAGCTCTTCCTCGGAGAAGCCGCCGGTCAGGACCGCCAGGGTCGGGATGCCCGCCGCATCGGCGGCCTTCACGTCCCAGGTCGAGTCGCCGACCATCACCGCCGGGCCCTCGCAGCCGACCTTCTCCAGGGCCGCGTCGACCAGGTCGGGATGCGGCTTGGTCCGCTCGACGTCGGCGGAGCTGGTCCAACCCTCGACCAGATCGCGAGCGTCCAGCAGATCGAGGTAGTGCTCGACCTCCTCTTCTTTCGCCGAGCTGGCCAGGATCGCCCTGGCGCCGTCCTCGCGCAGCTCGCGCAACAGCTCGGTGGCGCCGTGCATCGCCTGTACTTCCCCGATCAGCTCGCCGTATGCCTCGCCCTCGGCCTCGCGGATCGCGTCGCCGTGCTCGCGCTCCGCCTCATCGCCGGCCAGCGCCGCGACGATCTGATCGCCGCCCATACCGATGTGACGGTGGATCTCCCAGAGCTGCACGGTGTAGTCGTGGGCGCGCAGTGCCCGGTGCCAGGCGATCGCGTGCTGGTAGTTGGTGTCGACGAGGGTGCCGTCGATGTCGAGGACGACGGTGGTCGGCTCGTCAGTGCTCACCGGCTTCCAGTACCCGCGCTTGGCCGCTTCCCAACCGGGTAGCAGAGCCGCATGGCCTCAGAGAAACAACGGGCCGCCGCGCGCCGCAACGTGAAGAAGGCGCAGGCCGGCGCCAAACGCAAGAAAACCCTGAAAAACCTCTCGAAGAAGACCAAGACCGCGCTCGGCAAGGAGGCGAACAAGGTGCGCAAGGGCGAAGCGAAGACCCGCAAGGAACTGAACGAAGAGGCGGCCCGGCTCGAAATCAGCGGCCGCTCGAAGATGGGCAAGGACGAGCTGCGGGCGGCGATCGCCCGGGCGAAGTAGGGACGCCATGCGATACCTCCACTTCTGCGCCCACGAGCAATTCCCACCCGAGGATCTGCTGCGACAGGCGGTCGAGGCCGAGCGGGCCGGCTTCGACGGGATCGGCTGCAGCGATCACCTCCAGCCTTGGTGGGAGGGCGGTGAGTCCGGCAACGCCTGGGTCTGGCTCGGCGCCGCCGCGCAGGCCACCGAGCGCGTCCTCTTCGGCACGGGCGTGACGCCGCCGGGGCCGCGCTACCACCCGGCGCTGATCGCCCAGGCCTGGGCGACGATGGAGCTGATGTACCCCGGCCGTCCCTATCTCGGCTTCGGCTCCGGCGAGGCGCTGAACGAGGCGCCGCTCGGCCACGGCTGGCCCTCGGTCGGCGACCAGATCGCCCGCATGGAGGAGGCGCTGGAGATGATCCGGGCGCTCTGGGACGGCAAGAAGCTGAGCGGCGAGGGCGATCACTTCGCCGCCGACGGCGCCTTCATCCACAGCCTGCCCGAGGACCGGCGCCCGCCGATCTTCGTCTCCGCCTTCGGCCCGCAGGCGGCAGCCGTCGCCGGGCGCCAGGGCGACGGCGTCTGGACGCTGGCCGACCCCGAAGCGGTGCCGGAGATCCTCGACGCCTACCGCGGCGCGGCCGAGGACGCCGGCCGCGAGCCGGGCGAGATCGTCCTACAGGCCGCCTTCTCCTGGGCCGAGGACGACGGGGCGGCGCTGGAGGGCGCACGAGTCTGGAAGGGCGCCCAACCGAAGGAGTTCTACAAGGAGGACTGGCACGACCCGAAGGCGATGTACGAGCACGGCGAGGAGCAGATCTCCGACGAGGAGCTGGGCGAAGCGATGATCATCTCCGCCGATCCCAAGGAGCACCTCGAACGGATCCGCCAGGTGGAAGAGATGGGCGCGACGACGGTGGCGCTGATGAACAACTCCGGGGCCGACCCGCACGCGGCGATCGACTTCTATGGACGCGAGGTGCTGCCGAAGCTGAGCCGCTCGCCCGCGCTCGGCTGAGAACCGATTCGAAGGAGGCAGGGAATGGAAGCGGCGGTTCTGAAGGACTACGAATCCGATCCTGAGTTGGGCGAGTTCGAGGAGCCGAGCGCGAACGGCAAGGCGCTGGTCGAGGTCTCGGTCGCCGGCCTCAACCCGGTCGACCACACGATCGCCTCCGGCAAGTTCCCCGGCCGTGAGCCGCCCCTCCCCTCGGTGCCGGGGCTGGAGGGGATCGGCACGGCCGACGGGCGGCGCGTCTACTTCGACTCCCCCGTGGCGCCCTTCGGCTCGATGGGCGCGCGCACGCTGGTCGAGCCGGATGAGCTGATCGAGGTCCCCGATGGCGTCGAGGACGATCTCGCGGTCAGCTTCGGCATCTCCGGCCTGGCCGCCTGGCTGGCGCTGACCTGGCGGGCGGAGCTGCGCGAAGGCGAGTCCGTCCTCGTCCTCGGCGCGAGCGGCGCGCTCGGGCAGATCGCCGTACAAGGTGCGCGCCTGCTCGGCGCCGGCAAGGTCGTCGCCGCCGCCCGCGACAGCGAGAGCCTCGACCGGGCCCGCGAGGAGCTCGGCGCCGACGCGGTGGTCGAGCTCGACGGCGGGCGCGACCTCAGCGAGCGCTTCAGAGAGGCGGCGGGCGGCGGCTTCGACGTCGTCGTCGACCCGCTCTGGGGCGAGCCCGCCCTGGCCGCGCTCGGAGCGCTCAACGTCGAAGGCCGGCTGATCCAGATCGGCAACTCGGCGGGCGAGTCGCTGGAGCTGCCGACCCGCGGCTTCCGCGACCAGCTCGGCCGCATCATCGGCCACACCAACTTCAAGGCCTCGCGCGAGCGCAAACGCGAGGCGTTCACGACGATGTGCGAACACGCCCTGGCCGGTGAGCTGAAGGTCGAGACCGAAGGGGTGCCGCTGCGCGAGATCGGCGCGGCTTGGAACCGCAAGAGCCCGCACCGCAAGCTCGTCATCGAGGTGTCGGCCGAGGGCTAGGAGGATTCGATGCAGCGGGTCCGCATCGGCTGTTCGGGCTGGAGCTACAAAGACTGGCGCGGCGGCCTCTATCCCGAGGGCCTGGCACAGCGGCGCTGGCTCGAGCGCTACGCCGAGGTCTTCGACACGGTCGAGATCAACGCGACCTTCTACCGGCTGCCGAAGGAGTCGACGGTTGCGGCGTGGGTCGAGCAGGTCCCCGGCGACTTCCTCTTCGCGGTCAAGTCGAGCCGCTACCTGACCCACATGAAGCGACTGCGCGAGATCACCGACGCGGTCGCACGCTTCTGGGAGCCACTCGAGCCGCTTCGGCGCGGCAAGCGGCTGGGCCCGGTCCTCTGGCAGCTGCCGGAAAACTTCCACCGCGACGACGACCTGCTCGCCGCCGCCCTCGACCAGCTGCCCCGGGCCCGCCACTGCTTCGAGTTCCGCCACCCGAGCTGGTTCGCGAAACCGGTGCGCGAGCTGCTCGAGGAGCGCGGCGCCTCGCTGGCGATCGGCGACGACAAGCGCCGGCCGCTGCCCGAGGCCAAGCCGATCGGCGAGCTCGCCTACCTGCGCCTGCACTACGGCCACCGCGGTCGCGGTGGCAACTACTCCGAGGCCGAGCTCGACGAGTGGCGCCGCCGCATCGCCGCCTGGCGCTCGCGCCGCCCGGTCTTCGTCTACCTCAACAACGACTGGAAGGGCTACGCCCCGGCCAACGCGCGCTACCTGATGCGCGGCTTGTCAACGGCGGGGGCGGGGTAGCCCTGGGCATGGCAACCGCGACGCAGCGGCAGGCGCCGGAGGTCTTCCGGCTGCCGGTCGAGAAAATCCGCTCCGGCTACTACTCGGACTCCTACTTCGTCCTCACCAAGGAGCTGCTCGAAGCCGAGGGGCGTCATCCCCGGGTGACGATGCAGGTATTCGCCAAGCGCGAGGGGTTGCTCGGCGGGATCGACGAGGCGATCGCGATCCTGCGCCTCTGCTCTGGCAGGCGCGACGGAGATGAGTGGCGGGACGGCTGGCCGCAGCTGCGTGTCCGGGCCCTGAACGAGGGCGACCGGATCGAGCCCTGGGAGACGGCGCTGACGATCGAAGGCGACTACTCGCTCTTCGCTCATCTGGAGACCGTCTACCTGGGGACGCTCTCGCGGCGCTCGCTGGTGATGACCAACGTGCGCCGGGTGGTCGAGGCGGCGCGCGGCAAGCCGATCCTCTTCTTCCCCGCCCGCCACGATCACTGGCTGGTCCAGACCGGCGACGGCTGGGCGGCGCACGTCGCCGGCGCGATCGGCGTCTCCACCGACGCCCAGGCGAGTTGGTGGGGCGGCCGCGGCGTCGGCACCGTGCCGCACGGTCTGATCGCCGCCTACGGCGGCGACACCGTGACCGCCGCGCGGGACTTCGCCGATCGCTTCGGCGAGCAGGTCAACGTCGTCGTCCTCGTCGACTTCCACAACGACTCGGTCGGCGACGCCGTCGCGGTCGCCGAGGCGCTCGGCGAGCGACTCTGGGGCGTGCGGCTCGACACCTCCGAGCGCCTCGTCGACCGCTCCCTCTGCGAGAAGCCCGACGCCGAACGCCTCACCGGCGTCACCCCGGAGCTGGCCGTCGAGGTGCGCCGGGCGCTTGACGACGCCGGCCACGAGCAGGTGCGAATCGTCGCCTCCGGCGGCTTCGACGCCGAGAAGATCGAGCGCTTCGAGGAGCGCGGCGCGCCGGTCGACTCCTACGGCGTCGGCTCGGCGCTCCTGCGCGGCGGCTTCGACTTCACCGCCGACGTGGTCGAGCTCGAGGGCCGCCCCGGCGGCAAGGCGGGCCGCGAGCTGCGCCCCAACCCGCGCCTGCAGGACGTGACGCTGCCTCCCTTTTCCTCGCATAGCGATGGAAACGGAGGTAGCGATGGCTGAGCGCGACTCCGCCGCCGAGTTCGTCCCCGAGAGCCGCTCGCTGCGGACACTGCGCCAGGCGGCGGCCGGCTGTCGCGGCTGCCCGCTCTGGGAGGACGCGACCCAGACGGTCTTCGGCGCCGGGCCGAAAAAAGCGGAGCTGATGCTGGTCGGCGAGCAGCCCGGCGACCGCGAGGACATCGAGGGCGAGCCCTTCGTCGGGCCGGCCGGCAAGGTGCTGGCGCGGGCACTCGAGGGTGCCGAGATCGAGCCGGGCGCGATCTACCTGACCAACGCGGTCAAGCACTTCAAGTGGCGACCCCGCGGCAAGCGCCGCCTGCACCAGACCCCGCGGGCAGGAGAGGTCGAGGCCTGCAAGCCATGGCTCGAGGCCGAGCTCGAGGCGGTGCGCCCGACCGCGCTGCTCGCCCTCGGCGCCACCGCGGCGAAAGCGCTCTTCGGGTCCTCGGCGCGAGTGACCCGCGATCGCGGCCGCCTGATCGAGTCGCCCCTGGCCCCGGTCGCCGCGCTCACCATCCACCCCTCGGCGATCCTGCGGCTGCGCGATCACGAGGAGCGCGAGGAAGCAATCGGCGGCCTGATCGACGACCTGCGCTTGGTCCAGCGGGCCGCGGGTAAAGACAGGGCGTGAGCGACTACTCGATCGTCAGGGCCGACGAGGCCGAGGACGCCTACGCCGACAGCGACGTCCCCGGTGAGTTCCGCAGCCTCAAAGAGGCGCTGGGAAGCGAGCAGATCGCGGTGACGCTGATCCGCGTGCCGCCCCACTCGGACTTCGAGCAGGGCACCGGCCACCATCACGAGGAGCTGGAGGAGCTCTACATCGTCACCCGCGGCACCGTGACGATGCGCTTCGAGGATGAGATCGAGCAGGTCGCCGCCGGCTCGGTGGTCAGGGTCGCGCCCGGCACCACCCGCTCGCACCGCAACGAGGGCGACGAGCCGGTCGAGATCTGGGCTGTCTCACGGCGGATCGAGGAGCAGGACTCGACCAAGGTCGATGACTTCTGGGAGCCCTCCGAGCAGGCGGCCCGGCAAAGCGAATGAAGCCGGTCTTCCTTTCTCAGCTTTCGGCGCCGGACACGGCCCGCTGCAGCTGCGACTTGCTCATCGACGAGCGGCCTTCGATCCCGAGTTTCTTGGCGTCGTTGTAGAGCTGTTCGCGGGTGCGGCCGCCGGGACCGCTGCCCGAGCGTTTCCCGCCCCGTTTGCTGGCGGAGCTGCCGCGTTTTGAGCTGCGGGAGGAGGTTTTCGATTCCCCCGAACGCGCCTTTTCCTTGTTGACGGACCGGGCCGCGATCTGCTCCGCCCGTTTCTCAGACCGCCCGGATTCCTTCTCACTCTTCTTGATGTGCTCGTACTGGCGGGCCCTTTTTGACCCTTTTTTCACTCCACGAGGTGGCATGAGCCGACTCCTTTCTTTGGCCTAGTCCATACCCGTCTGGTAGCGAGCTAAGCGCTTGTCACAGGCGCCAAACGGGTAGGGGAGGGCGGTGCCGGAGGGGAATTCTCGTCCTTCGCGGGGTGGGCTCAAGTGGACCCGGGGCGGTCGCGCGGTCGTCTGGCTGCGCTTTCTGATCGTCCCGGCTTGGATCGCGGCCACGGTCTTGGCCGTCGCGAACCTGCCCTCCGCCTTCGAAGCCGAAGCCGGCGAGCTCGGCAATCTCCTGCCCCATTCCTCCGAAGCGCTCGCGGTCGAACGCGACGCCTTCAAGGAGTTCGGCCTGCCACTGCTCAGTCGCACGATGGTCGTCGCCCGTGAGCCACGCGGCTTCTCGAGCGCGCAAGCCTCGGCCGCGGTCCGCTACATCGCCGCCACCAACCGCAGCGAAGCCCCAACCGCCCTCAAAGCCGTGCCGATCGCCGACGCCCCGGGCATGCTCGGCAAGGGAAGCCCGGGGACGACGATCGTCACCTACCTCTATCCCGATCCCGCCCTGAGCGAAAGCGAATCGCAGGAAAGCGCGGAGAGGTTCGCGAGCGGATTCGCCCGTGCCACCTCGGCGCCGCTGGTGAAGGTGACCGGCGCCCTGCCGGGAACCAGGGCGGAAACCGAGATCGCGGAAAGCGACCTGATCTGGGTCGAGCTGGCGACCGCCCTGCTCGTCGTCGCGATCCTCGCGCTCTATTTCCGCTCGCTCGGCATCCCGCTGCTGGGAGTGGCAACGGTGGCGGTCGCCTATCTCTGCGCCGACCGGGCGCTCGGCTGGATAGCGGAGCGCTACGGCCTCTCGATTCCGCGCGAGGCCGAGCCCGTGATCGTCGCCCTGATCTTCGGCGTGCTCACCGACTACCTCGTCTTCTTCGTCTCGGGCTATCGACAGCGCCTGCGCCAGGACGTGCCGACGGCCGCCGCCGTCGCCGACACCACCAGCGAGCTCTTGCCGGTGATCCTGACGGCGGCATTGATGATCGCCGGGGCGACCCTGACCCTGCTGCTCTCCGGCGTTCGCTTCCTCAGCGCCTTCGGGCCGAGCATGGCGGTCGCGGTGATCGTCTCGGCCCTGGTCGCGATGACGCTGGTGCCGGCGACACTGGCGATCTTCGGCAGGGCCTTGCTTTGGCCGCGGGGGCCGGACGGTCGGGAATCCTCCCACCGCGATCCCGAGGAGAAGGACGAGGTCGAGGCAGCGGGCGCCCGCGGTCTTCTCCTCGGAATCGCCGTCAGGGCGCCGGTTTTGACCGCGATCGTCTGCATCGCGGCCCTGCTCGCGGCCGCCGGCGGGTTGCGCCACCTGGAGCTGGGCAACCCGGTGATGCGTGGCCTGCCGACGACGAGCGAACCCCGACAGGGCTACGACGCAGCCGCTGCAAGCATCGGCCCCGGCGTCCTCGGGCCGACCATGCTCGTCCTCAAAGAGCCCGACATCGCGGACCGAGAAGAAAGCCTGGTGAGCATGCAAGCCCGGCTCGAAGGGGAGAGCGGTGTGGCCGGCGTGCTCGGGCCCGCCGACCAGCCGGTCCCCTCGCGCGCCGGGGTGATGCTCGCCCCCGACGGCGGCGCGGCGCGTTATGTGCTGCTCCTGGAAGGCGATCCCGACGGCGCCAGGGCAATCGATGCGCTGGCGCGGGTCGAATCCGACATGCCGGCGATGCTCGAAGGCAGCGGCCTTGCCGGCGCCGATACGGGGATCACCGGCGACACCACGATCGCCTCGGAACTGACCGACGAGACGACCACCGCCTTCGCGCGCGTCACACCGGCCGCGCTCGTCGTCCTGCTCGCGCTGCTTTGGCTTCTGCTGGGCAGTTGGAGCGCGCCGCTGTACCTCGTCGCGAGCAGCCTCCTCGCCGTCGCCGCCGCGCTCGGACTGACGGTCTACGTCTTCCAGGACCTGCTCGGCTACGGCGAGCTGGCCTTCTTCGTCCCGGTCGCCAGCGCGATCCTCCTCCTCGCCCTCGGTGCCGACTACAACGTCTTCCTGATCAGCCGCATCTGGCGCGAGGCGGACCGGCAGGAGCTACGCCCCGCGATTCGGAGCGCCGGCGTCCGCGCCGGCCGGGCGATCACCGTCGCCGGGATCATCCTCGCCCTCTCTTTCGCGGCGATCGGGCTGATCCCGATTCAGGGCTTTCGCGAGATCGCCTTCGCGCTCTGCGTCGGCCTCCTGCTCGACACGCTCTTGGCCCGCACCCTGCTGGTCCCCGCCCTGGTCGCGATCTTCGAGCGCGGACACCGCGGCACGGCGCCGCATCCTTGAGCGGAGGCATTGCCCGGCGGAGAGGTCCCAGCGGTCAAGGTTGACGCCCCAGGCTCCGATGGGAGGGAAATGGTCTCTGGTCTGAGCCGCCGGCAGCGCAGGACCGTCCTCGTGGGCGGCTTGATCGCCCTCTGCCTGCTCATCGCCTTCACCGCGCACGCGGTGGTCGGACTCGGCGGCCCCGGCACCGATGCGCTCTTCAACACCTGGATCTACTGCGCCCTGATGCTGACGAGCGCCGCCGCCTGCCTGCTGCGGGCCGTGCTGGTGCGCCGCGAGCGGGGCGCCTGGACGCTGCTCGGCGTCGGCTTGCTGCTCTACACCGGCGGGGAAATCTATTACGCGGCGGCGCTCGCCGGCCAAGCCTCGATACCGATCCCCTCGCTCGCCGACGGTGGCTACCTCGCCTTTTACCCGCTTGCCTACGCGGCGCTGGTCGCGCTGCTGCGGGCGAGGATCGGGACCTTTCCGGTGGCGCGGTGGCTGGACGGCGTGATCGTCGGCTCGGCCGTCGCGGCGCTGGCGGCCGCCTTCGCGCTCGGGCCGATCGTCGATGCCTCGAGCGAAGGACAGACCCTCGCGGTGACGACCAACCTGGCCTACCCGATCGCCGACCTGACCCTGCTGACGATGGTGGCGACGGCTGCCTCGTTCACCGGCTGGCGGCCGGGGCGCAGCTGGGGAGTCCTCGGGGCCGGGCTGTTGCTGCTGGCCATCTCCGATGGCGTCTACCTGCTGCAGACCGCCCAGGAAAGCTACGTCGAAGGCACGATCCTCGACGCCGGCTGGCCGCTCGGCGTCCTGCTGGTCGCCGGCGCCGCCTGGATCGAGCCGGGCGCAGCCAAGCCGGTGCAATCGAGGGCGGTGCGGATCATCGCGATCCCGACCGCCGCGGCGCTGATCGCGATCTGCATTCAGGCGGCCGAACGCTTCACCACGGCCCCCACCGCGGCGGCGGTCATCTCCCTGCTCACCCTGATTGCCGTCGTCGTGCGCCTGGTCCTCTCGCTGCGCGAGAGCCAGGGGGAAGCCCGCACCAGCGCGCAGGAGTCGCGCACCGACGAGCTGACCGGCCTGCCCAACCGCAGGGCGCTGATGATCGACCTGGAGAGCGCGGTCACACAGCCGCCCCGCGTCGGTTCCCTTCGGCTCCTGGCGCTGTTCGACCTCGACGGCTTCAAGCTCTACAACGACACCTTCGGTCACCCCGCCGGCGACGCTCTGCTGGCGCGACTCGGCGGACGGCTGGGGAGCTTCGCCGCCTCGCACGACGGCCGTGGCTACCGGCTCGGTGGCGATGAGTTCTGCCTGCTCGCCGAGTGCACGGCGGCCGAAGTCGACGCGATCATCGCCGGCGCCGGCGCGGCGCTCTCCGAGCACGGCGAGGGCTTCACGATCGGCGCCTCGCAGGGCAGCGTCCTGTTGCCGAGCGAGGCCGACTCGGTCAAAGAGGCGATGCAGCTGGTCGACCGGCGGATGTACGCGAACAAGGTCAGCGAGCGGACCTCGGCCGGCTCGCAGTCGCGTGACGTGTTGCTGACGGCGCTGCGTGAGCGCCAGCCGGAGCTGGCCGAGCAAGCCGTCGACGTCGCCGAAGTGGCGCTGGCGGTCGCCCAGGAGCTGGGCATGGAGGCCGAGCAGCTTGATGAGACCTACCGCGCCGCCCAACTGCATGAGACCGGCAAGATGGCGATCCCCGACGCGATCCTCAGCAAGCCCGGGCCGCTGGAGGATTCCGAGTGGGATTTCGTCCGCCGGCACACCCTGATCGGCGAGCGGATCATCGCCTCGGCGGCGGCGCTCGTGCCGGTCGCGCGCCTGGTTCGCTCCAGCGGCGAGCGCTGGGACGGCAGCGGCTACCCCGACTCCCTGCGCGAAGAGCAGATCCCGCTCGGCGCGCGGGTCATCGCCGTCTGCGACGCCTACGCGGCGATGGTCTCCGAGCGCCCCTACAGCGTCGCGATGCGTCCCGCCCGAGCGCTGGAGGAGCTACGCCGCGGCGCCGGCTCGCAGTTCGACCCCGAGGTCGTCGCGGCCTTCGAGCGGGTCTCCGCGCGGCGCGGCCTGCCGATCGGCTAGAGCATTGGCTCCAGCCCAGGCTCAGTAGCCCGGGCTGGCCTTCATCTTCTTGCGCTCCTCGGGGTGGGCGCCACCCTTCTTCTCCAGCATCTTGCAGGCCTCGTCGATATCGGAGGCGAGCCGGTCGACCTGGGCCCGGCTCAGCGTCTCCTTGACCAGCGCCCGCATGATCTTCACGTCTTCGGCTTCCGGCGGCAGCGTGTAGGCGGGCAGCATCCAGCCGCGCTCGGCGGAGAGCTGCCAGGAGACGTCGAACTCGTCGAAGTCGTGCTCTTCCTTGAGCTTGAAGGCGACCAGCGGCAACTGCTCTTTGTCGGCGCCGATCAGCTCGAAGTTGCCGTTTTCCTCCAGCTTCTCGGCCAGCGCCTTCGCGTTCTGCTGCATCGCCCCCATCACGTGGGCGTATCCCGCGTGGCCGAGGCGGACGAAGTTGTAGTACTGGGCGAGCACCATCGAGGCGCCGGTGGAGAAGTTGAGCGTGAAGGTGGCGTCGGTTTTGCCGAGGTAGTTCTCGTAGAAGACGAGGTCCTCGGCGAGGTCGGCTTTCTCGCGGAAGACGAGCCAGCCGATGCCCGGGTAGACGAGCCCGAACTTGTGGCCGGAGACGTTGATTGAGCGCACCTGCTCGAGCCTGAAGTCCCAGGCGGAGTCCGGGTAGAGAAAGGGCCAGACGAAGCCGCCGCTGGCGGCATCGACGTGCAGGGGCACGTCGAGTCCCTTCTCGTTCTTGATCTCGACGAGGAGCTTGTCGATGCCGCCGATGTCGTCGGCGTGGCCGGTGAAGGTGGTGCCGAGGACCGCGGCAACGCCGATCGTGTTCTCGTCGATGTGGGGCTCGACGTCCTCGGGCCCGATCACGTACTTGTCCTCGCGGAGGCGGACGATCCGCGGTTCGACGTCGAAGTAGCGACAGAACTTTTCCCAGACCACGTGCACGTCGCCGCCGAAGATCAGGTTCGGCTTGTCGACCGGCAGGCCGGCGGCTTCGCGGCGCTGCTTCCACTTCCACTTCAGCGAGAGCGCGCCGAGCATGATCGCCTCCGAGGAGCCCTGCGTCCGGCAGCCGGTCGTCTCGCCGGGAGCGTTGTAGAGGTCGGCCAGCATGCGGATGCAGCGCTGCTCGATCTCGGCGGAGATCGGGTACTCGGCGTGGTCGATGAAGTTGCGGTGCAGGTTCTCGCTGACGATCCGCTGCGCCTCGGGCTCCATCCAAGTGGTGACGAAGGTGGCGAGGTTGCGCCAAGGATCGCCCTCCAGCACCAGTTCCTCGTCGACCAGCCGCATCGCGTCGAGCGCCGGCATCCCGGTCGCGGGGAACTCCCTGTCCGGAGCGTCTTCAGTGAGGAAGCGGGCTCCGTAGAGCTGGGCGTCTTGGTCGCGCGTTGATTCAGTCATATCTGTATCCGATCACGTCTGGGAATTGAGGTAGGACGGAAAGAAGCGAATAAGGGGCCAGCGATCCTATGGCGCGGCGCCGAAGTACACGCCCGCTGTTGTTCATAGCGGTCGCAGAACCTGACTCGCGGAACCGTCCGCGTAGACGGTGCTGCTGACCATCTCGAAGCGCTGCGGCTCGGGGAGGCCGTGCATGAGGGGGAGTCCATCGCCGAGTGCGACCGGGTGGACGGTCAACCGGCACTCATCGACGAGACGCTCGCGGATCAGGCTGTGGGCGATGCGCGCGCCACCGAAGACGACCATGTCCTTGCCGCCTTCGGCCTTGCGCTCCGGTATCTCGTCGCTGATCCGGCGCCGGGAAAGGCTCGCGTTGCTCCACTCGAGCGCAGAAAGGCTCTGCGAGAAGACGAGCTTGGGGAGCGAGTTCATCAGTTGGGCCATCGGGTTGTCCGAGTCCGCCCAGCCCTTGTACATGTCTTCGTAGCCACGCCGTCCGAGCACGATCAGGCCGATCTGACCGAGCAGCTCGAGGTTGAGGCGATGGCGCTGGTCGCCGTGGTCGGGCAGCCCCGACTCGCGGGGCGTGAGCCAGTCGATCCGATGGTCGCGACGGGCGACGAAACCGTCCAAGGAGACCGACATGTGGAGGATCAGCCGGCGGCCGGCGTCGCCGCTCACGATGCCACCCGGTAGCGCAGGTGAGTGACGCCGGCGCCCTCCAGAACCCTGACCTGCTCGAGCTCGATGTGATCGGCGCCGAGGTGCTCGAAGAGCCGCCGGCCTTCGCCGAGCAGAACCGGAACCAGGTGGATCTGCAGCTCGTCGAGGACACCGGCGGCGAGCGCCAACTGGGCGGTGCCGACGCCGTGGACCAGTACGTCTTTGTCGCCCGCGGCCTGCTTGGCGGCGGCCATCGCCACCTCGACGTCGCTGACGTAGCTCACCAGCGGCCACCGCGCCTCCTCGGCCTCGGGGTGACGGCTGAGGATGAAGATCGGCACCCGTCGTGGTGGTCACCGCCCCAACCGCCGGCGGGCTCGAAGGTCCCCCGCCCGGCGACCACCGCTCCGGTTTCCATCGCCTCATCCATCACTTCTCCGTTTACGCCGGACGGGCGACCCGGAACACCGGAGTGATCGGTCGGGGCGCCGGTCGAGAACCACTCGTGCAGCCGCTCCCCGCCGTCCCCGAGCCCATTCTCCGGCCCCTCGTTTGGCCCCGCGACGAAACCGTCAAGAGACATCGACATGTAGAGCACAGATGCGGCCATCGTTCCTCCTCTTCTCCTTGGCACGACCTCTACCGCGCCTCTACCCAGACGACGAACGAGCGACGCCGAGATCGACATCGAAGAGGGTGAAATGCCCGCATAAACGCGCAACCGCAACCCTGATGCCGGACCGCGCCTACAAAGCGGAGGGGGTGGGATTCGAACCCACGAGCGCCTTGCGACGCCAACAGTTTTCGAGACTGCCCCGTTCAACCACTCCGGCACCCCTCCGGGACACCGCAAAGCCTATCCAGGCAGCTCCTGCTTCTCGCTGAGCAGGGGGGCGAAGAGATCGCCGCGGTCCTCGATGCGGCGCAGGACGGCGGCGTGGTCGAAGACGAGGCGGTCGGGGTCGCCCGCTTCCAGGGCCGCCTCGAGCTCGTTCCACTCGATCGGCGTGGAGACCGTCGGTCGTTCCTTGGCCCGCAGCGAGTAGACGCAGACGGTGGTCTTGTGGCGGTCGTTCTGGCTCCAGTCGACCAGCACCTTGCCCCAGCGGGCGGCCTTGGTCATGCGCGAGATGACGCGATCGCCGAACTTCGCCTCCAGGGTCTCGGCGACGGCTTTGGCAAAGGGCTTGGTCTGCTCGTAGGTGACCTCAGTGTTGAGCGGGACGTAGAGCTGGATGCCCTTCGAGCCCGAGGTCTTGGCGTAGCTGCCGAGGCCGAGCTGCTCGAGCATGCCGCGGATCCAGAGCGCAACCTGGGCGCAGTCGAGAACGTCGGCCGGAGCACCGGGGTCGAGGTCGAAGACGACCGAGGTCGGACGCTCGATCTCGCTCGCCGATGAGAGCGAGGTGTGCAGCTCGATGTCGGCCAGGTTCGCCGCCCAGGCCAGCGTCGGCAGGTCTTCGACCAGGCAGTAGTCGATCTCCTCTTTGTGCCTGTCGCTCCAGACCCGCGCCGTCCGCACCCACTCGGGTCGGTGCTTGGGACAGCGCTTCTCGTAGAAATGGCCGGCGTCGACGCCGTCGGGATAGCGCTTCAGGGTCAGCGGCCGGCCGCGCAGGTGAGGCAAGAGAACCTCCGCCATCCGCGCGTACCACTCGATCAGCTCTCCCTTGCTGAAGCCGGTCGCCGGGTAGAGCACCTTGTCGAGGTTGGAGAGGCTGAGCTCCCGACCGCCGACGCTGACGCGAACGCGTTTGCGCCCGGCGGCAACCGCCTCGGCCAGCGCCGGCTCGGTCGGCGGCGCGAGCTCGGCGCCGGTGCCCACCGGGGACTCCAGCCGCACTTCGCTCGCCGGCTTGTCCTCGCGCAGGCCCTTGAAGGAGCCGTGGCGGATCATGCCCTCGGCGGTCATCTCGCGAAACTCGACCTCGGCGACCAGCTCGGGCGTGACGAAGTTGGCCTTGCGGGGACCGCGGCGCCCGGCGAACGGGTTGCCGTCGCGAGCCAGCGGACGCAACCGCTCCAGCAGCTCGTCGAGGTCGCGCTCGGAAAAACCGGTACCGACCTTGCCGGCGTAGTGGAACTCGCCCGCGGCGTCGAAGGCCCCGAGCAGGATCGCCCCGAGGCGACCGCGGCGACGCCCTTCGCCGGGTACCCAACCGCCGATCACGAACTCCTGGCGGCCTACCGACTTCGCCTTCAACCAAGCACCGGTGCGCTTGCCGGGCACGTAGCGGCTGTCGAGCCGCTTCAGCACGATCCCCTCCAGCCCCTGCTCGGCGCTTGCCGCCAGCAGCTCGGCGGCGTGCCCCACCGAGTAGCCCGGCGTCTGCCAGCTCTCGCCCTCCAGCTCCAGTCCCTCGAGCAGCTCGCGGCGGCGCGAGTAGGGCTCGCCCGTGAGGTCGCGGCCGTCGAGGTAAAGCAGGTCGAAGAGGACGTAGGTGACCGGGTGCGATTTCATCCGCCGCCGCACGACGTTGGCGTCGGTCTGGTGGATGCGCTGCTGCAGGCGCTCGAAGCTCGGCCGGCCCTCCGCGTCAAAGGCGACCAGCTCGCCGTCGAGGACCGCGTCGCGGGCGCCGAGCTGGCGCGAGAGCCGCCGCACCTCCGGGTACTGAGTGGTGACGACGTTGAGGTTGCGGCTCTGCAACTCCATCCGCCCCGGCCGGCAGTAGGCGATTGCCCGCACCCCGTCCCACTTCACCTCGGTCGCCCAGCCCTCGTCACTCGCCGGCAGCGGCGCCAGCTTGGCCAGCATCGGCACCACCGAGTCAGGGAAGGGATCGCGCTGCTCGGGCGGCGGGTCGATCCGATGGATCATCCAGTCCTTCTCGTCCTTGCCGGCGTGAAAGAGCGCGTAGCGCCCCTTCACCCGCTCCCCCTCGAAGCGGACCATCACTTTCCCCGGCTCCCACTTCTCGAGCTCGTAGGTACCGCGGTCCCAGACCTTCATCATGCCGGCGCCGTACTCGCCCTTGGGAATCTCGCCCTCGAACTCGAGGTACTCGAGTGGATGGTCCTCGGTGTGGACCGCCTTGCGGTTCTGGCTCGGGTCGTCGGGGATGCCGTTTGGAATCGCCCACGAAGCGGCGACGCCGTCGTGCTCGAGCCGTAGGTCCCAGTGCAGGCGGCGGGCGCTGTGCTCCTGGATGACGAAGCGCGGCGGCGCCTTTTTGCGTCGGCGCCGTTTCGGCGCCGGCTCGGGCGTTGCCTCGAAGTCGCGCTTGCGCTCGTACTCGTCCAGCCCTTTGCCCTTGCCGCTCACAGTCGGATTGTGAAACAACCGACCGGGCGGCCGCGGGTGACAGCGAGCGTGGCGGGCTCAAGAATCGCCGGGTTCGCGCCGATGCAGTCGCGTGGAAAGCAGCGCCCAGACCCGGATCGGGCAGTTCTTCGACCGCCACCCCCTCCTGCTGCGCTCGCTGGCGATCGTCGCCTTGCTCTGGGGCGTCGGCTACCTGATCTGGCGGATCGGCTGGAGCAGCCAAGGAGCCAGCCCGGTCGCCTACGGGATGCTGCTGGTGACCGAGATCTACGGGCTCTGGGCACTCGGCACGCTGGCCTGGTTCTCCTGGTCACGGCCGCCCGCGCAGCGACCGGCGGCGACGCCGGGACGCTCGGTCGACGTCTACGTCTGCACCTACGACGAGCCCGAGGAGGTGATCGCGGCGACGCTGGCCGGCTGCCGCGCGCTCACCTACCCGCACACCACCTACCTGCTCGACGACGGGCGGCGGCCGGAGATGGAGGAGCTGGCAAAGCTCGCCGGGGCGAAGTACCTGACCCGGCCCGACAACTCGCACGCCAAGGCGGGCAACATCAACGCGGCGCTCGGACGCACCGAGGGGGAGCTGGTGCTGATGCTCGACGCCGATCACGTGCCGATGCCCGACGCGCTCGACGCGACGGTCGGCTACTTCGACGACGAGCGGATGGCCTTGGTGCAGAGCCCGCACGACTTCTTCAACCACGACTCGGCCCAGCACTACGCCGTCGGCCGCCACGAGCAGTCGCTCTTCTACCGCGTCGTCTGCCCCGGCAAGGACCGCCACGGCGCCGCTTACTGGTGCGGCTCGGCCGCCCTGATCCGGCGCGAGGCGCTGCTCGAGATCGGCGGCGTCGCCACCGAGACGATCGCCGAGGACTTCCACACGACGATCCGCCTACTGCGCCACGGCTGGGAGAGCCGCTACCACGACGAGGTGCTGGTCCAGGGCCTGGCGCCGCACGACCTCGACGGCTACCTGCTGCAGCGCGACCGCTGGGCGCGCGGCAACCTCGCCGTCTTCACCCTGCCCGAGTCCCCCCTGCGCGCCAAGGAGCTACGACCGCTGCAGCGGCTCTCCTACTTCGCCAGCCTCGCCGCCTACCTCGCCCCGCCGATGCGGCTGCTGCTGATGCTGACCCTCGGCCTGGTGCTCTGGACCGGCGAGCTGCCGATGAAGATCAGCGTCGTCGCCCTCGCCGCGCTCTGGCTGCCTTACGTGACGCTCAACCTGGGCGCCGGCGCCGCGCTCGCCCGCGGCTACATGAAGATCGGCGAGACCGCCCACTACGAGCTGCTGACGATGGAGATCTACACCCGCGCCCTGCGCTGCATCTTCCGACCGGGGCGGACCTCTTTCAAGGTGACGCCGAAGCAGGGAACCGGCGGCGGCGGGATCGAGTCGGTGCGCAAGCTGCACCTGGTGCTTCTCTGCGCCGTCATCGTCGGCGCCGGCACCGTGCTGCGCCTGCTCGACCTGGCGGGCGCCGGGCCGCTGCCCGACCTGCCCGGCATCGCCGCCGTGATCGTGCCGCTGCTCGGCCTGGTCGAGCTGCGCCGCATCCTGCGCACGCTCTTCGCCGTCGGGCGGCGCCAGCAGCGGCGCCTGATCTACCGCTTCGAGGGCGACGCCCCGGCCGAGTGCTATTCCGAGGAGGGCCACGTCACCGGCCGCCTGATCGACGCCAGCGCCGCCGGGGTCGGCCTCGTCCTCGACGCGCCGCTGACGATCGGCGACAAACCGGCGGTTTTGCTGGCGCTCCAAGACGCGGGCGGGGAGTCGCACGAGGTGGCGGCCCAGGTCGAGGTGCGCTCCTGCCGCGAGGCGGAGGGACATCACCTGGTCGGCGCGACGATCACCGAAATCGACGCCAACTCGCGCATGCGCCTGATGGAGTGGTGCTACGTGGTCTGCAGCCACGAGCGCCTGCGCGGCCATCGCCCGGCGATGCCGATGCCGGTCGAGGAGGCGATCGTCCTGCCGCTGCCGACGCCCGAACCGGTGGCAGCCAGCGCCGTCGCATAGCGCAATCAATACGCTTATCGGACCACGGAGAGGTGTCCGAGTGGCTTAAGGAGCGCGACTGGAAATCGCGTGGGCGGGGTTAACCCGCCTCGTGGGTTCGAATCCCACCCTCTCCGCTCAAGCGACGACTGGAATGCCCATGCCCTGGGCGCGCCGGCGCAAGTGCCCGTCGAAGCTGGCGATCCCTGCGCGGTGATCTTCGGCCGCGAGCAACACGCAGCAGTCGGGGAGCTTGAGGCCCGTGTCGGCCCGCAGGCCGGCAAGGCGCGATGAGGCATCGCGCGCGAAGGCGAGCTCGCGAACGGCGAGCTTGTCGAGCGCCTCCCGCGCGTCGTCGAGCCGGCCTGCGCGAGCCGGCGCCACAAGCGTCTCGGCAAGGCTGATCTGACTGGCGCCGAGGAGCTCCGCGGCGTGGGCCCGAAGCAGTTTTACGGCCGACTCGTTATGAGAATCGTGGCCGTCGAGGTAGGCGATCAGGACGCTCGCGTCGAGGACGATCACTCGGGCCAGTCCTCACGCAGCCGTGCGAGTTCGCCCGGCTCGTATATGCCCGTAAGCGCCCCGGCGGTCGCGTCGATGACTTTGCGCCGCTCCTCCACCTCGGTCGCGATCGCCTCGGCGCCGGCGGCGGCGAGGCGAAGCAGAAGCTCCTTGCGGTTGGCGACCTCGGGCCAACGACGCTGGGCAAGGTCGAGAAGTTCACTGAGCTCGCCGGTGTCGGTGAGCATGTAGCGAGGCTTGCTGGTGGGCATGCGACCAAGTGTAACACTAGGAGTAGACAGTGCTGCACCGATCGCCATCGCCATTGCGGGCCAAGGAACAGCGCGACGAAAGTCTTCCCCCGCTAGCGCCGCGAGTTGAAGAACTCGCGCAGCAGGGCGGCGCACTCGGGCTCGAGCAGGCCGCCGGCGACTTCGGGGCGGTGGTTCAGGGCCGGCTCGGCGAGGACGTCGAGGACGCTGCCGGCGGCGCCGGCCTTGGGGTCGGGGGCGCCGTAGACGACGTGGGGGATGCGGGCGAGGACGATCGCGCCGGCGCACATCGCGCAGGGCTCGAGCGTGACGTAGAGGGTCGTCTCGGGCAGGCGCCAGCCGCCCAGCGCCTCGGCGGCGGCGCGGATCGCGAGGATCTCGGCGTGGGCGGTGGGGTCGGCGCGCAACTCGCGCTCGTTGCCGGCGGCGCCGAGCACCTCTTCGCCGCGGGCGAGGACCGCCCCGATCGGCACGTCGCCGTGCTCCTCCGCTCCGCGGGCGCGCTCGATCGCCAGCAGCATCATCCGCTCTTGCAGGGCTTCGTCGGCGCCGGCCTCCATACATAGGGGAGTATGTGTCACTACAACTTCGGCGGCGGGCTCGTGTTAGGAGGGGGCTCGCCGGGATGCAGGGATTTCGGGAGCGCCGAGACAAGATGAACAGCCGTTTTTCGATCGCTCCCATCACCCTGCTCGCGGCCTTGGCCTTGGTCTGCGACACGGCAGTGGCGGCCGCGCCTGCCGTCTCCCCCGCCCACGGCTTCGTCCCCCACCAGCTGATCGTCAAGCTCACCGGGTCGCGGCCGCGCACGGTAGCCCTGCCGCGGCAAGCCGGCGTGCGGACGGCGGTAATGGCCCTGCGCGAAGACCCAGCCGTGAGCTACGCCATGCCGAACTACCTCGCCACCGCCTCGGCGAAGGCGAGCGAAGTGACCAATCCGGTGCCGAACGATCCCGGCCCGATCGGAGGCCCTCCGGGACCCCCGGGCGGCTGGGTCTCGAAGCAGTGGAACTTCCTGCCCTGGGAAGGAGAGCCGACGCCGCTGGTGCCGGTCTCAGCGGGCGGCATCGACGTCGCCGGCGCCTGGGAAAACCTCGAAGCCGCCGGGCGCCCCGGCGGCAAGGGAATCACCGTCGCCGTGCTCGACAGCGGCATCGCCTACCGCTCGAAGCCGCCCCGCTTCAAGCGCAGCCCCGACTTCACCGCCAACCAGTTCGTCCCCGGCTACGACTTCGTCGACGACGACAAGCTGCCGCTCGACGAATTCGGCCACGGCACCCACGTCGCCGGCACGATCGCCGAGAAGACGAACAACGGCATCGGCCTCGTCGGCATCGCCTACCGGGCGAAGCTGATGCCGGTGCGGGTGCTCGACGCCCACGGCCGCGGCCGCGCCGACGAGATCGCCAAGGGCATCCGCTTCGCCGCGACCCACGGCGCCGACGTGATCAACATGAGCTTCAACTTCGGCTGCGCGCGCGAAGTTCCCGTCGTCGACGAAGCCCTGCGCCTGGCCTATCGCCGCGGGGCGGTCGCGGTCGCCTCGGTCGGCAACCTCGGCTCGGAGACCTGCGTCTCGCCGCCGGCGACCAGCCCGCACGTGATCGGCGTCGGCGGCAGCACCGAGGGTGGCTGCCTCGGCGCCTACACGCTGTCCGGTCGCGACGTCGACGTGGTCGCCCCCGGCGGCGGACCGCCGCTGCCCGGCTGCGCCTCGACCTCCTCGGCCCCGATCTACCAGGTGACGCTGAAGCCGGGTAGCACCGAGCGCTTCGGCGAGCCGCGCAGCTACATCGGCACCTCGATGTCGGCGGCGCACGTCTCGGGAGTGGCGGCGATGGTGCTGGCCGGCGGCACGGTCAGCCGCAAGCCGGGCCCGGGGCGGGTCGAAGCGGTGACCAGGCGCCTGCGCCGCACCGCCCGCGACCTCGGCGAATCGGAACTGCGCCAGGGGGCCGGCCTGATCGACGCGGCGGCCGCGACCGAACCCGCCGGCTGAGCCGCGAACCAGCCTCGGTCCGCTAGGTGGTGCGGACGATGATTACCGAGCAGGGAGCGTGGTGGGAGACGTTGTTCGGCACGCTGCCGAGCAGAAAGCGACGGGCGCCGGTCATGCCCTTGTTGCCGACGACGATCAGGTCGGCGTTGGTCTCTTCGGCGACGTTGAGGATTCCCTCGGCGGGGTCGCCCTCGACCGGGTGGGTCTGGACCTCGATGCCCTCCTTGCGAGCAGCCGCCGCGGCGGCGTCGAGCACCAGGTTGACGTCCTCGCGCGGGCCGATCTCGTACTGGACGTCACGCGGGGCTTCCTCCCGCTCTTCCTCGAGGCGCCGTTTGGTGACCGGCGCGTAGGCGCTGACGATGCTGAGCGAGGCGCCGGCGAGTTTGGCCAGGTCCACCGCTTGGCGAACCGCCTCGGCGGCTGTATCCGACCCATCGGTCCCAACAACGATGCGAGTGAACACGCCACCCTCCTCTGCTCGGTCGCTGAACGCGGCCGATACTAACGCGAGCCGTGGGCGCCGGAGGTGGAGTTGTGGTTATGGGCGGGCAGGCCGCGAAAGCCGTCGCCGAGAATTTCGGTCGGCGTCGTCGCCAGGCGCACGATCGCGATCGCCATCGAGGCGACCAGGCAGACGATCAGCACCACCATTCCCACCTTCCAGAGTCCGGGCATTAGGCTGATCTCATCATGGAGAAGGTTGCCGACGGGGTCTGGCTGTTGCGCGGAGACGCCCGCAAGTCGATGAACATCTACTTCCTCGAGGACGGCGAGGGGGTCGTCCAGTTCGACGCGGGGACCAAGGCGATGACGAAAGCCGCGCGAGCGGCGGGTCAACAGCTCGGCGGCGTCAAGCGCGTCATCCTCGGCCACGCCCACGCCGATCATCGCGGTACCGCCCCTGCGATGGGCGCGCCGGTCTTCTGTCACCCCGACGACGTCGCCGACGCCGAAAGCGACGCCGCGATCGCCCCCTACATGGAAATCTCGGAGCTGCCCGTGCCCGCCCGCTGGCTCTACCCCCTGCTGCTGCGGCGCTGGGACTGCGGCGCGGTGAAGATCGCCGGCACCGTCGCCGAGGGGGATGACGTGGCGGGCTTCGAGGTCCTCCACTTCCCCGGCCACGCGCCCGGCCTGATCGGCCTCTGGCGCGAGCGTGACCGCGTCGCGATCGTCAGCGACGTGATCTACCTGATCGACTCGACCAAGCTGGGACGACCGCTACCGAAAGGCGAGGCGAGCGTTCCCCACCCGGCCTGGAACTGGGATCACGCCAAGGCGAAAGACTCGATCCGCAAGCTGGCGGCGCTCGAACCGAAGCTGGTCTGCGCCGGTCACGACGAGCCGCTGCGCGGGGAGAACCTGCGGCCGGCGCTGGAACGGGCGGCGGAGAAGTACTAGCCGAGCAGCGGCGGGGGCCGTCGCTGCCATAGTTTCCGCCCCTGATGATCGGTACCTACGCCTCGGCGGCGCTGATCTGCGCCGCCTCGCTGCTGGTGGGACGCGCGATTCTCGGCCTCGGCGGCGGGGGAGATTCGCGCCGCTGGCCGGCGCCGGCGGTCGGCTTCGGCGCCGTGCTCACGGTCACCGGCGTGCTCGCCCGTGCCCCCGGCCACGCGACCACGGCGGCGCTGGGATTGGTGGCGCTGGTGATCGCCGCGGCCGCGCTGCTCTGGTGGCAACCGCGGCGATCGGGCGAGTTCTCCTCGCTGCTGCGGGAGGGACTGCCGCTCGCCGTCGTCGTCGGCCTCGTCCTCTCGATTCCCTTTGCGGTAAGCGGCCGCTGGGGCGTGATCGGCGTCGGCTTCAACAACGACCTCGGCCTGCACCTGGCCTGGGCCGAGTGGTTGCGCAGCGGCCTCGGGCCGGCGCCGGAAGCCGGCTACCCGCTCGGCCCGCACGCGCTCGCCGACGCGATCGCCGCGGTGCCCGGCATCGGCCTCGGCCAGGCCTTCGTCGGCGAGATCTTCGCGATCGGCATCCTCACCGCGCTCACCGCCCTGGTCGCACTCGAGAACCTCGGCCCCGCCCGCCGCCTGCTCGCCGCGGCGCTGGTCGCGGTCCCCTACCTCGGCGCCTCCTACTTCGCCCAGGGCGCTTTCAAGGAGACCGCAGAGGCGCTCTTCGTCCTCGCCTTCGCCCTGCTCCTCCACGACCTCGAGCGGAAACGACTGGCCGGCGAGGAGCTCGACAGCGCAGCGCTGCTCGGTGCCGCGATCGCCGGCCTCGCCCTGATCACCGGCATCTTCTTCTCCTACAGCTTCGCCGGCCTCGCCTGGCCGGTCCTGATCTTCGTCCTCTGGGCGATCACCGTGCCGCCCTTGCGGCGGGCGCTCTACCCATGGCACTGGCTCAGCACCCTGCGCCGGCCCGCGACGCTGCTCGTCGTCGGCGTGCTCATCGCCCTCGCGGTGCTCACCGTCGTCGGTCCCTTCGCCTTCGTCCACGGCTTCAACCGGGTCGCCGGGACCAACACCTACGGCCCGGTCTCGCCGATCGAGACGCTGGGGGTCTGGTTCACCTCCAACTACCGGCTCAACTCCGCCGGCGGCGCCCAGCTGACGGGGTTGGCGACGGCGATCGCGGCACTGGCCGTCCTCGCCGGCGGCGTCTGGTGGCTGCGCCGCCGCCAGTACGCGGTGCCGATCGCCCTGGTCGCCTGCGCCGTGCTCTACCTGGCCGCCCTGGCCGGCAGCGGCGAGTACTCCCAGGCCAAGGCGCTGATGATCGGCGCGCCGCTGGCGATGCTGATCGCGATCCGGCCGCTGCTGGTCGAGACGACCGGGGATCGACTTCCTGGTTCTTCGCGAATGCCGCGAAAAACCAGGAAGTCGGGGGGGTGGGTCTCGGTCGGCTGGGCCGGCCTGGCCGTTGTCTTCGTCGCCGGTGCGGTCTACTCGAGCCTGCTGGTCCTGCGCGACGCCCCGATCGGGCCGCCCGGGCACGGCTCCGAGCTGCGCGCCTTCATGCCGATCCTGCAGGGCGAACCCGTCCTCTATGCCGGCCAGGACCGCTACGCGGCCTACGAGCTGATGGGGGCCGATACCCACGTGCCGCTGGTCGAGTTCCCCGACGCCGACGTCTCCCCCAACCCGGAAAAGCCCTTCGACACCGGCGACGCCTACAGCCCGATCGACTTCGACTCCTTCTCCAAGGGCACGCTCGACCGCTTCCCCTACGTGATCACCGGCCGCGCCGCCTGGAACAGCGAAGCGCCGCCCAACTTCCGCCGCGTCGCCTCCACCCCCTCCTACATCCTCTGGAAGCGAACCGGCGCCACGCCGGAGGATCGACACGTCCTGCTCGAGGGCACCGAGGCGGGGGCGAAAGTGAAGTGCGCCTCGCCGGAGATCCGCATCCTCACCGCCGACCCGGGCCGGGCCGGGCTCTTCCCGGCGGCGACGATCGGCGGCAAGGGCGAGTGGAGCCCGGACTCGACCCTGCAGACCGGCGAGCGGGCGAGCCAGACGCTGAACCTGCCGCGGGGGCGCTGGCAGCTCTCGCTCCAGTACTTCTCCCCCTTCGGCCTGACCCTCGATGCGCCGGGCTTCGACCAATCGCTGCCCGCCGCCCTCGACGGCCAGCGCCCGAGCACGATCAGCCTCGCCAGCAACGGCCAGTTCTGGCCCGCCGGCACGGTCAACAGCCCCGGCGGCAAGGTGCGCTTCACCGTCACCGCCGCCGAGGCCGACACCCTGCAGGACCTCAGCGGCTACTCCGGCAGGGCCGAGCTCGGCGAGCTCGTCGCCGTGCGGGCGGAACCGCACCGGACCGTGGCGCTCGTCAAGAGCTGTGGCTCGTGGCTCGACTGGTACGAAGCCGACGAAGCGCCCTAAGGCGATACGGCCTTAGAGCTAGATCGACTTGGCGGCGAGGCGCTCTTCGGTGGGGCGGACAACGTCCCAGACCAGGCCGACCTTCTCGAGCGAATCGATGACGATCGCGGAGATGTCGAGCTGCCAGCGGCCGAGGCCGTGGGTGGCGGAGGTCGGGAAGGCATGGTGGTTGTTGTGCCAGGCCTCGCCGAAGGTCGGGATCGCGATCAGGGCGAGGTTGCGCGACTCGTCGGTGGTCTCGAAGTCGCGTTTGCCGAAGACGTGGCAGAGCGAGTTGATGCTGTAGGTGAAGTGGTGCAGGACGAAGACGCGGACCAGGCCGCCCCAGAGCAGGCCGGTGACGCCGGCGAAAAGGGTGCCGCCGATCACCCAACCGAGCGCGAAAGGCAGCATCAGCCCGCCGATCGCCCAGATCAGGAAGGTGCGGTCGACCCAGTTGATGATCGGGTCTTTGATCAGGTCCGGCGCGAAGCGTTCCTTGTTGCCGCGCTGGGTGTGGATGAAGAGCCAGCCCATGTGGGCGTGGTAGAGGCCGCGCAGGGCGCCGCTCCAGCCGTGGCCGTGATCGACGTGGGGGCTGTGGGGGTCCCCTTCTTCGTCGGAGAAGGCGTGGTGCTTGCGGTGATCGGCGACCCAGGAGATCACCGGCCCCTCGATCGCGGCCGAGCCGAGGATGCCGAGCAGGCCGTGCAGCCAGTTCGTCGTTTTGAAGCTGCGGTGGGTGAGGTGACGGTGAAAGCCGACCGTGATCCCGATCCCGGTGAAGAAGTACATGCCGCAGAAGAGGAAGACGTCGCTCCAGTGCAGGGCCTTGCCCCAGACCTGCCAGCCGGCAAGACCGATCGCCAGGAAGGGGATCAGCGTCACCAGGCCGGTGATGATGCGGTCGCGGGTCTCGTTCGCGACCGGCTGGATATCTGAAGGGAGTGGTCCCGCACCTGCCATAGGAGGCGCGATCATACGGACTCCGAGCGCCGGGAAAGATAAAATCGCGCTCTTGGCGCTCTCCAGCACCGCTCCCCTTCGCCGCGAGATCGAATTCCGGATCCCCGAGCGACCGTTCACGGTCGAGTTTTGGGACGGCACGAGCCTGCCCGCAACGGACGGCGGCGGCCCGACCTTCTTCGTGCGCTCGCCCCGCGCCGCCGCCCACGCCCTGCGGGCGCCCGGCCAGCTCGGCCTCGGCCGCGCCTACGTCAGCGGCGACATCGAGGTCGACGACATGGACGCGGTGATCGAGGTGCTCGACAACTGGCAGGCGCCGCCGCTCGACGCGGCCGCCAAGCGCAAGCTCCTCTTCGGCGCCGTGCGGGCCGCCGGCATCCAGCGGCCGCCACGGCGGCCCGACGCCGAGCTCGTGCTCAGCGGCCGCCGCCACAGCAAGGAGCGCGACGCCAAGGCCGTGCGCCACCACTACGACGTCTCCAACGAGTTCTTCGCCCTCTTCCTCGACGAGTCGATGACCTACAGCTGCGCCTTCTTCTCGGAGGGGGCCGAGACCCTCGAGCAGGCCCAGGAAGAGAAGCTCGACACGGTGGCGCGCAAGCTGGCGCTGAAAGAGGGCGAGCGGGTGCTCGACGTCGGCTGCGGCTGGGGCGCCTTCCCGCTGCGCGCGGCGACCAAGTACGGCGCCCGCGTGCTCGGCATCACCCTCTCCCCGCCCCAGGCCGAGAAGGCCCGGCAGCGAGCCGAGGAAGCCGGCGTCGGCGACCGGGTCGAGATTCGGGTGATGGACTACCGCGACCTCGCCGCCGGCGGCGAGCGCTTCGACGCAATCGCCTCGATCGGCATGGTCGAGCACGTCGGCGAGGTCCAGATCGACGAGTACGCGCGCACCCTGGCCGGTCTGCTCGAGCCGGGCGGGCGCCTGCTCAACCACGGCATCGCCCGCCTCCGCCACACCGACCCCGAGGCGGGTGCCTTCACCGAGCGCTACGTCTTCCCCGACGGCGAACCGATCCACCTCTCGCGGGTGCTGCTGGCGCTGGAGCGGGCCGGCTTCGTCACCCGCCACGTCTCCGAGCACGGCGCCGACTACGCCGAGACCCTGCGCCACTGGGCACGCCGGCTCGACGAAAACCTCGACGAGGCGCTGCGACTCGCCGGGCCGGAACGGGTCCGCGTCTGGCGCCTCTACCTGCGCGCCGCGCGCAACGGCTTCGAGAGCGGCTTCCTCTCGATCTACCAGGCGCGCTGCAGCCTCGCCTAACCGCTCTCGCGCGGGCGAGCGCCCGGCAGCAGCCGGTCGAGCCACTTCGGCAGCCACCAACACCACTTGTCGAGCCGGTTCATCATCGCGGGCACGACGATCAGGCGGACGACGAAGGCGTCGAGGGCTATCCCGATCGACTGGGCGATGCCGAAGTTTCGCGTCGTGACGAGCTCGGAGACGGAGAAGGAGAGGAAGACCGCGATCATGATCACGGCGGCCCCGGTGACGACCGGGGCGGTCCGATCGAGGCCGCCACGGACCGCGGTCCGGGTCGAGCCGGTGCGCACGTATTCCTCGCGGATGCGGGCGAAGACGAACACCTCGTAGTCGATCGCCAGCCCGAACATCACCATCATCGTCGCCGGGATCACCGAGGCGTCGATGTAGCCCGGGCCGCCGAGGAAGGAGTTGTCGAAGAAGAGGGCGAGGACGCCGAAGCTGGCGGTGACCGTGAGCAGGTTGATCAGGGCGGCGAGGAGCGGCACCGTCAACGAGCGCAGGACCGGGATCAGGACGAGCAGGGTGACCAGCGAGAGCGCCAGGCGCATCTCCAGCGAGAGCTCGCGCACCGCGTTGTTGGCGTCGATCTCGGCGGGCGCGACGCCGCCGAGGACGACTTCGGCCCCGGTTTCGCGGGCCAGCCGGTTGGCGTCGCTTTCGAGCCGATCCTTGGTCTGATGGGCGGCCTGCGTGGTCGGGTCGTCGCGGGGGATGACCAGCATGCGGGCGGCGGTGCCGCCGCGGTTGACGTTGAGCAGGAAGCCGAGGCGGTCGCGCTGGGCGGGCGGGGTGCCATCGAGGCCGGCGAGGACGAAGTAGGCCGAGTGGAAGATGCCCGGTGAGCTCTGCTGTATCTGCGCCAGGCCGGATTTGCCGCCCTGTCCCTGCAGGCCGGATTCGATCTTGCCCAGCCCGTCCCCGAGCAGCGTCGACTTCTGCGCCCCCTGTCCCAGCCCGTTCGCGAGCCGGCCCGCGCCGGTTTCGAGCTGGGAGAGCCCGCCGGTCAGGTGTTCGGCGCCGCTGCCCAGCCGCTGCAACGCCGGCGAGAGCTGTTCGCCGCCGCGATCGAGCGCCGAGACCCCGTCCGAGACCCGCCTGCTGCCATGCGCCAGGCGCTGCAGGCCGCGATCGAGCTTGCTCGAGGCATCGGCGAGCTTTTCGAAGCCCTTGCTCGCTTCCTTGCCCGTCTTGTCGAGGCGCGAGGCGAGGTAGCTGCCGACGCCGAACTGCCCGTCGGCCCGTTCGATATCGGCGCCGACGCCTTCGTAGGCGGGGTCGGTAGCTTCGCCCGTGCGTATTTCCTTGCCGGTGAGGCGCAGGTTGGCTTCTTCGACCGCGGCGAGGGCGGCGGCGTATTCGGGGTCGCTGCGGCCGGCCGACATTCGCTGCAAGGCGCCCCAGGCGGCGGCGAGCCGTTCTTCGGTCGCTCGCAGCGGCGGCTGGGTTTCGTCCAGCCTCGCTTCCCCCGAGCGCATCGCGTTCTGGATCAGGTGGGCGCTGTTGGAGAGTTCACCGCTCTGTTCGTCGGCTTCGGCAAGCGCATCGGCGATGCGGCCGGCGCCGTCGCTGGCGCGCGAGGTCCCCTTCGCGACCTTGCCGCTCCCTTCTCCCACCTGCCCCAGTCCTTTGCTGAGCTGCTGGGAGCCGTCGCCGACCTCGAGCAGGGCGCCGGTCAGCGCGCCGGCACCGCCGTGGGCAGCGCTGAGGCCCGCTTCGAGCTGGTCGGACCCGTCCGCCGCCTTGCGAAGGCCGTCGGTGGTCAGCGTGGCGCCGTCGTGGGCCTTGCCGATCCCCTTGACGAGGCGGTCGAGGCCGTCTTCCTGCTTCGCCAGTTCGTCTTCGATGCCGCTGACGCCTTCGGCGGCGCGGGCGACCTGAGTCAGCCCCGCCATCGTCGCGACGCCGGGGTCGCCTTCGACGCGGCGCTGGAAACGGGCCAGCTTGCGCAGCTGCGGGGTCGAAGTGACGGCGTGACCGCGACCGTTGACGAGCACTTCCATCGGCGCCGTCCATCCCGGCCCCAGCGCGTCTTCCACTTCTTCCTGCTGCTGGCGGCCGTTGTCCCCCGGCGGCAGGAAGGCGATGCTCGCCGCGCCCGAGTCGAGCGTGAAGGCCCAGCCCGAGAGCAGGACGAGGACCATCACGATCGCGAGCACGGCGCCGGGGCGATCGACAAGCCGGCGCGACCAGCGCAGTGGCCGGCTCGGGCCCGAGCGACGCACCGGCAGCGCCCAGCGATCGAGGTTGTCGCCGAGCAGCGTCAGCAGGGCGGGGACGACGCAGAGCGCCGAGATCATGCTGAGCAGCGTCGCCGTGATCACCGCGAGCGAGACCGAGCGGGCGATCGAGCCCGGCAGGACCACCATCGCCACCAGCATCGCGGCGGTCAGGCCACAGCCCGCCGGAATGACGGAGCGGCTGGTGGCGATCGCCGTCACCCGCGCCGCCTCGGCGGCCTCCACCCCATTGCGACGTTCCTCGCGGTAGCGCGAGACGACCAGCAGCGAGTAGTCGACGCCGAGGGCGAGGCCCATCATGCCGACGATCCCGATCGTGTAGAGGTCGAGCTGAACGACGTGGTTGACGATGGCGAGCACGCCTCGCGTGCAGGCCACCACGGCGCCGCCGACGAGGACCGGCAGCACCGCCGCGATCACCGACCTGAAGACGAGCAGCAGGACCAGGAGCAGCACCGGGACCGCGATCAGCTCGCCGATTTTCGTCGATTCGTCGCCCGCCTTTTTCATCGAATCGATCACGGCCGGGAAGCCGGCGACGCTGGCGTGGACGGGGGCGTGGACTTGGGCGGCGATCGCGCGGTGGACCGGCGGCAGGACGGCGGTGACGCCCGCGTCTTCGTCAGCCTCGACGCGAAGGATCATGCCGACGACCCCCGGCCGGGGGGAGAGACCGTCGATCTTCCCGCCTCCCGACCACGGCGTCACGACCAGCGTGCGCGGCATCGTTTCGAGGCTCGCCGCCAGCCGGCGCGCCTCGCCCCCGACCTTGCCGGCCGGGCCCCGCAGCATCAACATCAGCGCGTAATCGCTGCCGAACTCTTCTTCGGCGATTTCGTGGGCGCGCTTGCTGGCGCTGCCGTCGACGTAGACCGGGTGGATGCCGAGTTCGTGCTCGAGCCTGCCCCCGATCGTGGCGAGGACGCAGACGAGGACGATCCAGATCGCGGCGATCAGACGAGAGCGCCGGGTTGCCAGGCCGGCGATGCGGGGCATCAGCCCCCGCAACGGGCACCGCTGGGGATGGTCAGCCTGACCTTTCGCCGAGCGCCGTTCTGGGCACGGGCGCGAATCTCGGTACTGAGCCGTCGCGGCACCCCGTTGCGGCAGGGGCCGGCGTCGAAGGTGAGCAGGCCCTCCCCCGGCCCGCCCAAGCGCAGGGTGAAGCTCGACAAGGGCATGTCGGCGAGGCCACTCATCCTCGTCATCGTCTTGCCGTGACTGGTGACGCTCTGGCCCTTGACCGAGATCGTCATCCCACCGCCGGTGAGAGTGATCCAGGTGTCGGGTTCGCCGTCGCCGCGGGGCTGGACCACGTAGACGGAGCCCTGCATCGGTTCGTCGAGCAGCGGCGAGATCGCCCGCGCGACCCCGACCCTCGATCCGGGCGGGCAGAGGCTTCGCCGGGCGTCGGCGCGGGAGCAGATTTCCGCCAAGCCGCCGAAGCCGAGTTTCAAGGCGGGGGGCAGCGCCAGCAGCATCGAGCTCATCGAGGCGTCGTTGCGGCGGAACGTGGTGCTGAGGCGCAGGCCCACCGGGTCGTGCTTGCGCAAGGGTCCACGCCGGAGCAGCTTGGCCCGCCAGCGCGGGGCAAAGCGGAGGCGATTGCAGCCGGTGACCGGGAAGGGGACGCCGATCGAAGCCGAAGCCCCTTCCTGCGATTCGAAGGCGGCGTCGAGCGAGTGCGGCTTACAGGAGGTCGGGTTGCGAACCAGGCCGGGACGGTCGAGGGAGATCGCGATCTGGCGAAAGCGGAGGGACAGCCCTTCCATCGTCGCGGGCAGCTCGGTGGTGATGGTGGCGCGTCCGCTTGCGCCGTCGATCTGCGCCGAGGAGCGGACGGCGTTGCTGAAGGAGAAGGGGCCGATCGTGCCGCCGAACTCCATCACCATGCTGAAGGGGGCGCGCTTGTAGGGGCCGGCGCTGTAGATGGCACCGTTGAGGACGGCGACGCCGGCGCCCGATCCGGCTTCCGCCCGCACCGAGCCGATGCGACTGGCGGCCGGACAGTTGCCAGTTGCCGCCACCGAATCGGGGCAGGTCTCGACCGCGCCCAAGGCGGTGCTGAGCCCGGCCGGCATGGTGAAGCTGAGCCGCTTCGGCAGCGCTTCCCCAGGGCGCCGGCGCAGGAACGTGGTGAGGGAGGAGGCGTGGCCGGCCCGATGACTCGAAGCCGCAACGGAGAGCTGGGGCGCGAAGGGCAGCGGCCCCGGACAGCTCAAGCCGGGCAGGACGCCGGCGATGGCCGTGGTCGAGGTCGAGTCGACGGCGGGGCCGTCCCCATAGGGGACGAAGTGCCCCGAGCCGGTGATCGGGCCACAGCCGAGCGGCGTGGCGAGCAGCGCATTCGGACCGCCGCTGAGGTCGAGTGAGAACTTGTCGATCCCGATCTGGGGCAGATCCTGCAGGGTGGTCCTCATCTGGCCGGATGAATCCGGCTGCATGCCGGAGACGAACTTGACCGTCAGCTCGCCCTTGATCGCGACGACGAAGAGGCGCAGGCGTTCTTTTCCGACCGGCTCGCCCAGGTAGACGGAGCCGACTATCGGTTCCGGCAATATCGCCGCGTCGAGTTCCACGGTTCCCACTCGCGAGGCGGCGGGGCAGGTGGCGGGCTCGGTGCCGTCGACGTCCAGCTGCGCGCTGGTGCAGAGCGCCAGGCCCGCCGCGGCGCCCGGAGAGATGGTGATGCCCGATGGCATTTCCATCGAGGCGTCGCGCAGCTGGGCGCTCGAGAGTTCGCCCACTTCTTCCTGGGGCACGCTCAGCGTCATCGCCAACCCGGTCGGAGAGTCGGCGACCGGGTTGCTCAGCCGCATGCTCAGCCGCGGCGAGAAGGGCAGTTCCTGGCAACCGGTCAGCGGACCCGCTTCGGCGGTTTCGCTCAACCATTCGGCGCCTTCTTCGTGGGAGCGGACCCGCAGGCCGAATTCGAGCGGGCCGCAGGTCGAGGGCGTGGTCAGGAAGGGGTTGGGGGCAGCGGAGGAATTCGTCTGGTGGTGGGCGGGCACTCCCCAGAGTTCGATGTGGGCTGAGTTCGGAACTCCCCCTTCGAGGTTTTCCGCGATCAGGGTGGCGCCGTAGTCATCGGGTCGCAGTTCCAGTTCGAAAGGAATCGCCAGGCCGGCTTTCGAGGTGAAGCCGGCCGGTTCCCCCGCTTCGGCTTCGAGCACGTAGAGCGGCTGCGATTCCCCCGCGCTGCCGAAGCTGACGACTCCCTCCTGACTCTCGGGCGGGCATTCCTCGCCTTCTCCGTGAGCCAGGCGCGGGCAGGGAGTGAGCGCGTTGGAATCGCCGAGCAGGCCGGCCGGCAGGTCGATCGCCAGATCCTTGACGGAGGTCCCGGTTTCTTCGGTTTCGAGCGCGAAGTCGATCAGGACGCGGTCGGGATGGACTCCGGCACGATGCTCCGCTTCGCCTTCCGCGTTGAGCATCTGCACCGTGAAGCCGCCGGGAGCGATGCCGAATTCAGCCGCCGAGGCAGCGGGAAGCGGCGCCGCGGCGAGAAGCGCCCCGAGGCAAACCAGCGATAGTCCCAATGCCCTGCGTGCTTGAAGAGCCAAACCTTCCCCTGCGCCATATCCGACGACGGCTCACTGCAACAGCTTGGGACCGCCGTCCAGCTTACAGCGGAAAGCCGCTCTGCACGGTCTCTAGTGCGAAATCGGCACCGGCGGAGCGCAGCTGCTCGACGCTGTAGCTGCCGGTGGCGACGCCGACGACCTTGATGCCGGCGCCGTGTCCGGCCTTGACGTCGCGCGGGGTGTCGCCGACGGCGATGCAGGCCCCGTCGGCCAGGGTGCCGCCGGAAACCAGAGCGCCGCGACCGAGCGCGGCCTTGGTCACCTCGGTGCGATCGGCGGAGTCCGAGCCGTAGCCACCGAAGCTGAAGAAGCGATTGAGGCCGGCGCGGGCAAGCTTGATGTGGGCCGCGGCCTCGATGTTGCCGGTGACGAGGCCGAGCAGCGCCCCGGCGTCGATCAGGCGCTCGAGCAGCTCCTCGATGCCGGGCATGACCAGGTAGCCGGGCGACTCGGCGACCGCCGCCGGCAGGTGCTTGAGGTAACAGCCGATCGCCCTCGCCCGCTCTTCGGCCGAGCCCTCGCGGCCGATCACCTCGCGGAAGACGATCGCGGCGATCTCGGGGTCGGTCATGCCGGCGTCGGTGTGCTCCGCGACGTTGGCTTCGACCCCGTGCAGTTCCTCGAAGGCACGCTGCCAGGCGACGCCGCCGGCGCCGCCGGTGACCAGGATCGTCCCGTCGATGTCGAAAAGGAAGGCGCGGATCGCGCTTGCCTCACTCACCGAGCAGTTCCTTCTGCGAGAGCCAGTAGAGCAGGCCGAGCGAGGGCAGGACGAGGACGGCGGCGGCGAGGAAGACGACGATCACGGTGGCGAGGGTGTCGGGCGGGGCGGCCGCTTGGGTGATCTTCAGCGAGGTCGGCAGCAGGTAGGGGAACTGGGCGACGCCCCAACCCCAGATCACCGTGACCACGGCGCCGCCGGAGAGCGGGCGCAGGGACGAAGGTGGCTTCTTCTCCGGGCGACGGACGACGGAGAGCAGCGCGACGAGGACGCCGAGGCCGCAGAGCAGAGAGAGGATCACCAGTGGAAGGCCCTGGTCGGTGAGGCGGTCGAAGATGTAGCGGGCTTCGGCGTGCAGCTCGATCAGGCCGAAGGCGGCGGCGACGCCGGCGACCGCCGCGGCGGCCAGAGCCCGGCGGGCGAAGTAGCCGCGCAGCTCACGTTCACCGGCACGGTGGGCATCGGCGATGAGGAAGACGGCGGCGAGGTAGGCGCCGCTGGCGACGAACATCGCCCCGGTCAGCAGGGGCAGGGGCTGCAGCCAGCTCGAGAAGGGGTCGCCATTGCCCTCGCCGGGGACGTTGCCGGACGCGATCGCGCCGACCACCGCGCCCATGAAGAAGGGCGTCAGCAGCGAGGAGATGGCGAAGGTGGCGCCGGCGGCGCGGCGCCCCGAGAGGCCCTCGATCGACTTGCGGAAGGCAAAGCCGGAGCCGCGCAGGACGATGCCGAGCGCGGCCAGGGCGATCGGCACGTAGAGCGTCGTCATCACGGCGCTGAAGGCGGGTGGGAAAGCGGTCCAGAGGACGACGAGGATGAAGATCAACCAGACGTGGTTGGCCTCCCAGACGGGGGTCAGCGAGCGCTGGATCAGGGCGCGTGGCCGCTCCCCCCGCTCGGCCCCGCCCGCGACCAGGTCCCAGAAGCCACCGCCGAAATCGGCGCCGCCGAAGAGCGCGTAGAAGGTGGCGCCGACCCAGAGGATCACGGCGCAGACGTCGGCGCGGGTCACCGGCTCGCCTCCGCCGGCGGCGCGTAGGGGGTCGAGCCCTCCGCCTCCGGCCCGCCCTCGCGCCAGCGGCGCGACATCGCCCGCAGGACCCCGATCGCGATCGTGCCGATCGCGGCGTAGAGGAGGAGGACGAGGGCGAAGCTGAACCAGATCCCCTTGGCCTCGGTGACCGCTTCCTCCGTGCGCATGTAGCCCTGCACGATCCAGGGCTGACGCCCGACCTCGGTGACGATCCAGCCGAACCAGAGGGCGAGGATCGCCCCCGCGCCCGAGAGGGAGACCGCGCGCAGAAACCAGGGCGTGCGGGGGATGTCCCGCTTGCGCCACCAGGAGAAGGCGAGCCAAGCGCCGAGCCCGAGCAGCCCGGTGCCGATCCCGACCATGCCGTCGAAGGCGAGGTGCAGCAGCGTGTTCGCCGGCGGCCGCTGGTCGGCGGGGATGTCCTTCAGGCCGGTCACCTTGGTGTCGGCGCTGAAGCCGACCAGGAAGGAGTCGAGGTCGGGGATCCCGATCGCCCCTTTGACCCCGTCCTCGGTGCAGATGCCACCGACGTACTCGGTCTGGTGGGTGCCGGTTTCCTGAATGCACTCCATGCCGGCGAACTTGGCCGGCTGGTGGTCGGCGACTTCGCGCGCCGCCGTGTCGCCGACGAAGAGCTGAATCGGGGTGGCGATACAGGCGATCGTCAGCGGGATCAGCAGGCCGAGCCGGTGCAGGCGGTCGCGCCGCCCCTTCAGCATCCCCACCGCGTAGATCGAGGCGACGAGGAAGCCGACCACCATGTAGGCGGCGAGGATCATGTGCGGCACCTCGTAGCCGGTCGCCGGGTTGAAGAGCACCTCGAGCGGTTCGGTCTGGACGACTTTGCCCGCGGCGTCGAGGACGAAGCCCTGCGGCTGGTTCATCCAGGCGTTGGCGGCGACCACCGAGAAAGCACCGCCGATCCCGGTGATCACCATCGGCACGCCCGACCAGAAGTGGGCCCAACCACCGAGCCGTTTCCAGCCGTAGATGTAGACCGCGAGGAAGATCGCCTCGACGAAGAAGAAGATGCCCTCGATCGCGAAGGCGATGCCGAAAGCAGCGCCGAAGCGGTCCATGAAGTGAGGCCAGAGCAAGCCGAACTCGAAGCTGAGCACGGTGCCGGTGACGGCGCCGACGGCGAAGGTCACCGCCATCGCCTTCGACCAGCGACGGGCCAGCTCGAGCGCGTCCTCGTCGCCGCGCTTCAGCCCGATGTAGTTGGCGAGCAGGATCGTCGCCGGCAGGGCGACCCCCAGGCAGGAGAGGACGATGTGAAAGCCGAGCGTGAAGGCCATCTGCTCGCGCGCGGCGAGCAGATTCGATGCCGACGCCGCCAGCGGGAGCGGGTCGAGCGAGGGCATGTGAACGAGCCTACTCCCCGCGGCGGGCGCTGCGGTAGCGGCGGATCAGCGCGTTGGTCGAGCTGTCGTGGCGGAGCTTCGGCTCCTCGTCGGCCTGCAGCTCGGGGATGATCGCCACCGCCAGGGCCTTGCCCAGCTCGACGCCCCACTGGTCGAAGGAGTCGATGCCCCAGATCGCGCCCTGGGTGAAGACGCTGTGCTCATAGAGGGCGACCAGGGTGCCCAGGGTATGCGGGTCGAGCCGCTCGGCGAGGATCGTGTTCGAGGGCCGGTTGCCCTCCATCACCCGGTGGAAAACGATCTCCTCGGGCGTGCCCTCTGCCCGCACCTGCTCCGGCGTCTTGCCGAAGGCAAGCGCCTCGCTCTGGGCGAAGACGTTGGACATCAGCAGGTCGTGGTGGTTGCCGAGCGGATTGTTGGACTGGAAGAAGCCGATGAAGTCGCAGGGGATCAGGCGCGTGCCCTGGTGGATCAGTTGGTAGAAGGAGTGCTGGCCGTTGGTGCCGGGCTCGCCCCAGAAGATCGCGCCGGTGTCGTAGTCGACGTGGGCGCCGTCGAGCGTCACGTGCTTGCCGTTCGACTCCATCGTCAGCTGCTGCAGGTAGGCGGGGAAACGGTGCAGGTACTGGTCATAGGGGAAGACGCCGCAGGTCTGGGCGCCGAAGAAGTCGCCGTACCAGACGCTGAGCAGGCCCATCAGCATCGGCAGGTTCTCGGCCGGCGGCGCGGTGCGGAAGTGCTCGTCCATCGCGTGGAAGCCGGCCAGCATCTCCTCGAAGCGGGCCGGGCCGATCGCCAGCATGGTCGAGAGGCCGATCGCCGAGTCCATCGAATAGCGGCCGCCGACCCACTCCCAGAAGCCGAACATGTTGTCGGTGTCGATGCCGAACTTCGAGACCTCCTCGGCGTTGGTCGAGACGGCGACGAAGTGCTTGGCAACCGCCGACTCGTCGCCGCCGAGCCCCGCCAGCGACCACTCACGCGCGGTTCTCGCGTTGGTCATCGTCTCCAGCGTGGTGAAGGTCTTCGAGGAGATCACGAAGAGCGTCTCCTCGGGGTCGAGGTCGCGAGTCGACTCGGCGAAGTCGGTGCCGTCGACGTTGGAGACGAAGCGGAAGGTCATCTCCCGCCGCGAGTAGTGGCGCAGCGCCTCATAGGCCATCACCGGGCCGAGGTCGGAGCCGCCGATGCCGACGTTGACGACGTTGCGGATCGGCTTGCCCGTGTGCCCCACCCACTCGCCCGAGTGGACGCGCTCGACGAAGGCGGCCATGCGGTCGAGCGTCTCGTGCACCTCCTTGACCACGTCGACGCCGTCGACGATCAGCGAGCGGCCGCGCGGCATGCGCAAAGCGACGTGAAGGACGGCGCGATCCTCGGAGACGTTGATGTGCTCGCCGGCGAACATCGCTTCGCGGCGCTCCTCGACCCCGCACTCGCCCGCCAGCCGGCCGAACAGCAAGAGGGTCTCGTCGGTGATGCGGTTCTTGGAGAAGTCGAGGTGGAGGCCGGCGCCGTCGGCGATCAGCCGCTCGCCGCGCTGTGGATCGGCGGCGAAGAGGTCGCGCAGGTGTTGATCCTCGATTTGTGAGAAGTGCTGCTCGAGCGACTGCCAGGCGGGGCGCCGGCGCAGCGCCGGGCCCTCGCTCACGCGGTCGCCCCGACCTGCGACTCGATCGTTTTCAGCATCTCGTCCCACGACTTGGCGAAGGCGTCCTTGCCCTCCTCCTGCAGCCGCTTGGCGAGCGCGTCGACGTCGATTCCCGCCTCCCCGAATCGAGCCAATACCTGCTCGCAGTCGCCGCCGTCGGCGGGCACCAGCTTCCCGACCTCGCCGTGGTCGGCGAAGGCGTTGAGGGTCGGCTCGGGCATCGTGTTGACGGTGAAGGGCGAGGCGAAGCCCTCGATGTAGAGGACGTCGGAGGCGTCGGGGTCCTTGGTGCCGGTGCTCGCCCAGAGCAGGCGCTGCGGTCGTGCCCCCTCGTTCATCAGCCGCTGCATGCGGTCGGAGTCGAGCAGCTCGCGGTAGGCGCGGTAGGCCTGGAAGCCGATCGCCAGCCCGAGCCGGTTGTGCAGCTCGTCCGGCACTTCGCCGCTGACCGCGACGTCCCAGCGGCTCATGAAGATCGAGGCGACCGAGGCGACGTCGGCGCTGCGCCCGGCCTCTATCCGCCGTTCGATCCCCTTCATGTAGGCGTCCGCCGCCGCCAGGTACTGCTCGGCGTCGAAGAGCAGGGTTACGTTGATCGGGATGCCGGCGAAGATCGACTCCTCGATCGCGGTGAGGCCGGCCTCGGTGCCGGGGATCTTGATGAAGAGGTTGCTGCGCTCCGCCTTGGCGTGCAGGTCGGCGGCCTCCTCGATCGTCGCCGCGGCGTCGTCGGCGATCAGCGGCGAGACCTCGAGCGAGCAGAAGCCGTCGACGCCGGCGGTGCGCTCGTGGACGTCCCTGAAAAGGTCGGTGGCGTCGCGCAGGTCGGCAAGGGCCAGCTCGAAGAAGATCCGCTCGGTGGGGGTCGCGCCGATTCCCTGCTCAGGGACATCGCCGGCGCTGAGCTCGGCGATCTGCTCGTCGTAGGCATCGCCACCGGAGATCGCCTTGTCGAAGATCGTCGGGTTGGAGGTGAGGCCGGTCACCGAGAGCTCGTCGATGTAGCCCTTCAGCGTGCCGTCGGCAAGCATCGTGCGGGTGATGTTGTCGAGCCAGAGGCTCTGGCCCACGTCGTGCAGCTTCGCGGTCGGCTTCATGAGAGCAACTCCTTTGCGGCTTCGGCCACCTTCTCAGGGGTGAAACCGAACTTGGTTTGAACGTCCTTCAGCGGCGCCGAGGTCCCGAAGGTGTGCATCCCGACCTTGACGCCCTCACTACCAACGTAGCGATCCCAGCCCATGGTCGAGGCCTCCTCGACCGAGACCCGGGCGGTGATGCTCGGCGGCAGCACGTCGTCGCGGTAGGACTGGTCCTGGCGGTCGAAGAGCTCCCAGCTGGGCAGGCTGACGACCCGCGAGCGGACGCCCTCGCCGATCAGTTCCTCGTGCGCGGCAAGGGCCAGCGCCACCTCGCTGCCGGTGGCGATCAGGATCAGCTCGGGATCGCCTCCATCGGGATCGGCGAGCACGTAGCCGCCGCGGCGCAGCCCCGCCGCCGAGGCGTACCTGGCGCGGTCGAGCACCGGCACGTTCTGGCGGGTCAGGACCAGGGCGACCGGCTGGTGCCGGCGGTCGATCGCCACCCGCCAGGCCTCGGCGACCTCGTTGGCGTCGGCGGGCCGGATCACGTCGAGGCCGGGGATCGCCCGCAGCGAAGCGAGCTGCTCGACCGGCTGGTGGGTCGGCCCGTCCTCGCCGAGGCCGATCGAGTCGTGGGTGAAGACGTGGACCACCGGCAGCTCCATCAGCGAGGAGAGCCGGATCGCCGGGCGGGCGTAGTCGGAGAAGGTGAGGTAGGTCGACCAGAGCGGCCGCAGCTTGGAGAGCGAGAGGCCGTTGCAGATCGCCGCCGACTCGTGCTCGCGGATGCCGAAGTGGAGCTGGCGACCGTCGTAAGCGCCGGGCTCGAGGTCCTCGGCACCGTCGAAGGAGAGCCGCACCGAGGTCGAGTCGGTGAGGTCGGCCGAGCCGGCGAGCAGCCAGGGCAGCCGCGCCCCGATCGCGTTCTCGACCTGTTGCGAGGCCTTGCGCGTCGCGATCCCCTTCTCGTCGGCCTCGAAGCCGGGGATCTCGGCGTCCCAGCCATCGGGCAGCTCGCGCTTCTGCTGGGCGTCGATCTCGGCGGCGAGCCCGGCGTTCTCTCCCGTGTATCGGTCGAGGGACTGCTTCCAGGCGGCGCTCAACTCGGCGCCGCGCTTGCCGACGCCCTCGGCGAAGCGCTCGCGCACGCCGTCGGGAACGAGGAACTGCGCCTCCTCGGGCCAGCCGTAGACGCGCTTGGTCTCGCGCACTTCCTCCTCACCCAGCGGCTCACCGTGCGCCTCCGGGGTATCGACCTTGTGCGGCGCGCCCCAGCCGATGTGGCTGTCGACGATGATCAGCGTCGGCCGGCCCTCCTCGCCCTTGAACTCCTCGAAGGCGGTGGCGATCAGCTCGGTGTCGTTGGCGTCGTTGACCCGGGTGACGTTCCAGCCATAGCCCATGAAGCGGGCGGCGACGTCATCGTCATAGGTGATCTTGGTTTTGCCGTCGATCGTGATGTGGTTGTTGTCGTAGACCCAGCAGAGGTTGTCGAGCTTGAGATGGCCGGCGATCGAAGCGGCTTCGCTGGAGACGCCCTCCATCAGGCAGCCGTCGCCGGCGATCGCGTAGACGTCGAAGTCGAAGAGGTCGAAGCCCGGTCGGTTGTAGCGGGCCCCTTGCCACTTGCCGGCGATCGCCATCCCCACCGAGGTGGCGACGCCCTGGCCGAGTGGGCCGGTGGTGGTCTCGACGCCGGAGGTCCAGCGGTACTCGGGGTGGCCCGGGGCGCGCGAATCGAGCTGGCGGAAGCTTTCGATGTCGGCGAGCGAGACGGCCGGATCGCCGACCACCTCGTACTTGGGGTCGACCGCCTTCACCCCGGCCAGATGAAGCAGCGAGTAGAGCAGCATCGAGGCGTGGCCGGCGGAGAGCACGAAGCGGTCGCGACCGGGCCAGATCGGATCGGCGGGGTCGAAGCGCAGGAAGCGCTGCCAGAGTGTGTAGGCGAGTGGCGCCAGCGCCATCGGCGTGCCGGGGTGGCCGGAGTTGGCCTTCTGGATCGCGTCGATCGAGAGGGTGCGGATCGTGTTGATCGCGAGCTGGTCGATGTCGCGGGTCACTTAGCCGATCCTATTCCTACGGTTCGATGCGGGTGACCGTGCCGTTGCCGTTGTTGGCGATCCAGACTGCTTCTGAGCCAACTACTACTGCGCCAGGCTTGGGGCCGACCGAGATTGGGTCGCCGATTTGGTTGCCGCTGCTCAGGTCGAGGCGGACCACGGAGCTCTCAGCGGAGTTGGCAACCCAGACGGCTTCGGTGCCGGCGTCGATGCCGCCGGGTTTTTCGCCGACGGGGATCGGGTCTCCGATTACGGTGTGGAGGGATGGGTCGACGCGGGTGACTGTGCCGCCGCGGCTGTTGGCGACCCAGACCAGGCCGTTGCCGACGGTCACGCCGGCGGGGCCGCGGCCGGCGGCGATCGGCGCGCCGATCGCCATCGTGCCCAGGTCGATGCGGCGAACGGTGCCGGTCGAGGCGCTGCTGACCCAGAGGCCGCCGGCGCCGACGGCGAGGCGCAGGGGCGCCGCGTGGGGCGCCAGGCCTCGCCTGATCACGTCGGCGCTCTTGGCGTCGATCGCGGTGACGCCGGCACCCTTCTCATCGGCGACCCAGACCCGGCCGCCGCCGGAGGCGATCGCCCCCGGGCTGCCGCCGACTGGGACCGCGGCGATCACGCCCTGCTCGGGATCGATCCTCAGCACCTTGCCGGTGCGTGGATTGGAGACCCAGACCGAGCCGTCACCGATCGTCACCCCCGAGACGCCCTTGCCGATCCGCAGCGTCGACGTCACCCGCTGAGCTTCGGCGTCGACTCCGGAGAGGCTTCCATCCGTCGCGCTCGTCACCCAGACGGTCCTCGGCCCCACCGCCAGCCGCAGCGGCGGATCGGCGACCCCGATCGGGTCGGAGACCGAGACGCTTTCGCCGCCGCCGAGCTCGACGATGGCGATGACGGTGAGCACCGCGGCCACGGCCAACCCGGAGAGGAGCCAGACCAGGAAGCCACCGGCGAAGAGACGCCGCCGGCGGCTCAGCCCCACTCCCTTCTCTTCCTCCGGTTCCCCGCCCAGCCGCAAGGTCGGCTTCTCCGGCCGCTCGGTGAGCACCAGGGTCGCGGCGGGGGTCGTCCCCTGACGCTCGCGGGCCGCTTCGATCAACGCACCCGCGGTCGGGTAGCGCTCGGCCGGGTCCTTGGAGACCGCCCGTTCGATCACGGCCTCGATCCCGCGTGGCAGCTCCGGCTCGGCGTCTGATTCCTTGCGCGCGTAGGGGACGACCCCGGTCAATGCCTCGTAGAGCACGCAGCCGAGCGCGTAGACGTCCGCGGCCGGACCGACCCGCTCGCCGCGCCACTGCTCAGGCGCCATGTATTCGACCGTGCCGACGACAGAAGCCCCCGCCCCCGAGCCGGTCTCCGCGTAGGCCTTGGCGAGGCCGAAGTCAGAGAGGTAGGCGCGCTCACCCTCGACCAGGACGTTGTGCGGCTTGACGTCGCGGTGGACGATGCCCGCGGCGTGGGCGGCGTCGAGCGCTTCGGCGACCTGGCCGAGCAGGCGGATCGCGCGCTCGGGCGGCAGCGGGCCCTCGCGGTCGATCAGTTTGCGCAGGTCGCCGCCCTCGACCAAGCGCATCGCGACGATCAGCTCGCCGTCCTCCTCGCGAGCGTCGTAGACCGGCACAACCGCGGGATGCTCGAGCCGGGCGGCGAGACGCGACTCGCCGAGGAAGCGGTTGCGAAATTTCTCGTCGTCGGCGAGCTCGTGCGCGATCACCTTCAACGCCACCGGCCGATCGAGCGCCAGCTGGGTCGCCCGGTAGACCACGCCCATGCCACCGCGGGCGATCAGGGCGTCGATCCGGTAGCCGGCGAGGGTCGAGCCGATCGAAGGTTCTCCCACGCGGCCGGTTATACCGCCGCCAAACGACGAAGGGCCCGCTCCGTGAGGAGCGGGCCCTTTCGCGCTGGAGCCGGGGGGAGTCCATGTGAGCCCCCCGGAGAACCGGATGGGGCTCAGCGCCGCACCGGCTGCCAGGTCATCACCGACCCGATCGTCGTCGCGGTCGAGCCGCTTTCCAGCGCGAAGCCTTCGGCAAGCTGCGAGCTGCGGCGGCTGGCGACGTCGATCGCCGAGAGCGTCTCCGCTTCTTTGGTCGAGATGAAGGCGGCGACCTTGCGGCCATCGGAGGAGAAGACCGAGTTGGTCGTGGAGTTGTCGGCGACTTCGCTCAACTTGTGAGCGCGGCCGGGACCGATCTTCTTCACCCAGAGACCCCGGTCACGGCGGAAGAGCAGCGTCCCCGCCGCCGGCGCCACGTCTTCGACGAAGGCGGAGCCGGCACCGGCGACCAGCACCTTCACTTTGGTGCCGTTGCGGCGCATGGTGAAGATGTCGGCGTAGGCGCCGGGCCCTTCACCGCTCTGGCCACGGCTGAAGACGATGCCGCCCTTGAAGTAACGGGGCGAGAACTCGTCGATGCGACCGGTCTTGGTCAGGCGCGCCAAGCCGGCGCCGGACGGGCGGACCGAGTAGATGTCGTCGGCCACCCCGCCGCCGGTCTCGGCGACGCTTCGGACGAAGACGATCGTCTTGCCGTCGGGCGAGAACGACGCTTCGTGCTCGTCGCCGGGACTGGTCACGAGCGGGCGAGCCACGCCGCCGAGGTTGACGCGGTAGAGGTCACGTTGACCGCCCTCGCTCGCCGCGCGGGCGAAGACGACGTAGTGGCCCTCGGGGTCGAACTGCGGGCGGCTGTCCACCTCCGGCCCGGAAGTCAGCTTGTGCTGGCCGGTGCCGTCCGCCCGCATCGACCAGACGTCTCCGGCGCGGACGAAGGCGATCTTGCGCCCGTCGGCGGAGAAGTCGGGTTCGATGTCGGCGGGATCTTCGGTGAGCTGGTTGAGGCGACCGTCGCGGGCGGCGTAGAGACCACCTTCGGTTTTTTCGACTTTCTCGGCTTTTTTGCCTTCTTCGGCTTTCGTTTCTTCGACGGTGACGATTGCCCGCGAAAAGACGACGGCGCCCGAATGACTGGCAGCGGCGGCGCTCGCTGCCGGCAACAGAGCCAGGGCAAGAACGGCGAGGATGAACTTGATCGAACGGTTGAACATTGGACTCCCCTTTCGGGTGGGTTGCGATTGCTCAACCGATGCTCCGCTCCCGAGGCGGGCGCGAAAACGACACTCGAGTCACCTACCGGGCCACGTCTGGCCCGGTGCGGGACAGGCGTCTCAGGGGCGGTCGAGGCCCAGTTCGAGGACGCGGGAGGCGATCTGGCGCGGCCGGTCGCGGCCCGCTTCCCCGGGGACGCCAAGCTTCGTGGCCAAGGCGTCGAGGCGGCGCTGGGCGGTGCGCTCGCTGACGTGAAGCTCCTCCGCGATCTCCGCTCGGGTGGCCGGACGGCCGGCGAAGGCGCCCTCGTTGCGGTAGGGGGCGACCAGCGCCGCGGCGGTGGCGCGCTCCTCTTCGCTCAGGGTGACGCCGGGGCCGGTCGTCGCGACCGTGCCGCCCGCTCGGCCCGGCACCGGGTCGGATACTTCGAGCCGGTAGCGGCCGACGATCAGGGTGTCGCCGTCACGCAACCGCCGCGGCCGGGCCAAGGGCTCGCCGTTGAGCGCCGTGCCGTTGCGGCTGTCGAGGTCGGTCGCCATCAGCACCCCACCGCGGTTCTCGATCTCGAGATGGTTCCAGGAGACCGCCTCGTCCTCGATCTGAATCGCCGCCTCGGGATCCCGCCCGACGATCGTGCGCTCGGCGGAGAGCGACGCCGAGCGCGGTGGCTCGCCGCCGGGGCCGCTGATCCAGATCCGCGCATCCATCTCGTCGCGAGCATAAAGTCCCGCCCGGTGAGCGAGGCCGACCAGGAGAAGCGGATCGCGGCGGAGGCCGCGGCGGGGCTGGTCGAGGACGGGATGACCGTCGGCCTCGGCACCGGCTCGACCGTCGCCTTCCTGCTGCCGGCATTGGCGGCGCGAGGACTGAGCGGCATCCGCTGCGTCGCCACCTCGATCGCGACCGAGCAACAGGGTCGCGAGCTGGACATCCCGGTCGAGGAGTTCAGCCGGCTGGACCGCCTTGACATCGCGATCGACGGCACCGACCAGGTGACGCCCGACGGCTGGCTGATCAAGGGCGGCGGCGGCGCTCACCTGCGCGAGAAGATCGTCGCCGCGGCGGCCGAGCGCTTCGTCGTCATCGCCGACTCGAGCAAGCCGGTCGACGCGCTCAGCGGCCCGGTGCCCCTGGAGCTCTTCGCCTTCGGCATCGCTTCAACCCTGGAGCGCCTCGGCTCGGAGGTCGCCCTGCGCGACGCCCCCACCAGTCCCGACGCGGGTGTGATCGCCGACTACAGCGGCGAAATCGGCGATCCGGATGCGCTCGCGGCGCGGCTCGAGGCCGACCCCGGAGTCGCCGCCCACGGCCTCTTCCCGCCCCAGCTTGTCGCCGACGTGCTGATCACCCGCGGCGCCGAAGTCGAGCATCGCCGCATCGCCGCCTGAGCCTTCGACTAGTCGAAGGCGAGCAGGCGCATCGCCGAGAAGAAGAGCACGTCGCCCAGCCGCGCCTCCTCCTCGCCCGGCAGCAGGGCCAGGACGCTGACCCGCAGCTCCTCGACCGGTCCTGCGCCGAGCAGGCGTTCGAGGGCCCGGGTGATGTCGACGGTCTTCGTCTGCGGAGTCAGTGGGTGAAGGGGACGGCTGTCGAAGGGGTCCTTGCGCTTCTCGGGCACGTCGCAGTGGCCCAGGTCACCGGCGCAGCCTCCGTGGCCGAAGATCACGAACGAGCCGGCGAAGCCCGCCTCGGGATCGAGCGGGGTGGCGGCGCCGACGTCGCTCGCATCGAGGAAGACCGGCGCCGTGAAGGAGGCGCCGGAGTGGTCGACGTCGTAGAAGACCAACTGCGCGGCGCTGAACTCGCCCGCGGCGATCGCGGCGGGCAGCGGGATCGGGTCCGGATCGAAGCGTTCCATCAGCCCGGCCTCACCTGGGTCACCGAGAGGGCGTAGTCGTAGCCGAGCGCGGTCGGGTCGAGCGTCGCCCCGGCAGTCATGTTGAACGGCGTCATCGTCTTCTTGCGCAGGGACTCGGGGAAGCTGGCGCCGGGATGTTCGAGCTGCCAGATCCGCCAGACGCGGTCGATCATGCAGTGGTGCGCCCAGAAGATCGGGTCGAAAGCGGCGAACGGCAGGATCCCCATGTGACCGCCGACCCAGACGTGGGCTTCCCCGTGGTAGTCCTCCAGTTCGCTGCGGAACTGCTCGTACTGGCTGAATTCGGCGATCGTGTATTCGATGTCGGCCCGCGTCGGCAAGCTGGTGCCAGGGCGTCCCGGCCGGCGCACCGTCTGCGCCAACTGGGCCAAGCGGCGCGTTTCTTTTGCTCCCTCCCCGTCTCCTTCGACGCTCGCGCCCTGCCGGCGGGCGAGCTCGGAAACCGCCGCCGAGTGGAGCGGGTTGGCTGAGCCTTCGGCGTTCTCCTCTTTGTAGATCGTGGGGATTTCCCGCGTCCGCGTCCAATCCCACCAGGGCAGCATCACGTCGTGGCCGGTGTCGCGCAGCGCCTGCTCGAAGCGCAGCAGGTAGGCGCGGTGCCAGGGCAGAAAGGCCGGGTGACCGTGAGCGATGCCGCACTCGGACGGCAGCGGCAGGCCGTGCAGCCCGGCGAAGTACTCATATCCCCGCTCGTCGGCGATTTTCTGCAGGGCGGCGAAGGCGGCGCGCAGCTCTTTCACCTGCGCGGCAGTCATCTGGTCGACCCGCGGCCGCTGGCGAACCGGCACCGCTTGACGCTGGGCTGTCGGCGCTCCCGTTGCCATCGCTCAGCGCTTCCGTCCCGCTCCCCGCATGCGCCGCGGCAGGTGCGAGCGCACGAACGCCGCCAGTGCGGCAGAGGTGAATCCACCCACCGGCACGAGCCAGGGAAGCGACTCCTCCACGGGTATCCCGGCAAGGTGGGCGAGCATCGGCGCCACCCTCTCACGGAGTTGGAAAATGCACAACTGTTACTGATTAATTCTCTGAATTCTCACACTAGGATTGGCGAGCACCCGGACAGAGGAGAGAGATGAGCGATTTCACCGGGCCGGCGATCGCCGGCCGCGTTGCCACCCCGAGCGACCCTGACTGGGACGAGGCGCGCCTCGCCTGGAACCTCGCCGCCGACCAGCGCCCCGAGGCGGTCGCCTTCGTCGAGAGCGGCGATGACATCGCCAAGACACTCCGCTTCGCCGCCGAGAACGATCTGCGCGTTGCCGGTCAGGGAACCGGACACGGCGCCTTCGGCCTGGCGGGCTCGCTCGAGGGGGCGATCCTGGTCAAGACCGAGCGGATGCGCGGGATCGAGGTCGACCCCGAGGCGCAGACCGCCCGGGTCGAGGCCGGCGTGCTGGTCGCCGAGCTCAGCGCCGCCGCGCAGAAGCACGACCTCTGCTCGATGCCGGGCTCCTCGCCCGACGTCGGCGTGATCGGCTTCACCCTCGGCGGCGGTCTCAGCTGGCTCGGCCGCCGATACGGCTTCGCCTGCAACCGCGTGCGCGCTATCGAGCTCGTCACCGCCGACGGCGAGCAGCGCACCGTCGACGCCGAGAACGAGCCCGACCTCTTCTGGGCCCTGCGCGGCGGCGGCGGTGGCTACGCGCTGGTCACCGCCCTGCACCTCAACCTGATCCCGATCGGCGAGATCTACGCCGGCGCCCTCGTCTTCCCGGCCGAGCTCGGCGCCGATGCCGTGCGCGCCTACCGCGACTGGGCCGCAGGGGTCCCCGACAGCGTCACCTCGGTCGTCCGCTTCGTCACACCGCCGCCGATCCCCGACGTGCCCGAGCCGATCCGCGGCCGCCCGCTGCTGACGATCGACGGCGCCTGCATCGGCACCGCAGAGGAGGGCGAAGCGATCGTCGCGCCGCTGCGTGAGCTGGGCGAGACGATCATGGACACCTGGAGCCAGATCCCCGCCGAGGGCCTCTGCCGCATCCACATGGATCCGGAGAACCCGGTGCCGGGCCTGGGCGAGGGGATGACGATCCGCGAGCTCCCCGACGAGGCGATCGACGCCTTCGCCGGACTTGCCGGTCCCGGCTCGGGCTCACCGCTGCTGCTCAGCGAGTTGCGCCACATCGGCGGCGCACTCGGCCGCCCCGACCCCGACGGCGGCGCCCTCAGCCATCTCGACACCGAGTTCGTCATGTACAGCGTCGGCATGCCGATGACGCCGGAGCTGGGCGAGGCGATCCCCGCCCACCTGGGCAAGATCGAGGAGACGATGCAGCCCTGGGCCGGCGAAGGCTCCTACTACAACTTCACCGAGCGCCCCTGCGACGTCGACGCGATCCTCCCGGCCGACGCCTGCGCCCGCCTCGCCGAGGTCAAGCGCCAGTGGGACCCCGAGGGCATGATCGTCGCCAACCACACGGTGTCGCTGGAGACGGCTTAGCTTCGAGAAGTGCGGCCTGATCCCACGTCGAGTGGGATCAGGCTCTCCAGCCGTTTCACCGCTGGGTCGTCCGGGCCGACCAGTTCGGCGATCGTCGCCGCCGCGATATCGATGTCCTCGGGCGTCGCGATGGCTATCGCCTCCATGTCCGCCCAATCCTTGGTGCGGTCGAAGAAGGCCTTGAAAATCGCGAGGGAGGCGCAATCGAGAACGGGCACCTGGCGGTCTTCGAGTGGCACCCACACGACGGCGCCGGCCACGGCCTCGTGCAGCGGCACGTTGTTGAGGAAAACATCAACCGGCGTGCCATCCCAATCCAGTCGAGCCTGTCCGTCTCGTTCGACCTTGGCGACGTCCTTCTTACGAACCCTCACGCCCGCCGGCAGACAAGCGAGCGTGACCTCTGCCCTGCCGGCGTCGACGAAGATATTGACATCGAGGTCACGGGTTCCCCGCGGCTCTTCGACGCAATAGGCAAGGGCGATCGCACCACCAAAAGCATGGGGAATGCTCGCCTTGGTGAGGGAGTCATGAATCGCGAAGAGCTTCTCGACAAGCTCGCTCACGAACTGGCTCCACGGGGTGAAAGACGAGTGGGAAGAGACGGGTAGTCGAGCTCAGCCCGGGGCCGAAACGGAAGCGCCTCGGCGAGCTCCAGGACTTGAACAAGGATCTTGCTCGCCCGTTTGGGATCTACCGGGGGCCGGCGGGGGGTCAACCGCAGTTCCAAACCTCCCGCCGCCGCAAGGCGAGCTAGCGCGTCAGCCCCCGGCTCTCGACTCCCCTTCAGATAAGCGTTGACGACAGACCGCGGCAAGCCGGCGCGACGAGCCAACTCAGCCTGACTCAGTCCGCTCTGCATGAGGATCTGCCGCAGCGTTGCAGCGCTCGAATTCATCGGCCTATGTTAGCGAATTCGCTAACAAGAATCAAATTTGAAAATCTCCCAAACCGCTCGCCGACCGGCCTTGATCAACTCCTCCCCTGGGTTAGTTCAACCTGGCGCCGCGGCTTCGTCGGCGATCACGGTCATCTGTGCGTTTTCGACCCGGCCGGCGGGGATCGAGGGGTCGCCGGCGAGCAGCTTCCGCAGCGGCTCGACCTTTGTCGGGCCGGTGATCAGCCAGACGATCTGGCGGGCTTCGGCGAGGGCAGGATAGGTGAGCGTCATGCGGTTGTGGCCCTGGTAGGCGGTCTCGGTGAGGGCGACGCGGCGATCGCTCACCTCGAGCACGGGATCGCCGGGGACAAGCGAAGCGGTGTGGCCGTCCGGGCCGAGGCCCAGGTGGACGCAATCCAGTGGCGCCGGCAGGGTGTTTTCGTAATCGTGCGCGGCTTGCTCGAGGTTGCGTTGCGTTACCGGCATCGGCCGCAAGGCGGCCTGGTGATCCATCGAGAGGCCGAGCACCATGTGGGTGAGGTTGCGGTCCTCGCTGCCGGGCGAGGCGATCCGCTCGTCGACCTGGAAGAGCTCGGTCTTGTCCCAGGACATCTGCTCCTCTTCGCCGAGCATCGCCAGCATCGCCCATGGCGTGCGACCGCCGCTCATCGCCAGCGAGAAGATGTTGCGCTCGGCCACCGCCTGGGCCCCGATCGCGGCGATCAGCGCGGCGGCACGGCGAGCCGCCGCCTTTTCGTCGGCCACTACCTCGAGCTCGATCGCCACGGGAGCCTCCTAGGACGACTTCTCGTCGTGGCCGCCGAACTGCTTGCGCATCGCCGAGAGCACTTTGTCGGCGAAGTCGTCGAGCCCGCGCGAGGCGAAGCGCTCGTAGAGGGCGGCGGTCAGCACCGGCGCCGGCACCCCCTCGTCGATCGCGGCGATCGAGGTCCAGCGGCCCTCGCCCGAATCGGAGACGCGTCCGGCGAACTCGGAGAGGTCGCCGGATTCCTGCATCGCTGCCGCGGTCAGGTCGAGCAGCCAGGAGCCGATCACGCTGCCTCGGCGCCAGACCTCGGCGACCTCGGGCAGGTCGAGGTCGTACTGGTAGTACTCGGGCTGCTCCATCGGCGCGGTCTCGGCATCGGCCTCGCGCTGCACCTTGCCCGCGTCGGCGTTCTTGAGGATGTTGAGGCCCTCGGCGTAAGCGGCCATGATCCCGTACTCGATCCCGTTGTGGACCATCTTCACGAAGTGTCCGGCTCCGTTGGGGCCGCAGTGCAGGTAGCCGTTCTCGGCGGCGGAGACCTCGCCCGAGCGACCCGGGGTGCGCGCAGCCGATTCGACTCCCGGGGCCAATGAGGCGAAAACCGAGTCGAGCCGCTCGACCGCGCCGTCGGGGCCGCCGATCATCAGGCAGTAGCCGCGCTCGAGGCCGAAGACGCCGCCGCTGGTGCCGCAATCGACGAAATCGATCTGCTTCTCACGCAGCGCTTCGGCGCGGCGGATGTCATCGCGGTAGTAGGAATTGCCGCCGTCGACGATCGCGTCGCCCGGCTCGAGGACCGCGGCCGCGTCGGAGATCGTCTTCTCGGTGATTTCGCCGGCCGGCACCATCACCCAGACCGAGCGGGGCGCGCTCAGCTTCGCCGCCAGGTCCGCCAGAGAGGAGGCCCCCTCGGCGCCCTCCCCAGCCAGCTCGGTGACCGCGTCGGGGTTGACGTCGTAGGCGACGATGCGGTGGCCGTCCCGCATCAAGCGCCGCGCCATGTTGGCCCCCATGCGGCCGAGGCCGACCATTCCCAGCTCCATGGGCCTAACCCTATGCAAGTGGAGCGGCGGGGGTGTGACCACCCGGCCAACGGGTAGCCTGCCCAGCGCATGCGGAAGTCCGAGGCCAAGCACGTCGACGCCAAGGCGGACGTGCTGACGATTTTCGGGATCAGCGGCGACCTGGCGAAGAAGATGACCTTCCGGGCGCTCTACCGGCTCGAGGCGCGGAGCCTGCTGGACTGCCCGATCGTCGGCGTCGCGATCGACGACTGGACGACCGAACAGCTTCGCGAGCACGCCCGCGAAGCGGTGACGAAAACGGTCAAAGACCCGGACCGCGACGTGCTCGCCCGCCTCACCGAGCGACTCAGCTACATCCAGGGCGACTACGCCGAAGCATCCACCTTCGAGCAGGTGGCAAAGGTGATCGGCGAGGCAAAGCGCCCGGTCTTCTACCTCGAGATCCCGCCCTCGCTCTTCGCCACGGTCGTGCACGGCCTCGCCGCCGCCGGCCTGACCGAGGACGCCCACGTCGTGATCGAGAAGCCCTTCGGCCACGACCTCGAGTCGGCGCGGGCGCTCAACGCCGAACTCTGCGAAGTGCTCGACGAGGACCAGATCCTGCGCATCGACCATTACCTCGGCAAGGAGCCGGTGATGGACATCACCTACCTGCGCTTCGCCAACTCCGTCCTGGAGCCGGTCTGGAACCGCCAGCATGTCTCGCACGTGCAGATGACGATCGCCGAGGACTTCGGCGTCGACGATCGAGGCCGCTTCTACGACGCGGTCGGGGCGATGCGCGACGTGATCCAGAACCACGCCCTGCAGGTGCTGGCCCTCGTCGGCATGGGGCCGCCGACCGGCAACCACTACGACTCGGTCCGCGACAAGAAGCTCGAATTCTTCAAGGCGGTGCGCACGGCGGACCCCGAGCGCTACGTGCGCGGCCAGTACAAGGGCTTCCTCGACGTCAAGGACGTCGCCCCGGACTCGACCACCGAGACCTTCGCCGCGGTCGAGCTGGCGGTCGACAACTGGCGCTGGCACGGCGTGCCGTTCTTCATCCGCGCCGGCAAGTGCATGCCGGCGAAGTCGAGCGAGGTCAGCGTCGTCTTCAAACGACCGCCGCCGCTCGGCGTCGGGCCGGGCAAGCGGCCGGACCCGAACCGGATGACGGTGCGGATCGAGCCGACTCCGGGCGCCCGCATGCGCCTCTTCGCCAAGGAAGCCGGCGTCGAGGCCTTCGAGCCCGCCGACCTCGCGGTGCTCTTCGAGAAGGTTCCCGGCGAGGAGCCGGAGCCCTACGAGCGCCTGCTCGGCGACGCGATCTCCGGTCGGCACCAGCTCTTCACTCGCCAGGACGCGATCGAAGAGACCTGGCGGATTGTCCAGCCGCTGCTTGACGAACCCGGCCGGATCCACACCTACGAGCCCGGTACCTGGGGGCCGAAAGAGGCGGAGAAGCTGACCCGCGGCGTCTGCCAGTGGGACAAGCCCTGGCTCCCCACCGACGACGTAAAACCTAGCGGCGTGCTAGGTTTTTGACCTCGATTAGGGAAACCTAATTAGGGTCCCCTGGGCTAGGGGACGAGCAAAGGAGCATCCGCAGGAATGATCCCCACACTTGTCATCGCGCTGCGCGAGGGCGTCGAGGCCTCGCTGATCGTCGGCATCATCGCCGCCTTCCTGGTCAAGGAGGGGCGCATGGACGCGATCAAGCAGATGTGGATCGGCGTCGGCATCGCGGTCGCCCTCTGCTTCGGGATCGCCGTCCTGCTCGAGCTCGTCGGCGAACAGCTGCCCCAGCAAGAGCAGGAGGCCCTGGAGACGGTCATCGGCCTGATCGCGGTCTCCGCGGTCACTTACATGATCATCTGGATGCGCCGCAACGCGCGTGGGATCAAAAAAGCGCTCGAAGGCGAGGCCGCCCACGCCCTGGCGCGCGGCTCGGCGATGGCGCTGGTGGCGATGGCCTTCCTCGCCGTGCTGCGCGAGGGCTTCGAGACCTCGGTCTTCATGCTCGCCGCCTTCCAGGACGCCACCGACACGACCGCGGCCGGCGCCGGCGCGGTTATCGGCCTGGTCCTGGCGATCGTGATCGGCGTCGGCCTCTACCGCGGCGGCGTGCGAATCAACCTCAACCGCTTCTTCCGCTTCACCGGCCTGATCCTCGTCTTCGTCGCCGCCGGCCTGCTGGCCACCTCGCTGCACACCGCCCACGAGGCGGGCTGGTTCAACACCCTGCAGGGCCAGGCGCTCGACCTCACCTGGCTGGTCCAGCCGGGGACCATCACCGGCTCGCTGCTGACCGGCATGCTCGGCCTGCAGCCGACGCCGACGGTGGGCGAGGTCGGGATCTACCTGCTCTACGCGGTGCCGATGTCGCTCTACGTCCTCTGGCCAGACCGCTTCCGCCTGCGGCGGCAACCGGCGAAGGCGCAGGCCCCAAGCCAGGGCGCTCCCGCCGAGAGCCCCGCTTGACGACTGCACCGGCGCGATGACCGAGCTGACACGGCGGCGACTGCTGGGCGCGGCGGGCGTCGGGGCGGCGGGAATCGGCCTCGGCGGCGTCGGCGGCTACCTCGTCGGCAGCGAGACCACCGATGCCGAAGACGGCACCGGCAGCGTCCCCTTCTACGGCTCACACCAGGCCGGAATCGACACACCGGCCCAGGACCGCCTCCACTTCGCCGCCTTCGACCTGGTCGACACCAGCCCCGCGGCGCTGCGCGAACTGATGCAGGAATGGTCGCGCGCCGCGGCCGAAATGACCGCCGGGCAGATGATCGGCGAGGTCAACTCGGAGGAGCTGGCGCCGCCCGAAGACACCGGTGAGACCGTCGGCCTGCTGCCCTCGCGGCTGACCGTCACCTTCGGCTTCGGCCCCAGCCTCTTCGCCAAGCGCGGGCTCGGGCTCGCCGGCAAGCGCCCGGCGGCGCTGCGCGAGATCCCGCCGCTGCCGGCCGACGAGCTGAACGAGCTCGAAAGCGGCGGCGACCTCTGCGTGCAGGCCTGCTCGGACGACCCCCAGGTCGCCTTCCACGCGATCCGCAACCTGGCCCGGATCGGCCGCGGCACCGTGGTCATGCGCTGGTCACAGCTCGGCTTCGGCCGCACCGCCAGCACCAGCCGCGGCCAGGAGACCCCGCGCAACCTGATGGGCTTCAAGGATGGCACCGCCAACATCAAGGCCGAGGACACCGAGGCGATGGACCGCTTCGTCTGGGTCGGCAAGGAAGGGCCGGCCTGGATGCGCGGTGGCAGCTACATGGTCACCCGTCGCATCCGCATGCTGCTCGAGGTCTGGGATCGCTCGGCGCTGGAAGATCAGGAACAGACGATCGGCCGCGACAAGTACCGCGGCGCCCCGCTCGGGGGGCACGATGAGTTCGATCCACTCGACCTCGATGCCGAAAAGAGCGGCAAGCCCGTGATCCCGGTCAACGCCCACGTCCGCCTCGCCTCTGCTTCCGCCAACGACGGCGAGCGCATCCTGCGCCGCGGCTACTCCTTCACCGACGGCGTCGACGAGAGCCTCGGCGAGCTCGAAGCCGGCCTCTTCTTCATCTGCTTCCAGCGCGACCCCCAGCGCCAGTTCGTCGCGATCCAGCGCCGCCTCGGCTCCAACGACGCACTCAACGAGTACATCAAGCACGTCGGCAGCGCCGTCTTCGCCGTGCCGCCGGGAGCGCCCAGCGGCGGCTACGTCGGCGAAACCCTGCTCGGCTGAAATCCATTCTCCGTATTCCGACTCGCTTTGTCGGTTTTTGTTAGGGTCCCCTAATTCTCATAGAAACCAATTGCTGAGTTCCTGGTTTTTCGCACTATTCGCGAGGAAAGAGGAAGTCAGCGAAGACCAGGGGAGAACATTGAGACTCATGAGCCGGATAGTCGCCGTCGCCGCGATTGGGGGGCTTTCGATGCTTGCCGTCGGTTGCGGCTCCAGCGACGAGGCCGCCCCGGGCGCCAAGAAGATGGCCTTCGAACTAACCGACGCGGGTTGCGTGCCGAACCAGGCGAAAGCTCCGGCCGGACCGATCAACTTCGAAGTCGAAAACGCCGGCACCTCAAAGGTGACCGAGCTCGAGGTGCTCGACGGCGAAACGATCCTGGGCGAGGTCGAGAACCTCTCCGACGGGCTCTCCGGGAGCTTCGCGCTCACCCTCGAGGAAGGCGAATACACGCTCTACTGCCCGGGGGGCGAGACCGAAAAAGGCACCCTCGAGGTCAGCGGTGAGCTGAAGGCCGAGAACAGCCCCGAAGTCGAAAAGGCGATCGCCCAGTACCGCGACTACCTCGAGCAAAACACCACCGAGCTGGTCGCCTCTACTGAACCGTTCGTCGCCGCGGTCGTCGCCGGTGAAGTCGAGAAGGCGAAGTCCTTGTACCCCGCGGCCCGCATCCCGTATGAGCGGATCGAGCCGGTGGCCGAGTCCTTCGGCGATCTCGACCCGCGCATCGACGCGCGTGAAAACGACGTGCCGGCGAAGGAATGGAGCGGCTTCCACGTGATCGAGAAGGCGCTCTGGGAAGAAGACACGGCGCAGGGCATGGCGCCGGTGGCCAAACAGCTGCTGGCCGACATCGAAGAGCTGCAGGAAAGGGTGAAGACGGTGAGCCTGCAGGCGGTGCAGATCGCCAACGGCGCCAACGAGCTGCTCGGCGAGGTCTCGGCCTCGAAGATCACCGGCGAGGAGGAGCGCTACTCGCACATCGATCTGGTCGACTTCAAGGCCAACGTCGAAGGGGCCGAGTCCGCCTTCGAAGCGGTCGAGCCGCTGCTCAGCAAGGACGATCCGAAGCTGGCCAAGGAAATCGAAGCGAGCTTCGAAGACGTCTACGCCTCGCTCAAGCCCTACGAACGCGGCGGCGGCTTCGTCTCCTACACCGAACTGACCAAGGCCGACACGCGCAAGCTGGCGCAGGAAATCGATGCCCTGGCCGAGCAGTTGTCGGAAGTACCGGCCAAGATCGTCAGCGGGACGGGCAGCGCAAGCTGACCCCGCCGCACGACCGCATAGCCTGCTTGCGATGACCGTCGCGGCAGCAGGAGAGAGGGCCGACCAGCTCCTCGGGGACTTGGGCTTCGAGAGCTGGCGGCCCGGGCAGCGCGAGGCGGTCGAGGCGGGCCTGGAAGGGCGCGACTCGCTGATCGTGATGCCGACCGGCGGCGGCAAGAGCCTCTGCTATCAGCTGCCGGGCCTGGCAACGGAGGAGCTGACGATCGTGGTCAGCCCGCTGATCGCCCTGATGCAGGACCAGTGGCGGCGCCTGACCGCGGCCGGTCACCCGGTGGCGATGATCTCCTCGGGGATGAGCCCCAAAGGGGTGCGGGAAGCGCTCGAGGCGGTGCGCAGCGGCTGGGCGCGGATCGTCTACTGCTCGCCGGAGCGCTTCGCCTCGGGCGTCTTCCTCGACGCCCTCGCGCAGCGGCGGGTCGACCTGATGGCCGTCGACGAGGCGCACTGCGTCTCCGAGTGGGGGCACGACTTCCGCCCCGACTATCTGCGCCTGCCCGAGATCGCCCAACGGCTCGGGCGGCCGGCGGTGATGGCCTGCACCGCGACCGCAACCAAGGCCGTCGCGGCGGAGATCGTCTCCCGCTTCGGGCTGAAGAGCCCACTGCAGGTGCGCTCCGGGTTCGATCGACCCAACCTCTCCTTCGACATCGTCCCGCTCGAGGGCAAGGGGTCGAAGGCGCGGCGGCTGGCGCTGCTCGAAGGCGGCCTCGCCGACCCCGAGAACCGGCCCGCGATCGTCTACTGCGGCACCCGCCGCGACACCGACGAGCTCGCCCAGGCGCTGCGCGAATCCGGCCTGCGCGCCCTCGCCTACCACGCCGGCATGGAGTCAGAAGACCGCACCTCGACCCAGCGCCGCTTCATGGAAGGCGATGCCGAAGTCATCGTCGCCACCAACGCCTTCGGCATGGGGGTCGACAAGGCCGACGTGCGCTCGGTCTGGCACATGACGATCCCGACCAGCCTCGAGGCCTACTACCAGGAGGCCGGGCGTGGGGGTCGCGATGGACGGCCGGCGAAGGCCGTGCTGCTGGCGATGAAGGCCGACCTCGGCCGCCTGGTGCGCTTCATCGAGCAGCGCGACCCGGAGCTGACGATCGCCCGCGAGCGCGGCTGGCGCGACTACCGCGCGATCAAGTCGTTCATCTACGGCAAGCGCTGCCGGCGCCGCAGCATCCTCGACCACTTCGGCGATCGAGAGGCGGGCCGGCCACTGGAACGTTGCTGCGACGTCTGCGATGGCGCCGGCTGGCTGCCCGATCCCGAGACGATCGTGGTCCGCCGCACGGCCAAGCCGAAGGCGCCCCCGGCCGAGCTGACCGAGGCCGACGCGCCGCTCTTCGAGCAGCTCAAGGCCTGGCGCCTGAAGGCGGCGGCGGGCAAGCCCGCCTACACCGTCGCCCACAACAAGACGCTGGCGGCGATCGCCGCCAAGCGCCCCGGCGACAGAGCGAGTCTCGCCGAGATCAGCGGGGTCGGTCCGAGCTTCGTCGCTAAGTACGCCGACGAGGTGCTGATGATCGTTGTGGCGAGCGCGGCTCCATCTCCGCCGCTTGCAGGTTGAGCTCGGCCGTCTCGTTTTCGAGCCGAGCGGTGTCGTTGTGGAGCCGAGCAGTGTCGTGATCGACCAGCGCCGTGCCGAGCTTTACGCAGGCCACAGCGCCGGTGGCGACCGCGCCCACCGAGCCGATCCCAAGAAAGACCAGCGCACTCGCTCCCACCCCGACGGCAACGACGATGGCCACGGCGAAGAAGGCGAGAAGCAGCGCCAGCCCCGCTGCAACGCGCGCCGAAGTGAAGGGGTGAAGTTCGGGCGGCGGAGACGCTCCCCGCCTATATAGGCGGCTGCGCTTCTCCATCTGACCCACACGGACTTCCGACTATCTCTAGCTAGAAGTCGACTCCTTTCCACTCGCGCTGTGTATTGCCGTTCATCTAATTGACGTGAGAGATCTTGATGTTGAACTCACGTAGCAGTTGTGACCTAGAAACGTTTCCTACGGCCATAACCGCGACATTTTGATGTCCGCACATGACATGTGGATCTCCTTTCGGTTGCCATCGCCTCCTTAAGAGGCGGGCCTACTTTGGATCACACCTGTCCGCGAGGGCCTCTTATGGTGATGCGCCTTACGCCATGAAGTAGGGGCTACCCAGGATCGTCTCCCTGCAACCGTTGGCCCGCGCGCCGTGTTCTCTGGGCATGAGACGGAGAGACCGCTTGAATGGCGCCTCGATGCTTCCCCGATCGCCCATGCCCGTAGCGACGATCGTCGTCGCGGCGATCTTGCTCTGCCTGGGCTCGACATCCAGCGCCGACGCCGGCGCGCTGCTGCCCAAGGACAAGAAGATCTTCTTCGGGGTCAGCGACACCGGCGACCCGGCCGACTTCGGCCAGTTCAGCAGCGCCCTCGACAAGCACCCGGCGCTGATCGAGAGCTTCCGCACCTGGGGCTCGGACTTCCCCGAGTCGATCGAACGCTGGCAGACGGCCAGGGCGCGGCCCATCCTCCACATCACCACCGGCGACCCGGGCAGCGGCAGCGAGGTGATCAGCCCGCGCTCGATCGCGCAGGGCTATGGCGACGAATACCTGGTCCGGCTCAACAAGCTCTTCTGGTCGAAGGACATGCCCGCCTACATCCGACCGCTGGGCGAGCCGAACCGCTGCCTCAACGTCTACGCCTCCTACGACTGCGCCGGCAAGCTGCGCGACGCCGCCCACAAGCCGCGTTGGTACCGGCTCGCCTTCCGCCGCATCTACATCCTCGTCCACGGCGGCGGCAGCCGGGCGCGGATCGACGCGGAGCTGGGCGAAACGGGTCTGCCGCCGCTGAAAACGGCGGCGAACGGCCTGCCCAAGGCGCCGGTCGCGGTGCTCTGGAGCACCCTCCCCTCCGGCTCGCCGACCTTCCCCCGCAACCGGCCCAAATACTTCTACCCCGGCGACAAATACGTCGACTGGGTAGGCATCGACTTCTACTCCGACAACCAGGACTGGAAGGCGCTCACCGGCCTCTACAACCGCTATGCATCCAAGCCCTTCTCGATCCCCGAGTTCGGCATCTCAAACGCCGCCGATGACTCCGGCTACATGAGCCGCCTGATGGGCTGGGTGCGCGGCCACAACCGCACCAAGATGCTCATCTATTACCAGGACTTCGGCTCGACCAGCACCTACCGGATCCAGAACTACCCGGCCAGCCTCGCAGCCCTCAGCGACGCGATTCACCACCCTGTTTTCCCTGCTTATGCGCCGAACTTCCCGGTTGCGCCGCCGCCCCCTCCGGGTGGCGTCGCGCCTGGCTCTTAGCCGGTTCCTTGTGCTTTGCCGGTGGAGGCGGCTTGCCCTTGGGGGGCGACGATCGCCGGCCCGACCGCGCGCTTGTAGGCGTAGGGCTGCAGGGCGGTGATGCTCGAGTAGCCGGTCAGGTAGAGGCGGCGGCCGTCTGAGATCACCGGCGAGTAGGTGCCGCGGCCGTAGTGGAAGACCTTGCGACCGCTCTTCATCATGAAGCCGCTGGTCGAGTTATTGGTGAACTCGGCGACGTAGACGATGTCGCCGATCGCCGAGAGCGAGCCGACCACCTGGCCACCGGCGGAGCGGCTCCAGCGCACGTGGCCGTCCTTGGCGTCGAGCGCGTAGACGTTGCCGTCGAAGGAGCCGATGTAGACGGTCGGCGGGCTGTGACGCGTGGTCGAGACGGTCGGGCCCGAGTAGGCGTAACCGCCGGTCGAGTAGCTCCAGGCGAGCGTGCCGTCCTCGATGTCATAGCTGTAGACGCGGTCGTCGTTGTTGCCGGCGTAGACGCGGCCGAAGGCCACCGCCGGGGTCGAGTAGAACTGGCCCGAAGTACCGAAGCCCTGGCCGAGTGAGCCGCTCTGCCAGATCAGCTTGCCGGTCTTGGCGTCGACCGCGTTCATGTAGCCGCCGTAGTCGCCGACGTAGAGGCGGCCGCCGTAGTAGGCCGGCGCCGACTTGATCGGGCCGCCGAGGCTGGTCGCCCAGCGCACGTGGCCCTTGCCGGTGCTGAGCGCGTAGAGCTTGCCGTCTTCGCAACCGAAGTAGACGGTGCGGCCGATCACCACCGGCGAGGACTCGGCCCGGCCCGGCAGCGAGCGCTTCCAGATCGTCTTGCCGGTCTTGGCGTCGAGCTTGACGATGTGGCCGGGGACGAGGTTGACGATGTAGAGGCGGTGGCGCGAGTAGGCCGGCGAGGAGGCGTTGAGGCGGCCGATGCTGCGTTCCCAGAGCACCTTGCCGGTGTCGGCGTCGAGAGCGTAGGCGGTGCCGTTGTTATTGACGAAGTAGAGCTTGCCGCCGACGTAGATCGGCGGGAACTCGAGCAGCGGCCGCTCGGTGAAGCGCCAGAGCTTGCGGAAGGGCGGCTTGACCCCCTTTGCGGGCAGGTAGCGGGTGCGCGCCGGGTTGAGCCCGAACATCGGCCAGTTGACCGTCTTCGCCTTCGCCTTCGGCGGCTTCTGCGGAACGAAGGTGGCATTTTCGTTGTGCACGTCAGCGGGTCGCTTGAGCACCTCGTAGGCGAGTACGCCCGCTCCGGCCAGGACGAGGACAGCGCCGACGATCAGCGTGATCGCGATTCCCCGCCTCGTATGCCAGAAGTGGGTGGCGGCACCCCAGGCGCCTACCAAAGCGGTTTTCCAGAACCCCTTCAGCGGCGCAGCTCCCACATCTCGACGGCGCCGAAGTCACGGAAGCCGAGACGCTCGTAGAGGGGCGCGCCCGCCCGGCTGGCTCGCAGCGAGGCGGAACGATGACCACTGTCCCGCGCCTGGTCGAGCGCTTGCCAGAGCAGCCAGCCGGCGAGGCCGCGACTGCGATGCTCGGGGGGAGTCGCGACTCCGCTGACACAACAGTCCTCGCCGGCGTCGATGGTGCCGACGCAGGCGAGCGGCTCGTCGCCCTCGAAGGCGCCGTGCCAGCGAATCGCGGTCTCGCCGCTGAAGCCGGCGCGGAAGCCGTCGTCCTCGCCGAAACCGTAGGCACGGTCGTTGAGCGCCGCGCAGCGGGCGGCATCGAGCGGGCGCAGCTCGACACCAGCGGGCACGGGTGGTTCGGGCGCGAGGTCATCGAGGTCGAGTGCCATCGCCCGAGGAGCACCGTCCAACCGGTGTCCGCGGGAGGCCAGGAGCTCAGCGCCGGCCCGATCGGCGGCGGGGACCCAGACGGTCCAGGCCTGAACTCCCAGCGAGTCGTAGACGGCGGTCAGCTCGTCGAGCCGTGCGGCCAGCTGCGCCGCGTCGTCGTACTGGACCGAGTTGAAAACCGAGCGCTGCGGCGAGGCCGGAACCACTGCAGCGATCAGTCCCTCGTAGCGAAGCAAGCGCGAATCCGGCGCGCCGCTGCCGAAGGCTTCGACCTCCCAGCGCACCCCCCCGACGGCCCTCCTGTGCAGCTCCTGCTCCTCGAGAAGCGGGCTCATCCCCCGCCCGCTCAAGCCGCCGCGACTGCGCGCCGTTCCGACTCCTTGGCGACCCCGTCGACCAGCCCTTTGACCGCCTGCTTGATCCCGGCTATGACCGCGAAGCCGACGACCGGCAGGGTGGACTGGGTGCGGACGGCGTAGACCATCCTCGTCCCCCCTCCAGCGTCGGAAAGCTCGACCGTGCCGACGTGATCCCGGACAGGTAGACCGGACAGGACCTTGTAGGAGAAGCGGCTCGGCGCCTCGTAAGCGATCACTTCCTCCCGCATCGGCGGTCCCACGACGGTGAGCCTGCGAATCGCCCCCACCCCATTCGGATCGCTCTCCCCCTGCCGCTCCAGCTCGGACTTGCGCAACGGCGTCAGCTTCGCGTACCCCGCATGATCCGTGAGCACCTCGAACACGGTCTCGACCGGAGCATCAATCTCGCGCGTAAAGGTGAAGCTGGCCATTAGCGGAGCAGCCTACAGAGCCGAACGGGTGCCCTCAGGCGAGGCGCCATTTCTGCGGATCTGTCCCCTCGACCTTGGTCACTTCACCGAGGATCGCCATGTGGTCGAGACAGGAGAGGACGATCTGCAGGACCCAGGCGCTGACCGGCGTGTTGACGTTCTCCGCGCCGACGATCTCGGCGACGATCTCAAAGCCGGTCTTCTCCTCTTCCCGCAGCGCCTCGCGGGTCTTGCCGAGCAGCTCGGCGACCTGGCGCCGCGCCTCCTCGATCTTGGCTTTGGGATCGCGGAACGGTCGTCCGTGGCCGGGCAGGCAGAGGTCGACCTCGAGCGGCTCGACCCGGTCGAGGCTGGCGAGGAACTCGCCGACGGGGTCGGGAGTGTGGCCGTGGTCGAAGAAGAGGACGGTACGGCCGAGCAGGTGGTCGCCGGAGATCATCAGCTTGCGCTCGGGCTGGTGCAGGACGACGTGCGAGGGGGCATGCCCCGGCGTCTCGTAGACCTGCCAGGCGCCGAGGTCGGTCTCCACCTCGACCCCGGGCAGCAGATCGCGGTCGGGCTCGACGATCGCGTCGATGCCGTTGTCGCTGTTGTCGCTGCGCTCGCGGTAGCGTTCGAGCCCGGCGATCGGCACGCCGCTCTGCCGCGCCACCTCGAGCCGCTGCTCCAGCGCCGCCGCCGGATCGTCGGCGAGCAACCGCACGTGCTCCCAGGCGGGGTGCATCCAGAGCTCGCAGTCGGCGCCCTCGACGATCGGCGCCGCCAGGCCGTAGTGGTCGGTGTGGGAGTGGGTGCAGACGAGCAGCTTCACGTCCTCGAGGCCGAAGCCGACCTGGGCGAGGGCGAGGTCGAACTGGCGCATCCGCCCCTTGCCGCCGATGCCGGTGTCGAAGAGGACGATGCCGCCGTCGGCGGCGACGGCCCAGACGTTGCCGTGCTGCACGCCCGGCCAGGGAAGCGCCAACCGCAGCCGCCAGACGCCGGGCAGCACCTTTTCGCCGCGCGGCGCCTCTGGTTTGCGATCGGCCATGGTCAGGGTTCCGCTTCGCTCACTGCGCGAAGAACCAGATATGCACGCTTGTTCGCTCCGCGATCACAGGGCCTGAATCCTCTCAGGCGCGGCGCCGGTCCCACGTGACCGCCGTCATGCTCGGATAGGTTGCCTACGCGATGGAGTCGAGCAGCCCCAAGCGCGCCAGTCTCGTCCTCACGGCGCTGATCCTGGTCGCGGCGGTCGCCAACCTCAACCTGGCCGTCGCCAACGTCGCCCTGCCCGACATCGGCAAGGCCTTCAACGCCGGCCAGACCTCGCTCAACCTGGTCGCCGTCGGCTACTCGCTCGGCCTCGCCACCTCGGTCCTCTACCTGGGCGCGCTCGGCGATCGCTACGGGCGCAAGCGAATGCTGCTGCTCGGCATGGGGCTCTCGATCCCGCAGGCGCTGGTTGCCGCCTTCGCCCCCTCGATCGGCGTGCTCTTCGCCGCCCGCGTGATCGGCGGCATCTCCGCCGGCATGGCCTTCCCGACGACGCTGGCCCTGATCACCGCACTCTGGTCCGGTGCGGCGAGGACCAAATCGATCGCGCTCTGGTCGGCGATCGGCGGCGCGATCGCCTCGCTCGGCCCGTTGATCTCCGGCGCCCTGCTCGAGCACTTCGACTGGGGCTCGGTCTTCCTGATCACCCTGCCGCTCGCCGCCATCGCCCTTTTCCTCGCCTGGCGCTACGTCCCGGCTCACGTCAACGAGACCACCGAGCCGGTCGACAACTTCGGCGGCATCCTCTCGATCCTGCTGATCGCCGCCCTGGTGCTCGGAATCAATCTGGCGCCGGTGCCGGGCAAGGGCGCCCTCGCCATCGGCCTCGGCCTGATCGCGCTCGCCACGGCCGTCGCCTTCGTCATCCGCCAGCGGCGGGCGCGCTCGCCGCTCTACGACCTCGAGGTCGCCGGGCGGCGCGTCTTCTGGGTCGCCGCCTGCGCCGGGATCATCGTCTTCGGCTCGCTGATGGGGGCGATGTTCATCGGCCAGCAGTTCCTCCAGAACGTGCTCGACTACTCGACCCTCGACTCGGGCCTGGCGATCCTGCCCGCCGCGGTGCTGATGGTGATCGTCGCGCCGCGCTCGGCGAAACTGGTCGAGGCGCGCGGCGCCCGCTTCACCCTGCTCGTCGGCTACGTCTTCTGCCTGCTCGGCTTCCTCACCATGTTGCTGCTCTGGAAAGCCGGGATCCCCTACTGGAAGGTCGGCCTGGGCTACGCCCTGATCGGGATCGGCGTCGGCTTCGCGGGCACCCCCGCCTCGCACTCGCTGACCGGCTCGGTGCCGGTCAAGCGCGCCGGGATGGCCTCCGGCACCGCCGACCTGCAGCGCGACCTCGGCGGCGCGATCATGCAATCGATCTTCGGCGCCCTGCTCACCGCCGGCTACGCGGCTGCCGCGAGCGAAGCGATCTCCGCCTCGGGCGAATCGTCCAAGGTCACCGAGAACGTCGAAGGCGAGCTGACCAAGTCCTTCTCCAGCGCCGCCGACCTCGCCTCCCAGTACCCGCGCCACGCCGAACAGATCATCGCCGCGGCCAAAGCCTCCTTCCTGCAGGGGGACGCCTGGGCCTACAGCGCCGGGATCGTCGCCGTCCTGCTCGGCGGCGCCCTGGTCTTCTTCCTCTTCCCCAAGCGGGACGAGGAGCAGGCGCTGCTCAAGCGCTACGCGGCCGAAGACGCCGCCTGAGGACTCGCGGCCAGGAGCCGGTGGGTCGGCGCTGATGTAATTGCGGCTTGGCAGCCCCGGACGAAACACACTCCTCCCGCCTCGGCGCGACGCTGCGCGAAGGCGAGCGGGTGACGCCGCTGGAGCTCTTCTTCGACCTTGTCTTCGTGTTGGCGATCACCCAGTGCACGGCGCTGATGTCCCACCACCCGACCTGGTCGGGCCTGGCCCAGGGGCTGCTCGTACTGGGCATGCTCTGGTGGGCCTGGGTCGGCTACGCCTGGTTGACCAGCGTGCTCGACCCCGAGGAGGGGGCGGTACGGCTGATCATGTTCGGCGCCATGGCAGCGCTGCTGCTGGTCTCGCTCTGCGTGCCGGAAGCCTTCGGCCACCTCGCGCTCGCCTTCGCCCTGATCTTCGGCGTCGTCCGGGTCGCCCACATCGGCCTCTTCATGCTGGCCAGCCCCGAGGACGACGGCCTGCGCCACTCGGTGCTGGGGCTGGCCGTCAGCACCTTCATCGCCGTCACCCTGCTCGCCACCGCCTCGCTCTTCGACGGGCTCGCTCAGGGCGCGCTCTGGGCCCTCGCCCTCTTCCTCGACATGGGCGGGCCCTACTTCTTCGGCTCGGAGGGATGGAAACTGGTGCCGGGACATTTCGCCGAGCGACACGGCCTGATCGTGATCATCGCCCTCGGCGAGTCGATCGTCGCGATCGGGGTCGGCGCCGAGCACGCCCTCGACCTCGGGATCGGCACCGCCGCCGTGCTCGGCGTGGCCCTCACCGCGGCGATGTGGTGGATCTACTTCGACATCGTCGCGATCGTCTCCGCGCGGCGCCTCGAAGAGGCCGAGGTAGGGCGCGTGCAGAACGAGATGGCGCGCGACTCCTACTCCTACCTGCACCTGATCATCGTCGCGGGCATCGTCCTCGCCGCCCTCGGCTTGAAGAAAACGATCGGTCACTTCGACGAGCACCTGCACACCGTCCCCGCCTTTGCCCTGCTCGGCGGCGTCGCCGTCTACCTGCTCGGCCTCGTCGCCTTCCGCTACCGCCACGTGCACTCGATCAACCGCCAGCGCCTCGGCCTGGCGATCGTGCTGCTGATCCTCGTCCCGGTAGCGACCGAGGTGCCGGCGCTGGTTGCCCTGGCGGCGGCAAACGTCCTGCTCTGGGCGATGATCGTCTATGAGACCCGGATGTACGGCGAGGGGCGGCAGAAAGTGCGTCGCCCGCAGACCGCCGAGACCTAGGCGCGGCTGCGGCGCGGCCCGAGTGGGTGCTCGAACTCCTGCATCGCTCCGGCGATCGCGAAGCAGAGGGCGCCGGTGAGGGTGCCCCAGTTGGCGATCCCGGTCGAGAGCGCGTCGCCACTCGAGGGGCGGACGAAGGACGCCACCGCGGAGACCATGAAGAGGACCGAGCCGAGCTGGTTGACGGCGATGATCCACCAGCCGAGGTCGCGGCGGCGCCAGATGCGCCAGAAGCCGCCGGCGATGCCGGCCATCGCCATGTGCCCGGAGACGAGGAAGAGTGCGCAGCCGATCATGTCGGGTGACCAGACAAGCCGGTCCACCGCCGTCGGGCTGAGTTCCTGGATGAACGAGTCGACGAGGTTGATCGCGAAGACGAGCGTGCCGGCGAAGAGGACGAGGGCGCTGAGCCGCTGCAGCCGCGGCTCTCCCCTGACCTGCAGCACCGAGGCGAAGCCGCCGGTGCTGAAGAAGGCGCCACCGACGAGGTAGATCGTCGCGCAGGCGGTCTGGTCGACCCCGGACTGGGCGAGCGCGGCACCGAGCGCGAAGAGCGAGCCGCCGAGGAGGAACGCTGTCGCGGCTAGGGCGTTGATCGCTAGCTGGTCGCCAGGCCGATGGCCAACAGCGGGAAGGCAAGCATGAAGCCGAGGTAAGCGCCGACCGCGGCACCGGAGGCGAGGCTCGAAGTGCGTGAGCGCATGCCCGCGAAGACGCCGATCAGGAAGATGACGGCGGCGAGAACAAGCCCGATCCAAAATACGTCCGGCATTTGCGCCGCGAGCCTATCGAAAGGGGAGGATTCAGCGCCGCGGTGGCAAAACGCATCGGCATGGAGAAGACCGGCGGCACCAACAAGAACCTGATCCTGGCGGCGATGATCTTCGCCGTCTCGATGACCTTCATCGACATGACGATCGTCGCGATCGCCGTGCCGAGCCTGCAGGACGACCTCTCGCTCTCCTCGACCGGGGTGCAATGGATCGTCAACGGCTACCTACTCTCGCTCTCCGCGCTGTTCGCCTTCGGCGGCCGCATCGCCGACATCGCCGGCCACCGCAGCATGGTCGTGCTCGGCGTGATCGTCTTCGCCACCGCCTCCGCCCTCTGCGGCGCGACCCCGACCGGCAGCCTCGACGAGGCCTGGATCATCACCTTCCGCGTGATCCAGGGAGCCGGGGCGGCGATCATGTTCCCGGCGGCGCTGGCGATCGTCCTCGGCGCCTTCCCGGTCAGCGAACGCGGCAAGGCGCTCGCCCTCTTCTTCGCGATCACCGGCGGGCTGACCTCGATCGGGCCGCTCGCCGGCGGCTACCTGGTCGAGATCAGCTGGCGGACGATCTTCTGGGTCAACGTCCCGGTCGCGATCATCGCCCTCGTCCTCACCGCGATCTCCAAGCCCGAGAACGCCAAGCACCCCGCCCCGGTCGACTACCGCGGCACGGTGCTCGTCTCCGGCGGCATGGGCCTCGCGGTGCTCGGCCTGCAGCAATCGAGCGTCTGGGGTTGGGGCAGCCCGATCACCTGGGCCTGCATCGTCGTCGGCATCGCGACCCTCGTCGCCTTCGTCCTCTACGAGCTGCGGATCGAGAACCCGCTGATCCAGATCCGCACCTTCGCCGACAGGGCCTTCGCGGCGGACAACGCGATCCTCTTCCTACTGATGATCCCCTTCATCCCGCTCTTCTTCTTCGCCAGCATGTACGCGCAGATCTCGCTCGGCGAAAGCGCCTCGGAAACCGGCCTCTACCTGCTGATCTTCTTCGCCGGCTTCGCGATCGCCTCGCAGTACGGCGGCCGCATCCTCGACCGGGTCGGGGCCAGGCCCTCGGTGGTGCTGGGCTGCGCCGTCGCCGCGGTCGGCTTCGCCCTCTGGGCCAACTCGCTTACCGACCTCTCGGTCAGCTCGCAGTGGTACTACATCGTCATCGCCGGAGCCGGGGTCGGCCTGGTGCTCAGCCCCGCCAACACCGACGCACTCAACCGGGTGCCGGCGAGCCGCTACGGGGAGGCGACGGGGATCACCCAGACCGTGCGTAACTTCGGCTCCAGCCTCGGCATGGCCGTGCTCGGCACCGTGCTGATCCTGGAGAACAAGGCGAACCTCGAGTCGACGGCGACGACCCACGGCGTGCCGAAGGCAACAGCCGACGAAATCGCCGACCAGATCAGCCAAGGCAGCGGCGCCGGCGAAGCGCCCCAGCACGTCGGCGGAGCGATCGGCAACGTGGTCAGCAACATCCCGCACGACTTCGCTCTCGCCACGCAAACCGTCTTCTACGGGATGGCGGGCGTGATGGCGGTCGCCTTCGTCGTCGCCTTGATCTGGATGCCGGCCGGTAAGGTCGAGGAACCGGTTCCCGAGCCGAGCGCCACCGTCCCTCCCACTCAGTGAAACGTTTTTCGGTGCGCCCAGAACCGAAAAGCGTTGCACCTCGCTCGTTTCTCGCATACGTTGGCGGGCGTGATCGCTCGGGTCTCCCGTCTCGTCGCGTTGCTTGCGACGATGACGCTGCTGGTCCCGGCCTCGGGCCTCGCGACCGTCGCTAAGCCGTCCCCACCGCCGAGTCCGGCCCAGCGGCTGATCGACGCCTACACGCCGATCACGATGCTGCGCGAAGAGCAGGACCCGCCGTGCGAAACCTCGGCCGAGCAGTACGAGCCGACCAGCGTCTCGACCGTTCTCGGCAACCCGTCGGTGACTCTGAAGCGAGTCGAAGAAGGCGGCGAGGAAGAGCTCGTCAAGCGCGCCCCCACCGCGGCCGACCTCGCCGGGCTCGGCGACCCCTACCACCTCGAATTGCCGGGCGACCCGCTCGGTGACACCTGTATCTACGCGCGCGACTTCGCCAGGTTGAAGCGCGAAGGAAAAGCGCCACCGACGACCTACGCCCACATCGCCCACCAGGTCGGCCACCACGGCCTCGCGCTGCAGTACTGGTTCTTCTGGTACTTCAACCAGTTCAACGACCTGCACGAGGGCGACTGGGAGGGGATGCAGATCACCTTCGAAGCCGACACCGCGCGGGAGGCGCTGGCCGAAGGCCCGAGCGAAATGATCCTCTTCCAGCACGCCGGCGGCGAGCGCGCCGACTGGGAAGACTCCAAGGTGGAGAAGGAAGGGACGCACCCGGTCGTCTACCCGGCCGCCGGCTCGCACGCGACCTTCTACGACTCGACCGTCTACGTCCAGAACGGCTCGAAAGGCTCCGGCGTCGGCTGCGACAACACCAGCGAACCGCTGCGCGAACTGCGGCTCCACCCGATCGCGATCCCCACCTTCCCCACCACTACCGGCCCCTACAAGTGGCTCACCTACTTCGGCCACTGGGGTCAGAAGGAGGCCGGCTACAACAACGGCCCGACCGGCCCGCTGACCAAGACGCAATGGCTCGAACCGTTCTCCTGGATGGAAAAACAGCGGACGACCAGCCCGCGGGTGCCGGGCGGCTCGTTCGCCGGCCCAGCAGTCAGCGGTGCCTTCTGCGGAGCCGTCTCCACGGTCTCCGACGTGATCAACACCGAGTCGCGCTCACGGCCGGCGGCGATCGCGATGATCGCGGTCCCCGCCCTGCTGCTGCTCCTCTTCGTCGGCGTCACCAAGTGGGGACCGGTCGACCTGAGCGAGTTGCGCCGGCGCCGCGCCTTCGGTCAGATCGTGCGGACCGCCCGGCAGCTCTACGGCCGCCACTGGCGGACGATGGTGCCGATCGGCCTCAGCGCTTTGGTCCTGGTCGGCGCGGTGCGCGGCCTCGCCGCCTTGATCGCCGGGCAGCGCGGCGTCGACAGCGCGACCGGTCGCGCCGGTGCCCACCTCGCCTTCGCCGACACGATCGAATCGCTCGGGGTGCCGATCGCCGGCGCGATCGTCGCCGCGGTGGTGATCTTCGCCGTGCGCTTGTTGGTGGAAAACGGCGAGACGGAGTTCGTCGCTTCCTGGCGCGGCATGCTGGGTCGCTTCTGGCGCGTCGTCGCCGGCTCGATCCTGCCCTACCTGGCGACGCTGGCGCTCGCGATCACCGTGATCGGGATCCCGATCGCGATCTACAAGTTCGTCTGCTGGCAGTTCGTCCAGCAGGAGATCCTGCTCGGGGACAAGGGCATCCGCGACGCCTTCCGCGGCAGCTCCGGGAGAGTGCGCGGCCGCTGGTGGCACGCGCTGCGGACCCTCGGTTTCTTCTGGCTGCTCAGCGTCGCCGCCGGCCCGGTGCTCGGCTTCACCCTGATCTTCACCAACGTCTCGCTGCTCTGGATCAACGTGATCGGCTCGGTCGTCTTCGCCCTGCTCGTCCCCTACGTCGCCCTCGGTCGCACGCTGCTCTACTTCGACCTCGGCGTCCGCGCCGAAGCTGAACCGGCCAAACCCTGGCGCGAGCGCCTGCCGCGAAGAGCGGCGACCGCAGAAGCATGAAGCCAAGACAGGTCAGGTCGCGACCAGCGCCCCGATTACCCCCAGCAGCGCAGCGACGACACCGGCGGCAGCCAAGAACAGGGCGCGCTGCATTGCGTCAAAGCGCAGGTTGAGTTCCTTGAAGCCCTCATCGACGCTGTCAAAGCGCTTGTCGATCTTCTCGAAGCACCGGTCTACGGCTTCGAAGCGCCGGTCGACCTCCTTGAACCGTTCATCAACCCGGTCGAAGCGTTCGTTGATCTGCTCGAAGCGTTCGTTGACCTGCTCGAAGCGTTCGTCCATCCGCTCGCTGAGCGCGTCCAAGCGGTCGTCCGTCCAGTCCACTCTCATCGCCTCCATGCCTCCAGCATGCCTCGGCTCGACGCAACCGTTGCGCGCTGAATGTCATTTCTTCGAAGCTTTTTGTCTGCGAAGATCGTAGCGCCCTCGGCAACGGCGCGCGCGGCCAGCTAAGTTTTGGCGGGTGAAATTGCTCGCCTTCAGCGACCTGCACCGGGACCTGGATCAGGCCGCCGAGCTGGTCGCGATGTCCGCCGAGGCGGACGTGGTGATCGGGGCCGGCGACTTCGCCTCCGTCCACGAGGGCCTCGGCGAGACGATCGAGGCGCTTTCGGGGATCGCAACGCCGACTGTGCTCGTTCCCGGCAACAACGAGACCGAGGAGGCACTGCGCGAGGCCGCCACCACCTGGAGCAGCGCAACCGTCCTGCACGGCGGCGGCACGACGATCGAAGGCGTCCAGTTCTACGGCCTCGGCGCCGGCATCCCGACCACGCCCTGGGACTGGAGCTTCGACCTCGACGACGAGGCCGCGGACGCAATGCTCGCGGACTGCCCCCAGGATGCGGTGCTCGTCCTCCACTCGCCGCCCAAAGGCCATTGCGACAGCAACGGCGCCGACATGCACTTCGGCAGTCCCGCCCTGCTGAGGGCGATCGAGGAGAAGAACCCGCAGCTCGCCGTCTGCGGCCACATCCACGAGTCGTGGGGTTGCGAGAGCCGGATCGGCGCGACGCCGGTCCGCAACCTCGGCCCGAAGGGCACCTGGATCGAGGTCTAGGAGGCGCGCCGGTACTTGAGGTGCGCCACGCCGGGCGCCTCGACCACTTCGACCTGCTCGAAGCCGAGGTCGGGACTGAGGTTCTCGAGCAGGCGGGCCCCGTCGCCCAGCAGCTCCGGGACGACGTTGAGCAGCATCTCGTCGACCAGGCCCGCGGCCAAGTACTGCTGGATCGCCTCGGCGCCACCGCCGATCGCGACGTCCTTGCCGCCCGCCGCCTCCTTTGCCTGAGAGAGCGCCGACTCGATGCCGTCGGTGACGAAGGTGAACTCGGTGCCCTCCAGCGCAAGCGGCTCGCGCTCGTGGTGGGTCAATACGAAGACCGGGTGATGAAAAGGTGGCTCCTCGCCCCACCAGCCCTGCCAGGGGTCCTCGCCCCAGGGGCCGGGACCGCCGCCGAACATGTTGCGTCCCATGATCGTCGCGCCGACGTTCGCGATCGCCTCTTCGAAGATCGGGGTGCTGGCGTTGGTCTCACCGCCCTCCCGACCGTGCGAGTGACGCCAGGCAGCGAGATTGATCACCCAATCGTGCAGCTTCTCGCCGCCTTCGCCGAGCGGGTGCTCCTCGCTCTGATCAGGCCCCGCGACGAAGCCGTCGAGTGAGACCGAGATTTGAAACTTGAGCTTGGCCACCGGCGCAGAGGGTAGAGAAGAGCGATGCGCACGGTGCGGCTCGGCTCCAGCGACCTCGAGGTCACCCCGATCGCCTACGGCACCTGGCAGTTCGGCGGCGACTGGGGCGCCGTCGACGAGGAGGCGGCGATCGCCGCGATCCGCCGCGCCCACGAGCTCGGCGTCAACTTCTTCGACACCGCGCGGGCCTACGGCTTCGGGATCTCGGAGCGGATCCTCGGCCGCGCCCTCACCGAGCAGCTCGGCGGCGCCGAGCGCGAGCAGATCGTGATCGCGACCAAGGGCGGCCTGCGCATCGACGCGGAGGAGGGCCTGGTGCGCGACTCCTCACCGCAGTGGCTCCACCGCGCGCTGGACGAAAGCCTCGTCGATCTCGGGCTCGACTACGTCGACCTCTTCCAACTGCACTGGCCCGATACGCACACCCCCTTTACCGAGACCGGCGAGGCGCTGCGCGAAATGGTCGACGCGGGCAAGGTCCGCCACGTCGGCGTCTCCAACTTCAGTGCCGAGCAGATGGAGGAACTGGGTCAAACGATCCGGGTCGAGACGCTGCAGCCGCCCTACCACCTCTTCCGCCGCGAGATCGAGCGCGAGGTCCTCCCCTACGCGCTCGAGCACGACATCGGCGTGCTTGTCTACGGGCCGCTGGCACACGGGCTGCTCGGCGGTGCGATGGACGCGGGGACGACCTTTCCCGACGACGACTGGCGCAGCAACAGCGACGTCTTCCACGGCGAAGCGTTCGAGCGCAACCTGGAAGTTGTCCGGGACCTGCAAGAGCTCGCCGAGGAGCGCGGCGCGACGGTGAGCCGGCTCGCGATCGCCTGGACCCTGGCGCACCCGGCCGTGCAGGTCTCGATCGTCGGCGCCCGCCGGCTCGATCACCTCGAGGAGAGCGTCGGCGCCGCGGACCTTCAGCTGAGCCAGGAAGACCTGGAGCGGATCGAAGAGATCATGGCCGGCGCGACTCAGGTCGCGGGTCCTTCGCCGGAGGGTGTCTAGTGGAACTCCCGCGCAGCTAAGCGTCGAACAGCTTGCCGGACTCGATCCGCGCGGCCATGCCCTTGGATTCCTCGCGGTAGATGCGGCCGTCCTCGAACTCGATCGCCGGGTACTTGCGCTGGCCCGAGAGCTGCTCCAGCGCGTCCCGCTTGCCGGGGCGCAACGGCCCGGTGACGACCTCGTACTCGACGCCCTGCTCGTCGAGTGCCTTCTGCACCTTCCAACAGGGATGACCACCGAACTTTGCCCACATGACGGGACAGCGGTGAAGTTTCACGGCCACGCGCCAAGCCTAGTGGACCTCGAGGATGAAGACGGGCAGCTCGCGAGCAGCCATCCCTCCCCGCCGTGCTCAGCTAGGATGCGCGCAGAAAATCCTGACTAACCCTCTTGGTATGCGGGATTATCTCGCCTCCGGATGTCCAAGCTCGCGAAATCGCCATTCGCAGTCCTCGCCCTTCTCGGGTTGGCGCTGCTGGCCGGCTGCGGAGGCAGCGACAGCCCGGACGAACCACCGTCGAGCGGGCTGCCCAAGGAAATTACCTTTGGCGCCGCGATGGCCAAAACCGGTTACATGGCGCCCTACGACGCGCCCTTCGCCGCGGTCGAACATCTGATCGAAGAAACCAACGCCCGCGGCGGGATCGAGGGCCACAAGATCCGCGTGATCCATGCCGACACCCGCTCCGAACCCCAGCAAGCCGTCCTCGCCGCGCAGAAGCTGATCGAAGAGGGAGCTGACGTCATCTTCCTCAGCGGCGAGGCGCTCAACGCCGCGGCGCCGGCGCCGCTGGTCGAAGAACACGACATGCTGAACATGTCCAACGCCAACGAACCGGGCTTCGGGCCGCCGACGACCGGTCGCCTCTCCTTCAGCTCCTACCCGAGCCTGCTCAGCGAGTCCAGCGCCGCCGCGGCGTTCCTGCACGGCAGGGGCATCGAGCATCCGTTCTTGTTCCGCGACACCTCGATCATCTACGGCAGGGCCTACTGCTCGGGGTTCGAACAGACCTGGGAACACCTCGGCGGCTCGATCGCCGGCTCGGCCGACTTCGAGAACAGCGACGAGTCCGTCGCCGGCCAGATCAGCGAGCTACGCGGCTCCGACGCCGACGCCGTGGTCATGTGCTCCTACCCGCCGGGAGGCGCATCGGCGATCAAGCAGATCCGCTCCGCGGGCATCGACGTGCCGATCATCGGTCCCGGTGGCTTCGACGGCGTCTTCTGGCTCAAGGGCATCTCCAACACCAGTGAAATCTTCGCCACCTCGAACGGCTCGTCCTATGACCCGCCCAACGCGGAAACGGCGGCGCTGTTCAAGAAACTCAAAGAAGCGGGCATCAACACCGACGTCTCGAGCAGCCTGCTGGGCGCTTACGCCGGCGGCCAGCTGGTCCTCGACGCGATCAAGGAAACCCACAGCGTCAACGGCACCACCCTCGCCGACGCGCTTGAAGCAAAGCCCCACGACACCGTCGTCGGCCGGCTCTCCTACACCCCGGACGATCACCATCCGACCCGGACCTGGCCGATCTACGACTACACCACCGGCCGGCCCGAGCTGGCCGCCAAGGTGAAGCCGCCGTTCATCCCCGAATACGGCGGCTAGGCGACCGAGCGCGCGACAAGAGCGCGGTCGACGAACTCGCGAAAGGCGGCGCGGTAGGCCAGGGTGTAGCGGTCGGCGAGCGTGTTGACGTCGGCGTTCGGGTCGAGCGGCAGCTCGGGCGGCTCGATCGCCGAGATGATCGGGATGTCCTCCGAGTAGACACGCCAGTCGTAGTCGATCGCGGCCCGCACCTGCTCCTCGTCGAAGCTCTCGAGGCCCCCCTCGATCCAGTAGTGCGCCGACTCCGTCGCGCTGATCGCCCTGGCGACGTGCAGCAGGCAGCGCTCGCCGTCGTCGGTGAACAAGCGGCCCCCGATGAAGTTCGGCGCGATCACGTGGTATTCCATTTCTCGCAGCGCTCCCCAGACGTCGTCGGCGTCGTTGTTCCACTCCATCCTGCGGCGCAGCATCACCTCAAAGCCATCGCGCTTCGGCGCGAGCGGCTCGATCTCTTCCGGCATGCCCGGCAGCGTGGCTTGGTGGACGAAGGCGAAGTGGGAGACGTCGCGGAAGTTCTCGATCATGAGGCCGAATCCGACCGGCAGCTCGAACGGCTCGCCGTGCCCCCAGGTCCACTTCTCCGCATCGAACCAGTGGGGGGCGGGCGGCTCGCCGAGCGGCTCTTCAAGCGCGGTCCAGATCAGCCCCCACTGCTCTCGCACCGGAAAGGCGGGGATACGGGCACGGGGCGGAATCTGGCTCTGGTCGGGCAACGAGGGGACGCGGGTGCAAGCGCCGTCGCCGGCCCACTCCCAGCCGTGGTAGGGGCACTGGATCGAGTCGCCCTCGACCTTACCCATCGAGAGCGACGCGCCGCGGTGGGCGCAGCGGTCGGAGACGACCGCGGGCACCCCGCTCTCGGTGAGGAAGACGGAAAGCGCTTCGCCGAGCAGCACGCTGCGCCGCGGACCCTGCTCCAGGTCGCGCACTCTGGCAACCGGCTGCCAGCAGCGGCGCAGCGCCAGCGAGATCTCCTCGCTGGTCGGGACACCACCTGGCCGCTCGTCGAACATCGTCCTCCTTACAAGCCGCTTTGAGTTTCCAGTTTATTCATGGCTGCCTGCCGAGATATGCCCGCAGCACGTCGGGGTTGCGTTGCAGCTCGCTGCGCGAGCCCTGCGCCCTGACTTTGCCCGTGCTGAGCACGGCACAGCGATCGCAGAAATCGATCGTGCGGGCGGCGTTCTGCTCGACCAGCAGCATCGTCACCCCTTCTTCACGCAGGCCGTGCAGCAGCTCATAGATGGTGTCGATCATCTTCGGTGCCAGGCCGAGCGAGGGCTCGTCGAGCACCAGCAACTTGGGTCGACCGAGCAGGGCGCGGGCGATGGCGAGCTGCTGCTGCTCGCCGCCGGAGAGGCGGTCGGCCCGCCGGCGGGCCCGCTCGCGGAGGATCGGGAAGCGCCCGAGCGCCGCTTCCGTCGATTCGGCCCCGTCGCCGTCGGCCGGCGCGGCGAGCCGCAGGTTCTCTTCCACCGTCAGGGTCTTGAAGATGTGGCGGCCCTCGGGCACCAGCGCCAAGCCCAGCCGAGCGACCTGCTCGGGCGCCATGCCGGTGAGAACGCGGTCGCCGAAGACCGCACGGCCGGCGGTCGGGCGGACGAGGCCGAAGATCGCCCGCAGGATCGAGCTCTTGCCGGCGCCGTTGGGACCGATCATGCCCACCGCTTCGCCCTCGCCGACGCTGAGGTCGACTCCGTGGACGACCTCGATCCGCCCGTAGCCGACCCGCAGTCCCTCAAGCTCGAGCATCGACCGCCACCAGGAAGTTGCTGCCGAGGTAGGACTCGATGACCGCTGGATCGGCCTGGACCTCGTCCGGAGCGCCGACCCGCAGCGTCCTGCCGTCATCGAGGACCTGCACCCGGGGGCAGAGCTTCATGACGATGCTCATATCGTGCTCGATCAGGAGGATTCCGCAGCCGAAATCCGCGAGGACGTTGCGGAGGATCTCGGTCAGCTGCTCACCCTCCTCCTCGCTCAGCCCGGCTGCCGGCTCGTCGAGCAGCAGGTAGCGCGGCTGGATCGCGAGAGCGCGAGCCACTCCCAGCAGACGCTGGCTCCCCGGCGGCATCGAGCCGGCGGGGACCGTGGCCAGCCTGAGCAGGTCGAGGCGGGCGAGCACGCCGGTGGCGATCGTGACCGCGCGCCGTCGGCCCGCGCCCATGCCCATCGCCCCGACGGCGACGTTCTCGAGGCCGGTCAGGTGCGGAAAGGGAAGCGCCGCCTGGAAGGTCCGCCCCAGGCCGCGACGGGCGAGGCGCGCCGGCGAGGAGCCGGTGACCGCGGTGCCGTCGAGTGAGACGGTTCCGGCGTCAGGCCGCTGGAAGCCACTGAGCACGTTGACCAGGGTCGTCTTGCCGGCACCGTTGGGCCCGATCAGGCCGAGCACTTCGCCGGGCTCCAGGGTCAGGTCGACGTCCCTGAGAACCTGCAGGCCGGCGAAGGCGAGCGAGATCCTCTCGGCGCGGAGGGCCCCTGGGGCGGGACGCTCGGCCGGCCGCGCACCATCGTTCACTTCCGGCTCGACAAGAGGTGGCCGCACCGGCCAACCCAGGCGATGCAGCCAGGACAGCTCGCCGGCCTCCCTGCCACCGGTGAGGCCGTTCGGCATCGCGATCATCGTCGCCAGCAGGATCAGGCCGAGCCCGATCGCGGCGAGGCCGGGCGCTTCGCCGATCGAGATCACACCGAGGAGGTCAGCGCCGTTCTCGACTCCGCGGAGAAACTCGTTCACCACCGCGATCGCGATCGCTCCGATCACCGCCCCGAGGACGCTGCGGGCGCCGCCGACGACGAGCATCGTCAGCGTCGTCACGGTCGCACCGAAGTAGAAGGTGGTGGGATTGAGCACTCCGGACTGGTGCACGGCAAGTGCGCCGCCGATCCCACAGAGGGCGCCGCTGAGGATGAAGGCGATCATCCGCTCCCGCATCAAGCCGATCCCGATCGAGCCGGCAGCCACCTCGTCCTCCCGCGTTGCCTGCAGGCGGTAGCCGCTCGGCAGCCACTTGTACGCCAGGGCGAGGACGACGGCCACCGCTGCCCAAAGGCCTGCCGCGCCGACGCCGGTGGTGGTGGGAATGCTGACCAGGCCGGCGTTGCCGCCGGTGATCCGGTCCCAGTTGGCGACGACGTTGTAGATGACGATCAGGAAAGCGAAGGTGGAGATCGGGATGGCCAGGGTGGAGGTGCGCATCAGGGGAAGGCCGACCGCGGCGGCGAGCAGGGCCGAGACCCCCGCGGCGATCAGGGTCGAGACGAGTGGGCCCGAGTCAGCGCCGGCGATGAAGTGCGGCAGGCCCGGCGTCTGCAGGAGGATGAAGGCCGCCGGCAGCGTGAGCAGCGCTGCGACGTAGGCGCCGGCGGTGGCGAAGCCAAGCTGGCCGAAGGAGTAGACGCCGCTGTTGCCGACGAAGACCTGCAGGCCGACGACGATGATCAGATTGCAGAGGATCTGGATCACCGTGCCCTCGAGCGAAGGCGTGCCGGTTGCGCCGACCAGCACGACGAGACCGATCAGGGCCAGCGGAACCAGCAGGGAGACGAGAGCGGAGGGGCGGGAGCGAAAGAGCGCGCCGCTCACACGCGGGCCCTTCCTACTTCCCCTCCCAACAGCCCGTGCGGCCTGAAGATCAGGATCAGCACGGGAACCGTGAAGACGATCGCGTCGCGGAACGGCACCAGTCCGTCGGGGAGGTAGACGCCGAGCAGGGAGGAGAGAATCCCGAGCAGCAGGCCACCGATCACCGCGCCGAAGATGCGGCCGAAGCCGCCGATGACAACGGCGACGAAGCCGACCAAGACGGGAGTCAGGCCCATCGTCGGCGATACCTGGCCGGTCTGCATCACGATCAGCACTCCGACCGCGGCGGCGAGCGCCCCGCTGATCGCGAACGAGATCGCGATCACCCGGTCGGCGCGAACGCCCAGCAATCGCGCCATGTCGAAGTTCTCCGCCGCCGCCCGCATCGTCAGCCCGGTGCGGGTGCGGTAGAGAAGCCAGCCGAGGCCGCCGAGGACGATCGCGGTGAGCCCCAGGGTGACGAACTCCAGATTCGGCACCAAGAGCCCGCCGATGCTCGTCGTTTCGCTCAGCCCGGCGGGCGTTTCGACCGACTGGGCGCGGGCGTTGACCGCGACGGTGACGATGTTCTGCAGGATCGCCGCAACGGCGAGCGAGGTCACCAGTTGGGCCGAGAGGTCGGCGTTTCGCACGGGGCGGAAGGCGACTCGCTCGGCGAGCAGCGCGACCAGACTGCCGGTCAGCAGCGCCGCGGCGACCGCCACGCCGAAGGGCAATCCCGCGAGGACGTAGAGGGCGTAGGCGGCGAGCATGATGAACTCGCCGTGGGCGAAGTTCATCATTCCCATCACCGTGTAGACGAGCGTGATGCCGAGCGCGATCAGCGCGTAGAGGCTGCCGAGAGCGAGGGCGTCGATCAGGTGCTGGCCCAGCTCGGTCATCGCTCAGCCCAGTTCAAAGGCGAGCTGGGCGCTGTCGGCGCGATAGATAAGGCGAGCGAACTCCAACGGCCGCTCCCGCTCCTCTCCCGCTTTCCGACCGAACTGGACGAGACGGCCCATGATGGCTGGATCGCCGGCCATCGCCCCCACTTGAGATGAGCCCCACTCACCGAAGAAGGTGTGCTCGACGGCGACCGTCGCCCGAGTGAGCTCAGTGCCGTTGGGGCTGGGCGGGAAGCCGCCGCTCTGAAGCGTCTTGGCAGTCGCGAGCAACCAGGGCATGTCGGCGACCGAGCAGAAGGAGTCGACGAGGCAAACCGACGGCCGGCCGACGTCGACCACCGCGGTCAGGTGCGCGACCGGGGTCCGGTCGTCGCCGATATCGAGGAACCGCGACACGGTGCGGTTGGGACGCTGCTCTTTCGCGCTGAGCACTGTGATGGTGCAGTCTTTGCGGCGATCGAACCACAGTCGCACCAGCCCCGCTACCTCGATTTCGTGCCGGGGAGGAGCGACGAAGGCGCCCGACCCCTTGACCCGGAAGATCGCCCCGTCGCCGACGAGGAGGTCGAGCGCGGGGCGGATCACCGCCCGCGAGACTTTGAACTCTTCTTCGAGCTCCCGCTCGGAGGCAAACCGCGCTCCCGGCTCCCAAGGTTCGGCCTCCAGCATCACCTTGAGTGCGGCGGCAAGCTGAAAGTACAGCGGAACCTCACTGTTGCGATCGAGGCTGGCAGCACCAGAAAGCGAAACGTCCGCCGACTGCCTAGGCCGACCCCGCACCGTTTGAGTGGGCTTGGCCATCTGAATACCCAGGATACCTTTTGCATCCCCGAAATCTGCGTTTAGTGGGTTTCAGTCCACCAAAATTCGGAAACTGGCCGGCTAGCCAGTAGGATGGCAAGGCGTGGCCGACCAGACCCAGATTGCCGCTGGACATGGAGACATCGAGGACGCCCTCGTGCTCGAGCGGGAGCACTGGGTCAACGGCCCACCGCTGGAGCTGTTCAAGCGAATGCGCGGCCGATGTCCCGTCCATTGGACCTCGGAAGTGACCGAACTCCCCCAGGCGAAGGGGTTTTGGTCGGTCACCCGGGCGGACGACGTGTATACGGTCAGCCGCGACTGGGAGACCTATTCCTCCGAACTAGGCGGGGTCGTCGCAATCGACGAGGTCTTCCCGATCGAGCTGGCGCGGGCGATGTTCATCGGCATGGACCCGCCCAAGCACGATCGGCTGAAGGCGCTGTTCCAGGCTGGCTTCACCCCGAAGCGGATCGCCGCCCACGAGAACGAGATCCGCGAGATCGTCATCAAGGTGCTCGATCGGCTGGAGGGTCGCGAGAGCTGCGACCTGGTCACCGACGTCGCCCAGCCCGCCGTCTCGCGGGTGATCGGCAGCTTCATGGGGATTCCGGAGGAGGACGACGCGGCCTGGGCCAACCTGATGAACATGGCCCTCGCCGCCAGTGACCCCGACTTCAGCCCCTCGGCGGACAACATCGAAGAGGTGATCCAGGAGGCGATCCAGCAGGTCTTCGCCCGCTGCGGCGCGATGATCGCCGAGCGACGCGAGAACCCCACCGACGACCTGACCAGCGTCCTCGTCCACGCCGAGGTCGAAGGTCAACGGCTCGAGGAGCACGAGATCGTGATGGGCTTCTTCCTCCTCGTCGCCGCCGGCAACGACAGCACCAAGGCGACCTACAGCTCCGCCATGCGGGCGCTGATGGAACACCCCGACCAGCGCCAACTCCTGCTCGAAGACCCCTCGCTGATTCCCAGCGCGGTCGAGGAGGCACTGCGCATGTTCCCCGCCTTCGCCCACTTCCGCCGCACCGCCACCAAAGACACCGAGCTCGGCGGCCGGCAGATCAAAGAGGGCGACAAGGTGGTCATGTGGTACGCCTCCTCCAACCGCGACGAGACCCGCTACGAGGACCCCGACCACTTCGACGTCCGCCGCAACCCCGACCACCAAGCCTTCGGCGCCGGCGGTCGCCACTTCTGCCTAGGCACCGCCCTGGCCCGCCTGGAGCTGAAGATCCTCCTAGAGGAGACCCTCGCCCGCTACCCCGACATGGAACTGACGGGCGCCCCCACCTTCATCGAGTCCGGCTTCCTCAACCAACTGAAATCCTTGCCGGTTCGACTGGGCAACCAGCGAAAGCGCGCCTGACAGGATTCGAACCTGTGACCTTCGGTTTCGTAGACCGACGCTCTATCCAACTGAGCTACAGGCGCGGGAGTGGGCCGGGTGGCCCGGAGGGCGATTCTAGGGATTCAGGCGCACGTGCCACTGGATGGTGGCGGTTGCAACGCGCTGGCCATCGGCGTCGATGAGCTCGATCTCGCAGGGGAAAACGACCTTGCCCTCGGCGTCAAGGGTGGCCAGGGCCTCCTCGGCGGGGACGGCGAGCTTGCCGTGGGCCTCGATCGGGCCCTTGGCGATCTTTTCGTAGGAGATCTCGGCGCTGCGGGCGAGCGGCGTGACGTCGCCCATGCGCTCGGCAAAAGCGCCGACGAAGGCGGCTCCGGAAGCCGTCTCGGCCGCGGTGAAGAGGGCACCGGCGTGCTGGGAGCCGACGTGGTTGCTCAGCTCCTGCCCCTCGGGCAGGACGACAACGGCCTCGCCGGGCGCGACCTTGGTGATCTCCAGACCGAGATGTCCGGCAAAGGGGACCGCCTGGGTCATGCCCTGGGCTATCGCGTCGTAGTCGACCATCGAGCGGAGACCCTACCCCGCCTGGCCTCAGCGACCCTCGAAGGTCGCGTGACCGGGGCCGCCGTGCTCGAGGAAGGTTTTGACCGCGCGCTGCAGGTCCTCGGTGGCGAAGAGCTCGCCGGCGTCGGTGCGGATCGCCTCGTCGGCGGCCGGAATGCCGCCCTCGCGAAATCGACGCAGGACCAGCTTCGTCATCGCGTGCGCCTTGGTCGGCCCCGCCGCCAGCTCGGCGGCGAGCTCGCGGGCACGCGAATCGAAACCCTCATCGTCAAAGACCCGGTTGACGACGTTCCAACGCTCAAGCTCCTCGGCCCCGAACAACTCGCCGGTAATCACCAGCTCGCGCGCTCGTCCGCTGCCGGCCCGCTCGGCCAATCGCTGCGTTCCGCCCATCGAGGGCGTCAGCCCCACCACTTTCTCGACCAGGCCGAACTTGGCCGAGCGCGCGGCGAGGATCAGGTCGCAGCCGAGCGCCAGCTCAAAGGCGGCGGTCAGGGTCAGCGCATGGGCGGCGAAGACGACCGGCAACGGCAACGCTTCGACTCTTTCGACAGCGCCGATCAGTTCGTCCCAGAGAGTGCCGGCGCGCTCCGGCGTCAGCCCGTCGAACTCGGCGACGTTGACCCCGCCCGAGACGGCTCGTCCCTCAGCGCGGAAGAGCAGGGCGCGCGGGAGGTCGGCCTCGACCGCGTCGATCGTCGCCTTCAACGACTCGAACATCTCAGCGTCGAAAAGATTCAGCGGCGGGCTATCGAGAGTAGCCACCGCCAGCCCCTCGTCGTACTCCAATCGAATCGACATGCCAGGACCCTACCGCGTGCCTTGAGGCGTTCTGGGGCCAAGCGGGACAAGGAAGAGCGAGCCGGAAGGCACCCGCCTTTCGGCGAGCGATGACGCCGTAGCGCGCAGGCGCCGGGGCGCCTCAAGGCACGCGGTGCACCTCGAAGAGATTCGTCCCCAGCTCTTGCTCAGGCAGCCCGGCCGTGATGGCGATCAGGTCACCCGACGAGGCAATGCCGTGCTTGGCGGCCAGCACCGCGCAGTCCTGCAGCAGGCCGCGCACGTCACTTTCGTTCTCGTTGAGCACCGCGGTGACGCCGAAGAGCAGCTTCAGCCGTCGCACCGTCTCGATCCGCGGTGAGACCGCCAGCACCGGCACGTTGGGACGGTGGGCGGAGACGAGGCGAGCCGTGCGACCGCTGCTGGTCGGCACGACCAGCGCCGCGAGACCGAGCCGGTAGACCGCTCCGACCGCGCCCTGCGCGACCGAGTCGGCGACGTCCTGAGTTGCCTGGTCCGTGCGACCGAAGAGCCACTCGCCGTAGGGCAGATCAGGCTCGGTCGCCCGTGCGATCTGGTCCATCACTCGCACCGCCTCGACCGGGTGCTGGCCGACGGCGGTCTCCTCGGAGAGCATCACCGCGTCGGTGCCGTCGTAGATCGCGTTGGCGACGTCGGTCACCTCCGCCCGGGTCGGCCGCCGCGCGATCACCATCGAGGCCAGCATCTGCGTCGCCGTGATCGCCGGCTTCGAGCGCCGGCCGGCAGCGCGGATCAGCCGCTTCTGCACCACGGGCACGCGCGAGAGTGGCAGCTCGATGCCGAGGTCGCCGCGCGCAACCATCAGGCCTCCCGTCGCCGCCGCGACGATCTCCTCAGCGTTCTCGGCAGCCTGTGGCTTCTCGATCTTGGCGATCAGGGGGATGTCCGAGTCGAGCCGCGCCAGCCGCTCGCTGACCGGCTCCAGGTCCGCCGCGCTCGAGACGAAGGAGACGGCGAGC
>Ga0207682_10000005_pt1 | contig 95617 bp, 90 predicted proteins | sample KBSM63metaG_FD_184332 | JGI IMG/M metagenome (GOLD analysis project Ga0207682, IMG submission 184332) | Miscanthus rhizosphere microbial communities from Kellogg Biological Station, Michigan, USA - KBS M6-3 metaG (SPAdes) (version 2) | ecosystem: Host-associated > Plants > Roots > Rhizosphere >... | reverse complement strand
GTTGTCGGCGATCGAGGTCGCCGTCGCGGTCAGCTCTTCGGCGGTGGCAGCCGCCTCGGCCACCGCCGAGGACTGCTCGTTGGTCGCGGTCGCGGTCTCCGCGATCGCCGCCTCCATCTCCCTCGCCATCGGCGCCAGCACGGCTGCCGCGGCGCTGATCTGGTTGACCAGACGGTTGACCAGGCGCACAACGTAAACGCCGATCGCGATCGCCAGCGCGATCGCCAGGATCGCTGCGATGATCGCCCCCGTGCGCGCTCCGGTGGCAGTGCTGTCGGCGTGAGAAGCGGCATCGTTCGCCCGTGCCGCGAGGCTGCGGCTGAAGGCGTCGATCTGGTTCTCGAGCGTCTCGACCTGTGCCTCGTAAGGGAGGACGCCTTCGTCGAAGTTCGGGGTCCCCGCCACCGGCTTCACCTTGTCGTGAAAGGTCTTTTCGAGCCGGCGCTGCCCTTCCCTGATCTGGTCGACCGTGCCGGTATCGCCCGCCTCCAAGCCCGAGCTTCGCTCGAGCGAGGCGAGGGACCGGCGTAGTTCCCTCTTGATCCCGGCCAGGTCGACCAGATCGGCAGGGTCGGCATCTCCCCCGTAGGCGTCTGCGCTCCCGCCCTCGTCGGTGATGCTGGTGCGAACCTGCTGCCCGTAGAACTGGGTCTGGGCGACCGCGAGGGCTTCCCCATGGGCGTCATTGGCGGCGCCGTAGCGCCAGATCGCGACGCCGACCGCGAGGGCGACGAGGATCACCAGCACGACGATCGCGATGGCTATCCGCTTGGCGGGACCCTGGAGTCGCGTGTCCACGAAGGCGCCATCCTAGACACGCTCGCCGACGCCGCGACCGGCCCGAGCCCGAATACGGACGGAGATCCTAGGTTCGGACGGCAACCTCGTAGTTGGTCTCCGGATGCCGCTTGGCCACGTACATAGCCTGGTCCGCGCGCTCGATCAGCTCCTCCGGCCGGTCGCCGCTGCGGCCAAGCGCGACGCCGATGCTCGGCGTCAGCGAAATCTCCTCGCCCTCCACGGCGACCGGCTCGCGTACCGCCTCGGTCAGACGCTGGGCGATCGTCTCAGCCTCCTCCACGCCTGCGACCTCTCGCACCAGGACCGTGAACTCGTCGCCACCGAACCGGCTCACGGTATCGCCGGGGCGGACCCAACCGAGCAGGCGACCGGCGATCGAACGCAGCAGGGCGTCTCCCGCGAGGTGGCCGAGCCGGTCGTTCACGCCCTTGAAGCCATCGAGGTCGAGGAAGAAGATCCCCGCCGAGGACTGCTCCCGCTCGCTTTGGGCAAGGGCATAGCCAAGGCGGTCGAGAAACAGCACCCGATTTGGCAGTCCGGTCAGTGCGTCGTGCAGCGCCCTGTGAGCCAGCTGCTGCTCGCTCCGCGCCCGCTCGATCGCAAAGCGAATCGCCCGCCCCAGCTGGGCAGCATCCATATTTCCCTTCATCAGGTAGTCCTGGGCTCCGGACTGGACCGCCTTGATCCCCCGCCCCGCATCGTCGTCCGCGGTGACGACGACCACCGGCGCCTCCGGCGCGACGTTCCGGATCTCTGCCAGCCCGTCGAGCCGATCCGCGTCCGGAAGCGTCAGGTCCAAGAGGATGCAGGCCACCCTCGCGCCCTCGAGGTGCTCCTTCGCCGCAGCCAACGTCCCGACGTGGACGACCTCGAACTCCCCGCCTCCCTCCTCCACCATCCGCTGCATCATCAATGCCTGCGAGCGGTTGTCCTCGACCAGCAACAGCTGCGCCGCTGCGGCGTCGGGGGCGGACATCAGTCGGCTTCCGCTGTCACGAACGCGCGGGATAGTACTCGCTGGCATGCCCGCGCACACCCGCGCAGCCCAGGCTCGATCGACGGCCCTCTGCCCAGACCCTGACCGAGAACAAAACGCCGCCTCCAGGGGCGGCGATTCGGCTCTGCGCTGGGAGTACCCCCCCGCCAGACATAAGTCGAACCGCGTAGCGCGAGTCGGTGCCGGCTCGATTTCGCTTGCCCACCGCGCAAGCCGCTGAAGCGACTCAGGAGGTAGACCTATCCAGTGAAAGCGGCAACTTGCCCCGGAAGTACGCCACAGCGATGATCATCCACAGGGCAGCAAAAACAGCGTGAATCAACCTGTCGTTGGCCCACAACATCGCCATACCTGCATAGGCGAGACCCAGCAGCAGAAATCCCCCCGACATCCACCTTCTTTGCCGTGGGGAGAGCGGGCGACGCCCCTGGCCGTCGCCCGATTGCCCCAGTGCCCCAGTCTCCTGCTGCGAGGCCCCTTTAGACCGTGGCAGCCAATTTCTCGTGGCTTCGCCGAGATTGCGTCGCAACCCCAAAGCGACAACGGCAATGCCTAGCCCAAATGCGACGATCCAAGCAATGAGGTCGCTGCTCATTAACACAACATATCGGGAGTAAATTGACCGCCAACTGCCTCCCGAGCGCTCACCGGTTCGACCACCGTCAGCAGCCAGGCCTGAGTACCGCTACGGGGATTCGAACCCCGGTTTCCGGCCTGAGAATTGGCTCTGGAAAGCCGTTTGCAGTTGATTCTGTTTCCGTCAGCCCAGGGAGTTCGGCTGAGGTCGATCTAGATCGGTGGAATCGGGGACAAATTTTGGGACAAAGTTTCCGCTCGACGGCAGCACGCGCTACCGTTCCCGCATGGCCGCTGCATCGGTTGACTTCACTATCTCCTTCGACAGCCCCGACGAGGATGGTTGGATCGTCGCGCGCGTTCTTGAGGTCCCAGGCGCCATGAGCCAAGGGCGCACTCGCAAAGAAGCGAGGGAGAATGCGCTGGACGCGCTGCGCACGGTGCTGACACCCGACGAGGAGCTCGCTGGCGAGACGCCCGAGTCAGACCGCGAGCATCTGCGCTTCACCGCCGCTGCGTGAAGCGCCGCGACCTCGAACGTCATCTGCACGCTCACGGCTGCCGCGAGATCGGCGGTTCGAAGCACGCGAAGTGGCGCGGACCAAGCGATCAGGTGTCGGCCCTGCCCCGGCATAGCGACATTGGCCCCGGACTCGCCCGAGCAATCTGTCGGCAACTCGATATTCCACCGCCTCCGAATCCACGATAGAGAACGGGACATCCATGCCCACCGCGTTTCTCATCCAGCCTCCGCATCGTGAATTCGAGCCCGCTCGGATTGCGATAAGCAACGCTGCGAGCGAGGCCGGCCTGTCTCTTCTCAGAGCGGATCCTCTCTCTCAGGCCAAGTCCCTCGTAGATCAAGTCTACGCCGCTCTCGAATCTGCCGATCTGGTGATTGCAGATGTGAGCTTTGCCAGCCCAAACGCAATGTACGAGCTTGGATTTGCCCATGGCGCACGCCGTCCGGTAATCATGATCTCAAGCGAGACGCCCCAAGTTCCCTTCGACATAGCTTCGCTCCGCATCCTGCACTACGGCCGAGACCTGCCCGAACTTGAAGCGCTTCAGCATGAACTCGCAAGCCTCCTTGAACAAGCACTTCGCGAACCCATGGCTTTTTCGCGGCGACCCGAAACCCGGCACGACGTTGATCGCCTATTTATCAGCTACAGCCACAAGGATCGCTCTACTCTGGATCGGCTTCTAGTCCACCTTAAGCCACTTGAGCGGGAGGGTGTGGTTGATGCTTGGAACGACACCCGAATTGAAGCGGGCGCTGACTGGAAACGTGAGGTTGAAAATGCGCTCGAGCATGCTCGAGCCGCCATCCTGCTTGTGACAGCCGACTTCCTTGCCTCAGACTTCATCGTCGAGAACGAGCTGCCACCCTTGCTCCACAGTGCAGAGAACAGGGGCACCACGGTTATCCCCATCATCGTGAAGCCCTGTCGCTACACACGGGACAAAACTCTTCGCAGACTGCAGGCGATCAACGATCCGACCCGACCGCTGCTGAGCCTGGACGAAGTAGACCAAGAGCGCATTTTGGACACAGTCGCGGCCGCGGTGGAGAGCGCAATGCGTCCTCTGCGATAAGCCATACACCCCACGGAACACAAGACGACTATGCGGCACTGATCGAGAGTGAAAGTGCGAAACTGATCGAGAGTGAAAGATCTCTCTGGGCGGTAAGCTACCCCGGTAGCTCGCCCCTTTGCCGCAGGCGCGTAAGCTCGGGGCCATGGCCGATGATCACATTGTCACAGCCACCGTCGCCGCGAACGTCGCGGAGACCGACCCCATCGTCCTCCGCGAGTCCGATTCCCGCCGTCTTGTCTTCAAGCCGATGCTCGTGGACCAGGCCGAAGCTCCCGTCCGGGGCTACTTCGTCTGGCAGCGCAAGAAGAAGGCGGACAACTGGGAGGACATAACCGGGAAGTCCCTGACCTCGCTCAAGTCCGGGGAGGGCTACAGCCTGGAGTTGCGGTCCAGCGAGGTGGCCGCCCTTGTCGAGGGGCTGGAGGCGCGGAAGGAGCTATATGAGAAATTCGGCATCTCCCCCGGGCAACACAACTACCTCGCAGGCGCTGGCCTCCCCGACTTGGTGCTTAAGTTGGTCGAGGAACCGGACTCGGAGCTTGCGAAGGTGCTGCGCGAGCTGGACCCTGACAGCCTGCTCAACCTCGGCCGGACGGTCGACATTTCCAAACTCGACCAGCTCCTCGGCGAGTGGGACGCCAACGAGAACAACAACGATGAGGACTTCTGGCAGGATCTCCTTAAGCGCAACGCGTGGGTCTTCTCGCAGTTGACGGGTTCGCCGGTCGTGCTGCTTCAGGAGAAGGCATACGTCGGCGGCAAGGGCATCTCCAATACAGGGGGCGGACAGATCGACTACCTCCTCGCAAATGAGCTGACGGAGAACGTGGCGCTAGTTGAGATCAAGACCCCTGGCGCGGCACTGTGCGACAAGGAATACCGGAACCGCGCGTACCCGCCGGGCGAAGACGTTGTCGGGGGAGTAGTGCAGGTCCTGACCTACCGCGACACGTTTCTGCGGGAGATCCACAATCTCCGCCAAGACGCCGAGACGTTCCAAGCGCACGACCCGCGCTGCTACCTCATCGTCGGTCAGATCGCCTCCGTCAGCAAGGATACGGACATAGTGCAGAGCTTCGAGCTATTCCGCGCCGCACAATCGGGAGTGCAAATCTTGACGTTCGACGAAGTTCGCGCCCGACTGCGGGGAATACGGGAAGCTCTGTCGGAGCCGGAGACGGAGGAGCCGGAGGCACCACCCGAGGTGGACGCCTCCGACCTTTTCTAGGTGGGTTCCCGACGAGGCTGTCCACCTTGGGCGCGTCAGCGTGGGTAGATCCCCGCTTTCCGGATGAGGCGGTAGGACTCATCCAATACGCCACTGGAACCGGCCCCGGGCTTGATCACACCTTGATGTACCCACCCAAAGTGTCGCTCGAAGGGCGGTGCAGACAGCGCACCGTGCATCTGCTCGTTGCCCCGTGGCTCAACCAACCACAAATTCCTCGACGGGGATTCGAACCCCGGTTTCCGGACTGAGAATCCGGCGTCCTAGTCCCCTAGACGATAGCGGCGAGGACGGGGCATTTTAGCGGGATGGGCGGGTGGGTCGTCGAGCCGGTGCGGTGGAGGTCTCGGGCTGCAAGTCGGTAGATTGCGCGGACCCGCGGCTGTGGCGGAACTGGTAGACGCGCACGGTTCAGGTCCGTGTGGGCGAAAGCTCGTGGAGGTTCGACTCCTCTCAGCCGCATTCGGGCGCTGCGGGCGCCCGTGCTCTAGGCGGTCTGCCGGGCCCGGGGCTTCCAGCCCGCGCGGCGAGCGGTGTCGGCGAACTCGTCGGCGAAGACGGGCCAGAGCGCGCTGGGGAGGTCGTGTCCCAGGCCCTCGAAGATGCGCAGGCGAGCGCCGGGGATGGCTCGGGCCGTGGCGCGGCCGCCGCTCGGGCGGACCAGGGTGTCGCGGGTGCCGTGAATCACGGTCGTCGGCAGGGCGAGCTTGTGCAGGGCCGTGGTCCGGTCGCCGGAAGCGACGATCGCGTGGAGCTGGCGCAGCACCCCGCGGGGGTTGTGGCCGCGGTCCCACGATGCTTCCGCAACGCGGCGCAGGCGCTCCTCGTCGGTCGGGTAGCCCGGCGAGCCGATCAGCTCGTAGGTCCGCTCGATGCGCTTGATGAAGGCATCGCGGTCGTGCGGAGCGTCGGCGAGCATCAGGCCGAAGACCTTGAAGGTCGGCTGCCCCACCCAGCGGTTGCCCGTGGTCGAGTGCATCGAGACCAGCGAGCGGATCCGCTGCGGGTGCTCGATCGCCACGGTCTGGGCGATCATCCCGCCCATCGAGATCCCGACCACGTGGGCGGAGTCGAAGCCGAGGTGGTCCATCAGGCCGACCGTGTCGGCCGCCATATCGGAGAGCAGGTACGCCGCGGTGCCGCGGCGGCGGAGCAGGAGGTCGGAACGGCCGGGCACGCGGGCCGAGTCGAGCTTGGTCGAGTGACCGATGTCGCGGTTGTCGAAGCGGACGACGCGGAAGCCGCGTTCGGCCAGCATCACGCAGAGCTCCTCGTCCCAGGCGATCATCTGCGTCGCCAGGCCCATGACGAGGATCAGCGGCTCGCCGTCGGGGTCCCCCACCTCCTGGTAGGCGAGCTCGATCCCGTCGTCGACAGGCGCGAGCCGCTCTTCACTGAGCTCCGGCATCTCGAAAAGTCTAACCAGATTGGCTGAGCAGCCGGCCCCGCCCGTTACCTTGCCCGGATGCGGACCGCGATCGTCTCCGACCTCCACCTCGGTGCCGGCACCGGCGAGGATCTCGCCCGCGACCCGACGATTCGCAGCATCCTCCTCGAGGAGGTCCGCGCGGCCGATCGCCTGGTCCTCCTCGGCGACCTGCTCGAGCTGCGCGACTTCCCCCTGCTCCGGGTGCTCGAGGCGACCCACTCCTTCTTCACCGCCCTGGGTGAGGCGATGGCGGGCAAGCGCATCGTCCTCGTCCCCGGCAACCACGACCACTGGCTGGCGCAGCCGCTGCTGGAAGAGGTGGCGCTGACGGGCGGGACCCTCGGGCTCGAGCACCGCGCTCTGCCCGCCGGCGGCCCGTCGGCGCAAATCGATGAGTGGCTCGGAGAGGCCGAGCTGAGCATCGCCTACCCGGGGGTCTGGCTACGAGACGACGTCTACGCCACGCACGGCCACTACATGGACTGCCACATGACCCTGCCGCGGATGGAGTGCGTCGCCGCTGCCGCCGTGATGCGGCGCGCCGGCAGACCGCCGCGAGACGCCCGCCCCGCCGACTACGAGCGCGTCCTCCGCCCGCTCTATGGGCTCGCCCACGGCCTCGCCGAAGGCAATCTCGGCAACGGCTCCAGCCGTCCCTCCGAGTGGGCCTGGGAAGCGGTCTCGGGACGACGGCGCAACGGCAACCGCCTCGCCAAGGCCACCCGCAAAGCCGCGATCGGCGCTGGAGTCCCCGCCGGCATCTGGCTGCTCAACCGCGTGCTGCGCGCCGAGTTCGACGCCGACATCTCAGCCGGCGCGATCACCCGCGACGGCATCGCCGCCGCAACCGAGCTGGCAACGCGGCTGCGACTCGACGCCGCCCACGTGATCACCGGCCACACCCACCGCGCCGGTCCCGAAGAAGCCGACGCCGAGTGGCCGATTCCCGGCGGCGGACAACTGCACAACACCGGCAGCTGGGTTTACGCCGACGTCTTCCACCACCCCGGCACGCCACCGGGTCCCTATTGGCCCGGCACCGTCACCTGGCTCGATGAGGAGGGCCCGCCGCGCCGCAAGCGCCTACTGCTGGAGCTGCCACGCGAGGAGCTGCGCGCCGCCGTGGCGCGAACCGCCGGCAGCGTCCGCTAGTCCGCGAGCCACTCGGCGATGGTCCGGCCGATCTCCGGGCCGGCGTCCTCCTGCAGAAAATGGGAGGCGTTCTCGACCTGCCGTGGCGGCGGGAAGTTGAGCTGCTCGGAGACCCGTTCGCCGACGGACAGGGGCAGGATCGGGTCCGAGTCCGCCCAGAGCACCAGTGCGGGCCGCTCGTCCTCGCGCAGCGCGTCGGCAACCGCCTTGCCCTCGGCGGCGCCGGGCGCATCGGGCTCGGTCGGCAGGATCAGCGGGAAGGCGCGGGCGCCCGCCTTCGACTCCGGCGTCGGGAAAGGGGCGTCGTAGGCGGCGATCACCTCATCGCCCGGATCCTCCTTGCAGCCACCCCGCACCAGCATCCCGATCGGCACATCGGCGTTGTCGCGGACGAACTCACGGAAGTTGAGCCAGGTCTCGCTCATCCGCTGGTGGCCGGTGAAGGGGCCCGTCTCCATGATCACCAGTCGCGAGAAACGCTCGGGCTGCTCGACCGCGAGGCGGAGTCCGATCGGCCCGCCCCAGTCGTGCACCACCGCGGTCGCGTCGCGCACGTCCAACTCCTCCAGCAGCTTCGTCATCAACTCGATGTGACGGTCGTAGGTGTACCAACCGAGATCGGTGGGCTTGTCGGACCGACCGAAGCCGGCGTAGTCGGGAGCGATGCAGCGGTAACCGGCGTCGCGTACCGGTGGAATCACCTTGCGCCAGAGAAACGACCAGGTCGGCTCACCGTGGAAGAAGACGACCGGCGCTCCCTCACCCTCGTCGAGGTAGGCGAGCCGCAGGCCGTCGACCTCCTTGTAGCGAGGCTCGAAGGGGAAATCCGGCAATCCTGTGAGGCTCTCCTCCGGCGTGCGGAACACGTCCATGCGGGCAGCCTATGTCAGTCCACGGAAATTCACCGATCAAGTGCGAATGACAACCTCACCCAGCCTTGGTCAAAGCGGCAAATTTCGCTCCAGAGCAGGAAATACACTCGACTCCTGGAATAACCTCGCGCAATATTTCTCTACCTAGTTGCGACGAAAGGGTTCCGCATGAACGAGGAGAGCACACTCAGCGGTTGGTGGGTGTTCGCCGGCGTACTGCTGCTGGTTGCCGGCGTGCTGAACATCATCTGGGGGATTGCCGCGATCGGCGACTCGAAGTTCTTCACCGAACAAGGGACGTTCATCATCAGCGGCCTGCACACTTGGGGCTGGATCACCCTGATCCTCGGCGTGCTCGAGCTCGTCGCCGCGTTCTCACTCTTCTCGGGTGGAGAGTTCGGGCGCTGGTTCGGGATCTTCGTCGCCGCCCTCAACTCGATGGGCGCGCTGCTCTCGATCCCCGCCTACCCGTTCTGGTCACTGGCGATCTTCGCCCTCTCGATCATCATCATCTACAAGCTGACCGAGGGGCCGGAAGGACGCGTCGGCTAGTTCGGCGACGATCCGACCACACGTTGTGAGCGAGGGCCCCGGCTATCCGGGGTCCTCGTCGTTGCGGGGTCGGCGAGAGGTGTCTCGGGAACCCCGAGACGTGACCATGGCGCCGCCGCCCGCTCGTTGTCCTCGTAGATGACCCCGACGCCGCTCATGCGGTCATCCCAGGCCCGGCGGCGCTCGTTGAAGAAGATGCCGACGAAGCCGAGGCCGAACGGGATCCAGGCCAGGGCGAAGCCGATCAGGCGTTTGACCGAGCGTCCCAGGCGCAGGCCGCGCCCCTCCACGTCGAGCCGGATGCCGACGAAGCGCATGCCCGGGGTCTGCGCCGCGAGCGACCAGAAGCCGACCAGGTAGAGGCCACCGAGGGCGAACCAGAGGGTGGTCCCGGCGGCGAGGGCGAAGTTGGAGACGCCGTTGCCGTTGCCGGTGAAGGCCGAGGCGATCAGCGCCGCCACCGCGGCGAGGCCTGAGAAGCCGAGGTTGACGATCAGCACGTCGAGGCCGAAGGCGAGTGCGCGGGTGACGGCGCCGGCGCGATCGGTCGGCTCGGTGCGGCGCTTGCGGAAGAAGAGCCGCCGCACGATGCGCTCGACGACGTCGTCGAGATGACGGGTGCCATTGCCGATCGTATGACCCACGTCCTCGATCAGGCCGACGCCCTGGGCGCTGATCGCGGCGCGGACCTCCGGCGCCTCGGCGATCCGCTCGACCAGGCGCTGCACCTCGTCGCCGGCGAGCAGGCGGCGCCAGACCTCGTCGACCATCTCGCTGTCGAGCGCCTCGATCAGCGCCCGCTTGACCGCCTCGCTCTCGAGCGCGCTGTTCATCGCCTCCTCGACCACGGGGCCTTTCAGGACCCGGGCTATCGCCCGTTCCACCGCCTCGCTCTCGACCGCGGCGACCATCGCCTCCTCGGCCGCAACCTCGATCGCCTGGTCGAGGCCGGTTGCCTTACCGACCGAGCGGGCGCTGCGCACACCGGCGCCGAGCAATCGCACCGAGAGTGGCTCTGGTTTGGGCATCAGTCCCCCTGGGGGAGGAGCTCGGAGGCGGCGCTCAGCGGATGCAGCTCGCCCTCCTCCAAGGCCTCGGTGCGCAGGTGGGCGATTGTCTGGTACTCGGTCGAACCGACCATCTCCAGGAACGCCTGGCGGGTCGGGTATTCGACCAGCAGGACCAGGTCCCATTCACCCCTGCCGAGCAGCGCCGGCGCCGACTCGCCGAGGAAGGCGACCTTCGCCCCGACCTGCTCCAGCAGCGGCGCGACCGCGGTGCCGTATTCCTCGTAGCGCTCCCGCCCACCCTCCGGTTTGAAGCGCAGCAGGTTGAGCATCGTCACCGGCGCGTCTTCTGTGGCGCGGGCCGAGAAAGCCTCGAATCCCGCTTGGTTGATCGCCTCCGGTTCGGCCGCCGCACTCTCGCTCATAGAGCCAACAACCTATCGATGAACTCAATCTGAGCCGGGTTGATCTTGCTCCGCGCCGCCTCCGGCTCAAACCACTCGGCCCGATCGACCTCGGGGAACTGCTGCCGGCGCCCCGAGCGCGGGGGCCACTCCATCTCGAAGGTATTGCTGCGCAGCTCGGCGGGATCGAAGTCGGTCTCCGCCGCCCAGCCGTGCACGGTCTTGCCGCTCTTCTGGCGCACCGAGCCGATCTCGGTCAGCCGCGCGGCGGTGAGGCCGAGGGACGAGCCGAGCTCCTCCTCCAGCTCGCGCAGCGCGCAGGCGCGCTCGTCCTCTCCCTCGTCGATCTCGCCCTTGGGAATCGACCAGGCACCCTCGTCTTTCTTTGCCCAAAAAGGACCGCCGGGGTGGACCAGCAACAGCTCGATCGCGTCGCCCCGGCGACGGTAAGGCAGGATGCCGGCGGAGGTGGCTGCCACCGCCAGGACGCTAGCCGACTACGCCACTCGCCTCAGCTCGCCTCGCTGAGCACCCGCCGCGGCAAGCGCCAGGCTGCCCGCCTCAGCCCCGCTCGCCCAGGAGACCTCGGAGAGCAGACCGGGAGCGGCGACCATGTCGCCGGCGATGAAGACGCCGTCACCGCGGTCGACGGCCGGACGGTCGCGCCAGCTGAGGCCGGGACGGTCGAGTGGGCCGCTGCGGCCCTCCATCACCTGGCGGCGACGCCAGCGCTCGCGCTCGCCCAGGTCGGGGTAGGAGGCCTCGAGCAGGCGCTCCAGCCGCAGGCCGGCGGCGTCGACGCTTTCGCCGGGCCGCACAGGCATCTGCGCCTGCACAAGCTCCTCCCCATCGGGGGCAAGCGAGGGGTCCGGCGCGCTGAAACGCTCGATCCAGCCGGACTCGTCGAGGTCGGAGACGATGAACGGATCGCCGCGGCGATGCTCGAAACCGACGTCGATGCAGACGGTGTGACCGCTCGGCCAGCTCAGTGAGTCGTCGCCGAGCAGCTCCGCCGCCCGACGCAGCTCGGTGGCGACGATCACCGGCGCCTCGGGCAGCGAATCGACCGCGCACCCGGTTTCGATCTCGACGCCCAGACGGCGAGCCCGTGCCTCGAGCATCGCGACGAGCGAGCTCCAGCCGCCACGCAGGTAGCGCGCTGTCGGCGGCGGGCTGAGCAGCACCCGCACCGAGTGCTTCCAGACGAAGGCGGCGGAGAGCTCGCCGGGATCGTGATGAAAGGTGTAGACGCCGGCCGCCGCCGAGAGCATCGCCGCGGTGCGATCGTCGGAGTGACTGGCGACCCAGCCGCGGAAGTCCTGGTCGACCGGCGCCTCGCGGCCGCGCAGGCGCAGCACCGCCGGGATCGTGCCGAGCGGCGGCGTGCGGCGCACCTCGCCCTGCCAGCGGAAGCGGATGCCAGAGAGCGGCGGCCCCGAGTAGCGCGGCAGCAGCTCACGCTCGGCGAGCCAGTCCCAGAGCGGCCCGTCCTTGTAGATGACGCGGGGGCCGAAGTTCGCCTTGTAAGGACCGTCCATGCTGCGCGCCCGGCCGCCGAGCTCGCTGCGTGCCTCGAGCAATCGCACCGGCGCACCACCTTCGGCGACCGTGATCGCCGCGGTCAACCCCGCCAGCCCACCCCCTACAACCGTGACCCTGCTCATTCCGCCACCTCCGCTGGTCTCGCGCATCGTGGTGCCGATGGTACGGATCGACTGGCCCGCTATACAGTGCCAGTAGTGACACGTTCTAGCGGACCAGTTGCCCCAGGTCTTCTGATCGAGTTGGATCGCGCCGCCGACGTGCCGCTACACGAGCAGATCGAGCAATCGATCCGCGAGGACGTGCGCGCCGGTCGCCTGGCAGCCGGAGCGAAGCTGCCCTCCAGTCGCGGTCTCGCCGCCGAGCTCGGCATCTCGCGCGGCGTGGTCAGCGAGGCTTACGGGCAGCTGGCGGCCGAGGGCTACCTCATCGCCGGCCAGGGGGCGCCGGTGCGGGTCGCCCATACGGTGCGGGCCGCAGCGGAGCGCCCTCCCTCCCCCTCGCTGCTGCCCGACTTCGCCTACCGCTTCGATCCCTGCCTGCCCGACCTTGCCGGCTTCCCCCGCGACCGTTGGCTGCGTTCGCTGCGGGCCGCCTGGCGCCAAGCCCCGATCAACGCCGTCGACTATCCCGACCCACGCGGCGTCCCCGCCCTGCGAGAGGCGGTCGCCGAGTACCTCGGCCGGGTTCGCGGCGCCGCCGCCGATCCCGAGCAGCTGATGATCTGCACCGGCTTCAGCCAGGCACTCTCGCTGATCGCCCGTTGGTTGCGCACGCGCGGAGTGGAGCGAGTCGCGCTCGAGGACCCGGGCTGGCACAGCCAGCGACTGATCGTCGAACAGGCGGGCCTCGCGGTCGAGCCGATCCCGATCGATGCCGAGGGGCTACGGGTCGACCTGCTGGAAGAGAGCGAGGCGGCGGCGGTCATCGTCACCCCCGCCCATCAGTTCCCCACCGGCGCGGTCTTGAGCAGCGAACGCCGGGCGGCGCTGATCGAGTGGGCGGAGCGCGGCGAACGGTTGATCGTCGAGGACGACTACGACGCCGAGCTGCGCTACGACCGCACCCGAGTCGGCGCCCTGCAGGGTCTTGCGCCCGAGCGTGTCGCCTACGTCGGCTCGGCGAGCAAGCGCCTCGTGCCGGGCATGCGACTGGGCTGGATGTTGACCCCCTCCTGGCTGGGTTGGCCGCTGATCTCGGTCAAGGCGATCGAGGACCGCGGCTCGGAGGCGATCGGCCAGCTCGCCCTGCGCGACTTCATCGCTCGCGGCGAGCTCGACCGCCACCTGCGGCGGATGCGCCTGCGCTACCAAGGGCGGCGCGAAGCGCTGCTCGACGCCCTCGCCCGGCATATACCCGCGGCGCGGCCGGGAGACGGCGCCGCCGGACTCTTCGAGCTGGTCGAGCTGCCCGAGGAGGTCGACGAGGCGGCCCTCGTCAGCGCCGCGGCGGCGCGCGGCGTCGGCCTCGAGGGCCTGGCGCTGCACCGCTTCGTCCCCGCCGGCCCGCCGGGCCTGGTCCTCGGCTTCGCCGGGATGCCGGAGCCGGCGATCGAGCAGGGCGTCCGCCTACTCGCCCAAGCCCAGGCTCGATGAAGGATTACCGGGGCTATCGCCCAGGGGATCCTTCAACCAAGCGCGGAGACGATCGGCGGGCGTCGCTCCGCCCAAGGCCGCGCTGCTTCGAGCTGCGCGCCGACCCGGACCAGCGTCGCCTCATCGAACGGGGCGCCGGTGAGCATCGTGCCGACCGGCAGGCCGTCGTCGTTCCAGTACAGCGGCAGCGAGATGCTCGGCAGCCCGGTCACGTTGGCGAAGGCGGTGAAGCAGACCGAGCGCACGGTGTCGAAGACCGGTTGTTCGGGGGCGGCGTGCTGGGCCTCCAGGATCGAACCGGTCGGCGGGGGCAGGATCCCCGAGGTGGGTGTGAGCAGGAGGTCGAAGTCACGGCCCCACCGGGCGACTTCGCGGCGCGAGAGCCGCTCCAGGCGCTGCACCGCGGTGACGTATTCATATGCCCCCACCCGCTCGGTGGCGGTCTCATAAGCGTGGCGGTTGTGCGGCTCGACCTTCTCCCAGTCGACGCCGTCGTAGTCGGCGATGCCACCGACCGTCATCGTCACGAAGTCCGGCGTCAACTCCTCGGAGATCGTCCCCACCTCGACCTCGGTCACCTCGTGGCCGAGCTCCTCAAGCAGGGCGGCGGTATTGCGGGCGGCCGCGACGCAGTCGGGGTCGGTCGGGACGCCGAGCGGCGCCTCCGCCATCAGGCCGATCCGCAGCGAGCCGACCTCCGCCCCGACCTCCTCGGCGAAGGGGCGGGAGGGCGCCGGCGCGTTGTACCAGGCAAGCGGATCGGGCTCGGAAGTGACGTCGAGGGTGGCGGCCGCGTCGGCGACCGTGCGCGTGATCGTGCCCTCGACCACCGCGCCCATCCAGGTCTGCGCCCGCCGCGGGATCCGCCCACGGCTGCTCTTCAAGCCGACGAGGCCGCAGTAGGCGGCGGGAATGCGGATCGAGCCACCACCGTCGTTGGCGTGCGCGAGCGGGAACATGCCGCCGGCCACGGCCGCCGAGGCCCCGCCCGAGGAACCGCCCGAGGCGCGACCCGTGTCCCAGGGGTTGAGCGTGTTGCCGTAGCGCGAGTTCTCGGCGACGGTGAGCGGCCCGAACTCGGGCGTGTTGGTGCGACCGCAAAAGACGAAGCCGGCCCGCTGCAGCGCCTCGACCACCAGCTCGCTCTCCTCGCTCAGTCCCTCCAGCGCGCCGTTGGACCCGTAGGTAAGTGGCCAACCGGCGACCGCGGTCAGGTCCTTGATCGGAATCGGCACGCCGAGGAACGGCGCCTCCTCCCCATCGGCAATCCGCCCATCGGCGGCGCGAGCCGCTTCCCGGGCGCCCTCGTCATCGCGCCAGATCACGGCGTTCAGCTCCGGGTTCCGCGCGTCCACCGCGGCGAGACAGGCATCGAGCAGCTCGAGCGCGGAGAGCTCGCGCGCTCGCAGAGCGCCGGCGAGTTCCAGCGCCGTCGAGGTCGGCCCCAAGTCACCCATGGCGCTGATCCTATCCGGGTGCGGTCGCTTCGATGGCCAGTCTGTGCCCGCAGACCGCGGGCAGCTCAGTCAGTTGCTCGGCGCGCGCGGGCTGAGCTGGACGATCGGGATCGTCCGACCGGCCCGCGCCGCTTCCTCGCGGTACACGGCATAGGGCGCGAAGACGCGGTCAGCCAGGCCCCAGAGCCGGCGACGCTCGGCCTCGTCCTCGACCACGGTCGCCCGCATCGGGATGCCACCGAAAGTGACGTCGGGCTCAGCCCGCAGATTGTGGAACCAGGCCGGGTCCCGGGGCAGGCCGAGTTTCGAGGCGACGATCGTCACCCGCTCCGCGTCGTGAAAGTAGATGACGGCGTTGCTGCGCGGCGCGCCGCTCTTCGCACCCTGGGTCTCGAGCAGAGCGGTCGGCATGACGAGACCCAGGCCGAGGCGACCCCGGGTCAGCCGCATCAGCGGCGGATCGAGCTTCCAGACCACATGCACCGAGAGGAACCGTCCCAAGCGCGTGTTGGCGAGTGCGGCGTAGGCACGATTGAACGCGCTGGGACGGCGGTTGGGATCGACGTGTCGGAGCCGGCCGGCCATTGCGACCGCCCTCAGGTCGGGAGCTCTTCATCCGCGCGCTCACGCACCATGTAGAGCGCGTACCAATCCGGCCAGTTCGCGTCCTCTTCCCCGGTTCGCTTCTCGTGCTCGCCGTGCGCTGCGGCGGCTCGCCGGAGAGCCTCCGCAAGATCCTCGACCGATTCGTACGTCGTCGCCATTGCTCCTCCTTCAGCGACCCGGAAGCCGGGTCTTGATCTCCTGCATCAGCCAGCGGTTGCCATCGGGGTCGGCAAAGGCGAGGAAAGATCCGTAATCGGCGCGCTCCGGGGCCGGTCCGTCGACGCGTCCCTCGGCGCCCGCGTGATGGAAGATTCCGGTCGTGTCATGAAACACCTCGCCGGCGTCGACCCCGCGGGCAACCAGATCCTCCCGGGCGGCTTCGATGTCGAAGACCGAAAGTTGCAGCCCTTCCGAGGATCCCGGCGGCGCCGATGTGACCCCCTCGCCGAAGATGATCGAGCAGCCGGACCCAGGAGGGGTCAACTGGACCACCCGGTAGCCATCCTCCACCGCGAGGTCGGCATCGAGACGCCATCCCAGCCCCTCGTAGAAGCGCTTCGCCCGATCGACGTCGGAAACCGGAACGACCACGACCTCGAGCCTCATCTCCCCGGGCATCACCGGGGGAGCCGCGCCCGCATCCTGGTTGCTCATCTCGACACTCCCGTCGTCAGGTCTGGCAGCCGGCTCAGTGAGGTTCCAGCACCACGACTGGGATCTCCCGGTCCGTCTTCTGCTGATACTCGTCGTAGCTCGGCCACTCGCCGACCATCTTCTCCCATAGCGCCGGCTTCTCCCCGGGCTCCGCGGTGCGAGCACGCGCCTTGAAGCGATCGGCCTTGACCTGTACCTCTACCTCTGGATCATCGGAGAGGTTCAGGTACCAGGCGGGAGGCTCATCGGAGCCACCCTTCGAGGCCACGACCACGAACGAGTCTCCTTCGGGGGCGTAGATCAACGGCGTCGTCCGCGGCTCACCGGACTTGCGCCCGGTCGTGGTCAGCAGCAACGTCTGCGTGCCCCGCCACTCATGCCCCTCGGCGCCATCCGTCGCCCGATAGCGATCAACGTGTTCCTGGCCGAAGAGCATCGCGACCTGATGTTAAAGAACGGCCGATGCGGGGCCCGAGGCACGATCTCCAAGCACGCCTGCCATTTGGCCGATTTTCTTGAACCGGTGCCCGGCTCACGGTATGCCTGCGCTCGACTACCACCCGGCGCCGCGCGGGCGCCAATCAGTACCTACTCGAAGCAAGGAGCCATCAGTGAACTCGATGCGAAAGCACCTCACCTACGCAAACGTCGTTTCCAGCCTCTGCCTCTTTTTGCTGCTCGGAGGAGGAGCAGCCCTCGCCGCGGGTCAGCTTGGAAAGAACACGGTCGGAACCAAGCAGTTGAAGAAAAATGCCGTGACCACCGCAAAGCTCAAGAACAATTCCGTGTCCGGCGCCAAGATCCAGGCGAACGCGATCTCCAGCGAAAAGATCGCCGACGGCGCGGTCACGCTGGCGAAGCTCGGAAGCAACTCGGTCGACTCATCGAAGGTGATCGACAAAAGCCTCACGGGCCAAGACGTCGCGCCTGATTCTCTAACCGGCGGAAACATCAACGAGTCGACCCTGGGAGAGGTACCCAACGCCGCCAAGCTGGGCGGCAAGACTCCCAGCCAATTCACCTCCAGCGCGATCACCAAGAAAGAGTCAGCGGTTGAAGAAGGCGAAACGATCGGCGATGGCACTCAGAAGATCTCCGAGGCATGCAATCCAGGAGAAATCCTTCTCTCCGGTGGGCCGGCAAACATCGCCGCCACTACGACTCTGCTGGAGAGCTTCCCCAGCCCAGGCAGCAACAATTCCTGGACAGTGAGGGTTAACAAGAACGGACAAACAGACAACTTCAGCGTTGTCATCCTCTGTGCCGCACAAGGCTGAGATGCGCCACGGGCGCGGCGGTGAGATCCGTCGCGCCCGCCATCGTCGCTCCGCACCTACTGAAGATGGAAGATGAAATCGAAGGCGGTGCCCTTCTTGTTGCGGTAATTCAGGGTCATCATGCCACTGGCGCCGGTGTAGACCCCGGTCCCGCCGGTGATCGCAAGATCGGTGCTGCCCTTGTCCGAAAACGGCCCTTGGACGCTGATCGAACCGCCTTCTAGGTAGGTGGTCCAGCTGCATTCCCACGACTTGCCGACTACGATGCGGACGCAGTAACCAGCGTCCCTGCCGATCCGCTTCTTATTCGCAGCGTCATAGATCTTGTTGTGCCAGGTGAGCACGTTGCCCGCCTTGTCCTGCTTCGAGCCGTTAGTGACCGCATCGGTGGTCGCCCTCTCGACGACGTGGATCGTCGTTGCCGCCATAGCGGCGGCGGGAAGGGCAGCGGCCGCAAGGATCGCGGTCACTGCGAACAGCACTAGTCGATGTTTGCGGATCTGCATGCACCTCGACCGTAATCCTGCCCTCCGGGGCCTGGCAAGGGCCGCATCGCATGAAACCGGGTGAGCGGACCGGCCGGATCGGCCCACGCCGCGCTCACTTGTCCGCCCATCCGGGAGAAAGTCGCAGACGCTGACGAAGACCATTGAGGCGAAAGCGAAGGAAAGCCAAATCGGCTCGAACATCGGGGAGACAGGATTTGAACCTGCGACCGCTCGGCCCCCAGCCGAGTGCGCTACCAGACTGCGCCACTCCCCGTGGCTGATCTACATTCTGACGGATTCGCGCGCGGCGGTAGCTCAACGGTAGAGCCTCAGCCTTCCAAGCTGATGACGCGGGTTCGATTCCCGTCCGCCGCTTCCTCGGGATCAGAGCTCGCGCTCAAGACTCGCGAGCGGTGGCCGATGCATTCTCGATGTCGAATCGTCTAGGGGGAATGCTTGCGGTCGCGTTTGCGCTCTGCGCCTGCCTGATCGCCGCGCCCGGCTGCGGCGAATCCGGTGATCGGGACTCGGGCGCCGGTGCTTCGGCGAGCGGCGCTACAGCCCTCGTCCCCTGGCCCCTTTTCGGTCGGGTGCCGGAGCGGACCCACTACCTGCCCGCCAAAGAGCGCTTCCTCGACCCACCGCTGCGCGAAGCGTGGTCGATCAACACGCACGCGCTGATCGAGTTCCCGCCGGCGGTCGCCGGTGGGGTCGCCTACGTCGTCAACAAGTACGGCAACGCAAAGGCGGTGCGGCTGAGCGATCGCAAGGTGCTCTGGGAACGCAACACCGACCCGAAGGACGCCGGCAAACCGACCGACGTGACCTCGCCCGTCTACCACGAAGGCAAGGTCTTCTTCGCCTACGTCGACGGCGACCTCGTCGCGGTTGACGCCAAGAGCGGCAAGGAAGTCTGGACGCGCAAGCTCGTCGGCCACCTCGAATCCTCGCCGATGGCGGTGGGTGGCACGCTTTACCTCGGCACCGACAAGACCAACGTCGTCGCCGTGCGCGCCGACGACGGCAAGCTGCTCTGGCAGTTCAACTCGCCCGCCGCGATCAAAGCCAGTCCCAGCTTCCATCGCGGCCGCCTCTTCATCGCCGACTACGAGAGCTCGATGTTCTGCCTCGACGCCAGAGACGGCAAGCTGCTCTGGCGCACCAATACCTCGCGCGTGCCGCCATTCGGAGAGGGCGGCTTCTACTCCTCGCCCGCGATCGCCTTCGGCCGCGTCTACGCCGCCCGCGACGACGGCACCGTCTACGCCTTCGACGAACGCAGTGGCAAGGTCGACTGGACCTTCTCGACCGACAACTTCGTCTACGGCTCGCCGGCGGTCGCTCGCGTGCCCGGCACGCCGCCCAGCGTCTACATCGGCTCCTACGACGAGCACTTCTACGCGCTCGACGCCCGCAGCGGCAAGCAGCGCTGGCGCTACGACGTCGGCGGACCGGTGCCGGGGACGGCGACCGTGATCGGCCACACCGTCTACACCTCGAGCTTCAAGACGCGCAAGGCAATCGGCATCGACGTTCGCACGCACCGCAAGACCTTCCAGATCGACCAGGCCGGCTACACGCCGATGGTCTCCGACGGCCGGCGCCTCTACCTGATCGGTTACTACGAGCTGATCGGGCTACAACCGACGCGGCCGTGAGGCGAGCCGCCGAAACCGTCTGCAACCGCAATATTCGCGGTCCGAGACGGTTTCGCCTCTCAGTAGCCCGGTGGGTGACGGGCGACGAAACCGGCGGGTGGGGCGCCGGCGACGTGCCAACGGGGGCCGCTGCCCCTCGCGTCGCCGACCGTGTCCCAGCGCAGTCCGGCGATCACTGCGTAGGCATGCGTGGGACTGGCGTAGATCGTGATCCAGCGCCCCGGGCCCGGGGCGCCGTAGGACTCGAGTTCGCCCGAAGCCATCGGGTGGGAGAGGAAGCCGCCCCCGGCGAGGGCGAAGCTGACCGCGCCGGAGCAGTCATAGCCGCGGGCATACCAGGAGCCGTGCCCCCCGCCCCAGATATACGGGCTGCCGACGATCGTGTTGGCGGCATTGATCGTCGCGGCAACTCGTTCGGGCGCACTGGGCGGCGCCAGGGCGATGCCGCTCACGTAGTTCGCGGGTGGATCGCCAAAGGAATTCGGCTTGGTCGGAATGCGGGCGACGAACGGTTCGCCGTGGTTGGTGCCGGGTGCCGGTGCGACCTTGGTGCCGTTGGTACCCGCCGAGGCCGGTGGCAGCGGTTCGCCTGGTTTCCAGCTATTCGCCGCGGGGGCGGACGGCTCGGGCGCTGCGGCGAGCGCCTGCGCCGCCGCCTTCTCCCGCTTCGCGCCTTCGTACTTCGTGCCGAGGTAGAGCAGACTGCCTTCGATCGCCTTCAGCACACCGCTTGCCTTGGCGGTGGTCAGCAGGACCCGGCTGAGCGGGCCGGCTTCGGGAGCTTCCGCGGCGGCGGCCGAGGACGATGACGCTGCCACCGCAACGACGATCATCACCAGGCCACCCAGCCGTCTCGCCATGCCTCGGGCGAACATGGCCAAAGACTGTAGCCCGATCGAAATACGGGCATGTGAAGCTCTCTTTGCCCTCGCTCCGGCTACCCTCGGCGACGATGCGCGCGTCCTGGCACCGCCCCGCCTTGATGATCGCCGCGGCACTGGCGGCCCTCGCCCTGATCGCCCCGGTGGCGTCGGCCGAACAGGTCCCGTGGGGAACTGGTTGCATGCCGACGCCCGAAGGCGCGACACGCACCAGCGCCAACTGCGGCGCCGGCCTCAGTGACGGCCTTGCGACGGCACCGCCCGGCGCGCCCACGGCGGTCAAGCAGGCGATCGCTGCCGCCAACCAGATTCGCGGTCGGCCCTACGTCTGGGGCGGCGGCCACGCCGGCTTTTTCTCACGCGGCTATGACTGCTCGGGCGCGGTCAGCTACGTGCTGCACGCGGCGGGCCTGCTCGACCAGACGATGGTCTCCGGTCAACTCGCCTACTGGGGCGAAAGCGGGTTGGGACGCTGGATCACGGTCTACGCCAACAACCAGCACGTCTTCATGGTCATCGCCGGCCTGCGCTTCGACACCCGCGACGATCCGGCCGGGGTCAACGGCCCACGTTGGAAGCGAGCCTGGGCCGACCCTCGGCATTTCTCCGCGCGCCACCCGGCTGGGCTCTGAGCCGGGTTCAGCGCTTGTCGCGCCGGGTCGTATCGCCGGCGTGCACCGCCTGTTCGGCCCGCTGGCGCACTTCTTCGCCCGCCTCCCGAGTTGCCGCGACCGCCTCGTCACCAACCTTCGCCAGCCCCTCGCTCGGCTTGCCACCGACCATGTCGCGAAACGCTTCCTTGAACCGCTCGGTGCGGCGATCGGGGCTGAAGCGGTCCTCGGCCTTGGCCTGCTTCTTCGCTCGCCGCTCGCCATAGCGGCGCCGCGCCCAGGGGGACTCCGGCTTGCCGATCCGCGAAGCGCCGTAGATCGCGACCGGGAAGACGAAGAAGCCGACGACGGCGTGCAGGATCCTCCCCTTGAAGACGCAGATCGCGACCATGACGAAGACGAAGAGGGTCGAGATGATGCTGAGGATCACCACCCCGGTCGAGCCCGACTCGATCGCGAGCGGATTGGCCCCGAGGATGATCAGCAACATCGCCGAGGCGGCGATCACGGTGGCGTCGATCGAGCTGCGCCCCTCTTTGGCCCAGTAGACGTCCTCGAGGTGGACCCAGAGCGCGAACTCGTCGATCGTCAGCCCGACGCCGATGCCAAAGCCCAGAGCGCAGATCTCCGTGTAGGGCGTACGGCCGTCGGCGACGAAGGCCAGCGTGCCGGCGACCATCATCGTCACGATGCCGAAGACGAGGTGGTGGACGTGGACACCGCTGTCGCTTTCGATGTTTCCCGGCCACCAGGAGATCGCTTCGCTGCGGATGATCCGGGTGCTCATGCGGATGAAGGCAAAGGAGCCGAGGAAGCCGACGAGGACGAGGAAGACCGCCTGCTCATGGTGCTCTTCCAGGTTGTTCCAGAAGTCGGTGATGATCGAGGCGTCGGCCATTGGGCTCGGCCCAGCTTAGGCCGTCATAAGGTGTGAGGCCATGGCCTATTCGGAGCAGCTAGCCGAGCGCATTCGCGACGCGCTCGGCGGCCGGCCGGGAATAGTCGAGCGCAAGATGTTCGGTGGCGTCGCCTGGATGCTCGACGGCAACATGGCCTGCGGCGTGATCGGCGAGGACCTGCTGGTCCGCCTCGCTCGCGAGGACGCGGCGGCGGCCCAAGCCGAAGAGGGTGTCGGGCCGATGGAATTCACCGGCCGCCCGATGCGCGGCTTCGTCCTCGTCGACGCGGCGGCGATCGACGAGGACGAGGAGCTCGGCCGTTGGGTCGACGCCGGCGCTGACTTCGCCCAGTCGCTGCCGCCGAAGTAGGCGGGCCGAGACCTCAGCCCGGGGCTAGCGCCGAGTCGAACAGGCCACAGTCGTCCAGCGACTCGCAAGCGCAGGCTTCGGCCACCGCAAGCCAGTCGCGCCGCTGTCGAGCGCGCTCGATCTCCGCGTCCACTTCGGGCAGGCGACGGGCGGCGAGGGCCCGGAGCTGCTCGCGCACGGGAGCGCCCTCGTCGATCGAGGTCAGCAGTGCCTTGATCTCGGCAAGCATGAAACCGGCCTGCTTTGCCACCCCGATGACCTCGAGCCTGCGCACGGTGTCCTCGGTGAAGCGACGCCGGCCGCCTACCCGCTCGGCCCTGGGCAGGAGACCGTTGCGCTCGTAGTAGCGGATCGCCGAGACGCTGACTCCGGCGTTCTCCGCGACCTCACCGATGCTGAGCTCTGCCTCTGACATCCACCCTTGACCTAAACCGAGGTTGAGGTCCAACACTAACGAGCGACCCCAACCGGAAGGACGGAAAAGTGACCGACGAAAACCCGATCGCCTGCTCGCTCAGTCCCGGCGACCTGCAGAGTCGGCTCGACGAGATCACCCAGCTCGGGACCGAAAGCCTGATCGCACACAAGACCGACGAGGATCGTCACCTGCTGCGTTTCCGCAACAACACCGAGACGCGCCGGCGCCTCGAGGTGCTCGTCGCGGCCGAGGCCCAGTGCTGTCCCTTCCTCGATCTCTCGCTGACGGAAAGCGACGACGAGCTGATCCTCACCGTCGTCGCGCCGAAATAGCGGGGCAGCCAGGACTCGAACCTGGAATCGCCGGTTTTGGAGACCGGTGCCTTAGCCAGTTGGGCCACTGCCCCGAGGAGAGCCATGCTAGCCGGGCCGGGACGCAGATCGTCCGCCGACGGGGCTGCGGGGACTCTGATGCGGGCGGAGGGACTTGAACCCCCACGGGCCGAAGCCCACCAGGACCTAAACCTGGCGCGTATGCCAATTCCGCCACGCCCGCGTGGCGCCCGGAAGCCGGGCCTTAACGCGCAACCAATGCCGCGTCGTTCCTAGATTCTATGATCGTTGCGTGGCAGTTGGAGAGGTAAGGCCGGGTTATGAACTGTGGCGGCCGAATCGGGAGAAGTCCAAGTCGATCACGACCAAGTTCGTGCTCGCCCTGCTGCTGGCTGCGACCACGCTGCTTGCGGCCCTGATCACGATCACCGGCTTTTCCCTGATGGTCGGCGGCAGCGGCATGTCGATCATCTGCCTGATCTACGTCCTGCTCTACGCCTTCTTCACCTTCCTCGTCCTGCGCTGGAACCGCGGCATCCTGCCGGTCGTCGCATCGCTCTCGGTGATCCTGGCGATCTTCTGCGCGACCGGCGCCAACAGCTGGTTCTCACGCGACAAGTCCGGCTTCGACGAAGGCCTGATCTCGAGCTCGGCGATCGGCGTCCTCGTGATCATCCTCTTGATCCTGCAGCTCGTCGTCGCCGCTGTCGCCCTCTACGCCTTCAACCAGAACTGGCACGTCGAGGAGGAGCGGCCGATCGGCTACGGCGAAGACTACGGCGCCGGGGCCACGCCCGACGACAGCGAACCGCTGCCCGCCTGACCCACTTCGATGCCGGAGGTGGGACTCGAACCCACAAGCCCGCAAGGGCAATCGATTTTGAGTCGATCGCGTATGCCAATTCCGCCACTCCGGCGCCGCAGGAACGATAGAGCGGTTTAGACTGGCGCGCCGGGATGAGGATTCACCACCTCAACTGCGGGACTCTCTGCCCCAACGGGGCGCGAATGGTCAACGGCTCGGGCGGGTGGCTGGAGCCGGCGCGGATCGTCTGCCACTGCCTGCTGATCGAGAGCGACGACGGGCTGGTCCTGGTCGACACCGGTTTCGGCGTCGACGACACGCGCAAGCCGCGCCGGCTCGGCGCCGCCTTTGCGCTGATGCGACCGCGGGCGGAGATCGGCGAGACCGCGATCAAGCAGATCGAGTCGCTCGGCTTCAAGGTCGACGACGTGAAGCAGATCGTCACCACCCACCTCGACCCCGATCACTCCGGCGGCCTGCCCGACTTCCCGCTGGCCGAGGTCCACGTCTTCGCCGACGAGCTCGACGCCGCGATGAACCCGAGCTTGCGCGACAAGCCCCGCTACCGCCGCGTCCACTGGCAGCACAACCCGCAGTGGATCCGCCACCAGGTCGAAGGCGATAAGTGGTTCGGCTTCGACGGCGTGCGGATCCTGCCCGACCTCGGCACCGAGATGCTGATGGTGCCGCTGGCCGGCCATACGCTCGGCCACACCGGGATCGCAATCAAGACCGGCGAGAGCTGGACGCTGCACTGCGGCGACGCCTATTTCCACCACGACGAGGTTGCCACTCCCCCCTCCTGCCCGCCCGGCCTGCGCTTCTTCCAGAACCTCAACAACGCCGATCGCGCGCAGCGCCTGGCCAATCAAGAGCGGCTGCGCGAGCTCGTCGCCCGCCACCGCGAAGAGGTGCAGCTGCTCTGCTCGCACGATCCGCAGGAGCTGGACCTGGCGCAGGCCGCCGCTGCCGGCGTCGCGACGGCGTGAGCGCCGGCGCACCCGAGAAGCTCTGGGATCCGCCCGCCGAGCTGGTCGAGCGCTCGCGCCTGCGCGAGTACATGGGCTGGCTCTCCGCCGAGCGCGGGCTCGATTTCGGCACCTACGACGAGCTGTGGCGCTGGTCGGTCTCCGACCTCGAGGGCTTCTGGTCCTCGATCTGGGAGTTCTTCGACGTCCAGGCCGACGGCGAGATCGAGCGCGCCTTGGGGAGTCGCGAGATGCCGGGCGCCCAGTGGTTCACCGGCACCAGCCTCAACTACGCCGAGCACGTCTTTGCGGGGGTGGACGATGCCGAGACAGCAATTTTTCACGCCTCCGAGCTGCGCGAGCTCGGTGAGCTGAGCTGGGGCGAGCTGCGCGCCCAGGTCGCCGCCGTCGCCGCCGGCCTGCGCGAGCTCGGCGTCGAGCGTGGCGACCGCGTCGTCGCCTACATGCCGAACATCCCCGAGGCGACGATCGCCTTCCTGGCCTGCGCCGGCATCGGCGCGGTCTGGTCGAGCTGCTCACCGGACTTCGGCCCGGCCAGCGTCGTCGACCGCTTCGCCCAGATCGAGCCCAAGGTCCTCTTCGCCGTGGATGGCTACCGCTACGGCGGCAAGGACTTCGACCGGCGCGAGACGCTGGCCCGGCTGCAAGCCGAGATGCCGAGCCTCGAGCGCACCGTCGTCCTTCCCTACCTCGACCCCGAGCCCGACCTCTCCCCCCTGCGCGACACGATGCGCTGGGACGAGCTGCTCGCCGGCGGCGAGGGCGCCGAGCTGAGCTTCGACCGCGTCCCCTTCGACCACCCGCTCTGGGTCCTCTACTCCTCGGGCACCACCGGCCTGCCGAAGGCGATCGTGCAATCCCAAGGCGGCATCCTGCTCGAGCACCTGAAGAAGCTCCACCTCCACGTCGACGCCCACCCCGGCGATCGCCTTTTCTGGTTCACCACGACCGGCTGGATGATGTGGAACTTCATCGTCTCGGGGCTGCTGACCCGCGCCGCGATCGTCCTCTATGACGGCAACCCCGGCTATCCCGACATGGGCGTGCTCTGGGACCTCGCCGCGCGGGCCGGGGTCACGATGTTCGGCACCAGCGCCTCCTACATCGCCGCCTGCATGAAGGCCGGGGTCGAGCCGGGCAGCGGGCGCGACCTCAGTCGGCTCAAGGCGGTCGGCTCGACCGGCTCGCCGCTCTCACCCGAGGGCTTCGACTGGATCTACGAGCACCTCGGCGCCGACACCTGGCTCTTCTCGACCAGCGGCGGCACCGACCTCTGCACCGCCTTCGTCGGCGGCTGCGCCCTGCTCCCCGTCTACCGCGGCGAGCTGCAGGCGCGGGCCCTGGGCGCCGCGGTCGAGGCCTGGGACGAAGACGGCAAGCCGGTGACCGACGCGGTCGGCGAGCTCGTCGTCACCGAGCCGATGCCCTCGATGCCGGTCTATTTCTGGGGCGATGAGGACGGCAGGCGCTACCGCGCAAGCTACTTCGAGATGTTCCCCGGCGTCTGGCGCCACGGCGACTGGATCGAAATCACCTCGCGGGGCACGGCGGTCATCTACGGCCGCTCCGATTCGACGATCAACCGCTCCGGCATCCGCATGGGCACGAGCGAGATCTACCGCGCCGTGCTCAGCCTCGACGAGATCGTCGACGCGCTTGTCGTCGACGTGCCCCGCCCGGGCACCGAGGGCTGGATGCCGCTCTTCGTCGTCCTCCGCGAGGGGGCCGAGGTGGATGACGCGCTGCGCAAGGAGATCGCCCGCCGCGTGCGCGAGCGCTGCTCGCCGCGCCACGTGCCCGACGAGGTCTTCGTGATCGAAGAGGTGCCGCGCACGCTGAGCGGCAAGGTGCTCGAGGTCCCGGTCAAGCGGATCCTGATGGGGACTCCGGCCGAGCAGGCCGCCAGCCGCGACTCGCTCGCCAACCCGGCGGCCCTCGACTACTTCACCGAGATGGCGGCGCGGCTGGACGAGGGCGACTGAGCGGGGGTTCGCCCGCCGGCGTCGCGAGACTCACTCGCACGCAGCCCCGCCAGCGCCGCGAAGGACCAGGCGCCGACGACCAACACCCCGCCGAGCACGTCACTTGGAAAGTGACGGTGAAGGACGACCACAGCGCAGCCGACCGCTGCTACCAGGCAGGTGCCGAGCGCGGCGACCAGCGGTCGCCAAGATGCCGGCGCGACGAAGAGGAAGGCGACGACGATCGAGCCGATCGCGGTCGTATGGCCGCTCGGGAAGCCGTCCCAGGCAAAGCCTTCTGCGCCGAGGATCGAGCGCACGCGCGGGTGCGAGACGAGCACCTTGAGCAGCTGTGTGGTCAGGTTGGCGCCGGCGACCACGACCAAGGCCGCGACCACCTCGCGGCGCTTCCCTCGCTTCAGCCCGACCGCGGCGGCAAGCGCGGCGAGCAGCAAGAAGACCAAGGGGTCGCCGAGATGGGCGACCCAGCGGGCAACCGATTCGGTGCTCGAGCCCGGATCGGCGAGGAACCAGTTACGCATCGCACGATCGGCCTCTTGCACCGCGCCCGATCCGTAGACGAGCAGGGCGACGACGAGCAATCCGCCCAGACAGGCAAGGCACCCCGCGAGCGGGGCTCTGACGTTCCGGGGCACGCGAAAACGGTAGCGAGAGGCGTCGCTCGCACCGGGCGACAGCGGACGATTCGTCCGAATTTAGGCGGGCGTGACCGGGTTGCGCCGGGTAGCGAAGGAGCGGTCCTTGCCGGCCGCCATCGCGAAGCGGCGGATCAAGTCCTCGCGCAGATCGGCGGGATCGACGACGGCGTCGACGACCAGCTCGGAGGCGAGGTGGAGGATGTCGATGTCCTCGGCATATTCCTCGCGCTTCTGGGCGACGAACGCCTCGCGCTCGGCCTCGTCGGAGATCGCCTGGATCTGGTTGTAGAAGACGGCGTTGACGGCGGCCTGGGGTCCCATCACGGCAATCGAGGCGCTGGGCAGGGCGATGCAGCAGTCGGGCTCGAAGGCCGGTCCCGCCATCGCGTAGAGGCCTGCGCCGTAGGCCTTTCGCACGACGACCGAGATCTTCGGCACGGTCGCTTCGGAGACGGCGCTGATCATCTTCGCCCCGTGGCGGATGATCCCCTGGCGCTCGACCGCGGTGCCGATCATGAAGCCGGGCACGTCGGCGAGGAAGAGCAGCGGCACGTTGAAGGCGTTGCAGGTCTGGATGAAGCGCGCCGCCTTGTCGGCGGAGTCGACGAAGAGAACGCCGCCGGTGTACTTGGGCTGGTTGGCGACGACGCCGACGACCTGGCCGTCGAGCCGCCCGTAGCCGACGATCAGCTCTTTTGCCCAGCGCTTGTGCACGGGCAGGAAGCTCTCGGCGTCGAGCAGTGAGTCGAGCAGCAGGTTCATGTCGAAGGGCCGGTTCTCATCCGCCGGGATCAGCTCGGCGATCGGCGTCTCCGAGGCGGGCGCGGTGGGCGGCGCCGGCGGCGGCTGCTCGCGCCAGTTGCCCGGCATGAAGGAGAGGTAGCGCTTGGCGAGGTCGATCGCCTCCTCGTCTGACTTGACCAGGAAGTGGCCGCAGCCGGAGACGCCGGTGTGCATCTTGGCCCCGCCCATCTCCTCCAGCGTCACCGTTTCGCCGATCACCATCTCCGCCATCCGCGGCGAGCCCAGGTACATCGAGGCGTTGCCGTCGCGCATGATCACGACGTCGCAGAAGGCGGGGATGTAGGCGCCGCCGGCGGCGCTCGGACCGAAGAGCAGGCAGACCTGCGGCACCTGGCCGGAGAGCCGCACCTCGTTGTGGAAGATCCGCCCGGCGCCACGGCGGCCGGGAAACATCTGCACCTGGTCGGTGATCCGCGCCCCGGCCGAATCGACCAGGTAGACCATCGGCACCTGCAACGAGAGCGCCCGCTCCTGGATGCGGAGGATCTTCTCCACCGTCTTCGGCCCCCAGGAGCCGGCCTTGACCGTCGGGTCGTTGGCCATCAGGGCGACGCGGCGGCCGTCGATCGTGGCCAGACCGGTGACGACGCCATCGGCACCGAGGCCCTCTACGTTCCAGTTGGCCAGCGCCGCTTCCTCGGCGAAGGAGCCCTCGTCGACGAGCCGGGCGACCCGCTCGCGCACCGGCAGCTTGCCCTGTTCCTCGGTCTTCTCGTGGTGGCGCTGCGGGCCACCGGCCAGAGCAGCCTCAAGCGCCTGTGCGAAGTCGGACATCGGTGCGGAGCCTATCCGGCAGGCGCCGGACTCAGCTGTCGCCAGACGCCCGGTGCCAATCGACGGGGCCGGCCGTCAGCACGTGGGAACCGAGCGGGCGACCGAGGGCCTCTTGGGCCTCGCGTGAGGCGGCGATCAGGGGCGGCAGGTCCACCCCGGTCTCGACACCCATCTCGTGCAGCATCGAGACGACGTCCTCGCTGGCGATGTTGCCGGTGGCGCCGGGCGGCACCGGGCAGCCGCCGAGCTCGCCGAAGCTCGACTCGAAGGACTCGACCCCTTGCTCGAGCGCCGCCAGCACGTTGGCCAGGCCCTGGCCGCGGGTGTTGTGGAAGTGGGCGGTCAGTTCGACTCCGGCGAGCCGCTCCTCCGCGGCGGCAAAGAACTCGGCGACCTGGCGCGGGTTGGCCATCCCGGTCGTGTCGCCGAAACCGATCTCCGCGCAGCCGTCGGCTGCGAGCCGCTCGGCGATCGCGAAGACGCGCTCGGGCGGCACCTCGCCCTCGTACGGACAACCGAAGGAGGTCGAGATCACGCCCTCGCAGCGCAGGCCAGCCGCGCGCGCGCTCGCCAGCGTCCGCTCCAACCCTTCGAGCGACTCCTCGATCGAGCGGTTGACGTTCTTGCGGTTGTGAGTCTCCGAGGCGGAGACGAAGACGTTGATCTCGTCGAAGCGCTCGCGCAGTCCCAGCGCTCGCTCCAGCCCCCGCTCGTTGGGGATCAGTACCGAGAAAGCGACGCCCTCGCGCCGCTGCACACCGGCCAGCACCTCCTCGGCGTCGGATAGCTGCGGGATCACCTCGGGCCGCACGAACGAGGTCACCTCCAGCCGTTTCAGGCCGGTCGCCGAGAGCAGGTCGACGAGGCGGATCTTCTCCTCGGTCGGGATCGTCTCCGGCTCGTTCTGGAAGCCGTCGCGGGGCCCGACCTCGCGGATGCGGACCGCCTTCGGCAGATCGCTCATGGTCGGCAAGCTTAGGCGGCCCGCGCTCGCCCCAGTCGTGACATCAGCAAGACCAACGTCTCCGCCACGCGATCGGGCTCGTGACGCACTTGCGCGTGGGTGAAGCGCAGCGGGGTAAGACCGGCGGCGAGATGGGCCTGATCCCGGACGCGATCACGCGCCTGCTGGGAAGGAGTGCGGTGGTACGTCAGCCCATCGGTCTCGACGACCAGGCCGAGATCGGGCCAGAAGAAGTCGACGCGAAAGCCGGCGACGTTCTGCTGGGTCAGCGGATCGGGCAGCCTTGCTTTCTCGACGATGCGCAGGAAGCGACGCTCCAGCTCTGAATCGGTGAACCGAAAGATTCGCGCTCCCAGCATGGAACGCAGCGGACCTACCCCGCGCACTCCCGGGTATTCGTCCAGCGCCGCAATCAGCCCCTCGGAACTGAACAAGCCGAGCCGGTCCGCCTCGTTGATCATCCTCTCCAACCGCGCTGGACTGAGCCGCGTGGCGAGATCGATCGCGGTGCGCACAGGCTTCGTCACCGGGATGGCGTTGTGCACGGCGACGTGGTTCGCCAGGAGGTTGGGGCGCCGATGGACACGAATCCCGTTGCACCTGCGCGGAGATGCCATGGGGATGGTCACCTCCATGGCCGAGGGCAATGGCCCGATCCCCCAGAGCGCTGCCGCGCTCTCGTAGCTCAGGGCGGCCTCGGGTCCGCAGGCGAGGACGGCCGCCATCCAACGACCATGCCGGTCGAGCGCAGGTCGCCCCACTGCGTAGACGCCGCGGTGAACCCGGTGCAATCGTCCCTGCGACAGGCGGTGCTGGATGGACTGGGCGCTCAGGCCGAGCTCGAGCAGCTGCCGCCGAGCTACCACTCCATGCTGCCTCGCGGCGAGTCTCCAAGCCGTGTCGGCCAACTTCTGATCGGTTGATGACCCCATAGGGTCATAAAGGCATCAGAACCTTGGATTCTCCCCGCGCGCGGCAGAGCTAAGCGGTCGGGGGACCGGCCTGGCCGACCACACGTCGCTCATGGGTGCCGACGCCGATCGTGCGCTCGCCTTCGCTGACTTCGACGTCGAAGCGCAGCTTGCGCCCTTCGACGACCTCGCGGAGGACGGCGCGGGTCCGGCAGGTCGCCCCCTCCGCGGCAGCCGCGACGTGCTTGATGCAGACCTCGAAGCCGACCGTCGCCTTGCCCTCGGGCAGGTGTTCGTAGGCGAGCACCTGGGAGCTGGCCTCCATCATCCCGATCATGCCGGGGGTCGAGAGCACGCCGGTGCCGATCGTGCCGCCGACGTCGGTGACCAGCGGCGGCGCGACGGTGAACTCATCGCTGCGCTCGATCCCGGGGACGAGGCCGTCGGCGGAATCCGCCATCAGACCATCCCCAGGCCGCCGCTGACACCGAGCGTCTCGCCGGTGACGTAGGTGGCGTCGTCGGAGACGAGGAAGGCGGCGGCCGCGGCGACCTCCTCGGGTTGCCCAAGACGTCCCATCTGAGTCGAGGACTTCATCGTCTCGATCACTTTCTCGCCGATCTCGCCGAACTCCTTGGCGCCCATCAGCAGCGGCGTCTCGATCGGACCCGGGGCGATCGCGTTGGCGATGATCCCGTAGCGGGCGTTCTCGCGGGCGATCGCCTTCGTGAAGCCGACGATGCCGGCCTTGGCCGCCGAGTAGACGGCCGAGCCCTTGGAGCCGACGCGGCCGGCCTCCGAGGAGATGTTGAGGATGCGGCCGTATTTGGCCTGCTGCATGCCGGGCAGCGCCGCGTGGCTGCAGTTGAGCACGCCACCGAGGTTGATCGCGATCACCTTCTGCCACTGCTCCGGCGTGGTGTAGGTGAAGAAGCCGAACTCGTCGGTGCCGGCGTTGTTGACGAGGATGTCGAGCGTGCCGCCCGCGGCCTCGACCGCGGCGCGGGCCGACTCGAGCTCGGTCACGTCGAGCTCGATCGCGTGGCCGTTGACCTCGCCCGCGACGCGCTCGGCGCCCTCGGTGTCGATGTCACCGACCCAGACCTCGGCGCCCTCGGCGGCGAGGCGGGCGGCGATCGCCGCACCGATGCCGCCGGCGCCGCCGGTTACAAGTGCCTTGCGTCCCTCCAGCCTCATGCGCCGGGGAGCATAGACTGGCCGACCCGTGGCCGAGCTCCCCACCATCCCGATCATCGGCGGCACCGGCGCGCTCGGTGCCGGCCTCGCCCTGCGCTGGGCTCAGGCGGGGGCGCCGATCGTGCTCGGCTCGCGCTCGGCCGAGCGGGCCGAGGAGGCGGCGACGAAATTGCGCGAGAAGGTGCCCGACGCCGACGTGCGCGGCCTCGAGAACGGCGAGGCGGCCCGCCAAGCGGAGATCGTCTTCCTCACCGTCCCTTTCCGCGCCCAGTCGGAGAACCTCAACAACCTGCGCGATGCCCTCCGGCCGGGCCAGATCCTGGTCGACTGCACGGTGCCCCTGGCAGCCGCGGTCAGCGGCAAGGCGACCCGCTCGCTCGGCGTCTGGCAGGGCTCTGCCGCCCAGCAGGCGCAGGAGATGGTCCCCGAGGAGGTCACCGTGGTCGCCGCCCTGCACACCGTCGGCGCCCCCACGCTCGCCGACCCGGAGGCGAAGCTCGACGAGGACGTGCTGGTCTGTGCCGACCGCAAGGCCGACAAGGCGCGCGTCGCCCGCCTGATCGAATTGATCCCCGGGCTGCGCCCGGTCAACGCCGGCGCCCTGGAGATGGCCCGCATCGTCGAGCAGCTCACCCCTCTGCTGATCTCGGTCAACACCCGCTACAAGGCCCACGCCGGGATCAAGCTGACCAACCTGCCCGACGCCGACCACTGGGCTTGAGCGCGGAGCGAGCAAGCGTGCATCCCTGGTTCTTCGCGCCGCGAGCGAAGCGCGATCGGGTGTTTTGGCGATGAGGGTCGCGCTCCTCGCCGGCGGCACCGGCGGCGCCAAGCTCGCGGCCGGGATGCAGGAGGAGCTCGGCTCCGACCTCGCGGTGATCGCCAACACCGGCGACGACATCGAGGTGCACGGGGTCCACGTCTCCCCCGACCCCGACCTCGTCACCTACTGGCTCAGCGGCGAAATCGACGAGGAGCGCGGCTGGGGTCTGCGCGACGACAGCTTCACCGTCTTCGAGCGTCTGACCAAGCTCGGCGCGCCGAGCTGGTTCGGCCTCTCCGACCGCGACCTCGCCGCCTGCCTCTACCGTCGCCAGTTCGTCGAGGAAGGCGGCAGCTTCAGCGCCGCCCAGGCCCAGATCGCGCGGTCGCTCGGGGTCGAGGCGCGGGTGCTGCCAATGTGCGAGACGCCGGTGCGGACCAAGGTCCACACGGCGGCGGGCGTACGCGGCCTGCAGGAATACCTGATCGTCGACGGCGGCAGGCCCGAGGTGCACGGGGTCGAGCTCGACGGCATCACCGAGGCCGAGCCGAGCAAAGAGGTGCTGGAGGCGCTGCGCTCGGCCGAGGCGATCGTCATCGGCCCCTCCAACCCGGTGATCAGCATCGGCCCGATCCTCGCCGTACCGGGGATGCGCGAGGCGATCCGCCAGTTCGGCGTGCCGGTGATCGCGGTCAGCCCCTTCGTCGCCGGGCAGGTCGTCAAGGGCCCGACCGAGCGCTTCATGCAGGCCCTGGGGCGCCCCTCGACTGCTGCGGGGGTCGCCTCTCTCTACGCCGGTCTGATCGACGCGATGGTCGTCGACGAGGGAGATCCCGACCCGCCGCCGAGCGAAATCCCCACCCTCGCCACCGCCACCCTGATGGACGGCGCCGCCGGCCGGGTGCGCCTGGCGCGCATCGTCCTCGACTACGCCGCTAGCCTGACCGAAGGTGCCTGACTCCTCCTTTCCCGCGACTTGAGGGCGACCGCCGTCCTGCCGGTCAAGCGCTTTGCCGCGGCCAAGCAGCGGCTGGCGCCGGGCATGGGTGCCTCGCACCGCGCCGAACTGGCGGCGGCGATGCTGGAGGACGTGCTGGACGCGATCGCCGCGGCGCGTTCAGTCGAGCGCACGGTCGTCGTCACCAGCGAGCCGCGCGCCGCCGAGTTGGCGAGCGCCGCGGGCGCCGAGCTGGTGGCGGACCCGGACGAGCGCGGCCACTCCGGCGCCGCCCTCGCCGGAATCGCTCGCGCTCGCGAGCTCGGCGCCGAGCGAGTCGTGCTGCTCCCGATCGACTGCCCGCTGCTGGCGCCGCGCGAGCTGGAGCGCCTGCTCACCGGTATGCCGGAGCGCTACGTCGGCGTCGTCCCCGACCGCCACGGCACCGGCACCAACGCTCTGGCCCTGGCACCACCCGACGCGATCGAGCCCTCCTTCGGCGAGGGCAGCTGCGCCCGCCACGTCGCGGCCGCGCGCGCGGCCGGGGTCCCCTACGGTGTCGAGGAGCTGCCCTCGCTGGCCCTCGACCTCGATACGCCCGCCGACGTCGTCGCCCTGACCATGGCGCTGGAGCGCGACCGCAAGCGCGCTCGACGGACCGCGAAGGCGCTGGGAATATGAGCGAGCTGCGGGCGGTCGGGGTCGAGGGGCTGCCCGAGATCGAGCCGGGCGCTTCGCTCGGCGAGATGATCGCGGCGCGGGCCGAGCTCGAGCCCGGTGACGTCCTCGTCATCTCCCAGAAGATCGTCTCCAAGGCCGAGGGCCGCCTGCGCCGACTCTCCTCGGTCATCCCGGGCGCCGAAGCGCGCAAGCTCGCCGCGGTGCTCGGCAAGGAGCCGGCCATGGTCGAGCTGGTCCTGGAGGAGAGCAGCGAGGTGCTGCGCGCCGAGGGCGGCGTGCTGATCGTCGAGACCCGCCACGGTTTCGTCTGCGCCAACGCCGGCATCGACAGCTCCAACCTGCCCGAGGACGACACGGTTTGCCTGTTGCCGGAGGACGCCGACGCGTCGGCGCGACGAATTCGCAGCGAAATCGTCGGCAAGGAGTCCACGATCGGCGTCGTCATCAGCGACAGCTTCGGGAGAGCTTGGCGGCTCGGCCAGAGCGAGGTCGCGATCGGCTGCGCGGGCTTGCAGCCACTCGATGATTGGCGTGGCCGGGCAGACGCTCACGGCCGGGAGCTCGTGGCGACTGAGATCGCCGTCGCCGACGAGGCCGCCGCGGCTGCGGACCTCGTCCGCAGTAAGGACAGCCGTGTCCCCGCCGTCATCCTCCGCGGCCTCGACCGCTTTGTCAGCGTCGAGGACGGTCCGGGCGCGCAGGCCCTGCGCCGCCCCCGCGGCGACGACCTCTTCAGATAGTCAGGACGGCGGCGCCGCGAAGGCTGCCGTCGCGGATCGAGTCGAGCGCCTGGTTGGCCTCCTCCAGCCGATGCAGCTCGACCTCGGTGCGGACCGGGACCTGCGGCGCGATTGCGAGGAACTCCTCGCCGTCCTCGCGGGTCAGGTTCGCGACCGAGCCGAGGGTGCGCTCGCCCCAGAGCTGCTCGTAGGGGAAGCTGGGAATGTCGCTCATGTGGATGCCGGCGCTGACGATGCGGGCGCCCTTGGCGCTAGCGCGCAGCGCCGTGGTCATCAGCGCCCCCACCGGAGCGAAGACGATCGAGCCGTCGAGCTGCTCCGGCGGCGTCTCCTCCGAGGAGCCCGCCCACTCAGCCCCGAGCTCACGGGCAAAAGCCTGGCCCTCCGCGTCGCCCTCGCGGGTGAAGGCGAAGACGCGTCGGCCTTGGTAAGCGGCGACCTGGCAGAGGATGTGGGCCGAGGCGCCGAAGCCGTAGAAGCCGATCCGCTCGGCGTCGCCGATGAGGCGCAGCGCCCGATAGCCGATCAGCCCGGCGCAGAGCAACGGGGCTGCCTGCTCGTCTGGATAGCCCTCCGGGATCGGGAAGCAGAAACGCTCGTCGGCGACCGCCAGCTCGGCGTAACCGCCATCGAGGTCGTAGCCGGTGAAGCGAGCGCGGTCGCAGAGGTTCTCCCGGCCCGAGCGGCAGTAGCGGCATTCGCCGCAGGTCCAGCCGAGCCAGGGGACGCCGACCCGCTGCCCGACTGGAAAGCGCTCCGCTCCCTCGCCGCCGTCGAGCACCGTGCCGACGATCTGGTGCCCGAGCACGAGCGGCAGCTTCGGCCGCTCGAGGTCGCCGTCGACGATGTGAAGGTCGGTGCGACAGACGCCGCAGGCGTGGACCGAGATCAGGACCTGGCCTGCGCCCGGGCGCGGGTCCGGCAGCTCGGCGGGCCGCAGTGGCTCCCGGCGGCGATCCAGAACCATCGCCCGCATGGGCTCAGGGGGTGGTGGGCACAGGCGAGGCGACTTCGACCTCGACGCAGCCGCCTTCGGAGCTGAGCTTGAGAACGAGACTGCGCGCGTCCTCGAGGGTGCCTGCAAGCTCGAGCGTCTCGGTGCTGCCGTCGGCGACGACGTGTTCGAGCACCATCGTTACTGCTTCGCCTTCGGCTTCCAGCGGCGTGATCGTGAGCGTGTATTCGTCTCCGGCGCAGGCTTCTTCTTCACCCGCACCCGGTTCTTCTGAGCCCGGCTCTTCTTCCCCTTCGCCTGGTTCTTCCCCCGCTTCGCCCGGCGAACCGGGGGCACCGACCGCCACCGGACCGCCTGGCGTTTTGGCCGCGGGCGAGGCGCTCGGTGGCGTCGCCGGAACCGAAGTCAGTTCGGGAGACGGAGCGGCGACAGGTGGGACTTCGGCGGGCGGTGGGCTTTCGGCCGGCGGTGCTGATTCCGGCGTACCTTCCGCCTTATTGCCCGCGGGCGCGGCCACCGCCAAGCTCGGGCCTACCGCAGGCGCGCCTTCGCGCCCTTCGCCCTCGCCCTTGCCCGGACGTGGTCCCGGCTTGCCGACGAGCTCGGCCCTGCCGGGCGCGACCGCGGCTTGCACCACCGCGACGGCGGGACCGACGGTCGGCACGGCAACGCCGTCACCCACCCGCGCCTCGAAGGCAGGCTGCGCGAGGCTCGGTACCGACTCATCGGGCTCCCAGGGCTTCAAGCCGAGCATCGTGACCGTGCAGACGATCACCGCCAGTCCGAGCAGCGCAAAAACTGCCAGGACCGGGAACCTCCCCCCTAGTGAGACCCGAGTACCGATGGGTCCACCATAGGCCCTCGGTCAATAAGTCTCAACTATCTCGTAGAGCGTGGTGCGCTGGGCGGGCTCACGGCCGCCGGCGCGGGCGGCGTCGATCAGCTGCTCGGGCTCGAGCCGGACGCCGTGCTGGGAGCCGGCCATGCGGGAGATGTTCTCCTCCATCAGGGTGCCGCCGAGGTCGTTGACCCCCCAGCGCAGCGCCTCGGTGGCCGCTCCGAGCCCCATCTTCACCCAGCTCGCCTGCAGGTTCGGGATCGTCTTGCCGAGGGCGAGGCGGAAGGCGGCGGTGTGCTTGAGGTTCTCCGCCGCCGAGATCTCCTCGATCCCGTGGGTGCGGCCGAGCATCGTGTTGAAGGGGATGAAGCTGAGCGGCACGAACTCGGTGATCCCGCCGGTGCGCTCCTGCAGCTCTCGCACGACCCGCATGTGACGGGCCAGCTCGCGCGGCTCCTCGATGTGGCCGAACATCACGGTCGAGGTCGAGCGCAGACCGGCGCGGTGGGACGCCTCGATGATCTCGACCCAGCGCTGTGCCGGCAGCTTGTTCGGCGAGATTCGCTGCCGCACCCCGTCGTCGAGCACCTCCGCCGCGGTCCCCGGCGTCGAACCGAGCCCGCACTCGATCAGGTACTCGAAGACCTCCTCCGGCCGCTTCCCGGAGCGCTCGCACATGAAGTGAACCTCCATCGGCGAGTAGGCGTGCAGGTGCAGCTGCGGCGCCACGTCCTTCGCCAGCTTCAACCACTTCCCGTACTCCTCGAGCGTCAGGTCGGGATGGATCCCTCCCTGCATGCAGAGCTCAGTCGCTCCGAACTCGACCGCGTCCCGAATCCGCTCCGCAAAGTCGTCCTCCGAGACTTCATAAGCATCCGGCGACCGCCGCCCCTGCCCGAAGCCGCAGAAGGCACAGCCGACCGTGCAGATGTTGGTGAAGTTGATGTTTCGATTGACGACGAACGTCACCCGGTCCCCCGCAAGCTCCCGCCGTAGCTCATCCGCCGCCACCCGCATCTCCTCGATCACCTCGGGCCGCGTCTCGGAAAAGAGCGCCGTCAGCTCGTCTTCAGAGAGCTCCTGACCCTCGCGCCCCTTGACGATTGCGTCCTCAGCGAGCTTCCCATCAAGCTGCTCTTCACTCCGCCGCCCAGACCCCTTGCGCGGGATGAAGCTCCAATACTTGAGCTTGATGACGTCCAGGACCCCTTGCTCCATCCACTCCGGGTCCATGTACTGCGGATAGACACAAAGCCGCTCGGTCAGCGCGTAGCCCTTGGGAGCCAACGACTTACGAACCTCATGCGGGCTCGGAAATGCGTGCTCAGGCGAAATGTGGTCGCCATTGGCTGAAAGCCCCCCCAGATCGGTCGCTCCAGCCTCTACAAGCTCATCCCAAGCATCCGAGAGATTCGGCGGCACCTGAATCCCCACGTCCGGCATCAACCTCCTGCACTCGGAGATCAGTCGCTTGATGTCGTCAACGCCGACGGGCGATGCCCAAGCGGGGGCGGGCAATGGGGGGCCCTCCAGCCGAAGGCTCTGCGACCCCGCCTCGAATTGGCTCCCACGATCAGCTGCGCGACGGTCTTCGGTGGAGGGCCCCCCATTGCCCTTCCAGCGCTCGCGCGCAGCTTCGTCAGCTATGTCCGCCACTTCAGCGCCGTAGTACTTCGGATGCGCCACAAAGTTCTGGAGGATCACCTCTTGGAGATGGCCGTATTCCAGGTGAAGCTCCGCCAGGGCCTCAAGCGATTCGACCTGCTCTTCCTGTGTCTCGCCAATGCCGACGAGAATCCCGCTCGTGAACGGGATCTTCAGTTCGCCGGCAGCTTGGATAGTCGCCAGCCGCTTCGCCGGGTGCTTGGTCGGAGACCCTGCGTGCACTGTCTCCATCAGCCTCTCGGAGACCGACTCGAGCATCAGACCCTGGGACGCAGTCACCTCGCGGAGCTTGGCCAGATCATCGGGGTCGAGCACGCCGATGTTGGTGTGGGGCAGCATCCCCCGCTCCAACGCTCGTTCGCAGCTCCAGACGACGTAAGAGGTGAAGTCCTCGTGCCCCCACTCGGCCAGCCTGGCGGCGACGACGGGGTTGACCTCGGGTCGCTCTCCCGTGAGGACCAGCAACTCCTTGGCATTGCGCCTCACCGCTTCGTCGAGAAGCTTCTCGACCTCTCCCGGATCGCGAATGTGCGCCTGGTGCGTGGCGAAGGCGCAGTACTTGCAGTAGCACTGGCAAGTCCGCGAGAGGGAGAGGGTGTAATTGCGGGAGAAGGTGACGCGCCGCACAGCTGCCCAAGCTACTGCAACAAAGCTCCGGGCCGGCAATGCCGGCCCGGAGTCAAGTCAGTCGAATCAGAAAGCGGAGTCCCGGCTCAGCGGGCGCCCTCGGAGTACTTCGGGGCGGGCGGTCGCACCGGCTCGGCGGGCTCGGTGGGCGGCAGGCCACCCTTCTCGAGCACGAAACGGAAGACCGCGGCGGCCAGCAGCGCGCCGACGATCGGGCCGACCAGGTAGGGCCAGACGCCGCCCCACTCGTTGCCGACCAGCGCCGGGCCGAACCAGCGGGCGGGGTTGAAGGAGCCGCCGGTCAGCGGACCGCCGACCATGACGATGAAGCCCAGCGTGGTGCCGATCGCCAGCGGCGCCCACTCCTTGAAGCTCTTGCGGGAGTAGACAGCGGCGAGGATCACCAGCACCAGACAGAAGGTGCCGATCGCCTCGACGATCGAGCCCCGGAAGTTGCTGCCGAGAATCGGGCTGACCGTCGCCGCGCCGTAGTGCGTGGCGCGACCCTCGTCGAGCAGCAGTCCCTTGCAGAGCAGCGCTCCGAGCACGCCGCCGGAAAGCTGGGCCAGCATGAAGATCAACGCGTCGACCGAGGAGATCCGCCTGATCACCCAGGCCGCGAGCGTGACCGCGGGGTTGAAGTGCCCACCGCTGACCACGCCGAACATGACGATCAGGCCGAAAAGCAGGAAGGCGTGGACGAGTCCGATGACCGCGAAGTCAGTCCCGAATTGGGCCTGTTCACCGGTCGAGACGAAGAGCACGACAACGCTGGTGATGAAGAACACCAGCAGGAACGTGCCTATTAGCTCAGCAAGGTATGCCGGAAGTCCTCTCTCCTGCACTCTCTCTCCTCCTAAATCCCTGGAATTCGACTGGGGCGGCGCCAGTCTACCCATATTGAGCGAATGAAATAGCTTGCCGCGTCAGATGAAGTTGGCTGTCGCGCTGCTGGCGGCCGCCTCCCTGCTTGCCGGTCTCGCCGGCTGCGGTGAGAGCGGTGCGGAACCGGGCGCGCCTCACGGCGCGACGCTCGTGCTCGATTTCACGCCCAACGCCGTCCACTCCGGGATCTACGCCGCCCAGCGCGAGGGCTACTACGGCAATGAAGGAATCAAGCTGACGATCCGCCAGCCAGGCGAATCGACCGACGCCCCGAAGCTGCTCGCCGCCGGCCGCGCCGACTTCGCCATCCTCGACATCCACGACCTCGGCATCGCCGGCGAGCGCGGCATCGAAATCGTCGGCACGATGCCGCTGGTGCAGCGACCGCTGGCCGCAGTGATCGCCCGCGCCGACCGCGGCATCTCCGCCCCACGCGAGCTGGAAGGGCGCACGGTGGGCGTCACCGGCCTGCCCTCCGACGAAGCGGTGGTCGATTCCGAGGTGAGCGCCGACGGCGGCGACCCGGCTGCGGTGAAACGGGTGACGATCGGCTTCAACGCGATCTCCGCCCTCGCCGCCGGCAAAGTCGACGCGGCGACCGGCTTCTGGAACGCCGAGGCGGTCGCCCTGCGCCGGCAGGGCGTGCCGATCCGGGTCTTCAAAGTCGACGAATACGGCGCCCCGCCATACCCCGAGCTCGTGCTCGCCACCTCGCGGCGAACGGTCGAAGACGACCCCGAGCTGGTCCGCTCGGTCCTCGCCGCGACGACCCACGGCTACGAATTCACGCTGACGCACCCAGACCAGGCCCTCGACGACCTGCTCGCCGAAGTGCCCAGCCTCGACCGCGCCGAACAACAGGCCCAGCTCGACGTGCTCCTGCCCGACCTGCATCCGGACCCCTTCGACCCGGCGATGCTGCATGCCTGGGCGCGCTGGGACTTCGAGCACGGCCTGCTCGACCGACCCCTCGATGTGGAGAGGACGTTCGAGCTAGGCTTGCAGCCGTGAGCCTGGCCGCCGACTTCCAGCAGGTGCTCGACGCGATGCCGCCCGAGTGGACCGACCTCGAGCTCGACCTGCGAATCGACGACGAGAGCCGCTACATCGACGCCGCCGTTGCGCTGAGTCAGGTCAACGCGCGGCCCTACTCCCAGACCGATTGGGACTGGCGCCTGATCGTCGCCCACAGCTTCGGCCACGCCGCGGCGGCCGAGACCGTCAAGGGAGTGCTGGCGAAGCTCGACGCCGCCGGGGTCAGCGGTGAGATGCAGCTCCGCGAGGTGCGCGAGGGCCGCTCCGAGATCGTCCAGATGTGGGGTCGCCCGGAGAGCGTTCGCGAGGAGTTCCGCGAGCGCCGCTCCATCTAGTGGCCCGCGTCATCGCGATCTCCGCCGATCTGCTGCTGGGCAGCAAGGTCGAGGCCATGCTGGGAGCGGCGGGTCACGAGGTGACCCTCTCTCCCGCCCTCGCCGAAGCGCCCTTGGACGAGGCCGAGCTGATCGTCGCCGACCTCGACGCCGAGAACCCCGAAGCCCTCGTCGGTCTGGGCATACCGGTCCTCGGCTACTACTCCCACGTAAACGTCGAGACGAAGGAAACCGCCGAAGCCGCCGGCGTCGATCTGGTCGTCCCCCGCTCGCGCATGGCGCGCGAACTGCCGCAGCTCGCCGAGAAGCTGCTCGCCGGCTAGCCGAAGAAGACCTGCTGCAGCAGGAACACGTTGAGGGCGATGATCATCGCCGCAAGCACGCCGACGACCGCGGTCAACCAGCGCGGGTTGACCAGCTCCCCCATCACCTCGCGGCGCGAGGTCAGCATCACCAGCGGCACCAGCGCAAAGGGGATGCCGAATGAGAGCACGACCTGACTGGCGACCAGGGCGTCGGTGGGGTCGAGCCCGACGGCAAGCACGATCAGGGCCGGTGCGAGGGTGATCGCGCGGCGCAGGAAGATCGGGATGCGCCGGCGGATGAAGCCCTGCATCACGACCTGGCCCGCCATCGTCCCAACCGAGGAGGAGGCGAAGCCGGAGGCGAGCAGGGCGACGCCGAAGATCGTCGCCGCCCGGTCGGAGACGAGCGACTTGAACCCTTCGAAGGCGCCGTCGATCGAGTCGACCCCGGTCAGGCCGCTGCCGTGGAAGAGCGCGGCGGCGACGATCATCATCGAGAGGTTGACGGCGCCGGCGATGGCGAGGGCGATGATCACGTCGATGCGCTCGAAGCCGAGGATCTTGCGCCGCTCGCCCGCGTCGCGGCCGATGACCCGCTTCTGGGTCAGCGCCGAGTGCAGGTAGATGACGTGGGGCATCACGGTGGCGCCGATGATTCCCGTCGCCAGCAGGATGCTCTCGGTGCCGGAGAAGCCGGGAATCACCATGTGGCGCGCGACGTCGCCCGCATTCGGCTTGGCGTCGAAGAGCTCGAAGGCGAAGGAGGCGACGACTACGCCGACCAGCACGGTGATGCCCGCCTCGAGCCGGCGGAAGCCCTTCTGTTGCAGGGTGAGGATGCCGAAGGCGCCGGCGCCGGCGATGATCCCGGCGGGGAAGAGCGGAATGCCGAAGAGCAGGTTGAGCCCGAGCGCCGCGCCGACGACCTCGGCGATGTCGCAGGCCATCGCCACCAGCTCGGCCTGCAGCCAGAGGCCGATCGAGGCACGGCGGGGGAAGGCGTCGCGGCAGAGCTCCGCCAGGTTCCTGCCGGTGGCGATCCCCAGCTTCGCGGACTGGGTCTGCACCACCATCGCGATCAGGTTGGCGCCCAGCACCACCCAGAGCAGCAGGTAGCCGAACTTGGCGCCGCCGGCGATGTTGGTGGCGAAGTTGCCGGGATCGATGTAGGCGACGGCGGCGATGAAAGCGGGCCCGAGGAAGGGCCAGACGCGCTTGAGGCCGCGCGAGTGGCCGTCGAGCGAGCGGCGCGCGGCTTGGGCGACGGCCGCCTCGCCCGGCAGGACGTCCTCGACCGTCGCCTCGCTGACCGGGGGGGGCGGCGGCTTCAACGGGCCTCCTCCTGTGCGGGCGGCATGCGCAGGTCGGGACCGGGGATCGGCGTGCCGTGTGGGTCATGGCTGGGCTCGCCCAACTTGGCCGCGATCAGCAGCTCCAGCTCCTCGGAGATGTAGTGCTCGAGCACCTCGGCCTCCTCGTGCACCCGGTCCTCGGGCATGCCCAGCGCGTCGGCCAGGTAGGACTCGATCAGGCGGTGGTGGCGGATCACCTCGAGCGCGACCTTTTCGCCCGCTTCGGTGAGGATCACGCCCTTGTAGGGCTCGTAGTCGACGAGGCCCATCTCACCGAGCTTCTTCAGCATCGAGGTCGCGGTCGCCGGTGTCACTCCCAGCCGATCGGCGACTTCGCCGTTGCCCACGGGTCCCAGCCGTAGCTGCGAGAGCGCGTAGATCGCCTTCGCGTAGTCCTCAATCGCTTCGGAAGGTTTAGGCACGTCTAAAAGAGTTTGACAGGTCTAAAACACGGATGTAGGGCGAGGGCGATGACCCCCTCTCTCGCAACAGCGGGGAGGCTCGTTCGGGGGCCATCGCCCTCGCCCCGACGATCCGCCTTCTTAGACTTCAAAGAGATGAGCGAGACGTTGGTCGAGATAGATGCTCAGTATCGGCAGCTGCGCGAAGAGTGCGGGGTGCTTGATCGGTCGGAGCGGGGGAAGCTGTTGGTGACGGGGTCGGAGGCGGCTGAGTTCCTGCAGGGGCAGTTGACCAACGACATCGAGGCGCTCGCGCCCGGTGAGGGCTGCTACGCGACGCTGCTCGATCGCAAGGGCCACATGCAGGGCGACATGCGGGTACTGGTGGTGGAGGAGGCGAAGATCTGGATCGATACCGAGCCCGAGGCAATCGACGCGGTCCGCCGCCACCTCGAGATGTACAAGATCGGCCGCGATGTGGACGTGGTCGACGTCGGCGGCGAGCGCGCGATCGTCTCGTTGATCGGGCCGCGCAGCGCCGACCTGGCCGGCTCTCCCCCCCTGTCGGAGTACCGCCACGCGGAGATCGCGATCGACGGCATCGAGTGTCCGGCCGTCGGCACGAGCTTTGGCATCGACCTGATTCCCCATGGCGAGGATCGCGAGCGCCTGATCGCGGCACTGGACACGGCGGGCGCGCCCGAAGTCAGCGCCGAGGCGGTCGAGATCCTCCGCATCGAGTCCGGCACTCCCCGCTTCGGCAGCGAGATGGACACGGCGACGATGCCCGCCGAGGCCGGCATCGTCGAGCGCGCCGTCAGCTTCACCAAGGGCTGTTACATCGGCCAGGAGACCGTCGCCCGCCTCCACTACAAGGGCAAGCCCAATCGGCACCTGCGCGGACTGCGCCTGAGCGCACTCGCCGACCCCGGAGCCTCGCTGCAACTGGGCGAAAAGGAGGTCGGCAAGCTCGGCGGCAGCTGCGTCTCCCCCGTCCACGGCCCGATCGCCCTCGCCGTCGTCCGCCGCGAGGCAGAGCCGGGCGCCGAGTTGCGCGTAGGTGAAGATGGCGTTACGGCTCGCGTAGTCGACTTGCCCTTCGGCTAGATTCCGCCCCGATGGGAAGTGGGAGAGGAAGACTCCTCGTTGCGGGGTGCGCAGTCGTCGCGCTGGGCCTGATCGGCACCGGCTGCGGCGCCGAGACCCACCCCAACGAACCGCGGTCACAGCCGCCCACCCGGGTCAGCGTCACCGTGACCCCGAAAGCGATCACCGTGCAGCCGCCGCGAGTCGCCTTCGGCCCCGAACCGAAACAGCAGATCCCCCAGAACCAGCATGCCGCCCAGCCCGAGGTCCGCTCGAAGGCCCCGGTCGACGTCGTCTTCGTCACCGCCAACCTGACCGAATTCGACTCGCGGCTGGAAATCCACGGGCCCAAGAACGCCAAGTCGGACAACCTCGTCGCCAACGGCAACAACTCGATGCTGGCCTCGTTGCCGACCGGCGAATACACGGTGAGCGCGGCCGACATCCCCAGCGCCAAAGCGGTCAGCTTCACCGTCGGGCCCTATCGCAGCTCCTCCCAGAACGACCTGCTGCTGCCGTAAATAGCGGCTTCGCGGGGGCGCCGCAACGTCTGCCCCGATCGTCACCATCGCTTGGATGACCGTCGTCCTCGCCATAGCCGTGCTGGCGCTCGCCGCCGCGCTCACCTACGTCATCGTCCGCCAGCGCGCCGGCGGGGCTGAGCTCTCCGAGGAGCGCCTGGCCGAGTTCCTGGCCGGCACCAGCGCCCAGATCCAGGCCCAGGCCGGCGAGGAGCTGCGCAAGAGCGCCGAGCACGTGCTCGAGCTCGGCAAGGAACAGCGGGAACGGGACCGGGAGACGACCGAGGCGACGCTGCAGAAGCGCGAGGCCGAGTTCCGGCGCCTGACCGAGCCGATCGGGGAGAACCTGAAACGAATCGAGCGCGAGGTCTCGACGATGAGCCGCGACCGCCGCAGCGCCGACGGCGCGGTGAGGACGCTGCTCGACGAGATGAAGGTCGGCCTCGGCGACCTCGGCACCCAGACCGGCACCCTGGTCAAGGCGCTGCGCCAGCCGCAGACGCGCGGCAAGTGGGGCGAGGTGCAGCTGAAGCGCTGCGTCGAGATCGCCGGCATGACCGAGCACGTCGACTTCGAGCTGCAGCAGACCTTCAACGACGGCGAGTCGATCCTGCGGCCGGACGCGGTGGTGATGCTGCCGGGCAACCGGCGCGTCGTGATCGACTCCAAGGTCCCGCTCGACGCCTACCTCGAGGTGCTCGAGGCCGAGGACGACCCGACCCGCCGCGGCGAGCTGATCCGCCACGCCCGTCAGGTGCGCGACCACATCACCAAACTCGCCTCGAAGCGCTACCAGGACCAGTTCGACAGCGGCGAGTCGCCCGACTTCGTCGTCTGCTTCATGCCCTCCGAGGCGGCGCTGCACGCCGCCTTCGAGGCCGAGGCCTCGCTTTACGACTACGCGCTCAAACAGAAGATCCTCGTCGCCACGCCGACCACGCTGGTCGGCCTGCTGCGCACGGTCGAGCTCGGCTGGCGTCAGGAGCAGATCGCCGAGCAGGCGCAGGAGATCGCTTCGGCGGCCCGCGAGCTGCACAGCCGCACGGGCTCCTTCCTCGAGCACTTCGCCAAGGCCGGGCGCCAGCTCAACTCGGCGACCAAATCCTTCGACGACGCGGTCGGCTCGCTGGAGAGTCGCATCCTGCCCCAGCTGCGGCGCATCGAGGAGATGGGCGCGGCCTCCGGCAAGGAGCTCGAGGAGCCGCACCGCGTCGACCGCGCCGTGCGCCCGATCCTCGCCGAGCTGAAGGAGCTCGACGGCGGTGACGCGTCCAAGGCCGCCTGAGCGGCGTTAGGATTCAGCGCCCGTCCCTTACCCGAACCGCGGAGGATCACAGTTGGCCGTTGACACGAGCACCGTTGCGAAGCTGGACGTCGAGCCCGGCACCCTGCCCGAGACGATGGCCGCCTGGGTGATCCGCCAGGAGCGCGAGGGCGAACCGACCGACGCCTTCCAACTCGAGCAGATCGAGGTGCCCGAGCCCGGTGCCTTCGAGGTCGTCGTCCGCGTCATGGCGGCCGGAGTGAACTTCAACAACGTCTGGGCGGCGCTCGGCAAGCCGGTCTCGATCTTCGGCTACGGCGACCATCCCGAGTTCGGCCACCACATCGGCGGCTCCGACGCCTCCGGCATCGTCTGGAAGGTCGGCGAGGGCGTCACGCGCTGGAAGCCGGGCGACGAGGTCGTGATCCACTGCAACCAGGCCTCCTACGAGGACGTCGAGGTGCACGGTCTCGACCCGCTCGCGGCGCCGAGCCAGCGGATCTGGGGCTACGAGACGACCTGGGGCTCCTTCGCCCAGTTCACCAAGGTGCAGGCGCAGCAGCTGCTGCCGCGCCCCCAGAACCTCTCCTGGGTCGACTCCTCCTCCTACGGGCTCACCTACTTCACCGCCTACCGGATGCTGATGGACCAGTGCAACCTGCAGGCCGGCCACAACGTGCTGATCTGGGGCGCGGCGGGCGGCCTCGGCGTCTTCGCCACCCAGCTCTGCAAGGCGGCGGGAGCCAACGCGGTCGGCGTCGTCTCCTCTGACGAAAAGGGCGAGCTGGTCAAGCAGCTCGGCGCCGTCGACTACATCAACCGCAACGAGTTCGGCGAGATGATGCGCACCGACGCCAACCTCGCCGACCCGGCTGCCGACAAGGAGCGCTTCAAGGCCTCGCGGGCCTTCGCCAAGCGGGTCAAGGAGATCCTCGGCGACGCCCCCGACATCGTCTTCGAGCACGTCGGCCGGGCGACCTTCCCGACCTCGGTCTTCACCGTCAAGCCCTTCGGCAAAGTCGTCATCTGCGGCGCCACCTCGGGCTACCAGCTCGACTTCGACGTGCGCTACCTGTGGATGAAGCAGAAGCAGATCATCGGCTCGCACTTCGCCAACGCCTACGAGTGCATGAAGGCCAACCAGTTGATGGCCGAGGGCAAGGTCCGCCCGGTGATCTCGCAGACGATGGGCTTCGACGGCGTCGCCGAGGCGCACCAGCTGATGCACGAAAACAAGCACCTGGGCAAGATCTCGATCCTGGTCGGGGCCGAGTCCGAGGACGAGGGCCAGAACGAGGACGGCCCGGGAGCGATCCGGGCGGAGGTGGGAGCCTGATGGCGGAGGTCTGCGTACTCGACTGGCACATCGCGCCCTTCCGGGCCGATCGCTTTCTCGACGCCTGGGAACCGGCGGCGGCGCGCATGCCCGCCTACGGCGCCAAGAGCTGGTCGCTGACCCGGGCGGTCGACGACCCGCTCGCGATCCGCCAGTCCTCGCTCTGGGAGAACCGCTCGGACTTCGAGCGCTACTGGTTCTCGGAGGAAATCGAGCAGGCTCGCGCCGCGGTGATCGACCTCTACGACCTGCCGCTGCTGCCCACCTGGCACACCCTGCTCGTCGCCGAATAGCGACCGGAACCGCTAGCGCGTCGACGACTTTTTCTTCGGCAGCACCTTCCAGCTGAACTTCGCCGCCGGCCCCTGGCCACCGGGCCCACTGGCAACGACTGCGAAGACGTGGGGCCCCGGCCTGAGGTTGCTGTAGACCTGCGGTGAGCTGCAGGGCTTGAAGCTTCCTCGGTCCAGCTTGCACTTGAAGCTGCTGCCCGGCTGATCCGCCGAGAACGCGTAGCGAGCGCGCGTGCTGTGGGTGCGCTTGCCGGGATGGAGCTTGATCGAGGCGACCGGCGCCCGCGAAGTCGGTGCAGGCGGGCCCAGGACCGCCGGGGAGGCCGGGGGCGAGGGATTCGGTTGCGCTTCTTCCCCCGGTTCTTCTTCCCCGGGTGCGGAGTATTCCGCGACATAGTTGTTCGATCCCGGCTGGGCAGCGACGAGGTGAGTGCGGGCGCCTCCATCCGACCACTTCTTCCAGGTATAGGTCGTGCCTTCGATTTCCACGGTTTCGGGTGCGGAGACTTCAACCTCGGATTTTTCGATGGCTTCGACCCCGAATGGCGTCGGTTCCGTCTGCAGGCCGGCCGAGATCGTTATGCCCGGTGGATTGGAGCGAATGCCGAGGAAGGAGACGTTCGGGTAGAGATCGATCGCTTTGGTAGCCGAGAGGCCGCGCGAATCCGTCGCGGTAAGCGTCAGTTCGATGTGCGAGGGCAGGTCGTGGTCGGGAGCGATCAGCGTCCCTGCGGAAACCGAAGGAAAGACCCGCAATGGGTGCGCGTGGCAGGACGTGGGCCCCCCGGGACAGTGGTAGAGGCGCGAGCGCCAATACAGGTTGGTGTCGTCGAGGGGAGCCCCTTCGCCGTCGGTCGCCTCACCGGTGAAGTGAATCGCGTCGCCTACTCCCCAGCGGAAGCCATCGGAGGGTTCGTCGATTTCCGGCTGAGGAGGAACGTCGCCCGGGTAGATCGTCAGCTGGGCAACGCTGCTGTGACCTGTCTCGTCGACGACCCGGACAGAAGCCGTCTTGTTGGAGCTGGGATCGCCGTAGGTTTCCGTCGCCGTCGGGGTCGGCGTGGCAGCACCGAAGGTGCCGTTCCCGTCGAGGTCCCATTCGTATTCGAGATCTTCCGCCTGTGGGTCGGTCGATTCTTCGGCGTTGAAGTGAACCGTGAGCGGAGTGTTGCCCCATTCCTGGTCCGCGGTCAGCTTCGCCCGTGGTGCGTCGGGGTCGTAGGAGATCCGATGGATTGCGCCCGAGGTGAAACCGGGCCCGTAGAGGTTTGCGTAGAAGAGGTCGCCTTCCGGGCCCTGCTCGATGTCCACACCGGGATAGAGGCCACCTTCGGTCAGGAAGGGTTCCAGGGTCAAGGGATCGGGGCGCCCGTCCTCACCAGGCCGCATCACGTAGATGCAGCCGCGCACCGCGTCGGCGAAGAAAAGGGCGCCGTCGTAAGAGGCCGGATATTGGCCGCCCTCATAGAAGCTGAGCCCGGAGATCGCCGCGCCTTCTTCATGCGGGCAGTGGTCTTCCGGCGTCACCCCGGATTCGTGCGAGTAGTAGAAGAACGGCTGCGCCGTCGAGCCCGGCGTGTTGTACAGCTGTTCGCAGGCCGTGAGGCCCCGGAACTCATAGAGTTCGCGCCTTTTCGGACCCTCGTAGCAGGGCCAGCCGGAGTTGAAGACCTGGCTCGAAGAGGGTGCAACGCGGTCGATCTCCTCGTACACCGAGGAGCCGACGTTGTCGACGTAGACTTCACCCGTCGTCGGGTCGATGGCGAAGCGAAACGGATTGCGAAAGCCTTTGCCGACGACGCGGCGTTCGTTGGCGTTGAGGCTCGCGTGGAGCGGATTGGCCGCCACCCCTTCACCGGTGTCTGGGTCGACACGGATCAGCTTGCCGCTGAGCCTCTGCGAATTCTGCGACCGCAGGGCGCCGCCCAGAGAAGACGGCGGTTCCTCGATCCCGCCGGCGACGTTCGACGGCGGATCGGCGCACGGGTTCACCTGCGGGAAGCCGTACTGGCCCCAATCGACCTTGGTGAAGCTCGCCCCCTCACCGCCGCTGGCCCAGAGGTTCCCCTCGGCGTCGAACTGGAGATCGCCGACCGAGTGCGAGGAGAACTGCTGGCACCAGTCGGTGATCAGCGGCGTCTCTCCTGTCGATTTGTCGGTTGCCAGGTTCGCGGTCAGGCGTGAGAGCCGACCGCTGATCACGCAACCGTCGGTTTCGACCCCCGGGGGATCCGGACAGCCGTCCCCGTCCTCCCCGGGATTACCCCAGCGTGGAGGCGGCGCTGCTTCGCCGAGCTGATGATCGTAGGCGTAGAGGACGTAGACGTAGGGACGCCCTTCGTCGAATTCTGGATCGAGGGCGAGCCCGAGCAGGCCGCGATCGTTGCCGTTGTAGACCTCCGTCCGCAGGTCGGCGAAGAGCGTCGGCGTGTGGTCGGCGAGGCTGTCGTAGACGAGGACCTTCCCCGACTTCTCGCCGACGAAGACCCTGCCATCCGGCGCGAAGCGGAAGACGGTCGGTTCTTCGATGCCCTGACCCGCCTGCAGGCCTTCGAACGGGAGGACCGTGTCGCGGAACCCGCTCGGCAAGACCGGCGCGCCCAAGGCCGCGGGGGCGAGTCCGGCCGAGACCAGCCCCATCCCCACCGCGAGCAGCGAAAGAACCCTCAGGACCCGGGTCATCCCCGCTCCAACGGGGCCATCGTCAAGCCTGCCGAATCGAGCTGCGCCCAGTAGTGCTCGGCGGGCTCCTGCGGACCGGACCAGACGATCGCCTGGCCGTTGTTGTGGATGCTGTCGGCGAAGCGATGGCCCTGGTCGAGAGAGACCCCGGGCAACACTCGTGCCAGGGTCTCGGCGACGTGGTCGAAGGTGTTGTGGTTGTCGTTGCGCACGATCACACGCCACTCACCACCCAACCCGGAACCGGGGCCTCCGCTGCGTGGCCTCTCCACCGTCGTCGTCGACATTCCCGGCATTATGCGGATATTCGGCTCGGCGACGGGAAATGTCAGGCCACTCGAACGTTCGTCTGTCTTGAAGTAGATCGGACTACTCAAAATAGTTATGCCTTAAACTGCGGGCGCCTCGCAAACCACTGGGAGGCTGGACCGCGTTGGCACCTCATCTCCGATCGATCGACCCCCGCCTGGCGAAGGCGCTCTCCAACGACGTGCGAGCGCAGGCGCTCGAGCTGCTCTCCGAAGGGGCGTGGAGCCCGAAGGCGATCGCGACCGAGCTCGGCCTCGACGTGCGCGGCGTCGCCTACCACGTGCGCGTGCTGAAGAAATTGGGCTGCATCGAGCTGGTCGAGACGAGACCGCGTAGGGGGGCGATTGAACACATCTACCGGGCCGCTGCCTGGGTCGACGAGGCCTAAAAGGGGCCGGGAACCCGGATCACGACGTCATCGACGCTGCCCTGCACTCCTTTGGCCGCCTTGGTCGCGCCGACCGAGAAGCCTGAGGCGCGGCCACTCAGTTCCCCGGCAGCTTCATCGGTGACTTCGGCGATCTGCCGGCCACCGATGAAGGCGAGCAATTTGCAACTGCCCTTTTCCGGGCCGGAGGTGACGTTGAACGCCTGCAGTCGCAGCTGGGTCGGTTTTTCGAGGCCACCGATCCCGGCGACTCCCTTCTCGATGTCGAGGTACTGGACCGTGCCGTCGGAGAGCACCTTGCGGACCTGGGCCTTGCGCTGCGTCGGGAAGGCGGCCAGCTGGTAGCGGGCGCCGCCACCGGCACGCAGGTCGACCGCCGCGTAGGAAGAGCGCAGCACCGATTTCGGCACCTGCGAGCGGTTGAAGAGGCGCACCGTCGCCGCGATCTCGAGGTCACGGCCGAGTACCGGCGTGCGGTAGGAGCACTCCTTGGTCGCTTTGCCGACCGTGATCGTGAAGGCCCCTTCGCTGCCCCCGCGGGCGCAGCGCGAGCCGGAGAGCTTGAGGATCTGGCCCAGTTGCCCTTTGCTTTCCATGCCGTTGCGGTAGATGCCGACGAGTTCGCCGGAGGCGCTCGCGGCAAAGGCCAGCATGGCGGCGATTAGCAGGGCAAACACGCCTGTGCGCAGGAGCTTCACGGTGCCCACCCTAAACACACCCGGGCCGGAAAGATGCGGCTCAGGGACGGGTGAACGGCGTATTTCGGTCCCGGCCAAATAAGATTGGGCAGATGAGCGAGCACCGCCTTCCCGAGCGCGATCGCCCCTGGGTGATGCGCACCTACGCCGGCCACTCCGACGCCAAGCGCTCCAACGAGCTCTACCGCGGCAACCTGGCCAAGGGCCAGACCGGCCTCTCGATCGCCTTCGACCTGCCGACGCAGACGGGCTATGACCCCGACCACGTCCTCGCCCGCGGCGAGGTCGGCAAGGTCGGCGTCTCGATCGCCAACAAGGGCGATATGCACCAGCTGCTCGACCAGATCCCGCTCGACGAGATGAACACCTCGATGACGATCAACGCCACCGCCGCCTGGCTGCTCGGCCTCTACATCACGGTCGCCGAGGAGAACGGGATCGAGCGCTCCCAGCTCAAGGGCACGACCCAGAACGACATCATCAAGGAGTACCTCTCGCGCGGCACCTATGCCTTCCCGCCGGAGCCCTCGATGCGGCTGATCGCCGACATGGTCGCCTTCACCGTCAACGAGGTGCCGAGCTGGAACCCGACCAACATCTGTAGCTATCACCTGCAGGAGGCCGGGGCGACCCCGGTCCAGGAGATCGCCTACGCGCTCTCGACCGGGATCGCCGTGCTCGACGAGGTCAAGGCGCGCGGCCAGGTCGCCGACGCCGACTTCCCCAAGGTCTTCGGCCGCATCTCCTTCTTCGTCAACGCCGGCATCCGGCTGATCGAGGAGATCGCCAAGCTGCGCGCGATGGGCCGGCTCTGGAACGAGCTCGGCCGCGAGCGCTACGGCGTCACCGACGAGAAGATGCTGCGCTTCCGCTACGGCGTCCAGGTCAACAGCCTTGGTCTGACCGAGGCGCAGCCGGAGAACAACATCCAGCGGATCGTGCTCGAGGCGCTGGCGGTCACCCTGAGCCGCGACGCGCGGGCGCGGGCGCTGCAGCTGCCGGCCTGGAACGAGGCGATGGGCCTGCCCCGCCCCTGGGACCAACAGTGGAGCCTGCGCATCCAGCAGGTGCTGGCCGACGAGACCGACCTGCTCGAGTACCCCGACATCTTCGAGGGCTCGGTCGTCATGGACGGCCTGGTCGAGGAGCTGGTCGAGGGCGCTCGGGCCGAGATGGCCGTGGTCGAGGAGCACGGCGGCGCCGTCGCCGCGGTCCCCTACATGAAGGCGCGCCTGGTCGAGTCCCACCGCGAGCGCGTGGCGCGGATCGAGGCCGGCGAGCAGAAGGTGATCGGTCAGAACAGCTTCACCGAGACCGAGGACTCGCCGCTGACGGCGGGCGCCGACGGCGGCATCCTCACGCCCGATCCCGAGGTCGAGCGCGAACGGATCGAGGCGCTGGAGAAGTGGAAGGCCGAGCGCGACGAGGCGGCCGTGCAGAGCGCCCTCGAGGAGCTCGGCCGGGTCGCCGCCGACGACTCGCAGAACATCATGCCCGCGACGATCGCCGCCGCCAAGGCGGGGGCGACCACCGGCGAGTGGGCCGGGGTCCTGCGCGACGCCTTCGGCGCCTACCGTGGCCCGACCGGGGTCAGCGGCGCCGCCCCCGCCACCGATCGCGAGCAACTCGAGCAGATCCGCCGCCGCGTCGACGAGGTCTCCGAGCAGATCGGCCATCGGATCAAGATCCTGGTCGGCAAGCCCGGCCTCGACGGCCATTCCAACGGCTCCGAGCAGATCGCCCTGCGCGCCCGCGACGCCGGCATGGAGGTGATCTACCAGGGCATCCGCCTCACGCCCGAGGAGATCGCCGAGTCCGCCCTGCAGGAGGACGTCGACGTGGTCGGCCTCTCGATCCTCTCCGGCTCCCACCTGGAGCTGGTGCCCGAGGTGGTGCGGCGCCTGCGCGACGAGCAGGTCGAGGCGCCGGTCGTAGCCGGCGGCATCATCCCCCCGGCCGACGCCGAGCGCCTGCGCGAGGCCGGCGTCGACGGCGTCTACACGCCGAAGGACTTCGACATCAACAAGATCATGGGCGAGATCGTCGACCTCGTCGCCCAGCGCGCCGGCTCCCCGGCCGCGGCCTGACCGCGAGTCCGTGCCCGGGCCCGACGATCTTCAGCCGCCGACCGAGTGCGATCTGGCGGTGGTCGGAGGCGGCATCCTCGGCCTCGCCGTGGCCCGCGAGCTGCTCAAGCGGCACCCGGGCGCCCGCGTCTGCGTGCTCGAGGCAGGCGATCGCATCGGCACCCACCAGACCGGCCGCTCCAGCGGCGTAATCCACGCCGGCATCTACTACCAGCCGGGTTCGCTCAAGGCCCGGCTCTGCGTCAAGGGCGCGAGCGAGCTCTATGAGTACTGCGACGAGCACGGCGTCGCGTACGCCAAAGCGGGCAAGCTGATCGTCGCAACCTCGGAGCGTGAGCTCGCGGGCCTGGACGAGCTGGAGCGGCGCGGCAACGCCAACGGGGTCCTTGGCCTGCGCCGCCTCGCCGCCGGGGAGATTCGCGAGGTCGAGCCCGCCGCCGCCGGCGTCGCCGCCCTGCACTCGCCCGAGACCGGCGTCGTAGATTTCGTCGCCGTCGCCACCTCCTACGCGGCCGACGTCACCGCGGCCGGTGGCACGGTCCATTGCGGCGCGGCCGTTGCCGGGGTCAAGGCCCAGGGCGGGGGAATCCGGCTGCGCCACGCGCAGGGTGTGACGCAAGCGGCGACGGCGGTCTTCTGCGCCGGCCTCTGGTCCGATCGCCTTGCCGTCGCCTGCGGCGCTCCCGCGGACCCGCGGATCGTCCCCTTCCGTGGCGGCTACCTGGAGGTGACCGGACCCGCGGCCGACACCGTGCGGGCCAACGTCTATCCCGTTCCCGACCCCGATCTGCCCTTTCTCGGCGCCCACCTCACCCGCACCTTCGACGGTCGCCTGCTGATCGGGCCCAGTGCCCTGATCGCGCCCGCCCGCGACGCCTACCGCCTCGGCGCGGTCCGCCGGCGCGACCTCGGCGAGACGCTGTCCTGGCCCGGCACCTGGCGGCTCGCCGCCCGGCACTGGCGGGCGGGGCTGCGTGAGATGCGCCACGCCGCCAGCCGGCGCACCTTCGCCGCGGAAGCCGCGCGCATGGTGCCGGCACTGCGCGGTGCCAAGACGATCGCTGCGCCCGCGGGCATCCGCGCCCAGGCCCTGGGCCGCGACGGCACCCTGGTCGACGACTTCGTCGTCCACCGAACGGAGCGCGCGGTCCACGTTCGCAACGCCCCCTCCCCCGCCGCGACCTCGTCGCTGCCCCTGGCGCGTCTGATCGCCGACGAGGCGCAAGCCCTCACCGGCATTTGAGCGCCGGTCGGCGCGACGCGCGACAATGCGTCGATGAGCTCGTTCAACGGGGACCGCTCAGCCTGGCTGCGCTGCTACCGCTGCTGGTCCCAAAACCTGGAGATCCAGATCCACTACGACGCGATCCGCCGCGTCGATCCCGAAAGCGGTGCCCTCGCCGAAGGCATCGACGAGGTCCAGGAGGCGATGGTCCAGTGCGTCGACTGCATGCACGACCAGCCCCACCTCACCTTCCAGGACAACCAGGTGGTGCCGATCGAGGATCGCTGGGAACGGATGGTCGCCGGTACCCCCTGGGTCGCCTCCTGCACGGTGCGGGTCGACCAGGACCGGATCGAGAACTGCTCCGGCCCCGAAGCCGCCGAGTTCCTCACCTACGGCGCCTTCGGCGAGGCAGGCGTGCGCGAGTTCTTCACCCACGTCCGCTTCCACAAGCACGACGACGACGAGGTCGTCGTCCACGCCCTGGTCGAGCTCTACGCCCGCTCCGCCGAAGAGGCGACCGAGGTGCTCGAGGAGGCCGCCCAGGGCCCCCTCGAGATCACCTCACTGGCCGAGGAGTCCCGCCCCCCGGCCCACGCCTCCGACGAGGCGCACTGAGCGTCTACTCGACGTCGCCCTCGGGCTTGGGGGACTCGCCGGGGTTCTTGCGGGGGACGAGGACGAGGCGCTTGAACTCGGCGACGAGGACGCCGTCTTGGTTGAGGACGCGGGTGTGGACCTTGACGACGCCGCGGTCGGGCTTTGATTTGGAGGGCTTGACTTCCAGCACCTCGGTCTCGCAGAAGAGGGTGTCGCCGTGGAAGACCGGGTTGGGGTGGCTGAGGTCTTCGGTCGCCAGGTTGGCGATCGCCTTGCCGGAGACGTCGGAGACCGACATGCCCAGCGCCAGCGAGTAGACGAGCGGCCCGACGACGACGTTCTGGCCCTGCTGGGAGCCGCTCGCGTAGACGTCGTTGATGTGCAGCGGGTGGTGGTTCATCGTGATCAGGCAGAAGAGGTGGTCGTCGGCCTCGGTCACGGTCTTGGCCGGCCAGTGCTTGTAGACGGCGCCGACCTCGAACTCCTCGAGGTAGCGGCCGTAGGCGTGCGCGCCGGACGCCTCGCGCTCGGCCTGGTCGGTGGTCAGCTCGTAAGTCTGCTCGCTCATCGGTGGGGGAATCTCCTTGGGTCTTGGACGGCGCGGGATGCTACATGCCGCCGGCTCCTGACCGGAGCCGAGACTAGACTCCGCGCCGATGAAGATCGGAATCATCGGATTGGGCTACGTGGGCCTGCCGCTCGCGGTGGCATTTGCGGAGTCGGGCCACGACGTCGTGGCGCTCGACTCGGACCCGCGCAAGGTCGAGAGCCTCGAGCGATGCGAGAGCTACATCGAGGACATTCCCAGCGCTGCCCTGGCGCCGCTCGGCGAGAAGCTCCACTCCACGACCCGTCATGCCGACCTCGCCTCCTGCGAAGCGGTGATCATCTGCGTGCCGACGCCGCTGACCGGCTCGCGCGAGCCCGACCTCACCTATCTGCTCGACGCCGGCGCGGCGCTCGCCCAGGTCCTGCAGCCAGACCAGCTGGTCGTGCTCGAGTCGACCACGTACCCCGGCACCACCCGCGAGCGGCTGGCGCCGATCCTCGAAGAGTCCGGGCTCAAGGCCGGCACGGACTTTCACCTGGCCTTCTCGCCGGAGCGAATCGACCCCGGGCGTACCGACTACACCGTGCGCACCACGCCCAAGCTCGTCGGCGGCCTGACCGAGGCCTGCACCGAGCGCGCCCGCGCGCTCTACTCACTGATCTGCGAGCAGGTGGTGGTGCTCTCCGGTCCCGAGGCGGCGGAGCTGTCGAAGCTCCTCGAGAACATCTTCCGCTCGGTCAACATCGCCTTCGTAAATGAGCTCGCCCAGCTCTGCGACCGCCTCAAGATCGACGTCTGGGAGGTGATCGACGCCGCCTCGACCAAGCCTTTCGGCTTCATGCGCTTCGAGCCCGGCCCCGGCATGGGTGGGCACTGCCTCCCTATCGACCCCTTCTACCTTGCCTTCAAGGCCCGCGAACACGACTTCTACCCTGAGTTCATCGAGCTGGCGGGCAAGATGAACCAGGCCCAGCCGGCCTACTGCGCCGAGCGCATCGAGCGGGCGTTGAACGACGCCGCCAAGCCGGTGAAGGGATCGAAGATCCTCATCCTCGGGGTCAGCTACAAGGCCGGGGTCGGCGATATGCGGGAGTCGCCGGCGCTGAAGATCACCGAGTTGCTGCGAGAGCTGGGCGGAGACGTCTCCTACCACGACCCGCACGTTCCCGAGTTGCCTCAGTTCGGGCTTCGCTCGGTTGAGCTGGAGACGGCCGCCGCGGAAGCGGACGTTGCCGCAATCGTCACCGCACACCCCGGCATCGACTACGAGGCGGTAGCCGCGGCCGCGCCGGTGTTGGTCGACTTCCGCGGGGTCACCCGCGACATCAAGGCCGAGAATCTAATCCGCCTCTAGATTCCCCGCCGCCTCAGTGGGCCTTTTTGAGCCGGGCCCTTTCCTCTTGACGTTCGACCACCTGGGCGATCAGCTTCTTCACGTTGGAGTCGCCGGTCGCCTTGATGTGGCCGGTCTCATACGCCTTGCGGTAGCTCTTCAGGGTGCCGTTCTCGGCAAGCTGGTTGAACTGGGCGCGGTCGATCTGGACCAGCACCCGCTCGTCCTGGGCGAGGTCCTTCTTGATCACCGGCCCGGGGACCTCGACCCGGTAGAGCTGGATGTCGTGTTTGGCCCGCAGTTCGAGGCCGAAGACCAGCTTCAGTTTCTGCAGGGCGGGGACCTCGTCCTGGAACCGCTCGATCGCGGTCTGGATCAGGTCCGAGGTCGACGCCATCTGCTCAGCCGCGCTCCATCTAGATCTTGGCCCGATCGAGCACCTTGCGGCCGATCACCATGCGCTGGATCTCGGAGGTGCCCTCGCCGATCAGCAACAGCGGCGCGTCGCGGTAGAGGCGCTCGATCTCGTACTCCTTCGAGTAGCCGTAGCCGCCGTGGATGCGGAAGCTTTCTTCGACGCAGAACTTGCCCGTCTCCGAGGCGATCAGCTTGGCCATGCCCGCCTCGAGGTCCGAGCGCACGCCGGCGTCCTTCATCCGCGCCGCCTTGCGGGTGAGCAGGCGGGCGGCTTCGAGCTGGGTAGCCATGTCGGCGATCTTGAACTGGATCGCCTGGTGCTTGGCGATCTCCTTGCCGAAGGTCTTGCGTTCCTGGCTATAGCGCAGGGCGAGCTCCAGGGCCCGCTGGGCGATGCCGACGCCGCGGGCGGCGACGTTGACGCGGCCGACCTCGAGCGCGTCCATCATCTGCACGAAGCCCTGGCCGAGGCCCTCCTCCTCGCCGCCGAGGATCCGCTCGGGGGGGCACTTGTAGCCGTCGTAGACGAGCTCGGTCGACTCGACGCCCTTGTAGCCCATCTTCTTGATCTTGGGCGGGACGGTGAGGCCGGCGAAGTCGCCCTCGTTGACTTCCTTCCAGGGCTCCTTCTCGGTGATGAAGCAGGTCATCCCCTTGTAGGGCGGTTCGGCCGTCGTGTCGGTCCTGACCAGCACGAAGACGAGGTCGGAGCCGAGCCCGTTGGTGACCCACATCTTCTGGCCGTTGAGCTCCCATTTGCCGTCCTCGCCCTTGCTCGCCGTCGCCTTGATTCCCTGGACGTCGGAGCCGGTCTCGGGCTCCGAGAGCGAGAAGGCGGCGCGGATCTCACCGGTCGCCATCCGCGGCAGGTAGTGGTTCTTCTGCTCCTCGGTGCCGAACTTCATCAGCAGGTAGGCGCCGATGAAGTGGGTGTTGACGACGCCGGAGATCGAGATCCAGCCGCGCGAGAGCTCTTCGACGATCATCGCGTAGGTCGTCAGGTCGAGCCCCATGCCCCCGTACTCCTCGGGGATCGTCGCGCCGAAGAGGCCGAGCTCCTTCATCTGCTCGACGATCGGCTCCGGGAAGGAGTCCTCGTGGTCGTAGTGCTCGGCGTTGGGGATGATCTGCTCGTCGGCGAACTGGCGCACCATTTCGGTGATCGCCTGCTGCTCGTCAGTCTGATCGCGGTAAGCGGCGGTGTCTACGGCCATGGCTCCTAGCTCGTCTTGGTCGGGGTCGGTTGGCAGCGCCTGGAATCGTCCGGCGCGGCGGGGGATGGGAAGGATATCGCCGCGTCGGGGTCGAGCGCGGCGGCCGGCGCGGCGGCCTTGAGCAGCATCTCGGCGAGCTCCTCCTCGGCGTCGGAGTCGACGACGACCGCGCCTCCCGCCCCGATCGTGGCTCGGCCGCCCTCGATCACGATCGTGCGGATCGCGACCGAGAGGTCACAGGCGCCACCGCGGCCGAACCAGCCGATCGCGCCCGAGTAGACGCCGCGGGCCTCTTCCTCGAGCTCGTCGAGGATCTCCATCGTGCGCAGCTTCGGCGCCCCGGTCATCGAGCCGGGGGGAAAGCCGGCGCGAACCGCCTCGATCGCGCCCGTGCCGGGACGAAGCCGCCCCCGCACGGCGGAAACGAGCTGGTGGACGGTCTCGTAGGTCTCGATCCGCATCAGCTCGGGCACGCTGACGCTGCCCAGCTCGCAGACACGGCCGAGGTCGTTGCGCATCAGGTCGACGATCGTCACGTTCTCGGCGCGGAACTTGTCGCCCTCGCCGAGCTCGGCGGCGAGGCGCGCGTCTTCCTCGCGCGTATCGCCACGCCGGCTGGTGCCCTTGATCGGCCGCGATTCGGCGACGCCCTGCGCGTCCACCGAAAGGAAGCGCTCCGGCGAGGAGCTGAGGATCGCCAGGTCGCCGAAGCGCAGGTAGGCGGAGAAAGGCGCCGGGTTGGCCCGCCGCAGGCGCCGGTAGACATCCAGTGGATCGGCGTCGACCGCCGCGGCCACCTTGTCGGTTAGGCAGATCTCGTAGCTGTGGCCGGCCGTTAAGTAGCGCTTGCAGGCCTCGACGTCCTCGCGATAGCGCCGGCGAGACCGCCGCAGCTCAAAGGCAACGGCGGCCGGGGGTCGGTCCGCCTCCTGCGGCGGCGACGAGAGTCCGGCGAGACGGTCCGCGGTCTGCTCGAGCCAGGGATCTCCCGACGTCAGGCTGAGCAGGTAGGCGTGGGCCTCGCGATGATCGAAGGCGATCAGGCGATCGGCGAGGACAAAAGCGGCATCGGGGGTCGGCGCGGCGTGGGCGGCGACGGCACCGCACTCGGCCTTCAGCTCGTAACCCAGATAGCCGGCGAAGCCGCAGTCGAAGCCGAAGGGAAGGTCGGCCGTGACGCGCTCGGCCCGCTCCAGCTCGGCGGCGAGGAAGTCGAAGATCGATTCGACCCGGGTCTCGACCCGGCCGCCGCGGTCGATGCGAAGCCGCCCGCTGCCGACCGCGTAGGTGACCGTCGCGGCGAGCGGCCCGCAGGCGTCCCCCATGAAGGAGAAACGACCGCGCTCGCCGTCGCTGCTGTCCAGCCAGAAGGCGCTCGCGCTGCTTCCGTAGATGCCGAGAAAGGCACTCTCCGGGTCGGGAAGGGAGTCCAGCCGGCGAACGAACGACATCAGCGGCAAGATATCCGTCAATGTCAGCGCCCCCCCACGCCGATCCCGGCTGGGGCGTCTTCGAGACCATGCTCGTCATCGCCGGGCGACCGGTCGAGCTCGACGCCCACATCGAGCGGCTACGCACGAGCGCATCGGCGCTCTACCGCTCCACCCTGCCCGACTCGGCGCCGGCCCTGGCGCTCGATGCCGCGCGCGGCATCGAGCACGGCAAAGTTCGCCTCACCGTGGTCCCCGCCCGGGCGCGGGTGGAGATGCGCGTGAACGCCGAGGAGGTCGAAGCGGCGAGCGTCTTCCCGACCGGCGAGCGCGCGGCCCGCCTGCGCAGCTTCGTCGTCGAGGGCGGGCTCGGCGAGCACAAGTGGGCGGACCGGCGGCTGCTCGACCGCCTCGCCGCGGGCGCGTCGGCCGGCGAGCTGCCGCTCCTGCTCGAATCCGACGGCACCGTGCTCGAGGCATCGCGCGCCAGCGTCTTCGCGGTACGCGAGGGGCGACTTCTCACCCCTCCCACCGACGGTCGCATCCTCCCCTCGATCGCCCGCCGGCAGACGATCGAGGTCGCCCGCGAGGCGGGGATCGGCGTCGAGGAAGAGTCCCTGAGCCTCGCCGAGCTGCACGGCAGCGAGCTCTTCCTCACCGGCTCGGTGCGCGGCATCGAGCCGGCACGGGCAATCGACGGGGAGCCGCTTGCCGCGCCGAGCGAGCTCAGCGGGCGGATTGCGGCCGGATTGCGGCGCCGCTGGAGGGTGCCGGCAGCGGAACCCGTTGCAGCTGTCGCAGGCGGGCAACCAGGCGGTCGGCCCGAGCGCTGAAGTCACTGAAGCTGTCGTCCTCCTCGTCCCGTGCGACCTCCCCGGGCGGTGCGGGCGAAGATGCCGTCGCGGGTGCGCGCGTCATCGCGGCGACGCGATCCTGCGCTTCGAGCGCCGTGGCGCCGGCTTTCTCGGCGAGGCCCGCTGCCCGCTCGGCCTGCTCGGCCGCGGCGATCGCCGCGGCGCCGACGGTCACGACGGCCGCCTCGGAGGCCCGCGCCATCGTCAGGGCCAGCTCCACGCGCCGCTCCAGCTCTCCGATCAGGGGCGGTCGCGAGTGCTCTGGCAACAACCAGTCCTGCGTGCTCTCACCGGTGGCATCTGCCATCCACTCAAGTTACGGCGGGCCGGAGCGATCTCCTCCACGGCGCAGGTCGGCAAAAGAGCGCAATGAGATACCGGCGCGCTCGATCGCGGTGGCGACCCGTGGGTCGCAGAGGGCGCCCAACTCGCGCTCGCGCTCGGCCCCGTAGGGCGAGCCGGCGTCGGCACCGCGGCCGGGGTGGCAGCCGAGCTCGGTCCCGCCGGGCGGCAGCGCCTCGATCAGCTCGATCAGATGCCCGGGCTCGATGCCCTCGGGATAGGGCTCGCCCTTGCCCGTCTGGCCGTAGAAGCCGCCCTCGTAGGGGATCCCCCGGCCCCGCAACGGCACCTTCAGCTCGGCCGCCAGGCGCGCCGCGACCGTGGCGACCGGCTCGCTCATGTGCGTGTGTTGGTGAGAATCGAGGTGAGTCGGATCGCGGCCGGTCAGCTCGCGGAAGGCGTCCACCTGTCCCCGGCACTCGGCCTCGACAGCGGCCGGGTCGTCGGGGTCGCAGCGCTCGTAGGCGAGCCGCCACTCGCCGTCTTCGAACCGCCACTCGGCGATGTCGAGGTGCAGGCCGACGGCGAGCCGGGGGCAATCGCCGATGAGGGCGACCGCCGCCGCCGCAGCGGCGGCCCGGACCATCAGGCTGGCGCTGGTGACGATGCCGCGCTCGTGGGCCTCGACGATGCCGGCGTTGACCCCGGCCGAGAGGCCGAGGTCATCGGCATTGACGACGAGGAAGCGCTCCTCGCTCACAGTCCCAGCTCCTCCGCGATCGCGACCGCTTCGCCGAGCCAATCGTGCCGCTGTCCCTCCGGCGGCTCCCACTCGGGCGGCGCCCAGCCCAGCCACTGGATCGCCACCTGCAGGCGTGCGAGGTCGAGAGCGCGAGGCGTAAACGACGGGACGCCGGGCTCACCGGCGTAGGCGGCCGCGAGCGCCTCTCGGTCCGCCTCCGGCCAACCACCGATAAGCGCGGCGAGGTCGGTGACGCTCGGACCGGCAGCGGCGAGCTCCCAATCGACCGGCGCCACCCGCGCATCCGATTCCGTCCCCACCGTGGGATGGTCGAAATCGGCCGCGACCAACACGTTGGAAGCGTAGAACTCGCCGTGAAGCACCGTGCGGGGCAGCGCCAGCAGCGCCTCGACGACCGGCTCGTGACGCTCGCGGAGCCAGGCCACCGCGGTGGCCGATTCGTCGCCGCGTCGGGTGGCGAACTCGCTCGCCCGCTCGATCCAGCGCCGGTAGAAGCCGGCGTCGTGGTCGATCAGCCGACCCTCCCGCCGATGGCGGTCGAGCTCCGGCGCCATCGCGACGTGGAGGCGGGCCAGCCACCGCGCCGCCTCCTCCCACAGCGCTCGCTCGCCGACCTGGAAGAGCTCGCGTCCCTCGACCCACTCGACGAAGAGCCAGTGCCGCGTTTCGTCGAGTGCCGCACCGAAGAACTCCGGCGGGCCAGGCGGCACCCGCGGCAGCAGCGAGCGGTACACCGCCGCCTCGCGCTCAGGGTCGTGCAGAAAGCGCGGCTTCGCCGGCCGCGCCTCCGGCTCCAGCTCCTCCCAGTCGAGTCGCTTGAAGCCGATTCGCACCGGCCCCCTCCCCGCCAGCTCCACCCGCAGCTCCTCGATCGGAAAGCTGGTGCGGTAGGGGGACGGCCGTCGCTCCACGGATCCGGCCGACTCGAGGCCGACGCTCGCCAACGCTTGCTCGAGCGCCTCGCGCAGCTCGGCGTCCGTGGGCGAGCTCACCGCGCCCGCTCGACGACCGCCGCCCGGGTGGCCCCGATCACCCGCTCGACCGCCTCCTCGTCGAGGTCGGCGAAGAGCGGCAGGCGGACCAGCCGGGAGCTGAGGTCCTCGGTGTGCTCGAGCGAGCCGACGACCCGGCCGAAGCGCCGGCCGGCGGGCGAGCTGTGCAAGGGGACGAAGTGGAAGGCGGTGGCGATCTCCTGCTCGCGCAGCCGCTCGATGAACTCGGCGCGCGCCCGCGCGCTCGCCAGCACCAGGTAGTAGACGTGGCCGTTTTGGACGCTGCCCGGCGGCGTCGGCGGGCGCCGGGCCAGCCCATCGTCTTCGAGGCTCGCGAAAGCGGCGTGATAGCGGTCCCAGATCGCTCGCCGCCGCGCCGTCACCTCCTCCGCGACCTCCAGCTGAGCCAGCAGGAAGGCGGCGGTGAGGTCGCTGGTGCCGAAGGAGGAGCCGACGTCGACCCAGGTGTAGTGGTCCACCTCGCCGCGCAGGAACCGCGAGCGGTTCGTGCCCTTGTCCCAGACCACCCGCGCACGGTCGGCCAGGGCCGGATCGTTGACCAGCAGCACGCCGCCCTCGCCGCTGGTGACGTTCTTGGTCGCGTGAAAGCTGATCGCGCCGAGGTCGCAGATCGAGCCGAGCGCCCGTCCGTCCTGCTCGGCCAGAAGGCAGTGAGCGGCGTCCTCGATCAGAGCCAGGTCGTGCTCTCGCGCGATCTGGCCGAGGCGGTCCAGGTCACAGGAGACGCCGCCGTAGTGGACGGCGATGACAGCCCGCGTCCGCTCCCCGATCGCCGCCGCGACCGCATCGGGATCGACGTTCAGCGTCAGCGGATCGATCTCGACGAAGACCGGCGTCGCCCCCTGCCGCACCGTCGCCGTCGCCATCGTCGGGTAGCCGAACGAGGGCATGATCGCCTCGTCCCCGGGCCCCAGCCCGGCCAGCATCGTCGCCGCCTCCAGCGCCCCCGTGGCGGAGTGCGAAAGCAGGGCCAGTGGCGAGCCGGTCAGCTCGCGCAGCCGCTCCTCGCAGCGCCGGGTGAACTCGCCCCCGCCGGCGAGGTCGCGGGCGGCGATCGCCTGTTCCAGGTACTTCAGCTCGCCGCCGGCGACGAAGGGCCGGTTGAAGGGAATCGGCCGGCCCACCCCAGGCAGCCCGGTCAGCGAGGCGCCGCGGCCGCTTTGCCCAGCTCCTCGAGCGGCCGCAGCCACTCCGGGGCGGGACCAAACGGCTCGGCGCCGTCCGCGGTACTGCCGTAGACCGTTCGCTCCACGGCGGCCCAGATCGGGTTTCTGACGTACATCAGGGTGACGTGGGCGGAGGTGAACCAGTGGTCCACCCGCTTGTCGTAGGAAACCTCGTTGACCCGCGGCAGACTGCGAACTTCCTCCGCCCTCTCGGGGGTCAGGTCCACGTAATCGCCGATGAACGCGAGGAAGTCGTCGATCATGTGCTCGGTCCGGATCCAGACGTCGATCTTCGGCTGGTCCGGCGACATGTACCGCATCAGGAAGGCGTCTGCCACGTTCGATTCCGCGATCTCTTGCGGAGAGCACATCGGGGTCTTCTCGAAGTCGGGCAGCAGCCCGACCATCGACTTCCAGACGTGGAAGCTGAGCATCCAAGACGGGAGTCTCCTGATGTTGAGGATGCGCTTCCGGTCCCCGACCTGGTCGGGCCGATCCTGGAAAGCGGTGTGCTGTTCGACCGTCTGCGCCGGATCGGCGAACTCGATCACCTCGGGGAAGACCTGGAACAGGGCGTGGGTCATTTCCCCACCCGCCTTGGCGAGATGGGCCCAGGCGAAATCTCTCCCGATCACCATCGCTGCAGTCTATGACGCACGTCGGGACGACGAGGAGGGGGCGGCCGGGCCGGGCGCAAGCTCGGCCAGGAGCTTCGAGAGCACCTTGTGGGCGTCGAACAGGTCCTCGGCCAGCTCCCGCGCCCGTGCCCGGTGGACCGCGGGCCGCGACCTGACCGCCTCGACGGCAGCGGCCGCCTCCGCCACGGTCGCGAAGGAGAGCAGTCCCTCGCCCAGCGGCAGCACCTCCCCGAACCCTGTCTCCTGGGCGACGACCGGGCGGCCGCTCGCCAGGTAGCAGGCGCTGCGATCGCTGAACCAGCCGCTGCGGGAGTTCACGTAGCCGCTCTTGGCCACTCCCAGCTCGGCCAACGAGCGGCGGATGTAGCGCGCGTAGAGGTCCGGCGTGCCCGCCACCCGATCCGGGTCGAGGAGGAGCCAGCCGTGGCGGCGCAGGGCCAGGAGGTCGTCCTTCTCGTCCGGATGGATCCCCAGGGCCAGCTCGAAATCGCCGCGCGCCCGTCGGGGCAGCTCGATCAGCTTGCGCAGGGAATGGGCGCGCTGGCCGTATTCGACGCCTTCGTACTCGGTCGATCCGTAGCTGCGCCAGTGGCCGATCGTCGTGAAGGCATCCGAGGTCGGCGCGGCGGCCGCGGGCCAACGGTCCAGGACCACCGGCGGCAGGGTCTTGATCCAGTCCAGCCCGCAGGTCGGCACGCGGCACCCGGAGGTACCGACCAGCTGCCCCACGGTGACGAAGTGGGTGTGGCGGTCGAACCCCATGTCCTCGCCGCCGAGGCTCCAGACCTGGTTGAAGCCCGGGTCGAGGTCGAGGAAGGCGCGGGTCGGGATCTCGCCGAGGATCTTCTCGTCCGCCAGCATCCCGGAGACGTTGAGCAGCAGGTCGGCCCCGCTCGCGAAGTCGACGATCTCCTCGTAGGGCATCCCGACCGTGCGGGACGAGGCCGGGAGGAGAAGGGCCGAGCGGTCCGCGGGCAGCCCCAGGGACCAGAAATAGTCGACGCTGCGCGGATCCGGCCCGTCGCCTGCCCCGATGCCCCGAAGCGGCTCGACCAGCGCGACGTCATGCCCCAGGTCCCGCAGTCCGTGGAAGTACTGCAGCACCGCCCACGTAGCGCCCCCCTGACGGGGGTCTCCCGCGACCATGCCGCTGAGCAGGATCCTCAAGCGCTCCCGCATCTTCGACCTACCCGGAGACCGAGAGCCTGATTCGCATCAGGTCCCTGTTCGCGGTCTTGCGGCAGCCCCTGTAGCGGAACTTGGTGAAGTAGAGGAACGGGTGAGCCCCCGTGGTTTCGAAGTTCCGCGAGCGGCTGCTCGGGTCGAGCAGCGACGGATAGGCGATCGGGGAGCTCTGCCCGCACCAGTAGGAGTGCAGGGTGGCGGCCGGCAGCAGAAGCCGCCGCGCCGACCAGTGGATCAGGTCCGGGGAGAGGGAGAAGTAGACGCCGCGCTCCTTGCCGGGGCGCCGGGTCGGCGGGCCCGCGATCCCGGCCAGGAGGTAGCGATTCAGCACCGTGCTGTAGGTGAGGCTCTCGGTCATTTCGGATATCCGGTCGGGGGCGATCCGCCGACACCTGGCCCTTGCCGCGTGGGCCCGATAGGGATCGTCGAAGGCGACGGCGAAGGATGACCCGTCCCAGGCGCGCCAGGAGCCCGGTGCCCGGCCCGCGCCGGAGCGGATCAGGCAGTCCCCGGAAGGAAGACCCGGTTCCCTGACGCGCACCAAGGCATAGAAACGGCCGCCGCGCTTGACCAGGTTGCTCGGCGCGAAAACGCCGCTGGGGCCGTTTCCGGGTCGATAGCGCTGGGAGGAAGCCGCGACGAGGTGCCGCGGCGGACGGGGCTGGTGGTAGGAGCGGCCGCCGTCGGCGGAGCGGGCAAGGGTGATCGCGTTGTACCAGCACGGGTAGTACGCCCCCTCGGGGCAATGGCCGGGGTGTCGGTTCCCCTGGTACTCCTCGTGGACCAGCGCCCACACGTGAATCCCGTCTGAGGTGAAAGGGGAGGCGACCCAGCGGCGATCCTGGAAGCGACGGGGGTCCGGGTCCTCGACCGAGGTCATCACCGGCCGACAGACGGAGCTGAGCCGATTCAGGCTCGGGCCGGCCATCCGGTAGGTCTCGTAGTGCGGCAGGAGGAGCTGCACCTGGCCGGATGCGTTGCGAAACGCCCGCACCGGCAGGTCCGGCTCCTCCGCCTGCCCGCAGGCTTCGCGGCTCCGGTCGAAGACGACCTGAGGGCGCCCGACGACCCGAACCTTCGCTTCGGCGGGGGCGGTACCGGCCCCTTCTCCCGCGTTCGCGGCGACCGCCAGGAGCATCGTCGTGCCGAGCACGGCGAGAAGGGCGCTGGACAACGGCGACCTCAACTCAGGCCCCCACGCCGACGGCTTCCAGGAGCCGCCCCAGGACCCGATCGGAATCGAGGTGCTCCTCGGCGATCGCCCGCGCCGCTCCGGCATGCCGCTCCGGGTCGGCGGCGATGCGGCCGGCCTGCGCCACCGCCTCCTCCGGGCTGGAGAAGGAAAGTAGCCCCTCTCCCCACGGAAGCTCGCCGCCGACCCTGGTGTCCTGGACCAGCGCCGGCCGGCCGCTCGCCAGGTAGGCCGCGGTGCGGTCGCTGAACCAGCCGGTCGCCCCCTCCACGTAGAGCCCCTGAGCGACCGAGAACTCGGCGCCCGACCCCCGCAGGTAAGAGCGGAACGCCGCCGGATCGGCGGCGACCTCGAGCGGCGAGATCACAGCCCAGCCGTGGTCGCGCAGCGCCTCGAGGTCCGCCCGGTCGCCCGCGTGGATGTCGAGCGCCAGCTCGAAGCGCGCCGCGGGCACCTTTGCAGGCAGCTCGAGGACCCGGCGGAACTCGTGGTGCTTCAGCCCGGCGAGGCGGCCCGCGACGGGCAGCTGCCCGTAGGGGCTGCGCCAGGTGGCGACGGTGGTGAAGCGGAGCGGTCCGCCCGGCGGCGGCGCGTCCGGCCACTCCTCGAGCACCACCGGGGGAAGCGTCGGGATCCACTCGATCCCGGCTCCGGGAACCGGGCAGCCCGCCTTGCCGATGTTCAAGCCGACCGTCACATAGCGGTCGTGCCCGCGGACCCTGAAGGGCAATGAGGGGTCGGCGTGCCAGATCTGGGTGAAGCCCGGGTCGAGGTCGACGTAGACCCGGCGGCGCGCGGCGGCGAGGATCGGCCCGTCGTCGAGGTGGCCGCTGACGTTGAAGAGGACCTCGGCCTCCGCGGCGATCGCGGTCAGCTCTGCTTCCGCCGCGCCGAACAGCGCCTCTCCCTCGCTGCCGAGCAGGGCCGCCCGCCCCTCGAGGCCGAACGCCGCCGCCACCTCCTCGAAGTACCGCCGGCAGAGCGGGTCTCGCCCGGGCAGCCGCTCGACGAAATGCACGTCGAAGCCGAGCCGTCGCAGGCCGAGAACCCAGGAGAGCCGGACCCAGGCCTCCCCCCCGTTGCGCGGCTTGTTGGCGAGCGCCCCGGCGACGATCGCGACGGCCACGCCCGACTCAGGCCGCTGCCGCGTCGTCGGAACCGAAGATCCGCGGCAGCGCGCCGGGGCGATAGCGCAGGAGCTTGCCCGCTCCGCGCAGGGCGTCCCCCCACCGGCCTTCGCGCCTCGCCCGGGCCGCCTGCACCGCCAGCAGATCTCCCCAGTAGCGCTTCCAGTTCCGCATCCCTTCGCGGTAGGCCCGCTTGCGCTCCCGGTTGCCGCGCAGGTATGGCTTTTGCTTGCGCATCGCCGCCAGCGTCTCGGTCAGCATCACCGAGGCGTCGGCGCTGAGGTTGCGACCGTGCTCGCGGTGCTCGGCGACCATCGCCTCATGGCTTGCGATCGGGAATTCGCGGGCGACCGCGAGGTTGAAGCCGAAGTCCGCGGCAGCGTCGATCGAGGAGTCAAAGCCGCGCACGTGCTCGAGCAGCGAGCGTCGATAGATCGCCCGCGCCGGGAAGCCGGCCCAGTTGTCGCGCATCATCTGCTCGTACTGATGCTCGTTCACCGCCGGCTGCTCATGCGTGTTCAGCGGCTGGTTGTCGAAAGTCGTCCGCCGGTAGGTGCCGATCGCCGCCGCGCACTCCTGCCGTGCCTCCAGCGTCCGCACCCCCGCCTCGACCCCTTTCGGCAGCAGCCGGTCGTCGGCGTCGAGGAAGACGAGGAAGTCGCCGTTGCTGTTGCGGATGCCGGCGTTGCGGGCGGCCGCCGGGCCGGAGTTGGGTTCGCGGACGCATCGCACCCCCGGATAGCGAGACGCGATCGCGCCGACGTTGTCGTCAGAGCCGTCGTCGACGACGACGATCTCCAGATGCGGGTAGGTCTGGGCGAGCACGCTCTCGATCGCCTCCCCGAGGTACTGGGCCTGCCGATAGCAGGGGATGATCACCGAGACCAGCTCGGCGAAGGCGGGGGAGCGGTCGCGGCGCCACTTGTGGCGGCCGCGGATGGTTCCGATCGGAACTCGCTGCTGTCCCTTCAACACCGCCGCCACCTCGACCTCGAACTCCGCCGCGGTGCCGAGCAGGTTCAGGGTCGTGCGGAACCCCGCCCGCGAGGCCTCCTCGCGCTCCGGAAAAGCCTCCGCCAGGTCCGGCCGCTCGGCCCGCAGGCTTGCCCGCCAGAACGGCTCGCCGTCGTAGGAGAACTCGATGGCGACCGCCGGCTGCTCGGAGCCGATCGCCCAGCCGATCACGTCGACGGCTCTCGCGTCGAGCACGGCTCCCGCCTTGGGTTCGTCGACAAAAGAGCCACCCAGGCCCGCGGGCGGGGGGTCGAGCCGCGATACCTCACCGATTTCAACCAACGCGCCCATGTCTTCCGCCGCTTCCTCTCGCCGATCGCCGGAAGCGCGGGAATCTACAGCGACCTCCCAGATCCGGCACCACTCGTCGGTCCAGATCGACTCTCTTTCCAACAGGGAGGTAAGCGGGGCGCCCGGCGGAAACTCGACCGACCGCGGCGCCACGACCGCGCACGAGCGCGGCTCGACCGGGCGCGGCTCGACCTCGGAACCGGGGTAGTGCAGCTGTGCTTCGGCCTCCCCCGCCCGATCGAGGAGGGTCGCGAGCTCCGCCTCGGGATCGGCTGCCGCGGCGTCCAGAGCCACCGCTTCGCGACCGTTGAAGTAGACGAGCTGCTCTTCTTCCGCCTGCGCCGGCTCGACGAGAGCCACCGGGGTCGGCGGCGCCACCCCGGCGGACTCGACCGCCAGCTGACAGCGGCGGTTCTCGGCGCAGCGCTCGATCAGCTCGCCCCGGCTCGGGATCTCCGCCGCCAGGCGTCGGTAGACGTTGAGGTCTTCCTCCAGTTGGGTGGCCCTGCTTCGCGCCGACCAGTTGCCGCCGGCGTGGACGCGGTAGGCGGCCATGTCCTCGTCGAGGAAGCCGATCGCCCCCCGCTGGGCGCACCAGATGTGAAAGAGCCAGTCGAACCAGCGATAGCCGAAGAGCCACTCCGGCACCGTCGCCAGGACGTCGCGCCGGAAGACGACGGTGAGGAAGGGGATGAAGCAACTGCGGATGATGTCGTCGAGGTCGAAGACGTCTTTCGAGAACGCCGGCGTGGCCGGTCGCGCGGGCCGGCTGCCGTCGTCGAAGAAGAGCGTGGCGCGATGGAAGCAGGTGCTCCAGCCCGGGTTGCGGTCGAGCAGACTCACCTGCTTGGCGAGCTTGTCGGGCGAGGTCCAGTAGTCGTCGCCCTCGAGGATCGCCACGTACTCGCCTCGGCACCGGCGCGCCGCCCGCAGCCAGATGCCGGCGACGCCGAGGTTGCGGTCGGGCAGGAAGGTGCGGATCCGGTCCGGGTACCGCGCTGCGTACTCGAGCACCTTCTCCCGGGTCCCGTCGGTGGAGAAGTCGTCGGCGACGAGGAGCTCGATCTCGAACGGGGCCTGCTGCGCGAGGGCGCTGTCGAGGGCCTGATCGATCCAGTCGACGTGGTCGTGGGTGAGGACGAAGACGCTCGCCTTCGGCGCCTCAGCCATCGCCACCCGCCTCGACGCCCTCGCCCGGCTCACCGAGGGTCAGGTTCGCGATCGCGACCCGCCTGCCGCCGGCGAAGAGCGCGAAGACCCCGACCTCCGCCTCGGGCGGCAGATCGCAGGCGTTCAGGGTGGTCTGGAAACCCGGCCGACCCACCGCGGCGTCGGGAAAAGCCGCCACGACGTCGGAGCGCTCGCCGCCCAGCGGGGTCCGCCAGACGACCTCCCCGGCGTGCTCGAACTCGATCGCGGCGGCGGGACCGTCGTCGCCGACCACCCACCCCGCGACCATCACCGCATGCGCGGGTAGCAGCGCCCCGTCCGCCGGGGCCTCGAGGAAAGCCGCGGGCAGCTCCGCGGGCGAGATTCCCCGCAGCGGCTCCACACCGGCACGCCGCCGCACCTCGCGCGCCCCGCCTCGTCCGCCATCCGCCGCCAACGGCTCCAGCTCGTACACCGCCACCCATTCGTCCTCCCAGGCAACCCGGCCTTCCTTCGCCAGGTAGTCGCAGAGGTCGCCGTGCTGCTCGAGCCAGGCGCGGGCGGGGGCGGGCACGACGAGGAAGCACCCCTGCGGCCCTTCGGCGGGAGGAATCCCCGAGCCGTAGTCCTCCACGGCCGGCGCCAGGGTGGCGGACGCTTCGCGGATCGCCCGCAGCTCGGTCACCTCCCTACCCTCACGACGAGGCAGGGACCGGGCGTGCCGGCCGTTGAAGTAGGGCCGAAACTCGTGCCGCGGTTCGGCCAGGACCACGCAGGCCTCGAAGGGCACCCCGAGCCGCTCGATCGCCAGCTGCGCCCGGCGGTGGGCCAGGCAGCGCTCGATCAGCCCACGCTGGTCGGGCAACAGGCGCAGGAGCCGCGCGTAGAAGTAGTCGTCCTCTTTGAGCTGGCTGACCCGGTCCAGGGCGGAGAACATGCCGCCGCGGTGGACTCGGTAGGCGGCGAGGGTCTCGGGGAGATAGCCGAGCGGCCCGTGGGTGGCGGCCTGCACGTGGATGATCCAGTCGAGCCAGGCGGAGTCGAACCCCTCTCGCTCGAGCTCTTCGAAGACGCCGCGGCGGAACATCATCGCCGGCGCCGGGATGAAGCACTCCATGAGGATCTGCTCGATCCCGAAATGCTCCTCGGCCAGCCGCGGGGAGACGGCCCCCGAGGGCACCCCCGCCTCGTCGTAGACGAGGCTGACGTCGTGAAAGCAGTCGTGGCAGTCGGGGTTGTCGCGCAGGAAGGCGACCTGCTTTGCCAGCTTCTCGCGCGAGGTCCAATAGTCGTCTCCGTCGAGATAGGCGATCAGCTCTCCCCGCGTCGCCGCCAGCGCCTGGTGCAGCATCTCGCCGTGGCCGACGTTGCGCTCCGGCAGCACCGGCCGGATGACGTCCGGAAAATGCCTGGCGTAGGCCTGGACGATCTCGCGGGTGCCGTCGGTCGAGCAGTCCTCCCCGATCACCAGCTCGAACGGGAAGTCGGTCTTCTGAAGCAAGACGCTCTCGATCGCCTGGGCGATGAACGGCGCGTGGCCGTAGGTGCGCAGGACGACGCTGAGCAGGGGCCTAGGCTCGCTCATGTCGCCCCCAGGAGGTAGGCGACCCCCTGCGGGTCGCGCCGGATCAGCGTCCCCATCCCCTGCAGAGCCCGGCGCCGACGGCGGCGAGCCCAGTCATCGGCGATCCGCTCGGCGAGGGCACGACCGTGCTGCCGGCGCGTCTTGCGGATGCCGCGCCGGCACGCCTCGCGCTCACGGTCGTCGCGGACGCTGCCGCGCTGGCGCCGCAGGACCTCGAGCTGCGAGTCGAGGACCACGCCGGGGTCGCGGGTGGTGTTGGTGCCATGTCGCCGGTACTCGGTCACCACCGTCTCGTGGCAGAAGACCGGGAAGCGGCGGGCCAGCCGCAGGTAGAGGTCGTAGTCGTCGCCGGCGCCGAGGCTCTCGTCGAAGCCGCCGACCGCCTCCAGCGCCGTGCGGCGGTGGACGATCGAGGAGCCCGACCAGATGAAGCAGTCTTCGAGCAACCGCCGGTAGTGGTCCTGGGTGACAAGCGGTTGACGCTCTCCTCGCAGCACCCTGCCGTCGTCCCCGACGTCCCTGGAGAAACCGGAGACGAAGGCCACCTGGGGCCGGCGCTCGAGCGCGGTCGCCCCGACCTCGAGCGCGGGCGGAAGCAGCCGGTCGTCGGCATCGAGGAAGACGACGCGATCTCTGCGCGTCGTTCGCAGGCCGGCGTTGCGGGCAGCGGCAACGCCGCGGTTGGGCTGACGCAACCGGGTCACCTCCTCATAGCGGCCGGCGACCTCGTGGGAGTTGTCCTCCGAGCCGTCGTCGACGACGACGACTTCTGCCGGCGGCAGGGTCTGTGCCAAGGCGCTCTCGATCGCCTCCGCGAGGTAGTGCGCCTGGTTGAAGCAGGGAATGACGACGGCGACCTCGAGCAGCGGGGCGCCGGTCATCGAATGCGTCCGAAGAGTCCCCTTCGGGCGCGCCGGGTGGGCTGATCGCTGACGACATGCACCTCCCCGACCGGGGCGCGCTCGCCGTTCTCGAGCGCCGCCTCGATCCGCAGGAGGCTTTCTCCCTTGCCGCTGGGTGCAATCACCATCTGGAAGCCGGCCGTCTTCGCCTCCGCCACCTCGGGGAATTTCTCGGCGATGTCGGGCCGCTCGATCGCGACCGGCGCCCTCGCCACGGTGCTGCCGTCGGCGAGTATCTCCACCTGTGAGACCGGGTGCTCGGTCCCCAGCGCCCATCCGATCAGCTTCAGGCCTTCCTCGGAGTCCTCGACCCGGAAATGCCCCCGCAGAAGCTCGTTGGGGGTCGAATGAACCACCTCGAGGATCTTCACGCCGGACGGCTGCGGCATCGGCGGATTGTATGCGCCGTCGGCGACGTCTCGTGGCCGCCTCCCCTCGATGTAGAAGCTCTCGTCTTCGCGGTTGTCCAGCTCGACGATCTCCGCGAACTCGCTTCCCGTCTCGCCGAACGGGCGCTCCGCCACGTCCACGAAGCCCGCCTTCGCCAACAGCTCGGCGGCAAAATCGGGGGTGAACAGACAGCGGGAATAGCCGTACCAGAGCATGTGGGTGATGAAGCGTCCCCCCATGCTCGAGGCGGCCGAGTCCTCGACCTTGAAGTAGGCGCGATCGCCCCGCTGGTAGGCGTCGATCCCCTTGCCGAGGTCGGGCAGGGCCAAGCGCAGCGTCCCTCCCGGCCGCAGCACCCGCAGCAGCTCCCCCAGCGCCGGGACCTGTTCGGGCAGCGCCAGCTCGGGCAGGGCGTGGATGCTGACCGCGTAGTCGAGCGCTCCCGAGGCGATCGGCAGGCCGTCGCGGATGTCCGCGACCAGGTCGACCCCCTCGTTCTTCTTGATGTCCGTGTTGATCCAACCGGGGGCGATGTGGCTCCCACACCCCCAGTTGAGCCTGCGGACGGTGGGCTGCTCAGGCTGCATCGAGCTCCTCGAGCAGCCCGCCCAGCACCTTCTTCGCATCGAAGAACTCCTCCGCCAAGGCCCGTGCTTCCCGCGAGTGGCGCCCCTGGTCTTCGAGGATCGCCTCGGCGCCGCCGACCGCCTCGTCGATCGAGGCAAACGGGATCAGTCCCGCGCCCACCGGCAGGTGCTTCCCGAACCCGGTGTCCTGGGCCAGGACCGGCCTGCCGCTGGCCAGAAAGCAGGCGCTGCGATCGCTGAACCAGCCGCCGGCGGTCTCGACGTAGATGTTCTTCGCGATCCCGATCTCCGCCGCTGCCCCCCGCACGAACCGCTGGTAGTCGGCGAAGGAGCCCGCCGCCGCCCGGGGGTCGGCCAAACGCCACCCGTGCCGCTCCAGCGCCTCGATGTCGGCCGAATCGTCGGGGTCGATGTCGAGGGCCAGCTCGAACGGCGCCTGGACCCGTTCCGGCAGCGCGAAGAACTTGCGGAACTCGTGCACGCGCAGGCCCATCACCCGCCCTTCGTATTCGACCGGGCCATACGGGCCCCGCCAGCTGCCGACGCTGCGGAAGGCGGCGCCCGCGGGCTCTTCCGCGGCGGGCCAGCGCTCGAGGCAGATCGGAGGCCGGATCGGAATCCAATCAAGCCCGCAGGTGGGCACCGAGCACCCCGCCTCGCCGACGTTGCCACCGACGGTGGCGAAGCAGTCGTGGTCGGCGAACGGGTCAGCCAGGCCCAGCTCGCTCCAGAGGTGCGGGAAGCCGGGATCGACGTCGAGGAACAGCCGCCGGCCCGCGGCCTCCAGCAGGTCCTCATCCTCGAGAAAGCCCATGACGTTGATCAGAACGGGGGCGGCGGCGATCGACGCCTTGACCTGAGCGCGATCCATGCCGACACTCTCGCCTCCGTCCAGCAACAGGCAATAGGACCCGTCGAGACCGGCGGCGTCCATGACGTCGACGAACCAGCGGATCGACGCCTGCTTGGCGCGGCGCGATGGCTGCCCGTCTTCCCCCAGGGCCATCTCGTCGCTCAGCCTGTCGATCAGGACGGGCTGATAGCCGAGCTGTGCCAACCCCCAGGCGAACTGCAGGAAGGCGCAGGCATGGCCCCCGCGGCCGGGCCGCTGGGCGATCGAAGCCGCTACTGGAACCGGGGTCTTCAAACCGCGGTGGGATCCTCGAATGGGTCGAACTCGGCCATCAGCGCTTCGATGCGCTCGCCCCAGATCTCACTGTGGAGCCACATGTTGTACTCGCTGGGAACCCGGCGGGCGTCGGCGACGTAGGACTGCCCCTCCAGGTGGTAGAGCTCGGCGGTATCGAGGTACCAGTTCTCGTACCCGGCCGCGACCAGCCGCAGGCACAGCTCCGAATCCTCGTAGTCGCCCTGCACGTAGTGGAGCGGCAGGCCGCCCACCTCGTCATAGCGCTCCCGGTCGACCAGCATGCAGGCCGCCGTTACCGCGGGAACGACGCGGGTGACGTTGGCCGCCGGGAAATCCCGGTGCAGGCCCTTGAAGCAGTGGGCGTTCTCCCAGAGCTCGCCGCCGACGCCGCGATGGAAGTAGAGGCCGGCGTGCTGCAGCGAGTCGTCCTCGTAGAGGAGCTTCGCTCCGAGCGCGCCGACGTTCTCCTTCGACTCGTAGAAGGCGCGCATGGTCGCGAGCCAACCCGGGCGGTCGGGGACGACGTCGGAGTTGAGCAGGAGCAACAACTTCGCCTCCGAGGCCTCGATGCCGTGCTTGTTGGCGCCCGCGAACCCCGCCCCCGCAGTCAGGTTGACGACCTTGAAGGGCAGGCGGTAGAGGGCGAAGAGCTCAGCGGCCTGCTCCGCCAGCTCCTCCTTCTGCTCGACCGAGTCGAGCACGTAGATCAGCTCGGCTTCGGCGAAGTCGGGGTCGGTCGAGAACTGGAGCAGTTGGTGCTCGATGAAATCGAGCCGCTTGTAGAGGGGGACGACGATCGAGATCGCCGGCGCCGTCGGCTGCTCGCCGTAGAGGTCGACCGAGTCGACTTCCGATTCGCCGACGATCCGCTCCTGCAGGCGGGTCAGGGCGCGACGGCCATGTCGTGCCGCCAGCTCGCCGCCGACGGGCCCGCGGCTGCCGAGCTCGGCGAGGATCTTCGCGCGCACCTCCTGCGGGTCGACGACCGGGTCCGGGCAGCGGACCTCGACCGCGATCCCCTGCGAGGTCCTCAGCTCGGCTATCCATCCGCTCGCGAGCAGGCTCGGCGCCGGCAACTCGATTAAGGCAATGAAGCCGTGGTCCTGCGTGCGGTTGCCCTGCAGGCCCGCGTAGAACTGGACGACGTCGGGCCGCTCGAGCCGGAAGGCGTCGTCGCTGACCGCCACCCGCGCTCCCTCGGGAGAGACGAAGGTGACCTCGCCGCCGCCGTCCTCGTCGTGCATCCAACCGCTGACCCAGAACGAGCGCCGATCGACGGCGAGGACCTGTTCGACGGCGAGGCCGACCGGTTGGCGCGCCTCGACCGCGCAGGCGGGCAGCCGCTCGCGAAGGACCTCGCGGACCTCGTAGAGCGAGCTGCTGAGCTCGAGCGAGCCGAGCTCTTCCAGCAGCGGCGAGGAGGCGAGGTCGCTGAGGATCTCGGTGCGGCGATCGGCGTCCAGGGCCGCCAGCTCGTCGCGGAGCAGCGCCTTCAGCTGCCCGACGGGCTCGTCGGTGCGCTCCGCCGCCCGCAGCTCGACGCGGTCCTTCTCGACCACCAGCTCGACCTCGGCGGCAAGCGGAGCAACGCTTCGCTCCGAGCGCCGCGACCCTCGCCGGGTGCCGGTTCTCTCCCTGACCGTCTCAGGCATTTACCGCCACCTCCTTCGGCTGCTCGAGCAGCCCGCCGTACAAGTCCATCAGCCGCGAGACGTGCGCGTCCATCGCATACGGGTCGCGGATGCCATCGCGCAGCGAGCGCCACAGGCGCGGGTTCGCGGTCGCCTGCTCGATCGTCCGCGCCAGGCTGTAGGGGTCGCCGACGCGGAAGTGCAACCCGTCCACCCCGTCGCGCACCTTCTCGGCCATCCCGCCGACGTCGCTGGTGATGATCGGGCGCCGGTGAAAGAAGGCCTCCTGGATCACCAGCGGCGAGTTCTCCCACCAGATCGAGGGGATCAGCACCCAGTGCAGATCCGCCATCAGATTCGGCAGCTCGTGGTGCTCGTAGGGGCCGCGAAAGGTGACGCGTCCTTGCAGCTGCTCCCGCAACCGGGCGAATTCCTCCTGGAACTCGACGGTCTGCAGGTCGAGGTTGGCACCGTGGAGCCAGAGATGGGCTTCGGCCTCCGGGTCGAGCTGGGCCATCGCCTCCATCATCACCTCGGCTCCCTTGAAGTGGCTGAGCTGACCGAAGAAGCCGATGTTGGTGGGCGACTTCGTCTGCCGCGGGTCGGGGGCGCGCCGGCGGGGCGTCAGCCGGCCGTACTCCTCGACTTCGATCCGCTCGGGAGCGATCCCCCAGCGCAGGTACTTGTCCATCAGCTGCGCGCTCGGAGCGAGGAAGCGGTCGACGTTGGCGAAATGCCCCTTGACGAAGCGTTCGCGCAGGAAGAACGACTGGGGACTGAGCTCGGGGAAGCATTCGTTGCAGCGCCGGGGGGAGGCTTCGGGACAGAGCTCGTCGCCGAAGGTGCGGACCATCTGCCCGTGGTGGTGGCAGATCGGCAGGAACTCGTGCAGCGTGTAGACGATCGCGGCCTCGGGCAGCACGCGGCGGATCTGGCTGAGCAGATCGAGGCCGATGAAGTGGGTGTGCTGGAGGTGGACCACGTCGGGCCGCTGCGCGAGCAGGAAGTCGGTGAGGTGGCGGGAGTAGAGGCTCTTGTCGCGCGAGGTGAGGGTGAAGAAGTCGAAGTGGTCGGTCTCGGTGAAGACGAAGTGCTGGTTCGGATCGCCGTTGACCGACATGAACGGGGTGCCCGGATGGGCGACCCGTCGCCGGGCGACGTTGGAGCCGATCCGGGCCATCAGGATCGGCTCGACCCCCGGCTGCTCGCGCATCGCTTCGTACAGCTCCAGCGAGTAGGCCTCCGCCCCGCCCGGGTGCAGCGTCGGGTGGTTGTGGACTACGTACAGGACGCGCAGATCGCTCATTCGTTCCCTCTCCTGCTCATGTATCGCTCCTCCCGCTCGTTCAGCTCGAAAACGCGGCACAGATGACCCTGGTCCGCGACGGTCCGATAGTTCTCTTCGATCTCGACGGCGACTTCCTTGTGCCCGGCGAGCCATTCCTCGGCATCGCGCGGCACCACCAGGTACTCGGCCCCCGCCAGCACCGCGCGGCGGAGGCTGCGCAGGGTCTCCCCGCCGACGAGTTCGCCGACCAGGAGCCCGTTGGTCCGCAGCGGTGCCAGTGCGGGCGCGACGCCTCCTTCGACCTCCAGCACCGCCAGACCCATGTCTTCGCCGACGAGCCTCTGCAGGAAGTCGCGGAGCTGCTCGACCGAGGCGCGAGGCCGCGTCACGACCGGCGAACCAAGGCGGGGCTGAGGTTGCCCGCCGAGCCCGAAGATGAGACAGGCGTCCTCGACGTCGGCCACCAGCTCGCCGTGGGTGGCGAGGTGCGTCGCCAGGCCCCCGTAGAAGTCGAGCCACCAGCGGGCGGTCGCCGGCAGCACCAGGTATTCGGCGCCCCGCCGTCGCAGCTCCTCCAGCTCGGCCATCGCGGTGGCGCTGTCGTGCGGGTGGTGGCCGGCGTAGCCGCCGGAGGCGTCCTGCGGAAAGTGGGCGGCGGCGACGCCGGGCAGCTCGACCAGCGCCGCGTCGCCCTTGCTGACGACCAGCACCGAGGACCCCGGTGGCACGTGATGGGTCACGGCGGCCTGAATGCGGCCGACCAGCTCGGAGTACTCGGTACTGTCCAGCCGTCCGTTCTCGCTCATCCGACCCTCTCCGGAACGGACTCTTGGCGCACGGGCGCAAGCTCGTAGATCTTGCAGAAGCCGAGCTCCGTGGCGGCGCAGCGATCGCGCAGGTGCGCGGCCAGCTCCTCATAGTGGTCGAGCCACCAATAGGAGGTCGCCGGCAGGACGAGGTAGCCGGCGCCACGCTGCCGCAGCTCCTCCAGCCGGGCGAGCGCGTCCTCGCCGTCGCGAGGATGGTGACCCAGGTAGCGACCCGCGGAGTCCTGGGGAAAGTGGCCGGCGTCGACGTCGCCGAGGTCGACCAGCTCCCGGTCGCCGCGACTGACGACGAGCACGCTCGCCCCACCCGGCAGCCGCTCGGCGACGGCGGCCCGGACCTGTTCGACCATGTGGCGATAACCGAGCCCCTCCACCGGGACGGCGAGCCGCTCCTGCAGCGAGCGCGCCTCGGCTTCGAGCCGATGTGCCTCGGCCAGCAAGGCCCGGTGGTCGACCGGCATGGCCGCCGCTTCGCCGGGCGGGCGAGGCGGCGATCCGGCCAGCGCCGTCAGCCTCATCACCTCGGCGAGCAGGTCGGAGACCTGTCCGGCGTAGGACTCCAGCAGCCGCTCGACCTCGACCTCGCGATCGCCGGCGACGCTTGCCAGCACGGGGGAGATCGAGAGCCGCAACGGGTAGGCAGCGGGGTACTCGACCTCGATCAAGCCGTCTTCGGCGTAGACGGAGAGGTCGTCGCGGTGGACCGACTCGCGCCAGCGCCGCCGGTAGAGGTCGACGCTGGCCTGGAAGCGGTCGCGGCGACCGCGGGAGACCGACTCCATGTGCACCAGCACCACCTCGTGGCAGTAGTGGACCTCGCCCCCCTCGGCGCCGATCCGCAGGCAGAGGTCGACGTCCTCCAGCGAGTTCTCATAGCCCGTGTCGAAGCCGCCGACCCGCTCGAAAGCGGAGCGGCGGACCAGCATGCAGGCGGCGGTAACGGCCTGTAGCCGGCGCGAACGTTCGACCGCCGGATGCCCATCGGGCAGACCGGCGTAGAGGTTGTGGGGGTAGCCGTCCTGGCCGAAGACGACGCCGGCGTGCTGGACGGTGCCGGTCGGATAGAGGAGCTTGGCCCCCACCACCTCGGCCTCTCCTCGCCGGTCCGCGTAGCTGACCAGCGCCTCGAGCCATCCCGGCCCCGGCTCGGTGTCGTTGTTGATGAAGACCAGCAGCTCGCCGCTCGCGGCCGCGGCGCCGTGGTTGCAGGCGCGGGCGAAACCGACGTTCTCCGCCAGCTCCAGGACCTGGATCCGCTCGCCGAAGCCCCGCAGCAGCTCCGGGGTCTCGTCGCTCGAGGCGTCGTCGACGACGATCACCTCGCAGTCCCCCGGCAGGTCGGGGAGCAGGGCCTCGAGGCAGCGACCGGTCAGCTTCGCGTTGTCGTGGACCGGGATCACGATCGAGACGCGGCTCATCTGCGGGCCTCCTCGAGCAGAAAGATCTCACCGGTCTTCTCGTCGGAGTGGACGGACTGGTAGCGCCTTTCGAGGTGGTCGCGGAGACCCTCGTAGAAGCTCAGCCACCAGCGATAAGTCGGCGGCACCACCAGGTAGGTGGCGCCGTTCCCGCGCAGCGCCTCGAGATGGCCGATCGCCTCCTCGCTGTCGGCCGGATGGTGACCCGCCCAACCGCCGCTCTGGGCCTGCGGGAAATGCTTGGCCGCGCGGCCGTCGAGCTCCAACAGCGCCTCGTCGCCCCGGCTGATCACGAGCACGGTCGCGTCCGGCGGCACGGTCGAGCAGACGACTTCGCGCAGGTGCTGCGTCTCGCGTTCATAGCGCGGGTTCGGGCGCCGCCCGTAGGGCTGCCAGCTCTTGCCCCACTTTTCCGCGTAGCGCTGCTGGTTGGTGCGGAGGATGCGGTGGTACTCGCCGTCGCCGACGAGCCGCCCGAAGGAGGCCTCGCCGAAGTGGTGGACGACGAGGTCCTCGATACAGCGCAGCTCATAGCCCGCCGCCCGGGCTCGGTCGGCGTAATCGTCGTCCTCCAGCAGCCCGACCTCGTAGCGCTCGTCGAGGCCGCCGAGGTGGAGATAGGTCTGACGGCGCATCGCCAGGCAGAACATCGCCGGCGAGCGCAGCTCGATCCAGTCGCCGGCGTGCTTCTCGGCGCGGCGGGCGGCGAACTGGAGGAACCCGCCCCAGGTCCGGTAGTCGGTCTCGATCTCGGCCTCGTTGCCGATCCGGTTGGTGACCGGGCCGACCAGCCCCACCTCCGGGTTGCTGAGGTGGGGCACCAGCTTCCCGAGCCAACCCGGCGGCACCATGGTGTCGTTGTTGAGGAGGACGAGATGGTCGCCGCCGGCGAGGCCGAGGCCCTGGTTGCAGGCGACCGCGAAGCCGGCGTTGCGGCCGTTGAGGAGGACGCGGACCCGGGCGTCTTCCCGAGAGAGGCGGGTGAGGTACTCGGGGGTCCCGTCGCCGGAGCCGTTGTCGACGACGATCAGCTCGAACTCGACCTCGCCTCCGTGGGCGAGCACGGTCTCCAGGCAGAGCCTGGTGAAGGGCAGGCCGTCGTAGGTGACGACGACGACGCTGGCGCTGCCCGCGCCCATCGCCGGCGGCTCGGGATGGCGCGAGGTCGGCTGGCGCTGCGCCGCCTCGACCGTCTCCCGCGGCAGCGCCGTCGGCCGCCGCGAGACCGGCTCGACGACGAGCTCGGCAGGGAAGACGGATGGCGCCCGCCGCGGCCGCGGCTGCGCCGGGCGCACGTCGAGATGCTCGAGCAGCGGCCGCAGCACCGCCTCGTGGCTGAAGTACTCGCGGCCGATCTCGCGAGCGGCGCGGGCGTGGCGCGCGTAGTCGGCGTCGATCGCCTCGACCGCCGCCGCGGCCGAGTCGAAGGAGTCGAAGGAGAAGAGGCCCTCGCCCGTCGGCAGGGCGATCCCGAAGCCGGTGTCCTGGGTCACCGCCGGCCGGCCGGAGGCGAGGTAGGTCGCGGTGCGGTCGCTGAACCAGCCGGTGCGCAGGCGCACGTTCTGGTCCTTGGCGACGGTGAACTCGGCCCGCGAGGCACCGACGTAGTCGCGGTAAGGATCGATCCCGCGCGAGATCTCGAGGCCGTCGCGGACGCGCCAGCCCCGCTCCCGCAGCATCTCGCGTTCCTGGCTCTCACAGCTGCTCAGCGCCAGCTCGAAGGCGGCGCCGGTGCGCTGTGGCAGATCGAGGTACTTGAGGAACTCGTAGTGCTTGCTCCAGGTGTAGCGCTCCCCCTCGAAGGTGACATCGCGCCAGTCCTGGCGCCAGTTGCCGATCGTCGTGAAGAGATCGGCGGGCTGCGGCGAGCGGTCGGGCCAGAGCTCCATCACCACCGGCTGGCGGGTCGGCACGAAGCGGTAGCGGTCCTGGACCGGCAGCCCGCAGTCCGGCTTGCCCCAGTTCTCGGCGAAGGTGAAGAAGGCGCAGTGAGGCTCGAGGAAATCGAGCGTCTCCTGGACGCCGTGGCGCAGCTCCAGCTGCAGCTGGACGGGGTCGGTCTCGAGGTAGACGAGCCGGCCGCCGGCGGTCAGCTCGGGAAACGGCTGCGTGCCGCCGTGCAGGTTGATCAGCAGGTCGGCCGAGCCGTAGAGGCGTTCGAGCTGCTGCTCGCTCATCCCGAAGCAGCTGCCGTCGTCGTGCAGCGCCCGAAACGCCCAGCGATCGGCGAGGCCGAACCGGCGCATGATCGCGGCGATGAACTCGGCCGCCAGCGCCGAGCTGTCGTCCTCGGGATCGCTCATCAGCATCGACGGCGTCCGCGCGTGGGTCTCCACGTAGTAGGCCTCGCAGCCGAGCCGCTCGAACCCGAGCAGGTAATGCAGGTTCTGCCAGACGACGCCCGCGACGGGCATCTTGGTCATCATCCCGAGCAGCACGACCTTGGGGCGGCCACCGCTCATGAGCCCTCTCCCACCTGGCGCCAGCTGATCGTCTCCCGCACCGGCTCGGGAGTCCCGCCGTTGCCGTTGCCGCCGTTGACCTCGCTTCTGGCGCCGTTGACGTCGCTTCTGGCGCCGCGACGCTTTCGCTCCCTGGTCTGGGCGAGGTAGAGCTGGTGGTAGGTGCCGTCCGCCGCCACCAGCTGCTCGTGCGTGCCCCGCTCGACGATCCGCCCTTGGTCGAGGACGAGGATCTGGTCGGCATGACGGACGGTCGAGAGGCGGTGGGCGATCATGAACGAGGTGCGGCCCTCCATCAGGTCGTCGAGGGCGTCGAGGATCACCGCCTCGGTCTTCGAGTCGATCGAGGAGGTCGGCTCGTCGAGGATCAGGATCGGCGCGTCCTTGAGAAAGGCCCGGGCGACGGAGATGCGCTGGCGCTCGCCGCCGGAGATCTGCGCCCCCCGCTCGCCGAGGACGGTCTCGTAGCCGTCGGGGAGGCCCTCGATGAAGTCGTGGGCATTCGCCGCCCGGGCCGCCGTCCGCACCTCCTCGTCGTTCGCGTCGAGCTTCCCGTACCTGATGTTCTCGGCGATCGTCCCGGAGAAGAGCAGCGGGTCCTGGAGCACGACGCTGATCTGCTCGCGCAGCGAGTCGAGCCGCAGGTCCCGCAGGTCGACCCCGTCGATCGCGATCGACCCCCCTTTCGGGTCGTAGAAGCGGATCAGCAGGCTCATCAGAGTGCTCTTGCCGGCCCCGGTGTGGCCGACGATCGCGACCCGTTCGCCCGGCTGGGCGAGGAACGAGATCCCCGCCAGCGTTTCCTTGCGGGTCGGGTAGTTGAAGCTGACGTCCTCGGCGCTGACCCAGCCGACGGCCCGGCCGAGGTCAACCGCATCGGGCTTCTCCTTCACTTCCGGCTCGGTGTCGAGGATGTTCAGCGAGGCGTTGAACTGGACGAGCTGCTCGTGGACGGTGCCGATCGTCCCGCTTACCTGCTCCAGCGGCTGGTAGACGGAGACGATGTAGGTGAGGAGCACGATCAGCTCCCCGATCGAGAGCTTCCCCTGCATCACGTGCCAGGCGCCGAACCCCAGCACGAGGGAGCCGCCGGCCGCGGTCGCCGTCTGCACCCCCAGGGTGTAGAGGCTCTGGCTGACCGTCAGCTTGACCCGTTCGTCCACCGCCGCCTGACCCTGTTCGCGGAACTTCTGGTGCTCGTAGTCCTCGCGGCCGAAGGAGACGATTACCCGCAGCATCGCCATCGCCTCGTGGACGATCGAGAGCGAGCGCCACTCCAGCCGCTGCACCTCCTGGATCCGCGGCACGATCCGCCGGCCGTAGACACCGAAGGACCAGTAGAGGAGCGGCACCACGATCAGCGAGAGGAGCGCCAGTTCCCAGTCGACCAGCGAGGCGATGACCAGCATGCCGCCGAGCGTCACGGTCGCCTCCATGATCGGCGGGATGACCATGACGATGTTCCCGACCGCCGCCGCCTGCAGGTTGATCTGGCTCATCAGGGCGCCGGTCTGCTTGTGATCGTGGAAGGTGAGCGAAAGCCGCTGCACGTGGCGGAAGAGGTCGCTGCGGAGGTCGAGGATCATGTTCTGCTCTGTCCTCGCCCCGAGGTAGTGGTTGGCGACCGTGAAGAGGTTGCCGATCACCACCGTCATGAAGCGGACCAGCAGCATCGAGACCAGGACCACCCACATCGTCGGGTTCGGCCCGTAGACCGCCTCGACGAACCCGCTCGGGTTGTTGTCGTGCAGGACGTTGTTGAGGATCACCGCCAGGGGCCACGGCTCGGCAAGGCCCATCGCGGCGGCGAGGAAGGTGAGGACGACGACCCAGATCAGCGTCCGTCGATAGGGCGCGAGGTAGGGCTTGATCCTGGGCAGGGCCTTCCAGAGCTCCCAGGCATTCCGCTTCGCCTCGGAAGGCTTTTTGTCCCTCCGTTTGCTCCGCATCCGCACGGGTCCCATGCTCGGGCTCATCGCGGCCCCCGCTTCGCCTCGGGCATCGCGCGCGCCTCGGTCAGGGCCGACCGCCGTTCGGCGGTCCGGGCAGGGGCGGCGGGCCGGCGCGAGGATCTCGCCCCCGGCAGCGCGAGATCCTCGCGCTGCGTGGCATCGCCCTCGGCCCCCTCGCCCGCCTGCGGGCGCAGCCGCTCGAGCTCGTCGAGCGCCAGCTTCATCGCCGTCGCCGTGCCCTCGGTCGCGAGGAGGAGAAGGGCGGCCGTGGCCAATCCCGCGGTAACCCCGACAGCACGCTGGTCACCGAGGACGGCGCCGACCGCGAGCACGGCGAGGACAAGCGCGACGACGGCGCCCACCGCCGAGGCCCGGGGCAGGACCCTCGCCCGCAGCAGTTGCCGGCCCGAGCCGTGCTCCTCGACCGCGGTGCGGATCCTCACCCCGCCGAGCAGGCCGACCCGCAGGTCGAGATCCCAACGATCGAAGGGCCCACCGCTGCGCACGAAGCCGCCGCGCACGGCGAGGTCGTCCTGCAGGGCCTGCAGCCAGGCCTGGGGCGGGCGCCACTCTTCGGACCAGACCTCGACCGTACGCGGCCGCGGCCAGGCCGCCCGCGGCCGCATGCGCCGGCGCCAGGGCGAGAGCCCGTTGCGGAGCCGACCCGCGAGGCGAGCGATCGGCTGCCCGAAGAAGAGCGCGGCGGTGACGAGGCGGCGCATCATCGTCTCCCGCCAGGGGCGCCCAGGCACGGGACTATGGGCGCGCCAGCCCAACTCGAAAGCGTGCCCCGCGGTCGCGGCGAGCGCGGCGGCGAAGAGTGGCGGGGCGATCAGCAGGGGCGACCAGATCAGCGCCAGGACCGAGAGCACTCCGAGCATCGCGATCACCAGGAAGAGCTCCGGTGCGGCAAGGAAGCTCGAGAGAGTGCTCGGCGCCGGCTCGTAGATCGACTGGAAGAGGCCGCTGCCCCAGGTGCCATAGCGAATCAATCCCCGCCTCTGCCCCGCGGCCTGGGCGACCGAGTCGTAGATCTTGCCGGACCAGTGCGAGGAGCCGGCCCGGTTGTAGCGGCTCGGCCACTTGCGCTCGAGCAGCGCCTCGGCCTTGCCGTAGCCGTACTGCTGCTTGAGGTAGCGCCAGACGGTGTCGCGGCGACGGTGCATGACGACGGCGCCGGCGCTGAAGCCGAGCGTCCGCCCCGATTCCTGCAGGCGCCAGCAGATGTCGACGTCGTCGCCGGCGACGCGGAAGCGCTCGTCGAAGCCGCCGATCTCCTCCAGCGCCGCTTTGCGGAAGGCCATGTTGCAACCTGGAACGTGCTCGGCCTCGCGATCGGAGATCAGCACGTGTATCGGCCCGCCCGGCGCGGCGGCGACGCAGTCGGCGATCCAGCCGTCGTCGTCGGGCGGGATGTTCGGCCCGCCGGTGCCGGCGTGGGTGTCGGGCCTCAGCGAGGCGGCGACGTAGCGCAGCCAGTCGGAGTCGGGATAGGCATCGTCGTCGAGGAAGGCGACGATCTCCCCGCTCGCCCGGGCGACGCCGGCGTTGCGAGCAAAGCTGAGGCCGCGGTGCTCGGTCTGCACCAGGGTCGCGCCGCGCGCGAGGGCGATGTCGGCGGAGCCGTCGCTGGAGCCGTCGTCGACGACGATCAGCTCGAAATCGGGGTAGGCCAGCTCAGCGACCCGCTCCAGGCATTGGCCCAGGGTGCGCTCGCCGTTGTGGGTGCAGACGATTACCGAGACGCGCGGCCAGCGATCGGCCGGCGAGAAGGGTATTGCGCCGAAGGCATCGCGGACCGCCGTCAGCGCCTGCTTTGGCCGGCGCCGGCGATCGAGAAGGCCGAAGTCCCAGTCGGTCACCTCGTGACCGCCGCGGTGCCACTCGTCGGTCCAGGAGAAGACGAAGACGCCGGCGGCGCCGGTGCCGAAGGCGTGGCGGACCTGCCACTCGAGCGTACGGGCCTGCATCTCCTCGCCGTTGCGGCCGCTGTCGATCCCGACCTCGGCGATCAACAGCGGCCGATCGCCGGAAAGGTTCTGCAGGCGCGCCAGATAGGACTCGAAGGTGCGCTCCTCCTCGAGAAAGACGTTGAAGGCGGCGAGGTCGAGGAAGGGCAGCTCGAGGTACTCGGTCGAGGGGTAGTTGACGTAGGTGAAGAGGCCCTCGGGATCCTCTGCCTTGGCCTCCCAGTAGAGGCGCTCGAGAAAGCCTTCGATCTCGCGCTTGCCGTGCCAGCGCACGATCGGGGCGGGGATCTCGTTGCCGACCGCGTAACAGAGGATCGCCGGATGGGCCTCGCATCGGCGGACCTGGTCGGCGACCCTGGCAGCGATCGCCGTCGCCCGTCCGGGCTCGTCGAGGAAGGCGATGTGCTGCTCCCAGGCCAGCCCCACCATCACCTTCAGGCCGTGCTCCGCCGCGATCTCCAACAACCACAGCGGCGGTGGCTCGTAGGTGCGCAGGGCGTTGACGCCGGCCGCCGCCATCGCCTCGAAATCGGCCCGCACCCGATCCGGCGGCGGCAACGAGTAGCCCTCCACCGGGCGAAAGGTGCCGTAAGTGACCCCACGAACATGTAGCTTCTCGCTGCCTAGAACGATCGACCTGCCGTGGATCAGGGGTCGCCGAGCTGACATGGTGGACCCTGAATGCGTAGTCCCTACCCCTCCCGGTTGTGCGCAATCGGATACCGGCCGGGTCTCCCGCTTCCCATGCGGGGTCTGCCGGGCCGGTAAACATAACGGTTTGTTGCCAAAAAGTCGCATCGGGGCTGATCGCAAGGGGGTCGGCTAGATTTCGCTCCCCACTACCAAGTAATGGCCCGCATATCGACCAACCCGAGGAGCACCTTGAGAAACCCAAGAGATTTCTTCCAACCGCAGGCAATCGGCGCGCCTGAGCCCCTGCGTGAGATCCCCGTCAAGCCCTCGCGGATGATCCACTTCCTCGACTTCTCGAACGAGAAGATGGTCGCCAAGGCGGCCGACATCGCGACCAAGACCGACATCCTGCTCGGCAACCTCGAGGACGCGATCCCGGTCGACCGCAAGGAGGCCGCGCGCCAGGGCCTGATCAAGGCGGCGAAGGAGTCGGATTTCGGTCAGACCGCGCTCTGGACCCGGGTCAACTCGCTGGAGAGCCCCTGGGTGCTCGACGACCTCACCACCCTGATCGGTGAGATCGGCGACAAGCTCGAGGTCGTGATGGTGCCCAAGGTCGAGGGGCCCTGGGACATCCACTACGTCGACCGCCTGCTGGCCCAGCTCGAGGCCAAGGCCGGTCTCGAGCGGCCGATCCTCGTCCACGCGATCCTCGAGACCGCTCAGGGCGTCGTCAACGTCGAGGAGATCGCCGCCGCCAGCCCGCGCATGCAGGGCATGAGCTTCGGCCCCGCCGACCTCGCCGCCTCGCGGCGGATGAAGACCACCCGCGTCGGCGGCGGCCACCCCGGCTACCGCTCGATGGAGGACCCGGCCGACCCCGAGAACCCCGAGGCCGGCGATCGCGTCACCGCCCAACAGGACCCCTGGCACTACTCGATCGCCCGCATGGTCGACGCCTGCGCGGCGACCGGCATCCTGCCCTTCTACGGCCCCTTCGGCGACATCAAGGACACCGCCGGCTGCGAGACCCAGTTCCGCGCCGCCTTCCTGCTCGGCTGCGTCGGCGCCTGGTCGCTGCACCCGGTGCAGATCGGCATCGCCAAGAAGGTATTCAGTCCGCCGCCGGACGAGGTTAAATTCGCCAAGAAGGTGCTGGAGGCCATCCCGGATGGTCGCGGCGTCCACATGATCGACGGCAAGATGCAGGACGACGCCACCTGGAAGCAGTGCAAGGTGATGGTCGAGCTGGCGGAAATGCTGGCGGCCAAGGACCCGGAGCTAGCCGAAACATACGGTCTGTAGGCCTGTTTTTCAGGCCGGGGACATCAGACCGGCACTGACATCGAACCGGTGCGGTCGTTTTAACCGTAGACCTGGTTCCGGGGACCGAATTTCTACATGCATTTTCGTTCCGCGCTAACGTGAACTCGTGCCCCTGCCGATAGGGGGGAGGAACTGGGAAATTCCCAGTCCAGTGCCAAAAAACATCAAAAAATCACCCTAAAAAAAGGTAACCCTCCTCCCATGCAAAGCTCGACCGATTTCCCCCTCGACAACGCCTTTCCGTCGGTTGAGTCACGTCGCGGCGCGCTGGTGCAGGACCGCCCGACGCTCGGCTCACTACCACGCGCCCGGCGCGGTTCGGGCTGGTGGCTCCCCTCCGCCGTAGATTTTCTCTCTTCCTCGATCGCGCTCGTCGCCGTCACCCTGATCGCCGGCGTCGCGGTCTTCCCCGTCTTCCCGATCGCGCCGCTGCTGCTGATCGTCCTCAACGGCATCCTCGGCGTCTACGGCGCCAATGCTTCGCGGACCGCCTTCGGCGGCGAGGAGGGGCTTGCCTGGCCGATGATCCGGCTCCTGCTGGCGGCCGTCTTCGCCTGGTCGGCATCGCTGATCACACCACTCTCCGGCGGCGCTCAGTTGGCCCTCTGGGTCACCTTCGCGCTGCTCGACACCGTCGGGCGCAGCCTCAGCGCGCCGCTGCTCGGTCGCCTCGACAGAATCGAGCGCTGGGTCCTGGTCGGCGACGAGGCGACCGCCGAGCGACTCAAAGCCTACGAGCCGCTGCGTAACTACGCCGCCATCGTCTGCACCGTCACGCCATTCGATGAAGAGCGCTCGGACCGCGTCGCCGCGTTGGAGATCGTCGATCGCTTCCACGCCGACCGCGTCGTCATCGGCACCCAACACGCCGACGACGAAAGCCTGCTCGACCTGGTCCGCGCCTTCAAGTCGATCGGCGTGCCGGTCAGCCTGCTGCCGCGCCCGCTCGACCTGCTCGAGGCCCCCGCGGCGACACCCAGCCGCATCGGCGGCGTGCCGCTGATCGAGGTCGAGGAACTCGCCTCCCGCGACGCCGTCCCCTACACCGGCCCCGACCGGCGCGCCGGCCGCAAGACCAAGGTCAGCGTCGTCGTGCCGGCGATGAACGAGGCGAAGAACATCGGTCACGTGCTCGAGCAACTGCCGGAGGGCCTACACGAGGTGATCCTCGTCGACGGCAACTCCGAAGACAACACGATCGAGGCGGCCCGAGCCGCCTGTCCCGACATCCGCGTGCTCGTGCAGAGCGGCCGCGGCAAGGGTGACGCCTTCCGCACCGGCTTCGCCGCCGTCACCGGCAACTTGATCGTCATGCTCGACGCCGACGGCTCGGCCGATCCAGCCGAGATTCCTCGCTTCATCGAGGCGCTCGAGGCGGGCGCTGACTTCGCCAAGGGCTCGCGTTACCTACCGGGCGGCGGCAGCACCGACATCACCGGCCTGCGCAGCCTCGGCAACAAGGTGTTGAGCGGTTCGGCCAACCTCCTGCACGGCACCCACTTCACCGACCTCTGTTACGGCTACAACGCCTTCTGGGCCCGCTGCCTGCCCTTCATCTCGCTCGACGTGCCCGGCTTTGAGGTGGAGACGCTGATCAACCTGCGGATCGCCGGAGCGGGGATGAAGATCACCGAGGTGCCGAGCTACGAGCTCGACCGCATGCACGGCGAGAGCAACCTGAAGACCTTCCGCGACGGAACCAGGGTCCTCGGCACGATCTTCAGCGAGGCGCGGCGGCGGCGCACGATCGGTGGCGGTCAACCCGCGGTCGCCGCTCCCGCAAAGGTGACGCAAGCCGGAACGACCTCGGCCGCCTGAGCGCGGTTCTCGCTGTGACTATGAACGTGGGAACCGGCGCGCGGGCGCCGAAACCTCCTATGAACGTGAGCGCGGCAAGCCACAGCGTCTCCATCGTGGTCCCGGCCTGGAACTGGGCCAGGCGCGATGAACTCGCCGCCTGCCTGCAGGCGATCGAGCGCCAGACCCTTCCCCCGCTCGAGGTGATCGTCGTCATCGATCACAACCCAGAGCTGCTCGAGTGGGTCGGCGACCGCTTCCCGCGCATGCGGGCCGTCGAGAACCGGCACGAGCGCGGCGTGGTCGGAGCTCGCAACACCGGTACCGCGTTGGCGCAAGGGGACCTGGTGGTGCTGACCGACGACGACACGATCGCCGAGCCGACCTGGATCGAGAACTTGGAGTCGTGTTTCGCCGACCCCGGCGTGGTGGGCGTCACCGGTGAGCTCCTGCCTCGCTGGAGCGGCGAGGAGCCGAAGTGGTTCCCCTACGAGTTCTACTGGGTGTTCGGCTGCAGCTACGCCGGCCTGCCGACCGAGCTTGCGCCGGTGCGCAACCCGATTGCCGCCAACATGGCGGTGCGTCGCTGGGCGCTGGAGGAGGTCGGCGGCTTTCGGCAGGGAGTCGCTCCTCGCCAGATCCGCCACCGGGGCGCCGTGGTCGCCGGCGGCCACGCGCTCGAGGACACCGAGCTCGGCATCCGCATCGGTCGCAGGTGGCCCGAGATGCAGTGGCTGTACCAGCCGCACGCGACCGTCTTTCACCGTGTCAACCAGGAGCAGGCAACGCCCGGCTACCTCCTGCGGCGCAGCTTCGAGGAGGGCGCCGGGAAGGCCGCGCTAGCCCAGGCGGTCGGCTCTGAGCAGGGACTCGATTCCGAGCGACGTCATCTGCTGACCGTGATCCCGCGGGGCATCATCGGCGGCTTGGCCGACCTGCTCCGGGGCAAGCCCGCGGGGCTAGCCCGGGCGGCGATGATCGTCGCCGGCATTGCCGCTGCTGCCTGCGGCTACGCCGGCGCGGTTCTCGGCGCCTGGCTCGCGCCGGACGACGGGGAGACCGGTGAAAAGCCCCTCGGCCCCCCGGCTGACGACTTCGCCCCGATCGACATCGTCGAGGTCGAGATCGGCGAGGCACTGCCGAGAATCGAGGCGCGGCTCGGGGAATCCGGCGTCCGCTACGGCTCCGTCTTCTGCCTGGTGCGCCTGCACGGGCAGCCCCTCGGCATCGTCGAGGTCGACCTGCCGCCGTCGGGGTTGGAGCCCGCCTCGCTGGCCGAGAGCATCGAGGGGGCGCTCTCCGGCGCGATCGACGAGCACCTCGGCGCCGACGGGCTCGACCGTCACCGGTTGGGCCCAGCGGGCCTGCCGACCACTGCGCAGCCTCGTTGTCAGCAAGCGCGCAAAGAGTTCCTCGCGCGGGCACCTTTCATCTCGGTGGTTATCCCGACGCGCGACAGGCCCGAGCGCGCCGCGGCGGCGATCGACTCCGTACTGCGCTGCGACTACCCACCTGACCGTTACGAGGTGATCCTCGTCGACAACCGCCCCGACGGTGCCGCCGACCTTGCCGGCGCTACGACCGGCACGCTCGCGGACGAGCGGGTGCGCGTCCTGCACGAGCCCGTTCCCGGGGGCGCAAACGCCCGCAACACAGGGATGGCCGACGCGCGCGGTGAGATCGTCGCCTTCACCGACGACGACGTGGTCGCCGACCGCGATTGGCTGATGACGGTTGCCCGTGCCTTTGACGGACAGCCCGGCGTCGGAGCGGCCTCCGGGCTCGTCATGCCGCTGGAGCTGGAGACGCAGGCTCAGGTCTGGTTCGAGGGCTACGCCCGCTTCTCCGGCCGTTTTCACCGCCGCGCCTATGACCTGGGGCCCAACCGGCCCGATGACGACCCCCTGTTCCCCTTTGACATCGGCGTTCTCGGCACCGGGGCGAACATGGCCTTCCGGGTCGAAGCACTTCGTCAGGCCGGCTGCCTGGACCCCGCCTTCAACACCCAGGCGCTTCCCAACGGCACCGACGTCGAGGCGCTGTTGCGGGTGATGCTGCGGGGCTGGACGGTGGTGCACGATCCCGGCGCGATCGTCCAGCACGCCCACCAGCGCGAGTACCACCAGCTCGAGCGCCGCGTCTACGGCTACGGGCTCGGGCTGACCGCCGTGCTGACCAAGTCGCTTTTGCAGAACCCACGCCTGCTGCCGGAGCTGGCTCGCAAGCTCCCCCGGGGCATCGCCTTCGCGCTCTCCCCCCGCTCGGCCAAGAACGCGGACAAGAAGGAGGACTTCCCGGCCGCCTTGTCCCGCCTCGAGCTCCGCGGCATGTTGCGCGGCCCGCTCGCCTATGCGCGCGGCCGGCGCGAGGCCCGACTGCGGCGTGAAGCGAGCGCGATATCGCCGGGCGGATGATCTAGTTGGAGGTCCTGCTCGTCACGGACTCCTACCCTCCCCTCGTCGGCGGCGCGACCTTCTGGTCGCAGCAGGTGGCCAGGCTGATGAGCGCTCGCGGCCACTCGATGACGGTGGCGACGACCTGGCAGCCGAAAACCGAGTCCTTCGAGATGGACGGCTCGGTGGCCGTGCATCGTTTGCGCGACCTGACCAGCCGGGTGCCGGGGATCTCCGCCGATCCTTTCCGCCACAACCCTCCCCCTTTTCCCGACCCCGAGGCGATGCTGCGTCTGCGCCGGCTGATCAAGCGGCTCAAGCCCGACCTCGTGCACTCATACGGCTGGCTGACCCACTCGGTCGCGGCCGCCCTGCTCGGCTCCGACGTGCCGCTGCTGGTCTCGACCCAGGACTACGGCAACATCTGCGCTCTTCGCACGCTCTACCGCAACGGAGAAGAAATCTGCTCGGGCTCCGCACCGGCGAAGTGCCTGCAGTGCGCGAGCGCCAACTACGGCACCGCAAAGGGCGCCGTCGCCGTCGGTGGGATCTTCGGCTCGCGACCGCTCCTGCGCCGCAGGGTGACGCGGGTGCACAGCATCAGCCGATACGTCGCGGGCATGATCGAGCAGGACCTCAAGCCCAGGGCGCCGATCGAGATCGTGCCCAACTTCGGCGAGGACCTCTCGGCAAAGCCGCTCGACGAGGCGATCCTCGCCCAGCTGCCCCGCCGGCCGTTCATCCTCTTCGTCGGCGCTTTGCGTCGGGTCAAGGGCATCGTCGAGCTCTGCCAAGCGTATGAGCAGCTCGACTCGCCACCTCCCCTGGTGCTGGCGGGCCCCCCTGCCCCCGACACCCCGGAGAGCTTCCCCGCGGGCGTGACGGTGATGCACAGCGTGCCTCTGCCGACCGTGATGGCGATGTGGGAACGGGCCCTCTTCGGCGTCTTTCCGTCGAAGTGGCCCGAGCCGCTCGGCAACGTCGTCTACGAGGCGATGAGCAAGGGCCGGGCGGTGATCGGCACCCGACCAGGTGGGCACGAGGACATGATCGAGGACGGCCGTTCCGGGCTGTTGGTCGGCGCCGGCGACGTCGCGGCGCTGCGGGAGGCGATGACACGGCTGATCGCCGACCCCGAGCTGCGCGAGAGCCTTGGCCGGCGGGCGGCGGAACGCTCGCGGGCCTTCACCGAGGCCGCCAGATCGGAAG
>Ga0207682_10000003_pt1 | contig 128548 bp, 124 predicted proteins | sample KBSM63metaG_FD_184332 | JGI IMG/M metagenome (GOLD analysis project Ga0207682, IMG submission 184332) | Miscanthus rhizosphere microbial communities from Kellogg Biological Station, Michigan, USA - KBS M6-3 metaG (SPAdes) (version 2) | ecosystem: Host-associated > Plants > Roots > Rhizosphere... | reverse complement strand
TCAAGAACTTCTTCTTCGTCGGCGCCGGGCCGTTCATCGGCGGTGTGATCCTCTTCTACCTGCTGATCAAGAACGCGATCGAACTCTCCGACCCGGCCAACTCCGAATCGGGCAACTCGTGGCTGGGCATCGGGCCACCGCTGTTGATCGCCGCTTTCTTCCTCGTTCTCGGCGTGCTGCTGATGGTCGTGCAGTGGCGCAAGGTGCCCGCTTTCTTCAAGCGCAGGCCGGAGGTGGCCCCGGCGGGCTTCCTCGAGGGCGAAGCGGATTTGGAGCCGCTGCCGATTGCCCGGGGCGGCGACGGGAAAGGAGCCTGAGATGGGACAGATAGTCGTCGGCTACGACGGTTCCGACTGCAGCCGCAACGCGCTCACCGAGGCGCTGCGGACGGCGGACGCTCTTGGTGACGAGGTGACCGTCGTCTTCGGCTACGCGCCACCGGGCCTCTGGGGTGGCGAGATCGTCGAACACGAGGAAGCGATCGAAGAACGCGGGCAGAAGGTTCTGACCGAGGCCAAGCACCAGGCCGAAGCCGCCGGCGCCACGGTCGAGCTGGAGCTGGTCGCCAAGAAGGCCTCGGAGGCGATCGTCGAGGTCGCCGACAAACGCGAGGCGCGGATGATCGTCGTCGGCAGCTACGGCGAGGCGCCACTGAAGGGGATGATCATCGGGTCGACTCCGTACAAGCTGCTGCATCTGTCCCAGCGTCCCGTACTCGTGGTGCCCACGGACGCGTAGCGCTACCTTCTAGTCGGGAGGCTCCAGCGTCGTGTGAAGCGTCGAGGGAGTTGAGATGGAAGGCAGTACCCCAAGCGTCGAGTTGCGGAGCGTCACCAAGCGCTTCGGTGATCTGGTGGCCGTGGACGGCCTCAGCCTCGAGCTGGCGGGCGGTGAGTTCTTCACCCTGCTCGGGCCGAGCGGATGCGGCAAGACGACGACGCTGCGGATGATCGCGGGCTTCGAGCAGCCGAGCGAGGGGGACATCCGGATCGAGGACGCCGACGTCGCGGGCCTGCCGCCGCATCGGCGGCCGACCAACACCGTCTTTCAGAGCTACGCCCTCTTCCCTCACCTCAGCGTCGAGGACAACGTCGCCTTCGGCCTCAAGCGCAAGCGGGTGCCGAAGGGTGAGATCCGCGATCGCGTTGCTGCGGAGCTGGAGCGGGTCGGCCTCAGCGGCGAGGCAAAGCGGCGCCCGGCGCAGCTCTCCGGCGGCCAGCAGCAGCGCGTGGCGCTTGCCCGCGCCCTGGTCAACCTGCCCAAGGTGTTGCTGCTCGACGAGCCGCTCGGGGCGCTGGACCTGAAGCTGCGCAAGGGGCTGCAGATCGAGCTGAAGCGGATTCAGCGCGAGGTGGGCATCACCTTCGTCTACGTCACCCACGACCAGGAAGAGGCGCTTACGATGAGCGACCGGATCGCGGTCATGGATCGCGGCAGGGTCGAGCAGGTCGGCTCGCCCGAGGAGGTCTACGACCGGCCTTCGACGACCTTCGTCGCGGGCTTCATCGGCGTCTCCAACCTGATGCCGGCGAGGGTGGTGAGCGCGGGCGAGGTAAGGCTGGAGCAGGGACCAGTGGTGAGCGCGACGACGAGCGGGTTGCCGCCGGGCGCGCGCTGCCACGCGGTAGTGCGGCCGGAGAAGCTCTGCATCGACGAGATCGAGGCGAGCGGGGCGCCTCTGGGCGACGGTCTGCCGCGAGTCGAGGGAATCGTCGAAAGCTCGGTCTACCTCGGCACCGCGACCCAGATCGTCGTCGACCTGGGCGAAGGCGTGCGGATGACGGTCCTCTGCCCCAACGCCAGCGAGGCGGAGCGACGGCGGCTGCCGGGGGGCGGCGCCAGGGTCGTCCTCAGCTGGGAGCCCGAGCACATGCACGTGGTCCGCGAGTCGTCTTCCGCGACCGAGACTTCGAATCAGCAGGCGAGCGGCGACATCAAGCGCGAGGCGCTGGAGACCGCCAGAGAAGGTGAATGAGATGAGAGCACAAGCAAAACGGAAAAGCGGCGTCACGCTCGTCGCGGCCTTGGCGGTGGCCGTCGTGGCGGCGATGCTGGGACTTGCCGCCTGCGGCGGCGACACGGTCGGCGGCGGGGGCAACAGCAGCGAAGCGACGGTGGCGAAAGGCGGCCCCGTTTCCGGCAAGCTGACGATCTCCAACTGGCCCGGCTACATCGACCCCGGCCCGAACGGGACCGTCGCCGAGTTCGAAAAAGCGACCGGGGTCAGCGTCGACTACATCGAAGACGTCAACGAAAACGAAGGCTTCTTCGGCAAGCTGCAGCCGCAGCTCGAACGCGGGGAATCGGGGGGGCGCAGCATCTTCGTCGTCACCGACTGGATGGCGAAGCAGATGTATGACCTCGGCTACCTGCAGCAAATCGACCACTCCGAGCTGCCGACCGTGTTCGAAAACATGCGGCCGAGCCTGCAGGACCCTGTCTTCGACCCGGGCCGCAAGTTCTCCGTGCCGTGGCAGAGCGGCATGGGGGGAATCTGGGTCGACACCGCCAAGGCGCCCGAGATCCGCTCGGTCAACGACCTCTTCGACCCCAAATACAAGGGCAAGGTCACGATGCTTGCGGAACTGCGGGAAACCGTGCCGCTGGTGATGCTGGCCGAAGGCATCGACCCGGTCGAGGCGTCGAATCAGGACTGGCTCAACGCGATCGACAAAATCAAGGCGGCGGCCGATTCCGGGCAGATCCGCCGCTTCACCGGCAACGACTACACCGAGGACCTGACCGCCGAAAACATCGTCGCCGCGATCGGCTGGTCGGGCGACGCCTCGATCATCGAAAACCCCAACGCCGAATGGCGGATGCCGACCGAGGGCTGCTCGCTGTGGTCGGACAACATGGTGATCCCGGTCGGCGCGCCGAACGTCGGGGCGGCATACGGCTGGATGGAGTTCGTCTACCAGCCGAAGGTTGCGGTCGACCTGACCGAATACATCACCTACGTCTCCCCGGTCGAAGGAGTGCAGCAGCTGGTCAAGCCGGCACTGGCCAAAGACCCGCTGGTCTTCCCCAGCCCGAAGTTCACCCGCAACTGCACCGATCAGGACTCGCCCCCGGACATCGAACCCGTCAACGAAGCCTGGCAGGCAGTGATCACCGGTTGAGGCGACGATGAGCCTGAGACAGCGCCTGGTCCCTTACTGGCTCCTGGGACCGGGCCTGCTCTGGCTCATCCTCTTCTTCGTCGTCCCCATGTACTTCATGGGGGAACTGGCGCTGCGCTCCGGAACGCTGACCACCGGCTACACCTTCGACTGGGCCTGGTCGAACTTCCCCGATTCGCTCTCCGGCCACACCGAGCAGATCGTCCGCTCCTTCTTCTACGCGGGCACGGCGACGCTGCTGGCGCTGCTGATCGGCTACCCCCTCGCCTACGCGATCGCCTTCCGCGCCGGTCGCTATCGGACGCTGCTGCTCTTCGCGGTGATCGCGCCCTTCTTCACCACCTATCTGATCCGCACGATCGCCTGGAAGACGATCCTCAGCGACTCGAGCCCGTTGGTGAGCGTGCTGAAGACGCTGACCCTGGTGCCCCAGGACGGCCGCGTCCTGGCCACCTCGGGGGCGGTGATCGCGGGCCTCACCTACAACTTCCTCCCCTTCATGATCCTGCCGCTCTACGCCAACCTCGAGCGGCTCGACCTGCGCCTCGTCGAGGCGGCGCAGGATCTTTACTCCTCCGCCCGCCAGGCCTTCTTCAGGGTGACGCTGCCGCTGACCATGCCCGGCATCGTCGCCGGGGTCCTGCTCACCTTCATCCCCGCCTTCGGCGACTACATCAACGCACAGCTGCTCGGCGGCACCCAGCAGGCGATGATCGGCAACGTCATTCAGTCGCTCTACCTGAACCAGCGCGACTACCCCGAGGCCGCCGCGCTCTCGTTCCTGATGATGGCGCTGATCCTCCTCGTCGTCACCCTCTACATCCGCTTTGCCGGCACCGGCGCCTTCATGGGCGATGAGGAGGAGTCGGCGCGATGAACGTGGTGAGCCGTGCTTGGGCCTGGTTGCGACGAAACGCGCTGCCGATCTACGCGGTCCTCGTCGTCCTCTACATGCTTATCCCGATCGCCGTGATCGCCCTCTTCTCGTTCGGCGACACGCCGAAGGGAAAACTCACCTTCGGCCTCGACCACGGCTTCACCACCAAGTACTGGAGCAGTGCCTTCTCGCTGCCGGAGCTGAACGAAGCGCTCCTCACCAGCCTGCGCCTGGCTGCGCTCGCCACCGCGATCGCGACGGCGATCGGGACGCTGATGGCGCTCGCCCTGGTCCGCCACAAGTTCCGGGGGCGACGGCTGGCCAACCTGCTGATCGTCATCCCGATGGCCACCCCCGAGGTCGTGATCGGGGCCTCGCTGCTCTCGATGTTCATCTACTACACGCTCGCCCTCGGCTTCACCACGCTGCTGATCGCCCACGTGATGTTCTCGATCAGCTTCGTCGTCGTCGTCGTACGCTCGCGACTGATCGGCTTCGACCGGCACCTCGAGGAGGCCGCGGCCGACCTCGGCGCGACGCCGCTCGCCACCTTCCGCACCGTCACCCTGCCCCTGCTGGCGCCAGGGATCCTCGCCGCCGCGTTGCTCGCCTTCTCGCTCTCGATCGACGACTTCGTCATCTCCAACTTCAACTCGGGCACGACGGTGACCTTCCCGCTCTACGTCTACGGGGTCAGCCTGCGCGGCGTCCCGGTCCAGGTGAACGTGCTGGCGACGATGCTCTTCCTGCTGCTCACGATCGCGGTCACGCTGGTCCTCTGGCAGCAGCGCCGGGCGGAACGGATGGCGGCGGTTCGCCCCGAGCCGATCGGCAGGCCGGCGCTGGCCGCCGGGGGCGCCTGATGGCGACCCAGGAGGCAGCCGCCCGCCTCGCCAACTACGTCGGCGGCACCTGGCGCCCCGCCGACGCGGTCGCGACCATCGACGACGTCGACCCCGCCAGCGGCGAGACCGCGGCGCTCGTGCCGCTCTCCGGAGCGAAACAGGTGGGTGAGGCCGTCGCGGCGGCGCGCGCGGCGCTGCCCGAGTGGCGGGCGGTGCCGCCGCAGCAACGAGCGCGGGTCCTGATGGAGCTGCGCAACGCACTCGAAGCACGCCGCGAGGAGCTGGTCTCCTTGGTCAGCGCCGACATGGGCAAGACCCTGGCCGACGCCGACGGCGAGGTCGGGCGCGGGATCGAGTCGGTCGAGGCGGCGACGGCGATTCCCCACCTGCTCAAGGGCGAGACGCTGGAGGGCGTCGCCGCCGGGGTCGACGTCGAGCTGGTGCGCCGGCCCGTGGGAGTCGTCGCGGCGATCACGCCCTTCAACTTCCCGGCGATGATCCCGCTCTGGTTCCTGCCCTTCGCGCTCGCCTGTGGGAACACGCTCCTGCTCAAGCCCTCCGAGCAGGATCCGCGTCCGGCTCAGCTGATCGTCGAGATCGCGGACTCGATCGAGCGGATCCCGGCCGGGGTGCTCAACCTCGTTCACGGCGGGCGCGACGCGGTCACCGCCATCCTTGAGAGCCCCGGCATCGACGCCGTCTCCTTCGTCGGCCGCGCCGAGACGGCGCGGATCGTCGCCGAAGGGGCCGTGCGGACCGGCAAGCGGGTGCAGGCGCTGGGCGGCGCCAAGAACTCGCTGGTGGCGATGCCGGACGCCGATCTCGCCCAGGCTGTGCCGGCGATCATGGGCTCGGCCTTCGGTGCCGCCGGCCAGCGTTGCCTGGCGGGCTCGGTCTGCGTCGTCGTCGGCGACGGCGGACGGCGGGCGGCTGTTCGCGAAGCGCTCGTCGAAGCTGCCGCCGCGCTGACGGTCGGCCCGGGTGACGATCCCGCCACCGACGTCTGCCCGATGGTCTCCGCCGGCGCCCGCGAGTCGGTCGTAGCTGCGATCGAGCGGGCGACGGATAGCGGCGCCGAACTGCTGCTCGACGGCCGCGGCGACGCCGGCGCAGCGGGAACCCTGCTCGGTCCGACGATCGCCGCGGTCGCAGACCAGGAGTCAGAGCTCGCCCGCGAGGAGCTCTTCGGTCCCTTGCTGACCCTGATCGAGGTCGACGACCTCGACGCCGCGCTGACGTTCCTGAACGGCTCGCGCTACGGCAACTCCGGGGCGATCTTCACCAGCTCCGGCGAGGCCGCCCGCCGCTACCGCTATGAGGCCGAAGCCGGGATGCTCGGCCTCAATGTCGGCGTCCCCGCCCCCGTCGCCTGGTTCCCCTTCGCCGGCTGGAAGGACTCGATGGCAGGCGACCTGCACGCCAACGGCATGGACGCGGTCGACTTCTACACGCGGAAGAAGGTCGTGACCAGCCGCTGGTAAGAGGGCTCAGCGGCCGATGTGAAAACCGATCAGCTCGGGGACGCGAGCCAGCAGCGAGCTGATCGGGTCCGGTCTGCGGCCGGCGAGCTCGGCACTCTCCTTGCGCCTGATCCCGGCCCGGATCGCTTCGCCGCCGAGCCAGTGGAAGGGCTCGGGCGGGATGCGCGGCGAGCTGGGATCGACGAAGGCGAGGCGGGAGTGCTCGTCACGGCGGTCGAGAGCGAGGGCGGCGAGGGTGCGACCGACCATGTACGACGGCCCGACGCCGTTGCCGGTGTAGCCCGCGGCGGCGAAGGCACGGCTGCCGCGCAGGGGAAGGACCAGTGGAAGGTGGGTCGGCGAGGCGTCGATCGGCCCGCCCCAGGCGTGGGTGATCGCCTTGCCGGCGAGGCCGGGGAAGTACTCGGAGAGGCGGGCGGCGGTCTCGGCGATGACCGCGGGGTCGAGCTCGGCGCGACCGTGCGGGCGGGCGCCCATCGCGATGTGGCCGCCGCCCCAACCGAAGGCGATGCGCCCGTCCGGGGTGGTGCGGAAGTAGTCGACCAGGGCGCGACTGTCGGTGATGCACTCGCCGCCGATCCACCCCACTTCCGCCAAGAGCTCGGGCACCGGCTCGGTGAGGACGATGTGGGAGGAGGCAATCGAGAGGCGGTTGCGGAAGGGACCGCCGGTGGCCTTGGCGGCACCGCCGAGGGCGAGCACCGCGCGGTCCGCCCGCACCGATCCCGTCGCTGTCTGCGCTTCGACCGCGTTGCCCTCGGCGGCGAGTCGGGTCACGGGCGAACGCTCGTAGACCTTGACACCGCGAACGCGCAAGCGGTCGCGCAGGCCAAACGCCAACCGCGCCGGCTGCACCGTCGCGGCGCGCGGGTAGAAGGCACCGCCGCGGAAGGCGGGTGAGCCACACCGCTCCGCCACCTGGGCCGAAGAGAGCGGCTGGATCTCGTCCTCGACTCCGAGCTCGCGACAGACGGCCAAGGCCTCGGCCCAGATCGCGTCGTGCGCCGCGGCGGTCGAGACCTGCATATAGCCGCCCTGCCGATACCAGGCGTCCACTCCCTCCGCCGCGCAGAATTCGCCGATGCCGACCGCGGCCGCTTCCGCCGCGCGCGCCACGGCCAGCGCCGCCGCGTCCCCCCAGCGACCGCGCATGTTGGGCAGCGAGAACCACATCAAGTTGCAGAACCCCCCGTTGCGCCCACTCGGCCCGAAACCGCATCGGTCGGCCTCGAGCAGCACGACCCGCGCCTCCGGCTCCAGTTGCTTCGCGTGCCAGGCCGCCCACATCCCCGTGTAGCCGCCGCCGACGATGACGACGTCGGCGTTTTGGTCGCCCACGAGCCTCGGAGCAACCTCGACCCCCGGGGCCTCCTCGAGCCAGTAGCCATGCGGGGTGTGTTTCACCACTCGCTAGGCTGACACACCGCATGGCCAGCTTCGACAATTTCGCCGACCTGCCGCTGGAGATCGAGGGCTACGAGCTGCAGCCGCTCGAGCTGCAGATCCCCGGCTTCGAACGGCTGAGCACCGTGATCCACATCTGGGGCGATGACGAGGAGGGCCTCGGCGAGGACGTCACCTACGACCCGGTCGACCACATCGCCTTCCAGGACGCGGGAGCCGTACTCGACATCGCCGGCTCTTCGACCCTCGGCGAGTTCTGCCAGAGGATGGGAGAGCAGGACACTTTCCCGACCGAGCCGCAGCGCGACGTCTCGCGCCTCTACCGTCGCTGGGCCTTTGAGTCGGCGGCGCTCGACCTGGCGTTGCGCCAGGCGGGCAAGGGCATCGCCGCCGTCGCCGGACGCGAGGCCCGTCCCGTCACCTTCGTCTGCTCGATGCGCCTCGCCGCGCCGGGCAGCGAGGAAGCTTCCTCGATCGCGCCGCTGCGCCGCAAGCTCGAGCGCTACCCCGACCTGCGCTTCAAGCTCGACCCGACCAACGATTGGACCGATCAGCTGATCGCCGAACTGGTCGAGACCGGCGCCGTCGACTCGCTCGACCTCAAGGGCTTCTACAAGGGCACCCCGGTCGACGTCGAAACCGACCCCGAGCTCTACGCCAAGCTCTTCGAGGCCTTCCCCGAGGCCTGGATCGAGGACCCCGACGTCAACGACGAGACCCGACCGTTGCTGGAGCCGATCCGCGACCGGCTCACCTGGGACGCGCCGATCCACTCGATCGCCGACATCGAGGCGCTGCCCTGGGAGCCGAAGATGGTCAACATCAAGCCCTCCCGGGTCGGCGGCCTGCAAGAGCTCTGCGACACCTACGACTACTGCGCCGCGCACGGCATCGGCGCCTACGGCGGTGGCCAGTGGGAGCTCGGCGTCGGCCGCGAGCAGATCCAAGTACTCGCCTCGCTCTTCCACCCCGACACCCCCAATGACACGGCGCCCCGCGGCTACAACGAAGCCGAGCCGCCGGAGGGTCTTCCGGTCAGCCCGCTGGAGCCGCGACTCTCAGCGACCGGCTTCCGTTGGGACGGCTGAGCGACCACGTTTCTTAGGCCGGCCTGATCGCGGCTTCGGCCGACCGAACTTCTCTTTTCGGCTACGTTGCGGCCAACCCCGCCCCCGCCCCCCGAGGAGAAGACATGGCCGAGAAAAGCTTCGCCGACGCGCTCAACGAGCAGATCGCCAACGAGTTCGCCGCCTCGCAGCAGTACGTCGGCGCCGCCGTCTACTACGACGCCGAAACGCTGCCCCGCCTCGCCCACTTCTTCTACCGACAGGCGCAGGAGGAGCGCGAGCACGCGATGATCATGATCCGTTACCTGCTCGACGTCGGCGAGTCGGTCCACATCCCCGACATCAAGTCGCAGCAGACGACCTACTCGGACGGGGTCTCGCCCGTGAAGATGGCGCTCGAGCAGGAGAAACGAGTCAGCTCCGAGATCTTCTCCCTCTTCGAGCTGGCGCGTGAGCTCAAGGACTACCGGGCGGAGCAGTTCCTGCAGTGGTTCGTCAAAGAGCAGGTCGAGGAGGTCGCGCTGATGGGCGACCTGCTCAACGTGGTCGAGCGCTCCAGCGACAACCTGCTGCTGGCCGAGGACTACATCGCCCGAGAGGCCCTCGGCGAGGAGAGCTCGGACCCGACCGCGCCCCCCGCCGCCGACATGGGGTGAACAGCCGCGTAGTACACCCTGAGTTTTCCAACTTTAACGCATAATTTCCTGATTGTTCAACAATTAGGGAGAGATTATGCATCGATTCAAGTTGTTCGCGCTCAGCCTGCTGACCCTGTCCGCGCTCACTGCAGGTTTCAGCGCCTCGGCGCAGGCCGCACCGGAATGGTGGGTTGAAGGAAGCGTCATCAAAACCGCGGAAAAACTCGCTACCGAAGTCAAAGTTCCAGAACTCGTCAAATTCCAGACGAGTGCCATCACCATCAAATGTTCAAAAATGCAGGTCATCGGGGGAGTCGTGCGCCCGAAAAACGAAAACAGTGCCGAATCACTCGTCTTTTCGAGTTGCGAAGTTCCAGGCGATGCGAAATGCACGGTTGAAAACATCAAAACCAAAGCCCTGAAACTCCCTCTGCAGGGGAAAGTCGGCGCAATATCGCTGAATTTCGTGCCGACGAGCGGCAATGTGATCGCAGCCTTCAACATCACCGGCTGTGAAAACAAAGCCACTTCGGGCGAAAAGAAAATCAAGAGCAACATCGGCACGGGCATTGGAATGAAGTGCGACTACCCTGATGTGGAATTCGAACAGGTAAACCACAAACTCGAATTCGACGCCACATCGGGCAGCGAACTCGAAATGGAAAATGGACTCAAAAGCGAACCTTTGTCATTTCTCGCCATCGTCGAATGGGCCTTGGCGACAGCGAAAAAATGGTCCGCCCTTGCCTGATCGGAACCGGTGAAGCGCAGCGGGGGTCACGATTTCATGTGACTCCCGCTCGCCTTGACGCGCGAGAGCTACCCCAGCCAGCCGGCGCGGCGGCGCATCGATTTGATCCGGCGGAACTCGGCGATGTCCTCGCGCAGCGCCGCCGGCGCGGGGGCGGGCAGGAAGCGGGCCGGCAAGGGCGACTCGATCACGCCGGTCTCGCCTGAGCTGACCCGGTAGGCGCGGGCGCCGCGCCGCGCCGTCACCGCCGAGGGCGGCCCCTCGCCTTCCCAGAGCAGGCCCGCGTAGTCGTCGAGGCCGTAGCCGCCGGGCATGCCGTTGCCGACCGCGTCGAGGTAAGCGGCGCGGCGATCGGGTTCGTTGTTGTAGTGGACGCAGAGGCTGCCGTGGAGGAGCCCCAGGCCGGCCTCGGGCTCGGGCCGCCCCGAGGACTTGGTGATGCCGGACTCAAACCAGCACATCGCGCCGGCGCTCTGACCGGCGAGGACGATGCCCTGACGCCAGGCGAGGCTGAGGATCGCGCTCAGTTCGTGCGCCTCCCAGACCGCCAGCAGGTTGACCATGCTGCCGCCGCCGACGTAGATCAGGTCCTGAGCGAGCAGGTGCTCGCGTAGCGCCATCGGCCGCCGGCCGAGGCGGAAGAGCGAGAGGTCGGAGGGATCGCAGGGCCGCTCGCCGAAGGCGGCGTAGAAGCGGCCGATCTGCTCCGAGGTGTCGCCGCTGGCGGTGGGCAGGATGCAGATCTTCGGTCTCCCGCCCGCGCGCTCGGTCGCCAGGCGCAGCATCAGCTCGCTGACGGCCCGATCGGGCGGACGCGAGGTGAAGTCATGGCCGCCGAGGGTGAGGATGCGGGGGATCACCAGCTGACCGGCTCCGTCGTCACCCGCCGCGCCCCTACGCCGCCGAAGCGGTCGCGAGCGATGGCGAGTCGGCACCGGGCAGGCGCCGGACCGGCGGCGCCTCGCCCAGATAGGCGGTCGCCAGGCGCATCTCGACCACCCGCGGGCCGACCGCGTCGAGGCGGTAGCCGCGCGCTGCCGGCCGCGAGGCGACCACGCGGTCCAGCTCGCAGCCGACGAAGTGCAGGCCGGCGCCGTCCTCGGCCGCGTAGCCGGGTCGCATGCCGTCGCGCAGCATCTCGTGGTAGGCGAAGCGGCGCTCGGAGGTCGGCTCGTAGTGGACGCAGTTGCTGAACGGCAGCAGCCCCAGGCCCTCGACCCGCCGCGGCGCTCCGTGAAAGCCGGTCACCGCTTCGTCAAACCAGCAGAGCGAGCCGGCGGAGAGGCCGCAGAGAACCACTCCGGCTTCCCAGGCTTCGCGCAGGATCGCGTCGATGCCGTGCGCCCGCCAGACGCCGAGCAGGCTGACCACACTGCCTCCCCCCACGTAGATCAGATCTTGAGACAGCACGTGCTCGCGCAGGTCCTCAGGCCCCTGCTCACGGCGGAAGAGCGAGATGTGGCTTGCCTCACAGCGATCGGCCGGAAATGCGCGGTAGAAGCGCACCACGTAGTGATCGGCGTCGCCGCTGGCGGAAGGCAGGAAGCAGACCCGCGGGCGCTCGCGGCGACAGAGGCCGAGCACGTAGTCGTCGAGCAGCGGGTTTCCCGACTCCATCGAGAAGCCGCCGCCACCGAAGGCGACGATCTGGCGAGGCGCGATCTCCATGCCCAAATGGTCCTCCGGCGATGCCCGACGACCCTTATACAGGGGTCCGAAGTTCACGCCGACGGCCTCGCCCGCGTGTACAGGCTCCACTTCCCCGCTCCACCGCCGTTCCTAATGGCGCTTCCGCTTTGTTAAATCGGTACCGGAACGTCCACAGAGCGCCCACTGGGTGTACAATCGCGTTTACCTAAACACGGTTGTCTACCCTCATTTCTGCCTTGACGCCTCCCTCCCCAAGCCCCGGAAACGCAGCTCCAGCGCCAGATATAGATCTAGGCGAAGCGATCGAGAAAGAGCGGCTGCCGGCCGGCCTCGATCAGCTCGACGAGCCGCTGATCGAGCACTCCCAACGCGAACGGCTGCTCAACGCGATGGCCCGCAGCTGCGCCAAGAAAGGCTACGGCGCGACCACGATTGCCGACGTCTGCGAGGGCGCCGGCGTCTCCCGCGCCACCTTCTACGAGCTCTTCAAGGACAAGGAGGACTGCTTTCACGCCTCGATGGAGGTGGCCCTCGCCGACGCGATGGGCCGCATCGTCGCCGTCTACTCGCCCGACAAGCCCTGGGCGACGATGGTGCGGGATGCCGCGGCCGCCTTCCTCGACCTGCTCGCCAGCCGCCCGACCTTCGCCCGTATGGCGCTGGTCGAGGCTCCCGCCTCGGGCGAGCGTGCCTTCGAGCTCTATGCCTCCGGCAAGCGCGTCTTGCAGTCGCTGCTCGAACGCGGGCGCGACGACCCGGTCGAGGAACCGGCGATCCCCTCCAGCGCCGGGCGCGCCGCGCTCTCGGCGGCGGAGTCCTTGATCGTCGGCCAGATCCTCGCCGGCAACACGGCGCGGCTGCGTGAGCTGCTGCCCGACGTCGTCTACATCACGACTGTCCCCTACCTCGGCCAGGAGGAGGCGTTGCGGCAGGCGCGCGCGGCCGAGAAAGTCGCTGCACCCGCGGACGGATAAACGCGGTGCCGGCGGCCGGGGGCCAGAAACGGGAGCGGTGGCGGCCACCGCGCGGACGCCACCGCCTCCCCCCTGAGGTGATCGCGCGCTCCCAGCGCGAGCGGCTGCTCGAGGCGACGATCCGCGTCGTCGCCGCGAAGGGCTACGCGGCGACAACCGTCGCCGACCTGACCCGCGAGGCGGGCATCTCGCGCACGACCTTCTACGCGATGTTCGACGACAAGGAAGGCTGTTTCCTCGCTGCCTACGACGGCATCGTCGACGGCCTCGTGCGCCGGGTCGCCGCCGCTTACGAAAGCGAAGGAGAGTGGCCACAGCGGGCGCGGGCCGGGCTCGCCGCCCTGCTCGGGGCGCTTGCCGAGGAGCCCGAGGTGGCTCGCCTCGCCCTGGTCGACGTCGGCTCGGCCGGGCCGGCGGCGCAGCGACGGTTCCGGGCCGCGATGCAGCGGTTGACGCCCTTCTTCGACGAGGGCAGGGACTTCGCCCCCGGCGGGCGCAACCTGCCCGCCAACACCTCGCGGATGGCGATCGGGGCGGTCGCTGGATTGATTGCCGACGAGCTGACTGAGGAACGCGCGGAGGATCTGCCCAAGTTGCTTTCGGACGTCCTATTTGCCACGCTGGTGCCATATATCGGCCCAGATGCGGCGGCTAGGGAGGTGGGCGAAAAGAGTAGATAAACGCTTACGTACACCGAACCGCTATGATGAAGGTACTCCAGAGTTTTCAAGCTACCTGGGACGGGCTGATGGCATCCGAATCGCGGCGTGACCTCATCTTGGCGGCAATGATCCGCGTGGTCGGGCGCAAGGGATACAAGGAGACCTCGGTCGCCGACGTGATCGAGGAGGCGGGCGTCTCCCGCACGACCTTCTACAAACACTTCGAGGACAAGCACGAGTGCTTCCTCGCCGCCTACGAGACGCTGGTCGAGCAGGTCTTCGCCGAGGTGATCGCCAACTGCGACGGGACCGAATCGTGGTTGCAGCGGATGGAGAAGGGCTTGGCGACGATCGTCAAACTCTTCGCCCTCGATCCGGAGCTGGCCCGCACCGCGGTGGTCGAGGTAGCGGCAGCCGGCGCCGATGCGCGGCAGCTGCACTGGGACGCCGTCGCCCGCTTCACCCAATACCTCGAGGACGGGCGGCAGCTCTCCGACGGACGTGAGCTGCCCGAGAACATCTCGCTGATGTCCGCCGGCGCCGTCTCCGGCCTGATCTTCGACGAGCTCCTCGCCGGGCGGGCGGCGCAGCTGCCCGCGATGCTTCCGGACCTGCTCTTCGCGATGCTCGTCCCCTACATCGGACCGAGCGCCGCCGCGGCGGAGATGCGTCGCGTCGCTGCCGCGGCTTAAGCGGCCGCCGAGCCCATCGCCTCGCGCAGCCTGTGGCGGACGCGATGGAGGCGGACCTTGACCGTGCCGTCGGGAATCCCCAGCCTGCGGGCGATCGCCTCCTGGGTCAGGTCCTCTTTGTAGCGCAGCTCGAGCAGTTTGCGATCGCGCTCGCTGAGGCGCTTGAGGGCGGCATGGAGGTCGGCGCGCTCGACCGTCGAGACGATCCGCTCGTCCTCCTCGCCTTCCCAGCTCTCGACTTCGTCGACCGGATCCGGCCGCACGCGCGAGTGGTGGCGAAAGGCCTCGTTGCGGACGATCGTGCCGAGCCACTCCTTGCGGCGGGCTCCGTCGCGCAGCGTGGAACGGCGGCGCCAGGCACGCAGCAGCGCGTCCTGGGCGATGTCCTCCGCCTCGTTGGGGTTGCTGGAGTAGTGGTAGGCCATGCGCAAGCAGAAACGGTGCGCCTCATCCCACTCCCAACCGTCTCCCTGACCCGAATCTTGAATGATCGAAACGTTGATTGATCGACCGTACTACTTCTAAAACCAAAAGGGTGAAATTTAGTGCTGAAACTTTTTAGATTAGAAATATGGTCTTTAAGTCATGGCCTTTGCGGCAACGCCCGGGACAGGAGGAGAGAACGCGGAACGCACCTATGAGGCGATGGCGGCGGTGTACGACGACTTCACCGCTCACCACGAATACGACCTCTGGACAGAAGACCTGCTGAAGATCCTGGAGCGGCGCGGTCTGCGCGGAACCCGACTTCTCGACGTCGCCTGCGGCACCGGCAAGAGCTTTTTGGAGATGCTGCCCCGCGGCTGGCAGGTGACTGCTTGCGATATCTCGCCGGCGATGTTGGAGCGGGCGCGCGAGAAGGTCGGCGATGCGGTCGAGCTAAGCGTCGCCGACATGACCCACTTGCCTGTATTCGGCGAGTTCGACCTGGTCTGGGCACTTGATGACGCGGTGAACTACCTGCTCAGCACCGACGAGCTGCAGCGCGCTCTAGCCGGAATGCGGGCAAACCTCGCACCTACCGGCCTGCTGCTCTTCGATGTCAACGCCTTGCCCGCCTATCGCACCTTCTTCGCCCAGACGGAGGTGGTCGAGCGGGAGGGACGGCGGCTCGTCTGGCGCGGCCTCACGGCCCCGGACGTGCCGCCGCGCTCGATTTGCGAATCGCGCTTGGAAGTGGATACGGGTGAGTCACTGACACACCGCCAGCGCCACTTCCCGGAAGCCGACGTGCTGGCGGCGCTGGAGGCAGCTGGCTTGGACTGCCTCGACGTCTACGGCCACGGCACCGATGGCGTCCCGCGCCGGCCACTCGACGAAACCACACACACCAAGGCGATCTACATAGCTCGGGCGAGTGACTGCTAGCTGTTGCGGCGCGGGGCCAGGCCGTCCTCGGCAATCGCGAGCCGCTTCTCGGCCAGTGCCCACTGGCGCTGCAGCCGAGGTTCGATCGAGCGGGTGTTGCAGGTCACCGTCGCCAGACAGTCACCCCAGGCGTTGGCCGCTTCTATGTAGAGGTTGAAGGCGCGCTCGGCGGGGCCGCCGCTCACCACCAGGCAGGCGGCGGGCACCTGCCGCGGGCGGAGCCTGGCGTAGACCGCGCGGGTTCCTCGCACCCGCGCCAGGTAGTCGTCATAGCTGAGTCCGCGCGCAAGGTCATCGCGCAGCGCCGCCAGGGAAGCGACAAAAGAGCCGAGCTCACGGCGACAGACCCGGTGAGAATGGTCGGGGGCGCTGGTGCTTTTCGCCGCCGGCGTAGGGCTGGTCGTGGATCGGGTGCTCGCCGAGCCGCTCGCGGCCGTACTGCCGTCGTCGCCACAGGAGCTCAGGGTCAGAGCCAGTGCGATGCCGACTGTCGCCACCGCACTGAGCCGCATCGACGTAGTGTAGAAATTCTTCAGATGCCGAGTGCGCGCAAGCTCGCGATTCTGGCGGCGATGCTTGTCGGCCTCGTCCTTCCGGTTGCGCCCGCGAGCGCGAGCGGTGAAGGTGGAGTCCTCATCGTCGGTGACAGCCTCGAGGAACTGACTTCCCCTTACCTGAAGAGGTACCTGCCCGGTGTGCCGCTGACGGTGAACGCGGTGGGCGGTTCCAACAGCTTCCAGATCTACGACCTCTTCCGGGAAAGCTACGACCCTTCCCAATCGGTGATCGTCTTCGACGCCGGCACCAATGACAATCCCGCCTATCCCGAGATCCTCGCCGAAAACCTGGAAAAGGTCGCGGCCACGGTCGGCGATCGCTGCATGGTGGTACCGACCATTCACGGCTTTACCGTCAACGGCATCGATAACACCGGCAAGAACAGAGTGGTGAGAGCCTTCGCCGCTTCCCGGCCCGGGACTCAGGTGCCCGACTGGGCAAGGGCAGAGGAAACGCACCCGGAGCTGATGCAGTCCGACGACCTGCACCCGATTCCCGCCGGCGCCGAACTACGCGCCCGCCTGATCGCCCAGGGGATCAAGCGCTGCCTCGGCATCGCCACCGCGGCGCAGCGGGAGCCGGCGCTCGATTCAGGGCCCGAACTGCCGCCGGCGCACAAGCTGGCGCGCCGCGAGGCCCAGATCCTCGATTCGCTCCTCGGCGCGGCGCTGTCGCTCCTTCCCTTCTCCCTGGCCGGCGATGCCTGAACCGGTAGGCCGCGAACGGCGCTACATGCCGGGCCTCGACGGCCTGCGCGCGATCGCGGTGCTCGGCGTCGTCCTCTACCACCTCGGATTCGGCTGGGCCGAAGGGGGCCTGCTCGGCGTCGGCGTCTTCTTCACGCTCAGCGGCTACCTGATCACCGACATCCTGCTCAACCAGGTCAACCGCGGCGGGATCAAGCTCAAGTCCTTCTGGTTGGCCCGGGCCCGGCGCCTGCTGCCGGCCCTCTTCCTGATGCTGATCGTGGTGATGGCCTGGGTGACCGTGATCGGTCCGCACCAGCCGAGCGACTTCCGCATGGCCGAGCTCAGCGCCGTCGGCTACTTCAACAACTGGTGGCTGATCCTCCACGACGTCTCCTACTTCGCCCGCTTCGCGCCGACCTCGCCGCTCAACCACCTCTGGTCGCTCTCGGTCGAGGAGCAGTTCTACATCGTCTGGCCCTTCCTGCTGATGGCGGCGCTGCACTTCGTGCCGGAAGCGCGGCGCAAGGCCGGGCCGCGACCGCGACTGGCAGCGGTCGCGCTGGTCGCGGCGCTCTGCTCGGGGATCCTGATGGCGATCCTCTACCACCCCTCGCTCGACCCCTCGCGCGTCTACTACGGAACCGACACGAGGGCGCTCGAGCTGCTCGTCGGGGCGGCGCTGGCGATGGTCTGGCCCAGCCGCAACCTCAACGGCCGGGTGCAGCCACAGGCGCGGCGGGTGATCGACGCCGCCGGCCTGCTCGGCCTGGTCGTAATCGGGCTGATGTTTTGGCAATCGAACGAGTTCGATCCCTTCATCTACCGCGGCGGTTTCGCCGTGCTGGCGCTGGGCACGGCGCTCGCGGTCGCATCCTTCGCGCACCCCGCCTCGCGGCTGGGACCGATCGTCGGCTGCAAGCCGATGCAGTGGATCGGTGAACGCTCCTACGGGATCTACCTCTGGACGCTGCCGATCATCGTGCTCACCTCCCCGCAAGGCGTCCACGGGCCCAACCTGCTGCGGGCGATCCTGCAGGTGGCGGCGATCATGACGGTGGCAGAGCTCTCCTGGCGCTACGTCGAGAACCCGATCCGCCACGGCGCAATCGGCCGGCTCTGGGCCCAGTGGAAAGCGGGTCGCTGGCGGCGCGAGCGGGTGTCGCGCGAGGGCTGGGTCGGGATCGCCGCGGCGTCGATCGTGGTCATCGCCGCGGTCGCGGGGTTGGCCGGCGTCGGTGTCTCCAACTCGCCGGCCATCGGCGCCGAACCCGTGGCTGAGACGGTCACCGCGAAGAGCACCAAGCGCAAGCCCCTGGCGACCTCCTGCGAAGCGGTGGTCCACATCGGCGACTCGACCTCCGAGGGCCTCGTCTCCGAAGAATATCTGCCACGTGACGAGCTGATCGCCGCCCAGTACGCCCGGGTCGGCTCCACCACCGCTCACCTCGAGGTGGCGGGAGCGCGCTCGATCTATGAGAACTTCGAAGGCGAACCGAACGCCCAGGAAGTCGCGGAAGCGTGGAAGAACGAAGGCTTCAAAGGCTGCTGGGTGATCGCGATGGGAACCAACGAGGCGGCCGACGTCGCCGTCGGCTCGAAGTTCACCTACGACGACCGGATCGAAAGCATGATGTCGACGATCGGCGATGAACCGGTGATGTGGGTCAACGTCAAATCGCTGGTGCCGAACGGCCCTTACGCCGAGGCCAACATGAGGAGCTGGAACGAAGCGCTGCTTGCCGCCTGCGACGGCTACCCCAACATGCGCATCTACAACTGGGCGGCCGACGTCAAAGACCAGTGGTACATCCCTGACGGGATCCACTTCACCTCCGAAGGCTACGCCGCCCGCGGCCGGCTGATCGCCGACGCCCTGCTGGAAGCCTTCCCCGACACCGAACCGCTGAAGATGACCGACGCCAAGGACTGCGTCGTCACCGGCGACCCGCCGCCGCCGAGCGCGAGCGGCTAGAAGATCTGCGCGTCGAGGAAGCCGGCGATCAGGACCAGCCAGCCGCCGATCTCGGCCACGATCAGGCTGGCCATGAAGGCCTCGAGCCCGCGCACTGGGCGGCGGAACTGGTTGTCGGTGTCCCGCCTCCAGCCGTGCACCATGTAGCCGAAGACGGCGGCGTAGAAGTAGAAGGCCAGCGCGCCCGCGGCGATCAGGTTGACCGCCACGCCCCAGCCACTCAGCTCGACGAAGGTCGCGATCAGGAGCAGGGCGAAGCTGTAGAGCAGCGCGGCCCGGTGGGCGATGTCGGTGTAAGGATGAGCCAGCCCCTCATCCGAGGCGTCCATCTGGCGGAACTTCATCACCCCGAGAAGCAGCGCCCAGAGGAACATCAGCGCCGCCGCGAGCAGGACCGCCTTGGTGTCTCCTCCCAGCTCCACGCGGCCTAGATTACGCCGAGCTCGGTGACGTCGAAGACGCCCTCGTCATTCGGTTCGAGCTCGACCAGGCGGGTCTTCCCCCCACGCGAAAGCTCGAGCAGATGGAACCCCAGCCTGGCCTCCTTCCGCAGGAACGGAATCCGAGGCCAGATCTGCGTGCGCAAAAGGATCACCGAGCCGGCCGGTGGACGGGCCTCGCCAACCGCCTGCTCTCGCCAGAGGCGGTGCACCTCGGAACGCAGGTGCCAGCCGGTCGGCAGGTCGAGATAAGTCCTGCCTTTGCGAGTCCAGCACGAGATCTCCATCGCCTGCTCGCGCCCGTCCGGTCGTGGCAGGGCGACACGGAGTGGCTGTTCCTCCGGCATGTAGTCCTGCGCATAAAGCCGCGTCAGCCGCCGGCGTTCCCAGCGACGGTCCCAACCGATGTCCGCCCGCTCAGCACCCCAGGCGAGTACCCCGATGAGCGCGCCCACCGCGAGGATCGCCCCGGCAAGCGGTACGACGCTTTCCGGTTGAGCGAACCATGTGTTGCCGGCGAGCAGAGCCGCGATGACGATGGCGACGAGCGCCAACGGCAGCAGTGTGATCACGCGTGTGAACGATCCGGGCAGCCGGGCGAAGACACTGACAAAAACCAGCAGCACGGCTGCCACCAACAACGGCGTCGCCGTCTGGGTCAGGTCATGGCCGGTGATCGCTTCGTTCTGGTGCAGCAGCGCGATGCTGAAGTAGGCCGTCGAGCCCACAGCGGTGAGCACGGCGACGATGGTGAAGAGTTCGAAGACGGCAAGGCCCGCCCTGCGCCTGCCGCCGAAGAACAGCGCAAAGATCGTGCCTGCTCCGAGCGCCCCGGCCAGCGGCACAAGCGCCTGCAACGCCGCCCGGTCTCCATCGCTCAAGGGGATCTGGTCCACGCCGCCTCCTTCGCCGGCACCCCTGGCAGCCCTCCGCTCGAAACCGATCTTGCCGGCCGTGCCTAGTCTCTTCAGGACAGCCCATCACCGACCCGAGGAGAACCCATGAGCAGCCCCATCACCGGTGTCGACTTCGCCACCGTCTTCGTCAAGGACTATCCCGCCGCCGTCGAGTTCTACGGCCAGACCCTGGGTCTGGAGCACTCAGTCGACTACGGCAAAATCCCCGGCGGCGAGTTCGAGACCGGCAACCTGACCCTCCAGCTCATGGATGCCGCCGCAATCGGCCGCGAGTTCGAGCCCAACACGCACCCGACCGCCTTCCACGTCGAGGACGTCGAAGCCACTCGCGCCGAGCTGGAGGCCAACGGCGTCTCCTTCCTCGCCGACACGATCGACAGCGGCGTCTGCCACATGGCGATCTTCAGCGACCCCGACGGCAACACCCTGATGCTGCACCACCGCTACGCGCCGCGCGACTGAGGCGCGGCGGGTTACGTCCCCAGCGTCACCTTGATCGTGGTACCGGGGGACAGAATGCTTCCCGGTTTTGGTCGCTGCTTGACGACCTTGCCTGTTTTCGCGGTTGCGCCTTTGCGCTTGGTGACCTTGCCCACCTTGCAGTTCCCCGCACGGATCTTCTTCTTCGCCGCTTTCAGCTTCTTGGTCTTGAGCTTCGGCACCGTGCACCCTTCGTATGCAAAGGACGAGGCCGAGGTAGCACGACCAGAGACGGTGGAGACGCTGATCGGCACCGAGACGAGCGTGGCGCTCGGCGGCGCGGTCGCGGTGATCTGCGTTTCCGAGTCGACCTTGAAGGCCGATGCGGGCATCGAGCCGAACAACACCCCACTGACCTCAGCGAAGTTGTCGCCCGAGATCGTCACATTGGCTCCGCCCGCCAGAGAGCCGCCGACGGGCCCGATCGTGGAGATGCTCGGAGGCGGCAGCACGTCGGCGTTGAACCCGAGTTCGTTGCCGGGCGAGAATTGCCCGTCTGGCATGCGTCCCCCAGCGCCGTCGACAAGCCCGGGATTCCAGTAGGAGATCGTGGTCAGCGCGGAGCTCGTGCTCAAAGTGCCGATTTTGTCGTTGGTGTGTTCGGGATCGAGACCGACGAGGTCGCCGGCTTTTATCGGGATAACAGTGGAGAAGAGGTTGGTGGCGGGAGCGCCGACCGGTGTCACGGGAGTGCTGGTTCCGGCGCCCGTATACGCCCCGCCGCCAGTGGGTCGCAGCACCCTGAGGCGAAACGGGCCGCCCGAGTAGGCCCCGGTCATCCGCCAGCGAATGACGACGCCGTCCACCGGCGAGGTGACATCGGCCCCCGGCGCTCCAAGAGCGATATTCGCCCAGGTATTAGGACCGCCGCCGAAGGACGTCTGGGAGAAATTGCCGACGAGCGGACTGCCCACAGTGACCACGGAGGCATCGGCACGCCCGCACAGTGTCAAGAGTGCCGCCGATAGCAGCGTCGAAATGGCAAGGGTGCGGAGCGTGGTCAATTCTCGAGACTCCTCTCGGGCCAGGGTCGTCAAAGCCTCGGCAGTCTCGCAAGAGCGCCGGATTGCGAGACTGCCAAGCTCCTCCAGTCGCCCGCGGCGTCAAGCAGCCGCCTCCGGCTCGGCGACTCCGACCGTTTCGCCCTGCGGCCGCATCACCGTCACCACCACCGCCAAGGCCAGGGCGATCAGCACTGCCGAGGCGGTTAGAGCCGCAGGGACCCCTTCGGCCAACTGGCTCGTTCCGCCGTTGCCGGAGGCGGTGAAGACGGAGATCAGGATTCCGATCCCCAGCGTCCCGCCGAGCTGATGGGCGGTGTTGACCAGGCCGGAGGCGGCGCCGGCGTCCCGGTCGGCGACGCCGGAGATCCCGGCCGTGGTCAGCGGCGTGAAGACCGAGCCCATGCCGATCCCCAGCAGCACCATCGGCAACGCCATCTGGGTGAAGTAATCGCCGCCGACCGAGACCCGGCTGAGCCAGGTCATGCCGATCAGCGCCAACAGCAGGCCGCCGGCCAACAGGCGCGAATCGCCGATCTGGGAAGCGATCCTGGGAATGGCCTGGACCGTCGCGAAGAGCGAGAGCGTCATCGGCAGGAAGGCGAGGCCCGCGGCGAGCGCGCTGTAGCCCTCGGCGCCCTGCATGAACTGGGTGAGGAAGAAGAACATGCCGAACATCGCTCCGACCGCCAGCATGCGGGCGCCGTAGGCGCCGGAGCGGATGCGGCTGGAGAACAGGTGAAGCGGCGTGATCGGGTGCTCCGCCCGCCGCTCGTTGGCGATGAAGAGGGAGAGCAGGATCGCGGCGGCAACGAACGAGACGAGCGCCACGGGGTCGCCCCAGCTGACGTCGGCGGCGCGGACGAGGCCGAAGACGAGCGCGGTCATGCCGAGGGTCGAGGTGGCGGCGCCGGCGAAGTCGAAGCGGCCCTCCTGCGGCTCGGTCTCCGGCAGATGGCGGGGCGCCAGCCAGATCAGCGCCAGACCGATCGGGACGTTGATGAAGAGACCCCAGCGCCACGAGGCCCAAGTGGTCAGCATGCCGCCGAGGACGAGGCCGACGCTGCCGCCGGCTCCGGCGACGGCACTGTAATAGGCGACCGCGCGGGTGCGCTCGCGTCCCTCCGGGAAGCTGACGGTGAGCAGGGCGAGGGTGGAAGGGGCGGCGATCGCGGCGCCGACGCCCTGCAGCGCGCGAGCGCCGAGCAGCCAGGCCGGCGACTGGGCTAGACCGCCGAGCATCGAGGCAGCGGTGAAGAGGGCGATCCCGGCGACGAAGACGCGACGGCGCCCGAGCAGGTCCCCCGCCCGGGCGCCGAGCAGGAGCAGCCCGCCGAAGGTGAGGGCGTAGGCATTCTGGACCCAGGAGAGAGCCGCGTCGGAGAAGCCGAGGTCTTCGCGGACGTTCGGCAGGGCGGTGATCACCACGGAGACGTCGAGGATGATCATCAGGTAGGTGGCGAGGATGATTCCGAGGACAAAATTGGCGCGCGGGGGCGACTTGGGCGTCATCGACTGACCCCTTTCAGGCTTGGAGGAGCGGTGCTAAAATGGAGGTCGCCTCCGGGTAATTCGGAGGGTGCCTCCGCTTCGTATGAGCACTATACGGAGGTAGCCTCCGTTTTGTCAACCCGAATGTGCGAGATTTAGGAAGAGCCATGAGCGCAGCCGACGTCACCACCCTCGCGCCGCGGCCTAAACGGGCCGACGCGCGCCGCAACTACGACAAGCTGGTCAACGCCGCTCGCGCGACGTTCGCCGAGCAAGGAACCTCGGCCACCCTCGAGGAGGTCGCCCGCCGCGCCGACGTCGGCATCGGCACGCTCTACCGCCACTTCCCCACCCGCCAGGACCTGCTCGAAGCCGTCTACCTGGAGGGAGTCGAAGACATCTGCCGCGCCGTCGAGAACTACGACGACCAGCCCCCCTGGGAGGCACTGAGCGGCTGGCTCCACGAGTTCGTCGGCTTCGCCGCCACCAAGCGAGCCCTCGCTGAGGACCTGCTCGCCTACATCGACCGCGACGCCGAGGTCTTCAACGCCTGCGGCGGAGCCATCTTCGCCGCAGGCGAACCCCTCCTAAAACGAGCCCAAGAAGCCGGCGTAGTCCGCCCCGACGCCGACATCGCCGACGTCACCAAGATGGTCAGCGGCATAGCCGCCATCCGCACCGCCGACCCCGAGCAAATCGACCGCATTCTTGGCGTGGCGTTGGACGGGTTGCGGTCTTAGCGAGAAACGCACAGAGCCCGCCTACTACAAGGGTCAGTGCTCGGCTGTCGGCAAGATCCATGCCGCTTGTCCAGTGAGGCGTCGATGTAGCTCAAGTGCGCGATCCTCGGTCAAGCGAGCAATAAAGTCCGCCGCAATCCGCTGTGGGGGAACGTCATCCATGACCATCTCCTGCTCGAGAGGAGGCAAAAGATGTAGACGGTCACCACCTTTAGCAGCCTCAGTGAAAGCCCCAAAGAGATCCGCGACCACACGACGTTGTCCTTCCTGCACACTGCAGAGGCCGGGGCGATTGATCACGTAGTGCCACGTGAGTTGCTTGAGAGCCTCAACTTCGTTCCGCTGTTTCGCGGCTATCGAAACCTCACCGGTAGCGTTTACTTTGAAAGCTGGCATAAACCGGCCTATTAGGTAATTCGTTCGCTCCCGCAGTAGTTGACGATCGCGCTTTGTTCCTTGATAAGGCAGAACAAAGTCCAGCAGTTGGCCAAACAAGTCCATCGCCGCCGCCTTTATCGCGTCTGGATCCTTACCCTCCAGCCGTCCTCCCGGCTGGGTCTCGTCATCAATTGACTTGAGAAAAGACCACCGCTCGTCAGTGCTGGTGCAGAGTCGATCTAGAGGAACAGCGCCCGCCCTAAAGAAATCCTCTAGGTCATGGACTGCATAGGTGAGGTCGTCGGCCCAATCCATGATCAGTGCACCCAGACAAGGCTCCTCATCATCCGCACCGTGCATTTCTCGTGCGAAATCAAATGCCGCCTTATCTTCCTTATAGGCGCCCCACTTCTCCCAGCGCTTTTTCTGCGCCTTCTTTTGACGACTAGGGACGCGTAGCCATGGATACTTAAGCATTGCGTCGAGCGTTCCGCGAGATAGGTTAAAACCGTCGAACTCGGGGAATCGATGGCCCAGACGTGTCACGATTCGAAAGCTTTGAGCGTTTCCCTCGAAGCCACCAAACTCGGGTTCCATCAGCTCGTCGAGCTTCTCCTCTGCGACGTGACCAAAAGGAGGATGACCTAGATCATGGGCAAATCCCGCCGCCTCGATTGAGTCCACGTCAATGCGTCTTGCCAGTTTCCCTCGATCTTCAATTACACGCTGGGCCAGCCTTCGTGAAACCCGGCCAACTTTCAGCGAATGCGTGAGGCGGCTGTGGGCGGCATTGCCCGTCCCGGCGGGAACAACCTGAGTAATGCCCGCCAGGCGCTGAAATGCTGATGAGGAAAGGATCCGGTCAGAGTCTCGCTCCCCATGTGTCCGCAGTGAGGTCCGGCGGCTACGGGGTAGCTTGGGATCCCCCATGCGATCATTGATTGACGGTTTAGTCGCCACGGATCCTGCGTTCCGGGCGCTATGCGGCTTGGGGCTCTGCTCGGCGAACGGTTAGATCTTCAGTGAGGACTATCTCTCCGCGATTAAGGAGACGCCAAAACGCGAGCGATACCTCATTGGCTTCAAGTCGCTGAGAAGTAGCGGCAGAATCCGCCAGAATTTGCCTGCGAAGATCCCGCGGAGGAATTTCCTCTCCGCCTTGAAGCGCCTCAAGCAGGCTCTCTTCCGCCTCTTCGATCGCCTTCATGCCACCGGTCGCAGCGCGATCACCATTGGTCTCCAATTCAGAGCCTCTGTGAGGGAGCAAAAAGGTTCAAACGCAGGTCGCATAGTGCCTGCGGACCCAGACGGAATAATGATCGAAGCGGGACAAATCATGAAAGTGACCTTCTCAAAGATATCTATGCGCTGTCAACGGACGAAACAGCTCTAAACTTCTATATCGGTCGATTCGCACCTTGACTGTCGGAGTGTGAACGGGAGCGACGGGACTCGAACCCGCGACCTCTGGCGTGACAGGCCAGCGCTCTAACCAGCTGAGCTACGCCCCCGGAAGGTCCGGCTTCTGGCCGGACGGGCAGATTAGCGCCCGGGGGGCATTATCTCAGGGTCGCTGGATTTGGAGGTGGAAGGGGCCCGGGTGGGAGCGGGTCGAGGTGACGACGAGACGGAGGCGGTGGGCGCCGCAGACGGTGTAGTTGAGGCTGTCGCCTTGGTCGACGGCGTTGCGGGAGCGGAGAAGGAGCCTGCCGGCACGGCTACGAAGGGCCAGTTCGTAACCGTGCCTGCGCAGGCTGCTTGGGCGCAGGCTGACCAATCCGTCGAGCGGCGTACGCAGGGACTCGACGGCTGCGCCCTCCCCCCTGGCCGGAACGCGCCCGGAGAGCGTGAGGCTCGTCCGCCCCTGCCAGGGCGAAAGGGTGTCTTCACGAATCGCTCGGAACGCGGCCGGGTTGGGCCGCAGTGCCGGGCTGTAGCGCCAGGTCGGTGACGCGTCGCGGAAGCGGTAGTGAGCGAAGGCCTCGGCAAAAGCCTCGCCCGGATCCTCGAAGTAGTGCGTCCCCTCGTCGCCTGGATAGAAGCGGTGGTGCCGCTCCCCCTGGCAGACGCCCTCGACGCTGGCCCAATGCTCGGGGCCCCAGTCGATCGCGGCCCCGAACGGAGGCGGCATTTTCCGGTGCTGGGCGACGTGATGCCCGTACTCGTGGGCAAGCACGAAGTCGAAGCTCGCCCCGTCTTCGTCGGCTTCTTCGTAGCCGCCGATGACGATCTTGTTTTCGCCGCTGAAGTAGCAGGCCTCGGCGCCGAAGCCGCAATCGAAGCCGAGCTCGTATTTGGTGTCGAGCTGGACGGAGAGCAGGTCGACCTCGGCGCCGTGAATCAGCGTGCCGATGAAGTCGGCGACCCGCTGGGGGTCGGTGACGTCGCACTCCGCCGCGCAGGCAGCAGTGACCGAGACGGCGATCGTCGCCCCGCTGCCATCGTCGATCGAGTAGCGCTGCGACGACGCGGATGCCGAAATCCGCGCCGCCGCAGCGCCGGGCTCGCCCAACACGACGTCATGCATCGGTACCGCCGCGCGCGGCACCTCGAGCGAGACGCCCGGGTCGGGACGCTGGGCGACGGCCCCTCCTGGGACCGCCAGGAGAAGCAGAGTCATGGCTATGCCCGCAAGCGCCCCCGCCGGGCGCCTGCTCACGGAGCGGGACCTGGCCTGATCTCGTAGGCGTGAACGGCCGCAGGGGCTGGCATGTACGCGATGAGCGCCATTAGAAAAAGGTGACGCGAAGAGCACTGGGCGGAAACCCTGGCGCCGCAGTGAGGACTGCTTCACGACAACTGGGAACACGGTAGCGACCAATCGACTGCCGGCAAAGAAACCGCCATACCATTCGCGTACCGAAACTCGCGCGCCGGCCAAAACCGCTTGCCCGGCGCCGAGTTTGGCGAATTAATCCAATCGGGCACCCCTCTCGTAGTGATGGGGCAATGAAGATCGCGATTGTCGGGACGGGCATCTCTGGGCTGGTCGCCGCCCACCTGCTGCACCGCGAGCACGAGCTGGTCGTCTACGAGGCGGCGAGCCGCCTTGGCGGCCACTCGAACACGGTCACGGCCGAGACCGAGGGCGGCAGCCACCGCATCGACACCGGCTTCATCGTCTTCAACGACCGCAACTACCCCAACTTCGAGCGGCTGCTGGCTGAGATCGGCGTCGCCGACCAGCCCTCGCACATGAGCTTCTCGGTCGCCGACGGCCGCGGCGAGTTCGAGTACTCGGGCACCCCGTGGGGCCTCTTCTCCCGCCCAAGCCACCTGCTCAGCCCCTCCTTCCTCGGCATGCTGCGCGACTGGCGCCGCTTCAACCGCGAGGCGCGGGCCCTGGTCGGGATGAACGGCACCGCGCCTTCGCTGGGGCACTGGCTGGAGGAGCGCGGCTTCTCCCGTCACTTCATCGATCGGCTGATCGTGCCCCAGGCCTCCGCGGTCTGGTCGGCCGACCCCGAGCAGATGTGGAGCTTCCCCGCCAGCTTCATGGCCGAGTTCTTCGACAACCACGGCATGTTCAGCCTGCGTGACCGGCCGCGCTGGCGGACCGTGCGCGGCGGCTCGGCCAGCTACGTCGAGGCGATCTCCGCCCCTTGGGCCGACCGCGTCCGCCTGCGCGCCCCGGTGCAGCAGATCGAGCGCCTCGACGACGGCGTGCGGATCGAGGCCGACGGTTGCGAGAGCGAGGACTTCGACGAGGTCGTGGTCGCGACCCACTCCGACCAGGCGCTGGCGATGCTGGCCGACCCGAGCGAGGCGGAGCTGGAGGTCCTCGCTGCGATTCCCTACCAGCGCAACGAGGCCGTCCTCCACACCGACACCTCCCTGCTCCCCCGCCGCCGCACCGCTTGGGCGAGCTGGAACTTCCACCTGACCGAACGGCCGACCGACCGCACTACCGTCACTTACTGGATGAACAACCTGCAGCGACTGCGCGCCGACCGCGAGTTCCTGCTCACGCTCAACCGCGAGGAGGAGATCGATCCGGCGAAGGTCCTGCGCCGCTTCACCTACGAGCACCCCGTCTACACCGCCGAGGGCGTGCGTGCGCAAGGCCGGCACGCCGAGATCAGCGGCGTGCGCCGCACCCACTACTGCGGCGCCTACTGGGGCTGGGGATTCCATGAGGACGGCGTGCTGAGCGCGATCCGCGCCTGCGAGCGAATCCCGCCCGCGGCGGTGGCGACGGCGAAAGCGGTGGCGGTATGAGCGCCTCCGCCGTCTACGAGGGCTGGGTGCGCCACCGTCGCTTCGAGCCGGTCGAGCACAGCTTCCGCTACCGGCTCTTCCTCATGTACCTCGACCTGGACGAGCTGCCGGGAGAGCTGGATCCCTACCCGCTGTGGTCGGCGCGCCGGGCGGCGCCGGCGCGCTTTCGCCGGGCCGACTTCATGGGCGACCCCTCACGCCCGCTTGCCGAGTGCGCGCGCGACGAGGTCGAGGAGGCGATCGGCCGGCGGCCGGGCGGGCCGGTGCGCCTGCTCGCCAACCTGCGCTACCTCGGCCACGTCTTCAACCCGGTCAGCATCTACTACTGCTTCGACGCCGCCGACGAGCGGGTCGAGGCGGTCGTCGCCGACGTCAACAACATCCCCTGGGGCGAACGCCACCCCTACGTGCTCGCCCGCGGCGAGCGGCGCGGCCCGGTCCTCAGCGGCGAGCTCGACAAGGAGCTGCACGTCTCGCCGCTGATGGGGATGGATCAGACCTACACCTTTCGCGCCGGGGAACCAGGGCCCAGCCTCTCCGTCCACATCGAGTCGCGCCCAGTGCAACGTTTTTCGGTTCCGGTAGGACCGGAAAACGTTGCACCGCGATTGGGGACTGACGGCGGCAAGCAATTCGACGCGACGCTCTCGCTGCGGCGGCGCGAGCTCAGCCGTTCACTTCTGACCCGGATGCTGCTGCAATATCCAGCGATGTCGTTGCAGGTGGTCGCGAAGATCTACGCCCAATCGTTGCGACTGAAGCTGCGCGGCGCCCCCTACTTCCCTCATCCCGAGGGGAGGAGACCGAAGGGGTTCCTATCGCCGTAGGAGACCGGTTTGCCCGCACCGCCGTCTCCGCGACCCTCTCTCGCCTGCGCGGCGGGCGCATCGACCTGCGTGAAGGGGGGCGCGAGCGCAGCTTCGGGCCGGCAGACGCCGACCTGCGTGCCACGGTCGCGGTTCACCACCCCGCCGCTTGGCGCAGCGTTCTGCGCGGCAGCACCGGACTCGGCGAGACCTACGTCGACGGCCTCTGGGAGACCAACGACCTGGTCGCGCTGATCCGCATCGCCGCTCGCGAGCTGCGCAACCCCGGTGCCCTCGGCAACGCAATCGCCGTGCCGCGCGGCTGGGCCCATCGCCTCGGCCACCTCGTCCCCGACAACACCCGGGCCAAGGCGCGGCGGCACATCGCCGCCCACTACGACCTCGGCAACGACCTCTTCGGCTCCTTCCTCGACGAGCGCATGCTCTATTCCTGCGCCTACTTCCCCCGTCCCGACACCTCCCTGGAGGAAGCGCAGCTGGCGAAGCTCGAGCGCATCTGCGGCGAGCTGCGACTCGGTCCCGACACCCACCTGCTGGAGATCGGCAGCGGCTGGGGCGGGCTGGCGATCCACGCCGCTCGCGAATACGGCTGCCGGGTTACGACGACGACCATCTCCCCGGCCCAGCACGAGCTGGCGTCGCGGCGGATCGCGGCGGCCGGGCTGACCGACCGGGTCACGGTGCTGATGGAGGACTACCGCGACCTACGCGGCAACTTCGACCGCCTGGTCTCGGTGGAGATGATCGAGGCGGTGGGCTGGCGGCACTTCGACGAGTACTTTCGCCATTGCAGCGAGCTGCTCACGCCCGACGGGCTGATGCTGCTGCAGGCGATCACGATCGACGATCGCCTCTATGAGAGCGAGAAGGGCGCCCGCAGCTTCGCCAACACCCACGTCTTCCCGGGCGGCTGCCTGCCTTCGCGGGGGCTGATCGCCGACTGCATCGCCCGCGTTACCGACATGCGCGAGGTCTGGATGGCTGACATCACCGCCCACTATCCCCCCACCCTCGCCGGCTGGCGCCGGCGCTTCCGCGCCGCCTGGGAGCAACTGCGCGAGCGCGGCTACGACGAGCGCTTCCGCCGCCTCTGGGAGTTCTACCTCTGCTCCTCGGAGGCGGGATTCCGCGAGCGCCGCATCGGCGACGTGCAGCTGCTCTTCGCCAAGCCCAGATGGCGATGAGCGGCGACCCGAGGGAGCCGCTGCTCCTGCTCCACGGCCTCGGTGGCTCGAAGCTGATCTGGCAGCCCGTGCTGGGCCTGCTCGAGGCGGAGCGCCGGCCGCTGGCGCTCGACCTGCCGGGCTTCGGCGCAACCCCGCCGCTCGCCCCCCAGGTCGAGCCAACCGCCGCCAACCTCGCCGCGTCAGTTCACGAGCGCTGTCTCGAGCTGGGCATCGAGCGACCGCACGTCGCCGGCAACTCGCTCGGCGGCTGGGTGGCGTTGGAGATGGGACGGGCAGGCTGGGCGGCCTCGGTCACCGCGATCTCTCCCGCCGGCCTCTGGCGTGGGCCGATAGGCCCACGCCGCCTCGACAGCCAGGGCTGGGCGCGCCGCCTGCGCCCGCTCGTCGCCCTTGCCCTGCGCAGCGAGCCGCTGCGCGAGCGGATGCTCGCCACCTTCGCCGCCCGTCCCGAGCGGATCCCCGCCGCCACCGCCCGCGAGCTGATCCTGAGCTGGGTCGACGCCGACGGTTACGAGGAGGCCAACCGGGCGATGCGCAGCCACGTCTTCGACCCGAGCGGCTACCCGGAGGACGTCCCGGTGACCCTTGCCTGGGGCGAGCGCGATCGCCTCGTCGCCCCACCGCGGCCGGAGCGTCGCCCGGCGGGCGCCCGCTTCCTCGTCCTGCCCGACGTCGGCCACACCCCGACCTGGGACGACCCGGAGCTGATCGCCCGCACCTTGCTCGACGGCAGCGCGGTCTCCCTCGCGGGCTGAGTTTGGGAGAGTCTCCGTACCCGCCGCCGAGCGGCGCCGCCCCGAGCTAAGGAGAGACGCGTGATCGTCGAGAGGACCGAGAACCCGCAGTGGCTGTCCAACGCCTACCTCGTCGCCGATGAAGCCGGCGGCAAGGGCGTGCTGATCGACGGCAACGACGACCTCGCGCCGCTGCTCGAGCGGGCCGAGCAGGACGGGATCGAGATCACCCACATCCTCATCACCCACCCCCACGCCGACCACGTTGCCGGCCTGGCCGCGGCGCAGGAGAAGCTCGGCGGCGTGCCGATGGTGGCGCACCCGGAGGCCGCTGCCGAGATCGCCGATGAGATCGCGCAGACGATCGGCGACGGCGAGACGCTCAGCACCGGCGACCTGGAGATCGAAGCGATCTCCACCCCGGGCCACGCGGCCGGCCACGTTGCCTTGCTCGTCAACGGCAGCGACGTCTTCACCGCCGACGTCCTCTTCAAGGGCACGGTCGGCGGCACGATGGCGCCGGGCGCCAGCGGCTTCGCCGACCTCAAGACCTCGGTGATGCGGCTGATGGAGCTGGCGCCCGAGACTGTCGTCCACCCCGGCCACCGCGAGCCGACGACGATCGGCGAGGAGTGGGAGGGCAACCCCTTCGTGCGGATCTGGCGCGGCGAGGAGGAGACCGGCGCGGAGGACGTCACCGTCTGGGACCGCCCGGCGACGCTGAAGCTCTGGGCGCCGGACTACGACGGCGGCAACAAGGCCTGGGTCGTGTTCGCCGACGATGGCACCGAGGCCATCGTCGGCGGATCACAGGTCGTGCGCTCTACTTGATCAGCGCTTCCATCAGCAGCCAGCAGCCGTCGGTGTCGCTGGCGGGGGTGAAATAGCCGCCGAGGTAGAGGGGCGGGTTGTAGATCAGGGTGTTGGGCCCACCCGAGGAGCAGCGGATCATCGAGGTGATGCTGCCGTGGATGGCGAGCTGCTCGCCCTTCTTGATCTTCATGTCGACCGGGAAGGACTCGACGTTGTAGTCGCCTTCTTCTTCGGCCGATTCCATCTGGCCTCGGTATTCGATCCGCTGCCCGTAGCGCTTGGCGAGGGCATCGGTGCCGTTGATCTTCTTCACCGCCATCAGGCGGAAGCTGCCGGGGCCGCCGGCGATCAGGCGGATCTTCTTGATCGTGCCGGTCTTCGGCGCGAACTCGCCGCCGTCGGGACGGCCGTAGGCGTCGTTGAGGACCATCGTGCAGGTGGTGAGCGGGTTTTCGGGACCGCTGCAACTGAGGCCCGGCAGCGAGTTGGAGGGCTGCACCTTCGAGTTGAGCATGGCGCCGAACTTGACCGGCGCCTTCGCCTGGCCGGCGGCCGGGGCGACGGCCAGCACCAGACTGGCGACGGCGGCCAGGAGGCCGAAGCGGCGGGCGATCTTCTGGGCGGTGCGGTTGCGAGTCATTTGAGTCTCCTTCGAGTCGATTTGCTTTGTGGACTGCTCCGTGCACTGAGCTTCGCCCGCATCCGCCGCCCCTCCCAGACCCCCCAGGGGTGGACTCGCTCACCCCTCGCCTAGGATCAGCGGCGTGAGCGCCGAGCCCCGCCAGACCAGCGCCGCCGAGCTGAAGCAGCAGATCGAAGCCGAACGCGGCGGTCGCCCCTTCCTCGTCCTCCGCGACGGCACCGGCGAGCAGCGGATCCTCACGATCGAAGAGGGAGCAACCGAGCTCTGGATCGGTCGCGGCGAGGCGGCCGGCCTGCGCCTCGACTGGGACGAGGAGGTCTCCGCCCTGCACGCTCAGATCGAGGTCGTCGGCGGCGAGTGCACGCTGCTCGACGACGGCCTCTCCCGCAACGGCTCCTTCGTCAACACCGAGCGCGTGCATGGCCGCAGGCGCCTGCGCGATGGCGACACCCTGCGCTTCGGCCAGACCACCGTGCTCTTTCGCCGGCCCGGCGAGGCGGCGCCGGAAGCGACCGTGGTCGCCGGCGAGGTGCCGACCGCAGCGGCGATCTCGCCGGGGCAGCGACGCGTCCTGCTCGCCCTCTGCCGCCCCTTCAAGGACGGTTCGAACTTCGCCACGCCGCCGACCAATCAGGCGATCGCCGAGGAGCTCCACCTCAGCGTCGACGCGGTCAAGACCCACATGCGAGCGCTCTTCGAGAAGCTCCAGCTGGAGGACCTGCCGCAGAACCGCAAGCGCCTCGCCCTGGTCGAGAAGGCTCTGCAGAGCGGCGTCGTCGCTCCCCGCGACCTCTAGACCGCTCGGCGCAGATCTTTAGCTCTCAGGCGTGACCTGGACGCATATGCGATTGGAGTGCGCGCGCTTTGTCCCCACACTGGCTCGTTAGTACGAAGAATGGCCACTGAAATTCAGGAATTCGCCTTCGACTGGTACCCGGTCTTCGGGGTCGTCTTCATGGCGATGCTGCTCTTCGTCTTCTTCCGCCTGATGCGGACGACGATGGGCACGACCAAGCCGGAGACGGTGAAGGCGAGCAAGACGGCGCCGGTGCTCTGGGACGACGTGCAGGGCGTCGATGCCGCCAAGGACGAGCTGATGGACGTCGCCGAGTGGCTGCGCGACCCCAAGCGCTTCGCCGCGCTCGGCGCACAACCACCACGCGGGGTGCTGCTCTTCGGCCCTCCCGGGACCGGCAAGACGATGCTGGCGCGGGCCGTTGCCGCGCAGGCCGGCGTCGACTTCTTTGCCGCCTCGGGCTCGAGCTTCGTGGAGATGTTTGTCGGGAGGGGTGCCGCCCGCATCCGGCGGCTGTTCAAAGAGGCGCGCAAGTCAGGGCGCGCCGTGATCTTCATCGACGAGCTCGATGCCGTCGGTGGAGCGCGCAGTGGTGGAGGTGGCGATGGTGGCTCTAGTGAGCGCGAGCAGGCGCTCAATCAGCTGCTGGTCGAGCTCGATGGATTCGAGCGCGATCCCGGCACCGTGATCGTCATCGCCGCCTCCAACCATGTCGACAAGCTCGACAAGGCGCTGCTGCGGCCGGGGCGTTTCGACCGACAGGTGCTGGTCTCACCGCCCGATCGCGACGGGCGCGAGGCGATCCTGCGCGCCCACGCCAAGGGCAAGCCGCTGGCCGATGACCTCGACCTGACCGACGTCGCCCGCAAGACCACCGGGATGACCGGGGCCCAGCTCGCCAACGCCCTCAACGAGGCGGCGATCATCGCCGGTCGGGCCGAGCGCAAGGCGACGACCCGCGAGGACCTCGACGAGGCGCTGCTGCGCCAGTCGGTCGGCTCGCAGCAGGCGCGTCGCCTCAACCAGAAGGAGCGCCGCATCGTCGCTTACCACGAGGCCGGCCACGCGCTCTGCCGCCACCTGCTCGGCCTCGACCCGCCGGAGATCCTCAGCATCGTGCCGCGCGGCCCGGCGCTCGGCTTCGTCGGCCACTCGCCCGAGGAGGACACCTACCTCAAGTCCCGCGACGAGCTGCTGGACGAGGTCGTCACCCTGCTCGGCGGCCGCGCCGCCGAGGAAGAGGTCTTCGCCAATTCCTACTCGGGCGCCGCCGACGACCTCGCCCGCGTGCACGCCGTCTGTAAACAGATGGCGGCCGAATTCGGCATGGGGGTCGCGATCGACGCCGACGGCGCGCCGCCGATCGCGCTGCCGACCGGCGACTACGCAGTCGCCGATGCCACCCGCCGCGACGTCGACCGCGCCGCGATGACGCTTGCGCGCGAAGCCCACCGCCGCGCCCGCTCGCTGCTCGCCGCCAACCGCGAGTGCCTCGACAACCTCGCCGCCAACGCGCTCGAGCGCGAGACGCTGACCCGCGAGGACCTCGATGAGATCTTCGCCGCCCACGACCTGCACACGCCCTCGCGTTCGGGCATGTTGGAGCGCGCCGTGGCGGCGCTCTCCTCGGAGGCCGACGAGCCGAAGTAGCATTTCCGGCAGCGATGGCGCACCGGACCGAAGCGGATTCCCACTACTTCCCCCCGGGTCGATCGATCGCCCGGATGGTCCACGGCGAGCGCTCGGTCGGGTTGCTCTACGGCCAGCGGGCGCTGCTGATCGGGGCGCTCGAGCCGCTCACCTACACCGGCACGATGCAGAGCACCCGCGCGGCCGACTTCCCCTTTCGCCGCCTCGCCCGCACCGCCAAGATCCAGGAGACGATCCTGCTCGGCACCCGCGAGGAAGCCGACAAGGCCCTGGCCGCCGTCCACCGGCTGCACGAACGGGTCAAAGGCACGATCTCCGAGCAGGCGGGGGTACACCCCGCCGGCACCGCCTACTCCGCCTTCGATCCCGAGTTGATGCTCTGGACACTGGCCGTGATCGCCGACTCCGGCCGGGCGATGTACGAGACGATGGTGCGACCGCTGAGCGAAGCCGAGCGCGAGGACCTCTGGCAGGACTACGTGCGCTTCGGCGAGCTCTTCGGCCTGCCGCCCAGCGAGATCCCGGCCTCCCATCGCGAGTTCAAAGCATGGTGGGACGAGCGCCTCGCCTCACCGGACCTGCAGGCGACGGCTCACGGGCTTGAGATGGCGCCCTTGGTCGCCTTCGAGCAGCCGGTGCCGCGGGCGGCGCGTGGCAACATCGCGATCCAGAACCACATCATCAAGGGCACGCTGCCGCCACGCGTGCGAGAGATCTTCGGCATCCGCTGGAGCCAAGCCCACGAGGCAAGCTTCCGAGCGATGACCGCAAGCCACCGCCGTGCCCGCCACCTCTTCCCGCGCAAAATGCGGCGCGGCCGCAACGACGTCTTCTTCGACGTCGTCAGTCAGACCGAGCGCCGGCGCGGCGGCACCCGGACGCCGCAGCTCCACGCCGGCGCCTGACCAATGGCCCCGCGATCGGCCGCTCGCGAGCCGGTTCGCTGGTGGTCGATGCGGCCGGCGCAGAACCTCAAGCCGGCCACCTACCGCTGCCCACTCTGCGGCAATCACCTGCCGGCGCTCAGCGAGCACGTGCTGATCGCGCCCGAGGGCGACAAGAGCCGGCGTCGCCACGCGCACACCGAGTGCGTGCTCGAGGCGCGCCGGGCGGGTCGGTTGCCGAGCGAGGAAGAGTGGCGCCGCTCCCAGCCCCGGCCGCCCTCGCTCTGGCAGCGGCTGCGCGGGCGCTCCCGCTCTTAGCTACGTCCCGGGGATTTTCTTGCAGGGCCGCAGGAAGGTCCCGGCCAGGCGGGTTCCGTCCTTGAAGACGAATTTGCCCCGCGCTTGCAGGCGGCCGAGTTCGCAACGAGCATTGACATAGCTGTGCAGCTTGCCCTTGACCTTGGTTTTGCGATCGACCGTGAGTCTCCCTGAGACCGGGTGGCCGTAACCGCCGGCGATCTTCGGAATTTTCGCTTTGACCCGGTAGCCGTAGATGCCCTTGTGGATTTTTTCGATCACCACGGGGACGATGAAGGTGGTGGAGACGGGCACCGTGGTGTAGGCGTGGAAGAGGATCGAATCGAAGCCGCGCACCTTCGGGCCATTGAAAGCGGTGATCGGCGAGGAGACCGGGATCGGGTTCTGTTCGGGGAAGGCGACGATCGCCTTGCCGAAGCCCTTGCCGACGATCGCGTTGGGGCAGGCGCGGCGGGCAGCGGGAACGTCGGTCGCCTGCAGTTTGCCCGCGGTGCAGACTTCGATCCCGGTCGTGTCGACGTGGCCGTGTTTGTCGAATTCGAATTCGATCGTGTCGAGGATCGGGGGGAGATCGCCGGAGTGGGTCGAGACCTTGCCTCCCCCGTAGATCTTGATCGGCGCGTCGTGGTGGATCGGCAGTCGTTCGGGTTTGAAGCCACCGCGCCCGTCGATCACCAAGTCGCCGATTTCGAGGTGGACCTTTTCGATGCTGCGCACGGCGCCGGCGGTCGCCGCGAAGGCCAGGACGACCAAGCCAAGCAGGCCGAAGAGGGCGAGCCTGCTCCGCTTGGACCGTCTACGCATCGTCGCTTACCGGCCTAGCCGCGCACCTTGCAGGGCAGGATGAAGTTGGCTTTGAACACGCTGTTCTTGGCTTCCGCCTGACCCGGGGTTTCTTCCGGCCCACCTTTGAAGGTGAATTCGCCGTGGACCAGGAAGTGACCGGTTTCGCAGCGCGCGTTGATGTAGCTGTGCTGCTTGCCCTTGAAGGTCCATTTCTCGCCGACTTTGGCTTCGCCGGAGATCGGGTGACCGTAGCCGCCGGCGATCTTGGGAATTTTCACGTTGACGCGGTAGCCGAGCACGCCTTTGTGGATTTTTTCGATCACGATCGGAACGATGAAGGTGGTCGGGCCGGGATAGTCGAGGTGGGCGTGGGCGATGATCGTGTCGTCGCGCCCCTTCTTCGGGCCGTTGAAGAGGGTGATCGGCGAGCCGACCTTGATCGGCGCCTGTTCAGGGAACTTGACGACGGCGGTGCCGAAGCCGGTACCGACGATCGCCGGGCCGCAGGCCTTGCGCGCGGTGGGCACGTCGGTGGCGACGAGTTTGCCTTTGGTGCAGACCGGCAGGCCGGTCGTGTCAAGCGCGCCGTGCTTGTCGAATTCGAGCACGAATTTGTCGAGAATCGGGGGGAGTTCGCCGGTCTTGGTCGAGAGCGAGCCGCCACCGTGCGTGATGATCGGCGCGTTTTTGAACTTCGGCAGTGCCTTGGGCGCGAAGTCCCCTTCGGCGTCGAGCACGAGATTGCCGATCACCAGGTGGACTTTGAACGCATTGGCTGTCGCGGCGGCTACCAGCAACACGAGCAGCGTTACGACAGCGATCCTCTTCTTCATGAACCTCCCCCTCCAGTTTTCCCTACGGCCAAGATAACAACCTTGTCACGAATCGATGTTAAGTTCCGCGCACTCTTTCGAGGGCGAGTCTCTCCGGGCTCTGCAAGCACCGTACCCCCTGCGCGGGAGCCGGCGGCGATCAGCCGTTCTGCGATGGGCGGTGACGGGCTCGAACCGCCGACCCCCTGCTTGTAAGGCAGGTGCTCTCCCAACTGAGCTAACCGCCCAGGTGCATCTCGCTGATTATGGAACACACGAAGCGGATCGGTGGCGCGGTCGCCGGAATGGAAAGATGACTCGGTGAGATTCGAAGTCTTCTGGCGGGTCGCGGTGGTGCAGCTGGTGGCGGTGGCGCTGCTCTCGATCCTGCTCGCGCTGATCTTCTCGCACGGCTTCTTCGTCAGCTGGGGCTGGCTGGTCGGGCCGCTGTCGTGGCTCGGCTGCGCCTGGCTGACGGCGCGGGTCGTCGGCCTCGACCCACAGGCGACTTTGATCCGCGCCGTTATCGCCGGTCTGGTCGCCCTGCTCGCGGTGGTGATCGGGCAGCACTGGCTGGGGGCGCTGATCGCCACCGGCCTCTTCGCCTATCTCTGCGCGATCGACGCCCGGGTCAACCGCCCACAAGCGCAATGAGGCACATGGTAGGGGGCAAGGTATGAGCTGGGGACGTGCCGACATCCCGGACCAGAGCGGCCGCACCGCGGTGGTCACCGGCGCTAATGGCGGCCTCGGCCTGGAGACGGCGCGGGCGCTTGCCGCGGCCGGTGCCGACGTCGTCATGGCCGCTCGCAACCAGCAGCGCGCGGTCGAGGCGATGGAGGAGATCCGCAGCGGCGTCCCCGACGCGCGCCTGACCTTGGTCGAGCTCGACCTCGGCTCGCTCGACTCGGTGCAGAAAGCAGCCGAGCGGATCCTCAGCGAACACGAGACGATCGACCTGCTCGTCAACAACGCCGGCGTGATGGGCATCCCGGAGCGCCGCACGGTCGACGGCTTCGAGATGCAGTTCGGCGTCGACCACCTCGGCCACTACGCGCTTACCGCGCGACTGCTGCCGGCACTGCTGGGCGCGCCCGGCTCGCGCGTGGTCACCGTGACGAGCACCGCCCACCACATGGGCCGCGCCGTCGATCTCGCCAACCCCCACCTCGACGGTCGCTACCGGCCCTGGCGCGCCTACGGCCAGGCCAAGCTCGCCAACTTCCACTTCGCCCTCGGCCTGCACCAGCTGCTCCGCCAAGCCGGCAGCAGTAGTGCCAGTCTGGTCGCCCACCCCGGCCTCTCCAATACCGAGCTGCAGGCGGTCAGCGTCGCGGAGACCGACGGCGGCCTCTCCCAGCGTTTCTTCCTGATGCTCGCCCGCGGCATCGGCATGTCGCCCGCCCAGGGGGCGCTCTCACAGTTGCGCGCCGCAACCGACCCGAGCGCCAAGAGCGGCGAGTTCTACGGGCCGCTCTGGGTCAACAACGGGCCACCGGTGCGCAAGCCGGTGCTGCGCCGCCTCGGCATGAGCAGCGCGATCAAGAAGCTCTGGCAGGTCTCCGAGCGCGAAACCGGCCTCGAGCTGGCGCCGTGAACCTCGGCCTCGAGAACCGGGCGGCCTTGGTGATGGGAGCCAGCCGCGGCATCGGTCGCGCGATCGCGGCGGCGCTGGCGAGCGAAGGAGCCAGGGTCGCGATCGCCAGCCGCTCGGCCGAGAAACTGGAGGAGGCGCGGGCGGAGATCGGGGCGAACGCGGCGCCCTTCGTCGCCGACGCCTCCGACCTCGAACGACTCAAGGCGCTCCCCGGCGAGGTGGAAGCGGCGCTCGGCCCGATCGAGATCCTCGTCCTCAACACCGGCGGCCCGCCCTTCGGCGGTGCCCTCGACCAAGAATTGGACGAGTGGGAGGCGGCCTACCGCTCGCTCGTCCTCGGTCCGCGCCTGCTCACCGGTGCGGTCGTGCCGGGCATGCGCGAGCGCGGCTGGGGGCGGATCGTCAACGTCGGCTCCAGCTCGACCCGGGAGCCGATCCCCGGCCTCAACCTCTCCAACTCGCACCGCATGGCCGCGGTCGGCTTTCTCAAGACGCTCTCGCGCGAGGTCGCCGCCGACGGGATCACCGTCAACACCGTCGCCACCGGCCGCTTCGCCACCGAGCGCCTCGCCGACCACACCGGCTCCCTCGCCGGTGCCGAAGAGGCGGCCAAGACCGAAATCCCCGCCGCCCGCCTCGGCCTGCCCGAGGAGTACGGCGACCTCGTCGCCTTCCTCTGCTCGGAGAGAGCGAGCTACATCACGGGAACCGTCATCCCGATCGACGGCGGCCTTCTCCACTCGGCTTTCTAGTCCGTCGCGGACGGGCGCATCGAGGGAAAGAGGATGACGTCCCTCAAATTGTCGGCGTCCGCCAAGATCATCGTCAGGCGATCGATGCCGATGCCGGAGCCGCCCGCGGGCAGCGAGCCGTATTCGAGCGCCCGCACGAACTCGTCATCGCTCGGGTAGGGCGCCTCCTCGCTCTCGGGGTGGCGGCGCCGGCGCTGGCGGACGAAGTTCTCGCGCTGCATGTCGGCGTCGTTGGTGTCGGTGCCGCCGCCGATGATCTCCATCCCGTCGACGACCCCGTCAAACGCCTCACCCAGCAGGTCCGGATGCGAGGGCACCGGCTTCACCGTCGGCCAGAGTTCGCGCGGCAGGTCGACGAGGAAGGTGGGCTGGATCAGCTTCGGCTCGATCAGCTTGCCCTGGATGCCGTCGACGATCCAGGCCCAATCGGTGTCGGGCTCGACCTCTTCCCCTAAGAGCTCGACCAGCTCCTCGCGGCCGGCGGTGAGGATGTCGACGCCGGTCTCCTCGCGGATCGCGTCCTGCAGGGTGATCCGCTTCCACGGCGCCTTGAAGTCGATCTTGTTGCCGCCGCGCTCGACTACCGTCGTCCCCAGCACCTGCTCGACCACGGTCGAGATCATCTGCTCGGCGAACTCCATTACGCCCTCATAGCCGGCGCAGCCGAGGAACCACTCGAGCATCGTGAACTCGGGGTTGTGTTTGGGTGAGATCCCCTCGTTGCGGAAGAAGCGGCTCAGCTCGTAGACGTTCTCGAAGCCGCCGACGATCGCCCGCTTCAAGTAGAGCTCCGTCGCGGTGCGCAGGAAGAGTTCGCGGTTGAGCGCGTGGTGGTGTGTGGTGAAGGGACGCGCCGCGGCGCCACCGGCGAGGGTCTGCAGAATCGGCGTTTCGAGCTCGACGAAGTCGCGCTCGTTGAGGTAGTTGCGGATCGCCGCGACCACCTTCGCCCGCATCGCGAAGATCTCGCGTGAGCGCTCGTTGGCCATCAGGTCGAGCTCGCGCTGGCGGTAGCGGACCTCGGGGTCGGAGATGCCGTGGAAGAGGTCGGGGGGGTCGAGCAGCGCCTTGCCCAGCATCGTGCACTCGCGCACCGCCAACGCCAGCTGGCCGCGCTTGGTCACGTAGAGGTCGCCCTCGATCCCCACCGCGTCGCCGATGTCGAGGTCGTCGATGCGACCGAAGGCCTCCTCGCCGATCGCGTCGACCCGGGCGTAGGCCTGGATCGAGCCGCTCACGTCGCGGATGTCGAGGAAGATCGTCTTGCCGTGGCCGCGCCGGCCGACCACTCGCCCGGCGATCCGGTAGCTGACACCGGCCTGCTGCCCCTCCTCGAGCTGCTCAGGATCGTGTGCCGCGAGGATCGTCGCGATCTTGTCCCGATCGGGAAAGCCCTCGTGGGGAAAGGGGTCGATCCCTTCGGCGCGCAGGCGTTCGAGCTTCTCGCGCCGAACGCTCTCGGTCGAGCCCTCCGAAGGCTCAGCCTTCGGAGGCGCCTCGCCGCTCATGGCGCGATGCCGACCGTGACCCGCTCATCGCCGCGGTAGTCGGTGTGGGTCTCCGCCTCGCGCAGCAGCTCCCGCATCGCCGGGCCGTGATGGGTGTCGTGCTCGAGGGCCATCCGCCAACCGCTCGGCGTTTCCTCGATCAGGCCGCGGATGATGTCGAGCCCGTCCTCGCCGGCGTCGCCGGCCTCGGGATCGCCTTGCACGGCGACCGTAGGCTCGCGGCGGATCTCAGGAGAGCGCGAGTCGATCGAAGTGTTGGTGATGTAGGGGAGGTTGGCGATCAGCAGGTCGACTTCCTCGACGTGATCGGGAATTCCCGCGCCGACGGTCACCTCGAGCGCGATGCCGAGCCGGGAGGCGTTCTCGCGCGCCTGCTCAGCTGCCTCGGGCGAGAGGTCAGACGCGGTGACGCGCAGATCGGGCCTCTCGCTGAGCAGAGCGAGTGAGATCGCCCCGGAGCCGGTGCCGACCTCGTGCACACGAGCACCCACGGGCAACTCGACGGCGACGGCGACCAGCAGCTCGGTCTCGCGGCGCGGAATCAGCACCCGCTCGTCGACGGCGAGCTCGATTTCGCGAAAGGAGCAGCTGCCGAGGATGTACTCGAGCGGCTCGCGCTCGCGCCGACGAGCGACGAAGCTCTCGACCTCCGCCCGCAACTCCGGCGTGATCGTCGTCGTCCCGTCGAGCTCCAGTTCCTCGACGCTTATCCGCAACGCCTTGGCGACTAAACGCTTCGCGTCGGCTTCCGGCGTCTCGCAACCGGCGGCGGCGATCGATTCGGTCGCCTGCCTGACGATCTCAGCGGCGCTCGCCGCCTGCGGCGCGTCCTCCCTCTGGGCTTCCACGCTTACAACCCCGCTACGGGTCTGGTCTGATCGGTGGAAGTCACCGTCGAAAGGCTACCGTGTCGACGCCGAACGACGAGGATCCAAACGGTCCCGATGGCCATCATCGCCAAGCTCTCCAGCTGCGCCGTGGTCAAGCCGAGGGCCACCTCGCTGTTGCGGCGCAGGAACTCGACCAGGAAGCGCTCGGCTCCCGCGTAGACGAGGTAGATCGCGAAGAGCACGCCGACTTGGAAGCGATCGCGCAGTTGCCAGAGGATCCAGGCGCCGAGCCCCATCGCCAGCGTCTCGTAGATCGGCGTCGGATGAACGGTGCGGTCCGTGGGCACCGTGCCGTCGGGATACGACATCGCCCAAGGTCCGTCCCACGGCTTGCCGTAGTCGCCGTCGCCGGAGAGCTGACAGCCGCAGCGCCCGATCGCGTAGCCGAGCGCCAGGGCCGGGGCGGCGAGGTCGAGCAGGGTGAAGCCGAGGAAGTCGCGGTACCAGGCCCAGAGCAAGACGGCGAGCGCACCGCCGATCGCGCCGCCGTACCAGACCAGACCGGAGCCGGAAAAGAGGTTGCCGAGCAGATCGTCCTTGACGCTGTCGTAGTTCTGGACGATGAAATAGACGCGCGAGCCGACGACGCCGCCGACCAGCGCCGCGAAACCCATCTCATAGGCCCAGTCGACCGGCTTGCCGAGCTCGATCAAGCGCTTGCCGATCAGCGCCCCGGCGGCGAGGAAGGCCAGGGCGAACATCAACCCGAAGGTCTGCAGGGTGAGCGGGCCGATGTGCAGCTCGGGGTACATACTCAGCCCGCGAGCAGCATCTCCAGCAGCGCCTTCTGGGCGTGCAGCCGGTTCTCGGCCTGATCCCAGACGGCGGAGCGCTCGCCATAAAGCGCCTCGGCGGAGATCTCCTCCCCGGGGTGGGCGGGCAAGCAGTGCAAGACGATCGCGTCGTCCTTGGCGGCGGCAAGCAGGTCGGTGTCGATCTGGAACGGGGCCAGATCGGCGCGCCGTTGCGCCGCCTCATCCTCGTCGCCCATGCTGACCCAGACGTCGGTGTAGAGCGCGTCGGCCCCGGCGGCGGCGTCGCGCGGATCGGCGGTGAGCTTCGCTCCGTGGCCCTCGTCGAGCTGGTACCCAGGGGGCGCCGCAACGACGACTTCCACCCCGGCCAACTCACCGACGATCGCCAACGAGCGGGCGACGTTGTTGCCGTCGCCGACGTAGGCGAGCCGCAGGCCTTTGAGATCGCCGCGGCGCTCGCGCAGGGTGAGCAGGTCGGCCAGCGCCTGACAGGGATGGTGGAGCGGCGTCAGCGCGTTGACGACCGGCACGTCGGCGCCGGCGGCGAGCTCCGCGACCGCCTCGTGTGAGCCGGAGCGGATCACGATCGCGTCGACGTAGCGGGAAAGCACCCGCGCGGTATCGCCGATCGACTCGCCGCGCGAGAGCTGAAGTTCGTCGCCGCGGAGGACGATCGGATGGCCGCCCAACTCGGCGACGCCGACGTCGAAGGAGATCCGCGTCCGCGTCGAGGGCTTTTCGAAGACGAGCGCGATGCTGCGACCGGCCAGAGATTCGGCGCCGAGGCCCTCGCGACGGCCCGCCTTCAACTCGGCGGCGCGGTCGAGCAACTTGCCGAGCTGGAAGGCGCCGAGCTCTTCGCCTGTGAGGAAATCCACCTTCAAGCAGCGGATACTACGGCGGTGGAGTTCACGGCCGTCAGCTGGAACCTCTTCCATGGTCGCGACTTCCCGCCCGACCCGGCGCTCTTCTCCTGGCGCTCGCGACTGCTGAGAATCGAGCAGCGCAACGAGACCCATGTGCAGGTCAATCGAGAGCTGGTGGACGAGTTCGCGGCGGTCCTCGCCGGCGCCGAGTGGGACGTGGCGTTGCTGCAGGAGTGCCCCCCACGCTTCGCCGAGCCGCTGGCGGCGGCCTGCGGCGCCGAAGCCCACCGCGCGCTCACCTCGCGCAACTCGCTCGCCCCCCTGCGGACCTGGATCGCTCGCCACAACCCCGACCTGATCGCCTCCGGCGAGGGCGGCTCGAACCTGACCTTGGTCCGCTCCGACGGAGCGCTCGGCGGCATCGTCGAGCGGCGGGAGCTGGAGATCCACCGCGGAAGGCCGGAGCGCCGAGCGATGGCGTTCACCCGCATCGCGACCGGCAACAGCGGCGAGCTCTGCATCGCCAACCTGCACGCGACGAACGACCAGCCCGAGCCGGCCACCGCCGATGTGCTCCGGGCCGCTGCGGCGGCGGTGCGGTGGGCGGACGGAGCACCACTGCTCTTCGGCGGTGACCTCAACCTGAGGCCGGCGGAGTACCCGGTGGCATTCGAACGGCTGCGCGACGAGTTCGCCCTCACGGGGACAACCGGGCCGAGGGCAATCGATCACTTGTTGACGCGGGGCATCGAGGTCATCACACCTCCCCGCCCTTGGGCAGCGGAGCGACGCGAGACCTTCCGCGGCAACCTGCGCCTCAGGCTCTCCGACCACACCCCGGTCGAAGGACGCTTTAAAACGGGTAGCCCGTAGTCGTCCCGACCGCAGGAATGCCATAGTCAGGCGGGAAGACCGCCCAAACGACCAGGAGGCGAAACGGAATGGCCGCGAAAAAAGAGTCCACCGGCAAAGCGAAGAAAAAAGCCAAAGCCGGTACGCGTGCCAAAAAACCGGCCGCCAAACCCGCATCAAAAAAAACAGCAAAAGCAAAAAAATCTAGAACGACGAAAAAAGCAAAAGCAAAAACCCCCGCGAGCAAAGGGACGACGACCGGACTCGACAAGAGCGTCGAGCAGTTCCGCGACAGCCTCGAGCGCAGCGTCACCCTGAGTCGCGACCGCCTGCAGGAGGTCGTCGACGACGCGGTCAAACGGGGGCGGATGACCCGCAGCGACGCCGAGAAAATGCTCTCCGAACTGGTCAAAAAGGGACGTCGCCAGACCGACTCGCTGCTGAAGGAATTGGAACGGCTGGTCAAACAGGCGCGGCGCGAGGTCGGCGGACGGGCGGAGCCGGTGCGCACGGTGCGCAAACAGGCGACGCAGGCCGCGCGACGCGCCCGAAAGAAACTGGGCTGAGATGAGCGGGGCCACCGGTGAGGCACCGGCGGCCCGTCGTCACCGCGGCGAGCAGCTCGAGGTCGAGATCGACTCGCTCGCCTTCGGCGGGCGCGGGGTCGCACGGGCGGACGGGCTGGTCATCTTCGTCACCGGCGCCCTGCCGGGCGACCGGGTCCGCGCGGAGATCACCAAAGCGAAGCGGCGCTTCGCCGAGGCGCGCACGGTCGAGCTGCTGCGCCCCGGCGCGGATCGCATCGCCGACGTCTGCGTCCATAGCGGCGAGCCCTGTCCCGGCGCTCCCTGGCAGGGCCTGCCCTACGAGCGGCAGCTTGCCGAGAAGAGCGCCCAGGTCGGCGAGGCATTGCGCCGGATCGGCGAGCTCGGCGACTTCGAGCTGGAGGAGATCGAGCCGGCGCTCGAGCAGTGGCGCTACCGCAACAAGCTCGAGTACTCCTTCGGCGATCGCGACGGCGAACCGCTCCTCGGCTTCCACGCCCGCGGGCGCTGGGACCTGATCGTCGACGTCGACGACTGCCACCTCGCCTCCGAACGCGGCAACGCGGCCCGCAACGCGGTCCGCGAATGGGCGCGGGCGGAATCGATCCCCGCCTACGATCGCCGCGCCCGCGATGGCGTGCTGCGCAACCTCGTCGTGCGCGAGGGCTGGCGCACCGGTCAGATTCAGACCCGACTCGTCACCGCTCCCGCGCGCTTTCCACAGCCGCCGGTCGACCTCCACACGGTGATCGAGGGCGACTCGGGTGGGACGGACGGCCCGACCGGCGCGCTCGGCGCCGAGCGCCTCAGCGAGGAGCTCTTCGACCTTCGCCTGGAGATGTCGCACGGCGCCTTCTTCCAGACCAACACCGAGATGGCCGAGCGGCTCTACGCGATCGCCGCCGAGTACGCGGGCCTGAGCGGAAGCGAGCGCGTCTTCGACCTCTACTGCGGGATCGGCACGATCGGGCTGACGATGGCGAAGCGGGCGGGCGAAGTCTGGGGCCTCGAGATCGTCCCCGAGGCGATCGCCGACGCCGAGCGCAACGCCGAACGCAACAAGATCGGCAACGCCCACTTCATGGCGGCGAGCGCCCGCACCGGCGTCCGCCCCTTGGTCGAGAAAGCCGGCAAGCCCGACGTCGTCGTCATCGACCCGCCCCGCGCCGGTCTCTCGCAGAAGATCGTCCGCCGCGTGCTCGAGTGCGAAGCGAAGAAGATCGTCTACGTCTCCTGCAACCCGACCACACTGGCCCCCAACGCCGCCCAGATGGTCGAGGCGGGCTATACCCTGCGCCGCGTGAAGCCGGTCGACATGTTCCCCCAGACCCCGCACATCGAGTGTGTGGCACTGCTGGAGAAGACCACGTGAGCCGCGGCTTCGGCGTGGCGGCCGGGCTTGATCCGGATGTGGCGCGGCCACTGGCCGAGCGCTGTGCGGAGCTGGGCTACGACTCGATGTGGTCGAACGACCACCCGGGAGCCAAAGGCCTCGAGACGCTGGCGGAGTTCGCCTCCGCGGCGCCCGGAGTCGATCTAGGCGTCGCCGTGATCGCCCTCGACCGCACACCACCAGAGACGATCGCCGCCGACATCGAGCGGCTCGGCCTCGATCCGTCCCGCCTCTGGCTCGGAGTCGGCGCCGGTTTCTCCGAAAAGCCGCTGACCCGTATGCGCGAATCACTGCCGGACCTACGCGAGAAGCTGCCCGGCGTCCGCCTCGTCCTTGCCGCGATGGGCCCGAAGATGTGTGAACTGGCCGGCGGCGAGTTCGACGGCGTCTTCTTCAACTGGATGACCCCCGGCTTCGCCGCCGGCGCCCGCGAGAAGGTCGAGGCCGGAGCTCAAGAGGCCGGCCGCCAGACCCCGCCCGTCTTCGGCTACGTCCGCACCGCCGTCGGCCCCGACGCCGCCGAGCGCCTCGCCAAGGAGGAATCCTTCTACCGCGACCTCCACGACGGCTACCGCAACCACTTCGCCCGCCTCGACGAGCCCGAGGGCACCGTCGGCGTCGCCGCCGCGAGCTCAACCGACGCCCAGGCCCAGCTCAGTGCCTACGAGTCCCTCGACACCATCGTCGTCCGCGGTCTAGCCAGCGCCAAGGTCGAGCCGATGACGGTCGTCGCCGCTGCCGCACAACCGTAATAAACGCGTACCATTACGGAACTCGTGAGGGGTGGACGGGCAAGAGTCTTGTACGGCGGCCTCTGCGCGATTTTCATCGCCCTCCTCGCCGCTCCTCTTGCGCGCGCAGACTCATTCTGCGGCCAGAGCATCATTCACGACTACCTCAAGCCACTCAAAGAGCTACCGACGCTTAGAGGTGAACCGACGAAACAACAACTTCCTTTTGCCCCTCGCAACCTCTTCTTCGGCCCGATCGGGCAAGGTGCGCTGATAGTCAGCAATTCGACGGCCGGCAAACAGGAAGTCGGCTACTTCCTCGACTACACGCCCACGTCCCCCCACCCCACTGGCAGGCACCTCAACTGGGTGGTCACGGCAAAGCTCAGCCGCATCGATTCGACCGGTCGCGTCCTGCAGAGAATCGGCTTCAAACAAGTGCGCGGAATCCGCTTTCACAGCAGCCACGTCCTCTCCTTCGAACTCTCCGAGGAACCCGCCCTGTACCGGCTCGAAGTCGTGTTTCGCGATGGCTCGGGTAAGCGGCTCGGTCGCTTCGGCCGATACCTGCGGGCCGTCGAGTCACACTCGGACGTGCGATTTACGCTCGCGCAGAGCGCTTACCACGCCGGCGAAACGGTGTTACCCCGACTCGAAAACGAGGGGACCGACAGGCTCCTCTACGGGCTTGGCTACAGCATTGAACAGTTCGACGGCGTCAACTGGACACCCACCTCGCTCGGTCCAAAAATCTTCTTGGCCATAGGCCTCGCCTCATCCCCCGGGGAAGCGGTCTCCTGCTGGGGGTTCAAGATCCCGGCCGAAACCTCACCGGGGAAATATCGGCTGAGCACGTCGGCTGACGTCTACGAAACGACCGCGCGCGACGAACGATCGACGCGGGTGCCGCTGAACGCGGAATTCGAAGTCGTCCCGTAGACCGTCGCCACTAGTACGGCGGCAGATCCTCGTACCACTGCCCCAACACCTTGAAGCTCCGCCAAAACCGCGCCTTGGCGTCTTCTTCGTCGAGCGAGTCGTCGATGTCGGGGGTGTAGAGGGCGTCGACGGTGGGGGTGAAGGCCTGGACCTCGCCCTCGCGCGGCTCGATCGGGCGGGAGAGCGGGACCTGGAGGTTGTTGAGGACGCGCAGGGCAGGCTCGCCCATGACGACGACGATCTTCGGCTGCACGATCGCGATCTCTTCGACGACGCGGCGCATGCACTCGGGAGCGGCGAGGTCGGGCTCGGCGATCGGGCACTTCACGCAGAGCGTGCCGTAGACGACGATCGGATCGATGCCGAGCCGCTTGAAGCTCTTCATCAGGGCGTTGCCGGCGCGGCCGTAGAAGGCGACTCCCTCTTCGATCTCAGCCGACGCCGGGGCGTGCTTGAGCATGAAGACGTCGGCTTGGGGGTGGCCGGAGCCGAGCACCGGCATCAGCTTGCCGCGCGGGCAATGCGGGCAGGCCTGCAGCTCGTGGCTCAGCTGGTTGAGCTCGCGAATCGCGCGCTCGAGGTACTTCTCCTTGATCTCGTCATCGGTTGCCGGCATGGGGCTGGGCGCTCTCTTTGACGGCCCCGGCTCGGCTCCTCTCGCGCGCCCCGCCTGCATCAGCTCTTGCTCGCCGAGCGACGTTTGCGCGGGCGGCCGCCGCGCACCGGTTTGGCGTCCGGAACGCTGCGTTTGGCGGCCTTCGGCCGCCCCGTCGTCTGCAGCAGCTTCAGCGCCTGCACGTAGACCAGGTTCTTGTGCTTGCGGGTGATGTCGGCGTCCCGCATCGCCTCGAGGAACTCCTCCGGACCGTCGAAGTCGTGGATCCGCACCCGGACGCTGCCCAGCCCTTGAGCGACGTGGCTGTCGGAACCCGCCCCCGGCACGATCCGGTACTTGTTGGCGAAGCGTTCGGCCTCCTCGTTGAAAGCGGTGACCGCGACGCGCGGGTTGAAGACCTCGAGCACGTCGATCTCCTCGACGATGTCGAGCAGGTGCTCGTAATCCGGCACCGAGTGGAAGCGATCGAAGGGGTGCGGCACATAGACGAGCCCACCCTGCGCGCGGATCGCGGCGATCGTCTCAGCCATCGTCATCCCCTTCGGGATCTTCTCCTCGAGGAAGAGGCCGATCACCTCACCCTGCTCGGCCGTCTTAACCTCCTCGGCGACGATCACCTTGAGATCGTCCATCCCCGCGGCGATGCGCCGCGCCTCCAACGCGCCGGAGACCTCGTTGTGGTCGGTGATCGCGATCGCCCCGAGCCCACGGTCGCGGGCCGTCTCCAGCAGCACCTCGACCGGGGTCGCGCAGTCCGTCGAGTGATCGGTATGCATGTGCAGATCGACCTCGATCAGCGGCCGCTTGGCGATCCGCCGCCGCACCTCGGGGTTGCCGGTCGGATCGTGACGGCGGGCGGCCAGGCGCCGATAGATCGCCTCGAACTCGGCCGCGACCGCTGCCCAATCGCGATCTCCCCCGGCCGGCTCGACCAGCTCATAGGTGGCCGGGAAGTAGCGCTCCAGCAACCGTCCGGTCTCCCGCGTCGCCACCGTGCGCGCGTCGAGGCGCCCGAAGAAGATCTCGACCAACGGCCGGGCCACCTGGGTCGAGAGCACGCGCTCCTGCGGCGCGTGAAAGGTTGCGACGTTGAGGGCCGAGGAGTGGCGCAGCGCGGTCGAGGAGACGCGCGGCGCGAAGGGATCGTGGACGTTGACGATGTCGGCCTCGCTCCCCCGCAGCAGCTTTTTGACCTGATCGCCGACGCCGGCGATCTGCACCTGGTGCCCGCGGCGCACGAGCTCCACCGAGACTCGCTCGATGTACTCGTTGATCGGGTTCGCGCTGCCACGCCGGTAAGGCGTGACCTGGACTATCGCGAGGTGCTCCTCCGACACTGGGGTGCAGCATAAGAGCCCGCGTCACGCGGGCTCTTATGTCAGGCCTCGGCCTTCGCTGCGTCCGGGGTTTTGGTCGCGCCGGCCACCGGCGAAGAACCGCGCTTGTTGGCCGCGATGAACTCCTCGGTCTGCTCGCGCGCTTCATCGTCGGGACGCTGGCTGTGCGGCGACTTCATCAGGTAGCTGGAGGGCCCGTCGAGCTGGCCGGCGATGCCGTTGTTGAGCGCCAGCTTGATCAGCCGCACCGCGTCGATCACGACGCCGGCCGAGTTGGGCGAGTCCCAGACCTCGAGCTTGAGCTCGACGTTGAGCGGCACGTCGCCGAAGGCCTTGCCCTCGAGCCGGATGTGCGCCCACTTGCGGTCGGTCAGCCAGGCGACGTAGTCAGAGGGACCGACGTGGACGTCCTCGGCGGGCAGGTCGTGGCCCATGATCGAGGTGACCGCGTTGGTCTTGGAGATCTTCTTCGAGTCGAGCCGCTCGCGCTCGAGCATGTTGTAGAAGTCCATGTTGCCGCCGACGTTGAGCTGCGAGGTGCGCTCGACGCGGACGCCGCGGTCGTGGAAGAGGCGGGCGAGCTGACGGTGAACGATCGTCGCCCCGACCTGGGACTTGATGTCGTCGCCGATGATCGGCAGGCCGGCCTCTTGGAAGCGCTTGTCCCAGTAGTCCTCGCGGGCGATGAAGACCGGCAGGCAGTTGACGAAGCCGACACCGGCCTTGAGCGCCTGCTCGACGTACCACTTGGTCGCCTCCTCGGAGCCGACCGGCAGGTAACAGACCAGCACGTCCGCCCTGGTTTCCTTGAGGATGCCGACGACGTCAGCGGTTTCCCCCGGCGCCTTGGTGATCTTCTCCTTGAGGTACTTGCCGAGGCCGTCGTGAGTCATGCCGCGCTCGACCTTGACGCCGAGATTGGGCACCTCGGCGAATTTGATCGTGTCGTTCTGGCCGGACCAGATCGCCTCGGAGAGGTCCTTGCCGACCTTCTCGGAGTCGATGTCGAAGGCGGCGACGAACTCGACGTCGCCGACGTGGTAGCCGCCCAGGTCGACGTGCATCAGGCCGGGCACTTCCTCGCTGGGATCCGCGTCCTTGTAGTACTGGACGCCCTGGATGAAGCTGTTGGCGCAATTGCCGGTGCCGACGATCGCGACGCGGACCTTCTCGTCCGTGCGGGCGGCGCCGTTGCTGCCGTTTGCTCCGTTGCTATCGCTCATGTAATTCGAAGTCCTTCCTCGATCGGGCTAGATGGCAAGGGACACCCCGGCCCGGAACTGGTTACAGGTCAGACGACGGGGTCGTCTCGTTTGAAAGCTGGTTTCGGACGTGCCATACGCGCTGAATCGTCGTGAAAATAGTCAGTGCCGCGATCAGGTAGACCGAGGGCGCCAGCAGCTCGAAATCACCGATCCCAGCGCCCTTGGCGAAGATCAAGCCGATGGAGAGTATGACTACCCGCACGGGACGCGTCGCCAACCCCACCTTGCACTCGACGCCCAGCGCCTCGGCGCGGGCGCGCGTGTAGGAGACCATCAGCGAGCCGAGCACGGCGACCACGCACATCGCCGCGGCAAAGTCTTCGCCGTTTGCCGCGAAGACGCCGGCCACGGCGGCGAGCACGATCCCCTCCTCGATCCGGTCCAGGGTCGAGTCGAGGAAGGCACCGAAGAGCGTGCCCTTGCCCGACATGCGCGAGTAGCGCCCGTCGAGCGTGTCCATCACCGAACCGAGCACGAAGGCGACCCCGGCGAGGAAGAAGAGGTGCTGCGTGACCAGGACGGCGGCGATCAGGTTGCCGATCAGGCCGGCGACCGAGATCGCGTTCGGCGTCAACCGCGACTCGATCAGCCGCTCGCGGGCGTAAGCGCGCAGCTCCTGTCCGTTGCGGGCCTGACGGCCGTTGCGGCGGCCCTCGGGCGCCCTCGGCGGCGCGGTCGAATCCATCGACTTGAGGCTACCTTGCGGCGCAGCGCAAAGCGAAGGCCATTAGGCCTCGGCCTCTCGCGGGCTCGCCGGGCGGCGCCAGGACCAGGCGTCGGGACGGGCGCGAGCGAGCAGGCGCTGGGCGACGAGGGCCGAGGCGGCCGCGACCATCCAGCCCAGAGCGACGTCGACCCAGTAGTGGTTGCCGGTGACGATCACGACCCAGCCGATCAGCAGTGGCCAGCACGCCCACCAGGCCTTCGACCACCAGTGGCGGCAGACCCGGGCGCCGGTGACGCCGATCATCGCGGCGAAGGCGCAGTGCATGCTGGGCACGGCGGCGTAAGGGTTGATGAAGACCTTGGCCAGCGAGGAATCGTGGTTGACGTTGGAGAAGTCGACGATCGTGTCGACGAAGCCGTGTTCGGGGAACATCCGCGGCGGCGCGGTCGGATAGAGCGTGTAGCCGACCAGGGCAAAGCCCATCGAGACCACGAACATGTTGCGCACGAAGTAATAGGAGTCGTTGCGGAAGAGGTAGAGCCAGACGAGAAAGCCCAGCGCGATCGAGAACTGGGCGTTGAGGTAGAGCTGGTTGGCGACGTCGATCACCCAGTGCGCCGAGAGGAAAAACGACTGCAGGTCCGGCTCGAAGAGCGCGTGCAGCGAGTGCTCGAAGCTGATCACCTGCTGGCCGTTGGCGATCGCCTCGGAGCGCTGGCCATCGGCGATTCCGCGGACCAGCTCGTAGGCGACGTCGACCAGGACGAGGATCCCCAGCTGGCGCCCGGCATCGCCCCACCCTTGGGGCAGCTTGTTTCCGATGCGGGCGAGGGCACGGGACACGGAACCGACAATTGTAATCCGCCCGTTAACGGGCACCGGCGAGACCGCTAGGCGAGAAAACGCAAAATCCGCTCGATCAGCCGCGCGTCGTCGATCCAAGGCCAGTGAGCGGCTCCGGGAACGACCTCCAGCTCGGCGGCGGGAAGAGCGTCGGCGTAGGCCTGGGCAAAGCGGGTCGGAAGGTAGGGATCGCGGTCGCCCCAAAGGACCAAGGCGGGACAGGAGAGCTTGCCCAGCGCCCAGCCCGCTCGTGCCAGCCGGTCGGGATCGGCGTGGCGATAGAGCGCGAGGAGCGCGTCCTGCGTGCCCGGGTTCCAGTGGTTCCAGATCATCTCGACGAAAGCCGTCGGCATCGGCCTGCGGTCGCCCGTGGCCTGGCGCAAGAGGAGGTCGAGGCCGGCGCGGGTCGTCGTCCGGTTGAGGACCTCGCCGATCGGCTTGCGCCGCCAGAGCTGCGCGACCCAGTGCCAGCGGTAGCCGGGGAGCAGCGGCACCGCGTTGATCACGACCAGTTTCTCGACCCGCTCCGGACGTCGCTGCGCCCCGATCAGTGCCAGTGAGCCCCAATCGTGGACGACGAGCTTGTGGCGGTCCACGCCGAGCTCCTCGAGGCACTTGTCGAGAAAATCCGAGAGCCCGTACATCGAGTAGTCGAAGCGGGTCGGATCGGGACGGTCGGAGCGACCCCAGCCGGGCATGTCGATCGCGATCGCCGGGCCGCCGCGCTCCAGGAACGGCAGCCAGTCTTCGCCGTGGGTCGGGTTGCCGTGGCAGTAGACCGTCGGCGTTCCCTCGCCGGGGACACGGCGGAAGAAGGCACGCACGCCGTCGACCCGCAGCTCTCCCGTTTCGATCGTCGCCGGCACGCGCCAACCATATGCCTGGCTAGGGTCCGGGACCATGGACTGGAAGCGACCGACGAAACGTCGTGTGGGGGCGATTCGAGACAGGCTGCGCGAGATGTACGGGCGGCCGGTCAACGAACCGCACGGCCACCCGATCGCCGAGCTGGTCAAGACGGTGCTCTCCCAGCACACCAACGATCGCAATCGCGACCGCGCCTTCGCCGCCCTGCGCGAGCGCTTCCCGCTCTGGGAGGAAGTGCGCGACGCGCCGGTGAGCGCCGTCGAGGAGGCGATCCGTCCCGGCGGGCTGGGCAAGCAGAAGGCGCCGCGGATCCAGGCGATCCTCGAACAGCTCGGCGAGCACCCCGACCTCGACTGGACCAAGACGGCGCCGCCGGCCGAGTCGATGGCCTACCTCGACTCGCTGCCCGGCGTCGGGCGAAAAACGGCGGCCTGCGTGCTGATGTTCACCTGGGGGATTCCCGAGATCCCCGTCGACGTGCACATCCACCGGGTCGGCGGCAGGCTCGGCTTCTTCCCCGAGAAAGCCTCGTTCGAACGCGCCCACGACGAGATGATGGCCGCCGTAGACCCCAGCGACGCCTACGAGCTGCACATGAACCTGATCCGCCACGGGCGCGAGGTCTGCCGGCCGAAACCGCGCTGCGGCGAGTGCGAGCTACGCCGAATGTGTCCCTGGTACCGTGCCGGGCGCAAATGACGAAGAAAACCTTCATCTCCTTCGGCTTGGTGGTCGTCGTCCTCGCGGTCCTGATCCCCTGGCTCGCCTTCCGCAATGACGGGGACGCTGCCCGCGGGGACCAGAAGGTGCCCTCTGACCTGAAGAGCGGCCAGAGCCTCTTCCAGACCAACTGCGGCACCTGCCACACGCTCTACGCCGCCGGTACCGACGGCAACTACGGCCCCGACCTCGACGAACTGCTCGCCCCCAACGGCGCACCGGAAGGGAAAGGTGCCGCCTCGTCGGTCAAAGCCATCGAAGGACGCGTGCTGAACGCGGTCGAAAACGGCGTCGACAGCAGCACCACTCCGGGCCGCATGCCCGGCGGCATCCTCAACGAAGCGCAGACGAAGGAAGTCGCCGAATTCGTTGCCCACACTGCCGGCGAGGGTTGAGTCGAGCCGATCCCGGAAGGGTTTCGCGCTCCACCCTTCCGAGACCGACTCAGCATCAGCTTCTTAGCCCCCTAGGTGTAGGTCGCTGACTACTCCGGCGTGGTCAGATGGCCAAAACGGTGGGGTTGCTTGGAACGGGGTGTCCCCGATCAGGTGGGCGTCGTCTCCGTCTGAGCGGGCGGCGCCGCGGCTGAGGATCAGGTCGATCCGCGTCCGCAGGGTCGAGACCGGGTTGTTCAGCGCCCCCGGCGCGAGCGGCGGGGTATTGGACTCCTGGCAGCACGAGTTGCCGGGCCCGAGCAGGTTCTCGTTCCAGCTGTCGCGGAACTTGCCGGGCGCGGTGAGCTGCGCGTAGGAGGTGGTCGTCGAGCCGTCCGAGGCGGAGTTGAAATCGCCGGTGGCGATGATCGTCCCGCCCTTGCCTGGACCGGCGAGGAATTCGGCCGCCTGCGTCTGCTGCACGAGCGGCGATTCCTCGGTTTCGAGATGGGTGTCGACGAAGCGGAAGGGCAGGCCCTTCAGCCTCGCGTCGATGCTTGCCCAGCCGCGATCGAACGAGAGGGTGCCGACCGGCGATGCGATCGACTGCTGGGTGGCGTAACGCCCGCTTTGCGGGTTGCTCCAGCTCAGTCCCGGCGTGTCGTCGTTGACGAGGATCACGTCGCGGTCTTCGAGTTCCACCGAGCAGGTGATCGTCGGCCCTGGCTGGACGCAGCCCTGTCCGGCCAGGGCGAGCGGCGCCGGCCCGATTTTCGCGTTGTGCGCAACCGAAGCCACGGAGTAGTCCAGGCCCCGGGCCGCGAGATCGTTTTCCAGGATCGCGAGGAAGTCATAGCCCGCGGGCGGGTTCAAGCCACCCGTCGTCCACTTCGAGACCTCCTGCAGGCCGATCAGATCCGGTTCCTCTTCCTTGATCTCGTCGGCGATCGCTTCGGCGCGCTGGGGGAAGTTCGTGTACTGCACGGTCGCGTAGATCCGCGCGACGGCTTCGACGAACGCTTCCGGAGTCGTCGCTTCGAGTGCCGGGTTGAGGCTGGATCCCAGATACATGTTCTGGGTCATCACCGTCAGGTCGCGCTTGCCGTGACCGTTTCCATGGCCATGACCGTGTCCATGGTGGCCGTGGCCATGGGACTTGCCGTGGTGAGCGGCGTGGCCCTTGCCGGAGTGCGCTCCAGCCGTCGCCGGCAGCAGGGCAAAGGCCAAGGCAGCGACGAGGGCGAGCAGCGTCACCCATCTCCTTCTGCTCGAAAGTTTCGGAAAGTGGTTCACATCGGCTCCTCTGGGTAGCCCGCTCGATGGCGGATTGACTCGTTGAGGCGCCTCCCCCGGGCGCTTTCCCAGCTGCCCGGCCTGACCCACCGCGAAACCACTATACGCACGAAGACTTGGCACCGGAAGGAAGATCTGCCATACTCACACTCAGATTTCTTAAAGCAGAACTAACTAAAGTTGGAGGTACACGTAGTGGGCAAGACGATCGGGATCGATCTGGGCACGACCAACTCTTGCGTCGCCGTACTGGAGGGCGGCGAGCCGACCGTACTCGAGAACGCCGAGGGCGGCCGCACGACCCCTTCGGTCGTTGCCTTCACCGAGTCCGGCGATCGCCTCGTCGGCACCGTCGCCAAGCGCCAGGCGGTGATGAATCCCGAGAACACGATCTTCTCGATCAAGCGCTTCATGGGCCGCAAGGAGGCCGAAGTCAAAGAGGAGGAGACGATCGTCCCCTACGCGGTCGTCGCCGGCCCCAACGGCGATGTCCGCGTCGACGTGCGCGGCAAGCAGTACAGCCCGCCTGAGATCAGCGCGATGATCCTGCAGAAGCTGAAGGCCGATGCCGAAGCGAAGCTCGGCGAGGCGGTCGACAGCGCCGTGATCACCGTCCCCGCCTACTTCAACGACGACCAGCGCCAGGCGACCAAGGACGCCGGCAAAATCGCCGGCCTCGAGGTGAAGCGGATCATCAACGAGCCGACCGCCGCCTCGCTCGCCTACGGCCTCGACAAGGAGACCGCCGACCACACGATCCTCGTCTTCGACCTCGGCGGCGGCACCTTCGACGTCTCGGTGCTGGAAATCGGCGACGGCGTCTTCGAGGTGAAGTCGACCGCCGGAGACAACCACCTCGGCGGCGACAACTGGGACAAGGCGATCGTCGAGTGGCTGGTCGCCGAGTTCAAACGCGATCAGGGCGTCGACCTCGGGGCCGACAAGAACTCGCTGCAGCGCCTCTACGAGGCGGCGGAGAAAGCGAAGATCGAGCTCTCCTCGGCGCAGGAGACGCAGATCAACCTGCCCTTCATCACCGCGGTCGAGGGCCAGCCCAAGCACCTCGACCTGAAGCTGACCCGCTCGAAGCTCAACGAGCTGACCGGCGACCTGCTCGACCGCGTCGTCGGCCCGGTCAAACAGGCGCTCTCCGACGCCGGCACCGAGGTCGATCACGTCGTCCTCGTCGGCGGCATGACCCGCATGCCCGCGGTCCGCGAGAAGGTCAAGGAGCTGACCGGCAAGGACCCGCACCAGGGGGTCAACCCGGATGAGGTCGTCGCCGTCGGAGCCGCGATCCAGGCCGGTGTGCTGGCCGGCGACGTCAAGGACGTGCTGCTGCTCGACGTCACCCCGCTGACGCTCGGCATCGAGACCAAAGGCGGCGTGATGACGAAGCTGATCGAGCGCAACACGACGATCCCGACCAAGAAGTCGGAGATCTTCTCGACCGCTGACGACAACCAGCCCTCGGTCGAGATCCACGTGCTGCAGGGCGAGCGCGAGATGGCGAGCGGCAACAAGAGCCTGGGCAAGTTCCAGCTCACCGGCATCCCGCCGGCGCCACGCGGCATCCCGCAGATCGAGGTCACCTTCGACATCGATGCCAACGGCATCCTCCACGTCACCGCCAAAGATCTCGGCACCGGCACCGAGCAGAAAATCGAGATCCAGTCGGGCTCGGGCCTCAGCGACGAGGAAATCCAGAACATGGTCGCCGACGCCGAGTCCCACGCCGAGGAGGACAAAAAGCAGCGCGAGCTGGCCGAGGCGCGCAACCTCGCCGAGAACGCCGCCTACCAGTCCGAGAAACAGCTCGAGGAGCTAGGCGACAAAATCGAGTCCGGCGACAAAGAGGCGATCGAGGCCGCGATCAAAGACGTGCGCGAGGTGCTGACCTCGGAGAGCGTCGAGGAGATCAACTCGAAGACCGAAGCGCTGACCGCCGCCTTCCAGAAAGTCTCGGAGCAGATCTACGCCGCGGCCCAGGCCGAGGCGCAGGCGCAGCAATCGGCCGATGGAGGATCTGCGGAGGGTGGCTCCGCCGACGAGGAGGAAGTCGTCGACGCTGAAGTCGTCGACGAGGGCGACGACAAATGAGCGAGGAGAAAGCGCCGGAGGCAGAGGTCGAGGAGCAGGCGGAGGTCCAGGTCGAAGAGGACCTGGACGCCCTGCTCGCCGACACGCAGCGGGAGCGGGACGAGTACCTCGATCTCGCCAAGCGGACCAAGGCCGACTTCGAGAACTTCCGCAAGCGGATGAGCTCGGAGGTTCAGGCTGCCGCAGGGCGGGGCAAGGCCGAGGTGATCCGCGAGGTGGTGCCGGTGCTCGACGACCTCGAGCGGGCGATTCAGGCGGCTGGGCTGGACCCGGAGGGGGATTCGGAGGACGGCCTCGCCCATGGCGTGCTGCTCGTCTTCAGGAGCTTGCGCGACTCGCTGGCACGCAACGGGGCCGAGGCGGTGGATCCCAAAGGAGAGAAGTTCGACCCGATGGCGCATGAGGCGCTCTCGACCGTGCCGGCCGAGGGCGTCGAGTCAGGCACGGTGGTCGAGGTGATGCAGAAGGGCTACCGGGTCGGCGAGCAGCTGGTCCGGCCGGCGCGTGTGGTGGTGAGCGAGTAGGGCGTGGCTGAGGATCTCTACAAGGTTCTTGGCGTCGCCAAGGGTGCCTCCGAGGAGGAGATCAAGAAGGCGCACCGCAAGCTGGTGCGCAAATACCACCCTGACCGCAACCCCGACGATCCGAAAGCAGAGGAGAGGTTCAAGGAAATCCAGGGCGCCTACGACGTCCTCTCCGACCCAGAGAAGCGCAAGCAGTACGACGCCGGGGGCGGCATGTTCGGCGGTTTCGGCGGGCCCGGTGGTGGCGGCGGCGCCGGGCCGTTCGGCCCCGGCGGGCCCGGAGCCGGTGGCTTCGACGTCAGCGACATCTTCTCCAACCTCTTCGGCCGCGGTGGGGGCGGCGGACGGGCACAGCCGCAGCAGGTGCGTGGCCGCGACCTCGAAACCGAGGTCAGCCTCAGCTTCGACCAGGCGGTCAACGGCGCCCAGGTCCAGGTCACGGTGCCGAAGGCCGAACGCTGCCCGACCTGTCACGGCAGCGGCGCCAAACCCGGCACCAGCCCGGTCACCTGCCCACGCTGCGAAGGCCGCGGCATCGACGCCCAGAGCCAGGGCTTCTTCTCGATCAGCCAGCCCTGCCCGCAGTGCGGCGGCCAGGGCCAGATCATCGAGGATCCCTGCCCCACCTGCGGCGGCTCGGGCCTGACCCAGCAGACCAAGCGCTACAAGGTCAACATCCCGGCCGGGGTAAAGAATGGAGCGCGAATTCGCCTCGCTGGCAAGGGCGAGGCAGGGCAGCGAGGTGGGCCGCCGGGCGACCTCTTCGTCGTCACCCGGGTCGCCGCCTCGCCGGTCTTCAAACGGCTCGACGGCGGCAATCTCGAGGTGACCGTGCCGATCACGGTTGCCGAGGCGCTGCGCGGGGCGACGATCGAGGTGCCGACCCTGGAGGGGACGAAGAAGATCAAGGTCGGGGCCGGCACCAAGCACGGATCGATCCAGCGCCTCAAAGGCGAGGGTGCGCCAAAGGCCAAGGGCCGCGGCAAGGGCGACATCCGCTACCGGTTGGAGATCGCGATGCCGGAGAAGCTGACGCCCGAGCAGGAGGAGGCCGCCGAGAAGCTTGCCGAGGCCTTCGACGGCGATGACCCGCGGGGCGACCTGTTGAAGAGGGCGGCTCGATGAGTGGCGTGCGACGCGAACGGATCGAAATCTCGGTCGACTCCGAGCAGGGCGTCTACATGATCTCGGTCGCCGCCGAACTCGCCCACATGCACCCGCAGACACTGCGGATGTACGAGTCGCGCGGGCTGATCCAGCCGAAGCGCTCGCCGAAAAACACCCGCCTCTACTCGCAGCGCGACGTCGAGCGGCTGCGGCGGATCCAGCAGATGACCGCGGAAGGCCTGAACCTAGTCGGGGTGGAGCGGGTGCTGGAGCTCGAACGGCGGCTGAGAGAACTGGAAGGAGAGGGCGATGCAGCCGGATAGGTTCACCGTCAAGTCCCAGGAAGCGGTGGCCGCGGCGCAGGCGCTCGCCGCCGAGCGCAAGAACTCCGAGGTCACCCCCGCGCACCTGCTGGTGGCGCTGCTGCGCCAGGAGGACGGGCTGGTGGTGCCGATCCTGCGCAAGCTCGGCGCCGACGCAAACGCGATCGCCGCTCAGGCCGTCGCCGTGGTCGAGGGCCTGCCGAAGCTGAGTGAGACCGCCGAAGTCCGTCCCTCTTCCGCTTTCGTCGCCACCCTGCAGGCGGCCGAACGGGAGATGGCCGGGATGGGCGACGAGTACATCTCGACCGAGCACGTGCTGCTCGCCCTGACCGAGTCCGGCTCGGGCGTCGCCGACCTGCTGCCGGATCGCGGCTCCCTGGAGAAGGCCGTGGCCGAAGTGCGCGGGCCCCACAAGGTGACCTCGCAGAACCCCGAGGACAGCGTGCAGGCGCTGGAGAAATTCGGCCGCGACCTGACCGTGGAGGCGGAGGCCGGGAAGCTCGACCCGGTGATCGGCCGCGACGAGGAGATCCGTCGCGTGATCCAGGTGCTCTCCCGCCGCACCAAGAACAACCCGGTGCTGATCGGCGACCCCGGGGTCGGCAAGACCGCGATCGTCGAGGGCCTGGCGCAGCGGATCGTCGCCGGCGACGTGCCCGAGAGCCTGCGCGACCGGCGCGTGATCGCGGTCGACATCGGCTCGCTGCTGGCGGGATCCAAGTACCGCGGCGAGTTCGAGGAGCGGCTGAAAGCGGTGCTGACCGAGGTCCAGGACGCCGAGGGCCAGATCGTCCTCTTCCTCGACGAGCTGCACACGATCGTCGGTGCCGGCGCCGCCGAGGGCGCGGTCGACGCCGCCAACCTGCTCAAGCCGATGCTGGCGCGCGGGCAGCTGCGCGCGGTCGGGGCGACGACGCTCGACGAGTACCGCAAGCACATCGAGAAAGACGCGGCGCTGGAGCGGCGCTTCCAACCGGTGCTGGTCGGCGAGCCGGACATCAACGACACGATCGCGATCCTGCGCGGGCTGAAGGAGCGCTACGAAAACCACCACGGGGTCAAGATCAGCGACTCGGCCGTGGTTGCCGCGGCGACGCTCTCGGAGCGCTACATCGCCGACCGCTTCCTGCCCGACAAGGCGATCGACCTGATCGACGAGGCGGCCTCGCGGTTGAAGATCGAGATCGACTCGGTGCCGACCGAGATCGACGAGGTCAACCGCCGCGAGCAGCAGCTCGAGATCGAGCGCGAGGCGCTGAAGAAGGAGACCGACGAGCCCTCGAAGGAGCGGCTTGCGGCGCTCGAGGCGGACCTGGCCGAGCTGCGCGAGCGCTCGGGCGAGATGAAGGCGCGCTGGCAGAACGAGAAGGACGCGATCGACGCGATCAACGAGGCGCGGGCGCGGCTCGAGGGGGCCAACCGCGAGGCCGAACGGGCCGAGCGCGAAGCGGACCTCGAGCAGGCGGCGAAGCTGCGCTACGGCGAGATCCCCGAGCTGGAGAAGTCGGTCGAAGAGCAGGAGGCTCGGCTGGCCGAGCTGCACGCCGACGGCGGCTCGATGCTGGCCGACGAAGTGACCGAGGAGGACGTCGCCGAGGTCGTCGCCAAATGGACCGGCATCCCGGTCAGCCGCCTGATGGAGGGCGAGGTGGAGAAGCTGATCCACATGGAGGAGCGCCTGCACGAGCGGGTGATCGGTCAGGAGGAGGCGATCGAGGCGGTTTCAAACGCGCTGCGCCGATCCCGCGCCGGCCTCGCCGACCCGAACCGGCCGATCGGCAGCTTCCTCTTCCTCGGCCCGACCGGCGTCGGCAAGACCGAGCTGGCCAAGGCGCTGGCGGAGTTCATGTTCGACTCCGAGCAGGCGATCGTCCGCCTCGACATGTCCGAGTACATGGAGAAGCACACGGTGGCGCGGCTGATCGGGGCCCCGCCCGGCTACGTCGGCTACGAGGAGGGCGGCCAGCTGACCGAGGCGGTGCGGCGACGGCCCTACGCGGTGGTCCTGCTCGACGAGATCGAGAAGGCCCACCCCGACGTCTTCAACACGCTGCTGCAGATCATGGACGACGGGCGGCTGACCGACGGCCAGGGCCGCACGGTCAGCTTCACCAACACGGTGCTGATCATGACCTCCAACGTCGGCAGCGACCGGATCGTCGGCGAGGCGGTCGACGAGAAGATTCGCGAGCAGATCGAAGAGGTGCTGGCGGGGACCTTCAAGCCTGAGTTCCTCAACCGGATCGACGACACGGTGATCTTCCACCGCCTCTCGAAGCAGGACATCGGCCGCATCGTCGAGCTGCAGGTGGGTCAGTTGATCGGCCGGGTGCGCGAGCGCGGCATCGAGGTCGAGCTGGACGAGGAGGCGAAGACGCTGCTCGGCAACCTCGGCTACGACCCGACCTACGGGGCGCGACCGCTGAAGCGGGTGATCCAGAAGCAGCTCGTCGACAAACTGGCGCTGAAGCTGCTGGAGGGCGAGTTCCGCGAAGGGGACACGGTGAGGGTCAGCGCCGTGGATGGGGGGCTGGCTTTCGAGATTGCCGCGCCGATTACGGCCCCCTAGCGGCGCAATGGGAACAAAAGCCCATTATTCGGTGTTAAGGGTCGTGCGGGAGAATCCGAAATAAGCTCACAATCCCGTTTTCACCGAATGCTTGGACGACGTCGCATCGATACCCCGGCTCCAATCCGCTCTTCGCTTGCCGATGCCGCTTTCGCGGTAGAGGAGCGCGTGGTCTGGGGCGCCGCCGACGTCCTGCGGCGCCTTGCCGAGGTCGTCAAGTGGCCGTTCGAGCGGGTCGCCTGGGCGATCGAGCGCGGCCTCGTCTGGCCGCTGGAGGAGCGGACCGACGGCTGGAGCGCTTCTGTTCGGAACATCGGCATCGCGGCACTGGTGCTGCTCGCCGCGGGGGCAGGCGTAGCCGGCCTGGTCCTGGCCTCGGGCAATGGGAGTGAGGGCAGCAGCGGTGGAACCGTCGTGCGCGCTACCTCGGCGCCGACTCCGGCACCGGCCGCCGCCGCGACCGCCAAAGTCGCGCCGGCCGCCGCGGCTCCGGTCCTGCAAGGAGCGAAACCCGACTTCGCGGCCGAGGCCGACAGCGGGGTCGCCAAGAGCTCGGCTGAATCCCCTGCTGTGGAAGCGCCTACCTCCCCGACCTCGACCGCCGGCTCGACCTCCGAAGTGGCGCGCTCCGCCTCGTCAAGCGACCCCGCTGCGGCAGCCGCGAGCGAGAAGACGGCCGGGCCGGCCGCGATCAAGGTCGCCCGCCAGTTCGCCGGCGCCTTCGTCCTCTATGAGATCGGCCGCAAAAGCAGCGACGTCCGCAGCGTCTTCAACGAAACGGCGACGCCGCAGTTGGCCAAAGCGCTGCTGCAGCGGCCGCCGCGCCAACCGGCAGGCACCGCGGTGCCGAAGGCGAAAGTCCTCAACGTCGTGCCCGGCCCCCATCACGGTGACACCTACACGCTCAGCGTCTCGCTGCTGCGGGTCGGCGTCACCAGTGAGCTGCGCCTCGACATGCAGCGCGACCCGAAGACCCACCAGTGGCTAGTGACGGACGCGCTCGGCTGATGGGCCGCCTGCGCAACACCATTGCCGCCGCGGCGGTAGGCGCGGCGCTGACCGCCGCCAACGCGCATGCCGCCGAAGTGCCGGCGACCGAAACGATCGCGCCGGCGCTCGAACAGAACGAAACCCTGGCCGCGCCGGAAGCGCCGAGCGTGCCCGCGACGCCGGCGCCGAGCGGCGGCACCGACGCCGGGGCGACCCCGGTCGAAGAGCCGGAAGCCGAACCGACGCCGCAGGCCGAGTCCGATGCCGGCGCGGTTCCCACGCCATCCCCCAGCGAAATCTTCGAAGTGCCTTCGATCCCCACCTCGAGCTGCGCCGCCCAGGGCGTGCCGCCGGTTCTGATCCCGGTCTACAACCGCGCTGCCACTACCTACGGCCTCGGCCCGCAGGGCCCCTCGATCCTCGCCTCTATCAACGGCATCGAGAGCGCCTTCGGCAGCAACATGGGACCGTCCTCGGCCGGAGCCGTGGGCTGGATGCAGTTCATGCCCTCGACCTGGGAAACGTACGGAGTCGATGCCAACGGCGACGGCGTCCGCGACCCCTACAACCCCGAAGACGCGATCTTCGCCGCGGCCCGCTACCTCCAAGCCGCCGGCATGCCGGTCGACACCTACGGGGCGATCTTCGCCTACAACCACGCCGACTGGTACGTGGCCGAGGTGCTCGCCAACGCCTCCTGCTACGGCGCGCTGGGCGCCGGGGTGAGCGGCGGCTTCGCGCTTACCCCGCAGCTGCAGGAATTCGCCTGCAAGCCGACCCCGGCCTGGCGCGAGAAGATCCCCGCCGAGTACATGGAAGCCTTCGAGGACGCGGCCGGCCGCTACGAACTCGGGCAGCGCGGCGTCTGGGCGCTCGCCTCGGTGGCGCACCTCGAGTCGAACTTCGGTCGCGGCATGAGCAACACCCAGATGCGCGAGCGCGGTCCACTCGGCCTCGAACCGAGCGAGTGGAAGGCCTACGCGGTCGACGGTGACGAAGACGGCCACATCCACCGTGGCGACCCGGCCGACTCGGCGGCGACCCTGGCCCGCCTGATCTGGTCGCGCGGCAGCCTGCGGGCCGGCATCTTCACCCACAACCAGGCCCAGTGGTACGTGCAAGCCGTGCTCGCCGACGCCGAAGCGCTGGAAGGCAAATGCGCGGTGACGCCGGTCGACTGGCAGCTGGCGCTGCCGAACACGGTCGGTGCGCCGATCAACTGGAGCAACCTCACCCTCTCCAACGAACTCGAGCTGCACGACATCACCGGCGGCCTGCTCGACCCTCGCATCGTCGCCCTGCTCGGCGCGATCACCCAGCAGCACACGATCACGATCTCGGCCCTGCGCTCCGATCACTCCGAGTACACGACCGAAGGCAACGTCTCCAACCACTACTACGGCCGCGCGATGGACATCGCCGCCGTCGACGGCGTCTCCTGCACCGACACCGCGGTCAACGCGCCCTGCGCCGAACTCGGCCGTACCCTCGCCTATCTGCAGGGCCCGCTGCACCCCACCGAGCTGATCTACTGCTTCGACCTCGACGGACCCGGACCGGCCTTCGCCCGCTCCGACCACTGCGATCACGTGCACGCCGGCTACGACGGCTGAGCGGGTAGTTGTAGGCTCGGAATCCCCAGTCCGAGAGGAGATGCGATGCCTACCTACGTGATGCTGACCAACCTGACCGCCGAGGGCGTGCGGACGTTGAAGAACAACCCGGGCCGGGTGGCGGAGGTGAACAAAGAGGTCGAGCAGATCGGCGCCAAGGTCGTCGCCCAGTACGCCACGCTCGGCCAGTACGACTTCATCACCGTGGTCGAGGCTCCCGACGAGAAGACGATGGCGAAGGTCTCGGTGGAGCTCGGCTCGCGGGGGACGATGACCAGCCAGACCCTCGCCGCGATGTCGGCCGACGAGCTGGCCGGCTCACTCTAAGTTGAGGATCCTCGTCGTCGGAGGGGGTGGGCGCGAGCACGCGATCGTGCGCGCGCTGGCGCGCTCTGCCCACGCACCGGAGCTGCTCTGCGCACCCGGGAACGCCGGGATTGCGGCCGACGCCGAGTGCCTGCCGGAGATCGCCGCCGATGACGTCGAGGCGATCGTCGCGGCGGCGACCGAGCGCAGCGTCGACCTGGTCGTGGTCGGTCCCGAGGCGGCGCTCGTCGGCGGCGTCATCGACGCGCTGGCCGACGCCGGCGTGCCGGCCTTCGGGCCGAGCCGTGCGGCGGCTGAGCTGGAGGGCTCGAAGGCGTTCGCCAAGGAGCTGATGCGCGAGGCCGGGGTGCCGACCGCGGCACACGTGCTGCTGCGTAGCCGCGAGGAAGCCCTCGTCGAGCTGGCCAAGGCCACCTACCCGCTCGTGCTCAAGGCCGACGGCCTGGCAGCGGGAAAGGGAGTGATCATCTGTGCCTCCGAAGAGGAGGCACGCAAGGCGATCGACGTCTTCTTCACCGAGCAGCGCTTCGGCGATACGACGGTGGTGCTGGAGGAGTTCCTCGAGGGCGAGGAGCTCTCGCTGCTGGCGCTGTGCGACGGCGAGAACGTGGTGCCGCTCGCCCCGGCGCAGGACTACAAGCGGATCTTCGACGGCGACGAGGGGCCGAACACAGGCGGCATGGGCAGCTACTCGCCCGTGCCCGGCTTCGGCGCGACGGCGGTCGAGGAGATCGTCGACGCCGTGCACCGGCCGATCGTCGCCGCGATGGCCCGCCGTGGTCGCCCCTTCCACGGCGTCCTCTACGCCGGCCTGATGATCGGCACCGACGGGCCCAAGGTGCTCGAGTTCAACACCCGCTTCGGCGATCCCGAGACGCAGGCGGTGCTGCCGCGGCTGCGCTCCGACCTGATCGACCTCTGCCTCGCCGCCCGCGAGCCGGGTGGACTGGCCGGAGCGGAGGCCGAGTTCGTCGAGGACTGGGCGGTGACCCTGGTCCTGGCCTCCGCCGGGTACCCGGCTTCCTCCTCGAAGGGAGACGTCATCTCCGGCCTCGACGCCGCTGCCGAGCTGGCGGAGATCACCCACGCCGGCACCGCCGAGAGCGGGGGCGAGATCGTCACCGCCGGTGGGCGGGTACTCAACATCACCGCCCTCGGGGCGACGCCGGCCGAGGCGCGCGATCGTGCGTACGATGCCGCGGGCCGGATCGAGTTCGAGGGAATGCAAATACGGTCCGACATCGCCGCCCGCGCGGTCGAGCGGATCGTCAGTTAGCCAGTCACGTAGAGAGGATCAGATGAGCGAGATTTCAGAGGGCCCGCAACCCACCGGAGGGGAAGCAAACGAGCCGCAGGTCGGTGGAGCGGTGGAGATGCCGGCGGTCGAGGAGGCGTTTGAGGAAATCGACGTCAACGAGCCGCTGGTCGGAATCATCATGGGCTCGAAGAACGACAAGCCGAAGATGCAGCCGGCCGGCAAAGCGCTGCAGGAAGCCGGCATCCGCTACGAGGTGCGGGTGATGAGCGCCCACCGCGATCCCGAGCTTGTGCGCGAGTACTGCACCAACGCCCGCATGCGGGGGCTGAAGGTGATCATCGCCGGCGCCGGCATGTCGGCGGCGCTGCCCGGTGTCGCCGCGGCCCACAGCGACCTGCCGGTTGTCGGCGTGCCGATCCTCGGCAAAAGCCTCGGCGGTCTCGACGCGCTGCTCTCCGCCGTGCAGATGCCGCCGGGGATTCCGGTCGCCTGCGTCGCGATCGACGGCGCGAAAAACGCCGGCATCCTCGCGGCGCGGATAATCAACGCGTGATCCCGCGCTACACGCGCCCTGAGATCGGCGCCGTCTGGTCGCCGCAGCGCAAGTTCGAGTGCTGGCTCGAGGTCGAGCTGGCGGCGACCGAGGCCTGGGCCGAGGAGGGCGCGGTGCCGCGTGAGGCGGCGGAGGCGGCGCGAGCGAACGCGGCGTTCACGGTCGAGGCCGTCAACGAGCGCGAGAAGGTGACCGACCACGACGTCGCCGCCTTCGTCGACGTCGTCGCCGCCTCGGTCGGTGAGCACGGTCGCTGGATCCACTACGGCCTGACCTCCTCCGACGTCCTCGACACTGCCCTGGCGCTGCAGCTGCGCGAGGCCGGCGAGGTGGTGCTGGCAAGCGCCCGCGCCTACCGCGAGGCGCTGGTCGAGCAGGCGCTGGCGCACCGCGACACCCTCTGCGTCGGCCGCACCCACGGCGTCCACGCCGAGCCGACGACCTTCGGCCTGCGCCTCGCCGGCTTCGCCTTCGAGGCCGACCGTAACCTGGCGCGGCTCGAAGACGCCTTCGCCCAGCTCGCCTTCGGCAAGCTCTCCGGCGCGGTCGGCACCTACGCCTCGGTGCCGCCGGCGGTCGAGGCGCGGGTGATGGAGTGGCTCGGATTGCAGCGCGAGGACGTGGCGACGCAGGTGATCCCGCGCGACCGCCACGCCGTGCTCACCTCGGCGATCGCGATCGCCGGCGCCGGCTTGGAGCGCTTCGCGACCGAGGTGCGCAACCTACAGCGGACCGAGGTGCGCGAGGTCGAAGAGCCCTTCGCTTCCGGTCAGCAGAAGGGCTCCTCGGCGATGCCGCACAAGCGCAACCCGATCCGCACCGAGCGGATAACCGGCCTGGCCCGGGTCCTGCGCGGCTACGCGCAGGCGGGATTGGAGAACGTCGCCCTCTGGCACGAGCGCGACATCTCCCACTCCGGCGCCGAGCGGGTGATCCTGCCCGACGCGACGATCGGCCTCGACTACATGCAGGACCTGGCGGCCAAGGTCGCCGGCGGGATGACCGTGCGCGAGGACCGCATGCGCGAGAACTTGAACATCACCCACGGCGCCCTCTTCAGCCAACGCGCCCTCACCGCCCTGGTCGAGTCGGGCCTCACCCGCGACGAGGCCTACCGGATCGTCCAGGAGAACGCCCAGCGCGCCTGGGACACCGGCACCGAGTTCCGCGAGCTGCTCGGCGAGGCGGCGCCCGACCTCGACCTCGACGCCGTCTTCGACTACGGCGCCTACCTCACCCACCTTCCCGAGATCTTCGAGCGGCTGGAAGCGCTGCGCGGCTGAGAGCCCCCGAGTCCCGGCTAGACCGGGATCACGGTCAGGCCTTCAACGCCGGAGAGGGCATCGAAGTCGCCGTCTTGGGTAATGATCGGCATCCCATGCGCGGCGGCCGTCGCGGCTATCCACAGATCATTCGCATCGACTCGCCGCGCGGCGGCCGCGAGGTATGCCCGCATCGCCGCCCAGGCGCGGGCCGCCCTTGCTTCGATCGGCAAGATCGTCACCCCTGCGACCCCTTCGAGGGTCGTCATACGCCGATCCCGGCTTTCAATGTCTGGTGCCGCCAGCACGCCGGCCCGTAGCTCGGCAACGGTGACGATCGAAACAGCGGAACGCCCGGGAAGCGCCTCCTCCCGCAAGGGACGGCCCTTCTCGACGGCAACCAGAACGGATGTGTCGATCAGGCCGACCGGGGGACGCTCGGAGGTCACCAGATCGGGCCCAAGTCTTCAGTCGTTTCTTCGCGCAGACGACGTAGATCGGCCCCAAACGTAGGATCGCGATCGGCTATCTCGCGAATCGCAAGAACGTCCGAAGGTGTGAGCCAGCGAGGCTCGCTCTTGTGAGGAACCAGATCGGCAACTGGCTTGCCGCGCACGGTGATCACCATGCTCTCCCCCGCCTCGACGCGCTTGAGGAGGTCGGCGGTTTTGTTCCGCAGGTCTCGTGTGGCGACTTCTACGATAGTGCGACGATCGTAGCATCTGAGTCACCCGCCGATTTTGGGCGCGGAGCTAGTCTCGGTGTCAATGGAGAGTTCTGGGCGAGAAACCAGCGAGGTGGCTGAAGCGGACGTTGCAATCGTCGGCGCCGGGCTCGCCGGGCTCGTCGCCGCCCGCCGAATCGCCGCCGCGGGCAAGCGCCCGATCGTGCTCGAGGCACGCGATCGTGTCGGCGGCCGCCTGCTCAACGAGGAGATCGGCGATGGCAAGGTGGTCGAGGTCGGTGGCCAGTGGATCGGCCCGACCCAGGAGCGGATCGCGGCGCTCGCCGACGAGCTCGGCGTCACCACCTTCCCGACCCACGACGAGGGACGTCACCTGATTGAAATCGCCGGCAAGCTCACCTCTTACTCCGGCCCGATCACCGCCGCCGGCGTCGGCCTCGTGCGCGATCTCTCGCGGGCGATCTCGCCGCTCGCACTCGCCGACTTCGAACAGGCACGCGGCCGGCTCGACCGGATGGCGCGCAGCGTGCCGCTGGAGCAACCCTGGCTGGCACCGCGGGCGATCGATTGGGACGGTCAGACCTTCGCCACTTGGATCAAGCGCAACACCAAGACTGCGGCTGCGCGCAGCCTCTTCGAATTGGCGACCGAGGCGGTCTGGGCAGCCGAGCCGAGCGACGTCTCGCTCCTCCACGTCCTCTTCTACACCCGCTCCGGGAGCGGCTTCAACACCCTGCTCGGCACCGACGGCGGCGCCCAGCAGGACCGCTTCCACGGCGGCTCGCAGCTACTCGCCCTGCTGATGGCGGCGCAGCTCGGCGAGGATCGGGTGCGCCTGGGGGCGCCGGTGCGGCGGATCGCGCATGGCGAGGATGGGGTGACCATCCACGCCGATGGGCCCGGTGGCGAATTCGGCGGGCTGGCGGTCAGCGCCCGTCACGCGATCGTCGCGGTCCCGCCCACGCTCGCCGGTCGCATCGCCTACGACCCGCCGCTGCCGGCACGGCGCGACCAGCTGACCCAGCGCATGCCGCAGGGCACGGTGATCAAGACGATGGCTATCTACGAGCGGCCCTTCTGGCGCGAGCAGGGCCTCTCGGGACAGGCGGCGAGCGACGGTGGACCGGCCCGCGTCGTCTTCGACAACTCGCCGCCCGACGGCAGTCCCGGCGTCCTGCTCGGCTTCCTCGAGGGTCGGCTCGCCCGCCAGTGGGGCGCGCGCGACGCGGCGGAGCGGCGCGCGGCGATCCTCGCCGGTCACGCGCGACTCTTCGGCCCGGAGGCTGCCAGGCCCGAGCGCTTCATCGAGCGCGTCTGGGCCGAGGAGGAGTGGACTCGCGGCTGCTATGGCTGCCTGATGACGACCGGCGGCTGGACCGAATACGGCCGCGCCCTGCGCGAGCCGATCGGCCCGATCCACTGGGCCGGGGCCGAGACCGCGACCGTCTGGAACGGCTACATGGACGGCGCCGTGCAGTCGGGCGAACGGGCCGCGAGCGAAGTCCTGGGATAAAGTCGGCAATCGTGCTCCTCTACACCTGTGGACAGAAGACGAGCGGCCCGTCATCCCTGCACCCGTGCGCGAAGGCGGGCAAGGCGCTCGATGCGGCCGGCTACAGCTACGAGCTGAAGGCGATGAAGGGCTACCGGCTGATGCCCTGGACCTGGGGCAGCCGCGACGAGGACCGCACCGAGGTGCGGGAACTGAGCGGCACCAACGAGGTGCCGATCCTCGTCCTCGACGACGGCGAAGTGATCTCCGGCTCGAGCACGATCGCCCGCTGGGCGCAGGAGCATCCCGCCGCCCGCGAAGGCGCGAAGAGCTAGCTCACGCGATAGGCGAGCACCGGCTCCGCCTTGCCCTTGAGGTTTACCTCGACCCGTTCTCCGGCCGGCGCCGGGAGCTGCTCGATCAGCCGACCTGAGGCGACGATCTCTCCCCCCTTTGCCTCGCCCTGCAACCGCGAGGCGACGTTGACGACGTCGCCGATCGCGGTGAAGTCGTAGAGCGAGCGCTCGCCGACGTTGCCGACGAAGGCCTCGCCGTAGTCGAGGCCGATACCGACCTCGACGAAGGGCCCCTCCTCGCTGCCGTAGCCGACCCGGGCGAGCAGCTCACGCGACTGCGCCAACATCGTCGCCGCCGGATCCTCGAGCTTGCCGAACATCGGCAGGTAGAGAGCCATCACCTCGTCGCCGATCAGCTTGTCGATGATCGCTTCCGGGAAGAGGACCCGCTCGGCGCAGGCATAGAAACGGCGCAGCAGGGCACTGACGGCCTCGGGGTTGGATTGCTCGGAGAGCCTCGTGAAGCCGCGCAGGTCGGCGAAGAGGACGCCGACCTCGGTCGTCATCCCACCGGGCGGCGACGCCTCGATGCAGGTGTCGCAGAAGGTCGGGTTCTTGCGTGAGGGGCGGTAGCCGAGGGGTCTGATCAGGCGGCTGCCGAAGCCGCTGAAGGGCGCCCCGCAGATCCCGCAACGGGGGCTCGACGGAAGGGACCTGAGCAAGCCGAACCAGAGGCGACCGGAGCGGCTCGACATCAGCCGGTAGTAGGCCTCCCAATCCTCGGAGGTGAGCGGCTCTCCTTCCCGCTTGCGCGACGCTTTGCGCAAGCGGCGGAGGTTCGAGCGCTGCCAAAGCGTCAGCCGATCCGGGCGATCGCCCTCGCTGGCCATGTCCCCATCGTAGGGGCGACGAGCCGGCTCGCCAACCGGGTTAAGCCGCGAGCAGCTCGCGCTCGCGCGCCGGGTGGCGAGCATCGAGCACGACGGGGGTGCCGGCGCGCGGCGAGAGGGTGATGTTGCGGCGGCCGATCTTCTCCGGCGCCGGGCTGGCCTTGTGCAGCTCGCAGCGGGTCAGCACCTCGCGCAGCACGATCCGCATCTCGAACTCGGCGAAGGCGGCGCCGATGCAGCGGCGGATGCCGCCGCCGAAGGGGATCCAGGAATAGGTGTCCGGCGGATCGGAGATGAAGCGCTCGGGGCGGAAGGCGAAGGGCTCGGGGTAGACGTCGGCGCGGGTGTGGGTGAGCCAGATCGCCGGCGTCACGTCGGTGCCGGCGGGGAGGGTCAGGTTGTCGGAGACGAGGTCGGCGTTGAGGCGGCGGCCCGCCAGCGGCACGACCGGGCGCAGGCGCAGCGACTCGCTGATCGTCGCCCGCAGGTAATCGTCCTCCTCCCCGGCCTCGAGCTCTTCGCGCAGGCGCTCCAGCGGCCCGCGGTGGCGGAGCAGCAGGTCGAAGGTCCAGGCCAGCGCGGTGGCGGTGGTCTCGTGGCCGGCCAACAGCAGCGTCATCAGCTGGTCGCGCAGGTCGGAGTCGCTCATCTCCGAGCCGTCCTCGAAGCGCGCCTGCATCATCAGCGAGAGGATGTCGTCGCGCTCCTCATAGGCGCCGCTGGCACGATGCTCGGCGATCTCGGCGTAGAGCAGCTCGTCGGCCAGCTTCAGCTGCTTTTCGAACTTGGCCCAGGGGCCGCGGCCGCCGAAGCGGCGCGAGGCGAGGCCGGTGAGCTGGGCCGTCGGCGAAGCGGTCTCCTCCAGCACCCGGGTGAGCACCTCGCGCAGGCGCTCGAAGCGGGGGCCGTCGGCGATGCCGAAGACGACCTTGAGGATCACCTCGAGCGTGATCGCCTGCATCCTCGGGTGGATCGGGAACTCGGTGCCGAGCGGCCAGGCGTCGATCTCGCGGTCGACGATCTCCTCGACCAGCGGTTGGTAGGAGCGCATGCGCTCGCCGTGGAAGGGCGGCAGCATCAGCTTGCGGTGGGCGAGGTGGTCGGCGCCCTCGGTGACCAGCAGCGAGCGGGGGCCGACGATCGGGGTGAGAATGATGTCGCGGCCCGGCGGCAGGCCGTGCGAGCGCTCTCTATAGAGGGCCTTGATCGCGTCGGGGTCGGAGATCATCACCATCGGCCGCTCGAAGGTGAGGAATTTGACGCTGAAGTTGTCGCCGTACTTTTCGCGGCACTCCTGCATGAAGGGCAGCGGGCGGAAGCTCCAGCGCAGCGTCTGCATCAGCGGCGAGTGCTTCGGTTCGGGCGGCAGGCTCACGACGCAAGGATCGCATACTGGCCAGGCAGCCAGTCGGAAGCCTCGATCCAGGCGCGCCGCGCTCATCGCTAGCATCGGCGCCATGACTCCAGTAGCCGATCTCAAGCTCCATTCCTCAGGCAAGGTCCGCGAGATCTACGAGTGGGAAGACGACCTGCTGATGGTCGCCTCCGACCGGATCTCGATCTACGACGTGGTGATGCCGACGCCGATCCCCGACAAGGGCAAGGTGCTCAACCGGATCTCCGAATTCTGGTTCGAGCTGACCGGCGACATCGTGCCCAACCACTTCGTCTCCAACGACGTGCCGGAAGACGTCGCCGAACGGTCGATGCGGGTGCGCAAGCTGGAGATGTACCCGGTCGAGTGCGTGGTGCGCGGCTACCTCTCCGGGTCGGGTTGGAAGGAATACAAGAACGGCGGCGCGGTCTGTGGGATCGAGCTGCCCGGCGGGTTGCTCGAGTCCGACAAGCTGCCGGAGCCGATCTTCACGCCGGCGACCAAGGCCGAGATCGGCGATCACGACGAGAACGTCGACTTCGAGCGCGCCGCCGAGATCGTCGGCGACCGGGCGCTGATGAAGGAGCTGCGGCGGGTCTCGATCGAGGTCTATGAGCGCGGCGCCGAACACGCGGCCGAGCGCGGCATCATCCTCGCCGACACCAAGTTCGAGTTCGGCCGCCACGCCGGGGCCGAGATCGTCCTCGCCGACGAGGTGCTGACGCCTGATTCATCGCGTTTCTGGCCGGCCGATCGTTACGAGCCGGGCAAGACGCAGCCCTCCTTCGACAAGCAGTACGTGCGCGACTGGGCGACCGAGAGCGGCTGGGACAAAACCCCGCCCGCCCCCGAGATTCCGCCCGACGTGGTCGAGCAGACGCGGGCCAAGTACATCGAGGCCTACGAGCGGGTCACGGAGCTCAGCTTCTAGTGCCGCGGGCCCGGGTGCTGATCCGGCCCAAGGAGGGGATCCTCGACCCCCAGGGCAAGGCAGTCGAGCGGGCGCTGCCGGCGCTCGGCTTCGAGGGCATCGAGCACGTGCACGTCGGTCGCATGGTCGAGCTCGACGTCGAGGACCCCGCGCGGCTCGGCGAGCTCTGCGAGAAGCTGCTCGCCAACCCGCTGATCGAGGATTACGAGATCGAGCAGCTCGACGGCGCCGCCTGATGCGCTGGGGCGTCCTGCAGTTCCCCGGCTCCTGCGACGAGCGGGACGCGCTGGCGGCCTGCGCGCGGACCGGCGCCGAGGGGCGGCTCGTCTGGCACGAAGAGCGGGACCTGGAGGGGATCGACGCGGTCGTCGTCCCCGGCGGCTTCTCCTACGGCGACTACCTGCGCGCCGGCGCGATCGCCCGCTTCTCCCCGGCGATGGAGGCGGTCAGCGAGTTCGCCGCCGCGGGTGGCCCGGTGCTCGGCATCTGCAACGGCTTCCAGGTCCTCTGCGAGGCGGGCCTCCTCCCCGGAGCCCTGCTGCTCAACGAGAGCATGCGCTTCACCTGCCGCCAGCTCGAGCTGATCGAGGAGAATCCTGATCGCTTTCATAGCCCAGAGGGTCATAAACCGATCAGCTTCTCGACATTGTCGATCCCGGCGAAGCATGGGGAAGGGCGGTTCTGGGCGCCGGAGGAGGTGCTCGATGAACTGGAGGCACGGGGGCAGGTCGCCTACCGCTATGCGCCGGGACAGAACCCGAACGGGTCGGCCCGGGACATCGCGGGCGTGAGGAATGAGGGTGGAAACGTGGTGGGGCTGATGCCGCATCCCGAGCATGCGGTCGATCCGCTCACCGGGTCGACCGATGGGCTGAGGGTCTTCGAAGCCGTCGCGGCGGCGGGGGTGGCGGCGTGAGCGTCGAGGTCGCCAAGCATCGCGAGCTGGGGCTGACCGACTCCGAGTTCGAGCTGATCGTCGAGAAGCTCGGGCGCGAGCCGAACGACGTCGAGCTGGCGATGTTCAGCCTGCTCTGGTCCGAGCACTGCGCCTACAAGCACTCGCGCAAGCTGCTGCGCCGGCTGCCGACAGAGGGTGAGCGGGTGGTGATGGGGCCGGGCGAGAACGCCGGCGCGGTCGACGTCGGCAACGGACACGCGATCGCCTTCAAGGTCGAGTCGCACAACCACCCGAGCGCGGTCGAACCCTTCCAGGGTGCGGCGACCGGGGTGGGCGGCATCCTCCGCGACGTCTTCGCGATCGGGGCACGGCCGATCGCGATCCTCGACAGTCTGCGCTTCGGCGAGCTCGACTCGATCCGCTCACGGCATCTGCTCGACGGCGCCGTGCGCGGGATCGGCCACTACGGCAACTCGATCGGCGTGCCCAACGTCGGCGGTGAGATCTACTTCGAGGCTCCCTACGAGCACAACTGCCTGGTGAACGCGATGTGCCTCGGCATCGCCAAGCAGGACGACATGGTCCGCGCCGCCGCCGCGGGGGTCGGCAACGCGGTGGTGCTGATGGGCGCCTCGACCGGGCGCGACGGCATCGGCGGCGCCTCGGTACTGGCCTCGGCCGAGCTGGGCGAGGGCGACGACGCGAAGCGGCCGACGGTGCAGATCGGCGACCCATTCGAGGAGTCGAAGGTGCTCGAGTGCTGCCTCGAGCTTTTGGAGAAGGGCCTGCTGGTCTCGCTGCAGGACCTCGGCGCCGCCGGCCTCACCTCCTCCGCCGGCGAGATGGCCTCGGCCGGCGGGGTCGGCATCGACCTCGACGTCGCCAAGGTGCCGCTGCGCGAGGCCGACATGGAGCCCTTCGAGATCATGGTCTCCGAGTCCCAGGAGCGGATGCTCGCCGTGGTCGAGCCGGCCAAGGTCGGCGAGGTGGTCGCGGTCTGCGAGAAATGGCAGACCGGCTCGGCCGAGATCGGCGTCGTCACCGACTCGGGACAGATCAGGATCCTGCGCGAGGGCGAGGTCGTCGGCGAGATGCCGGTCGAGGCGCTGGTCGACGGCTGCCCGCTGTATGACCTCGAGCCGGCGGCACCCGACGAATGGATCTACGGCAACCGGGCATCGCTGCGCAGCGATGCGACCAGCGAGGAGACGTTGCTCGCCCTCCTTGCCTCCCCCAGCATCGCCTCCAAGCGCTGGGCCTTCGAGCAGTACGACTCGGTGGTCGGCTCGCGCACCGTGCGGCGACCCGAGTCGGCTGATGCGGCGGTGTTGCAGATTCCCGAGGCCGGCAACGCGATCGCGGTCTCGATCGACGGCAACGGCCGGCGCGTCGCCTGCGACCCCCACGCCGGCACGATCGAGGCGGTGCTCGAGTGCGCCCAGAACCTCGCCTGCGTCGGCGCCGAGCCGCTCGGCCTGACCAACTGCCTCAACTTCGGCAATCCCGAGAAACCGATTCCGGCCTGGCAGCTGGACCAGGCGGTGAGCGGCCTCGCCGAAGCCTGCGCGCAGCTCGGCGTGCCGGTGGTCGGTGGCAACGTCTCCCTCTACAACGAGGGACCAGAAGGTCCGATCTACCCGACGCCCGTGGTCGGCATGGTCGGCGAACTGCCCGACCCGGCTGTGACCTGCGGCAGCGCCTTCGCCCGGGAGGGCGAAGCGATCGGTCTGCTCGGCCCCTTCGAACCCGGCCTCGCCGGCTCGGAGCTGGCCAAGCTGCGCGGCGAGCTCGACACCGGCTTGCCGCGCTCGGACATCACCGCGGTCGCGGGCGCCTGCGCGACCGTCCGCGAGGCGGTCCGGGCGGGCAAGCTCTCCTCCGCGCACGACATCAGCGACGGCGGCCTCGCCTGCGCCCTGGCCGAGTCCGCGATCGGCGGCGAGCTCGGCTGTCGAGTCGACCTGCAGCCGCTGCGCGAACGCGGCTGCTCTCCCGAGGAGGCGCTGTTCGGTGAGGGCGCCGGGGGCTTCCTGCTCAGCGGCGCGCGAGAGAGCCTCGAAGCGCTCGGCGCGACGCTACTCGGCGAGACCGGCGGCAGCACGATCGAGGTCGCGGCCGGCGACCGCAGCTTCACCGTCGGCGTCGGCACCGCCGAGAGGGCCTGGCTCTCGCTGGGCGAGCGGCTCAGCGAAGCCGACGTCTAGAACGGCGCCTTCGAACGCCCACGCCGGCCGGCGGCATGGCTCTTGTCGGCGGCGCTCCGCGACTTTCCGAACGACTTGCTGAGTAGGCGCCCTAGCGGTCCGGGCGCCTTGGAACCTGCCCGCTGTCCCATCGAGAAGCCCTTGTCGGTTCCTCGCCGAGCATGATCCGAGAGCCTGGGCAACAGAAAACCCAGGATCAGTAGGAGAACGCATAGTCCGACTACCGCCGCTATCAGCACAGTTCCTCCTCGGTCGGTGGACCCCCTCCTACCCCTCCTATCCGTTTGAGAATCCCCAAGCGGGCCGACCCGGCCGAGGGCTTGCGGTGTGGGCGCGACGGTCAGGGGGTCGTCGGCCTCCGGCGGGAGAGCTTCGAGGAAGGGCTAGGAGCAGATCGTCGCCGCCTCGCCCGGCGAGCGAGATCAAGCGCGGCGCGAGCGGCTCAGCCGGGAGGAGCGGGCTCGCCAGCGCGATCAGCCGCCGCGGCAAGAGCGACGGCGGGGGCGCGTCCTTCCCTGGAAACGGGATTGAGCACGAGCACGGCGGCCCCGGCCACGAGTGCCGCGATCGCTGAGAAGAGATAGGCCGAATCCGCGACCGAGAGGGCTCTGGCGAGGGTCGCCGGTTCGCCGACGATGGCAACGAGGATCGCGGTGCCGAGGACGGCGCCGATCTGGCGAAAGGCGGCGTTGACGGCACTGGCGGTAGCAAAGCGATCGCCGGGGACGTCGCGGACGGCGGCGGAGCCGAGGGTCGGGAAGGCGAGGCCGATGCCGATGCCGGTGAGGCAGGCGCCGGGCAGCCAGAGACCGAGCCAGTCGGGCGTGGCGCCGGCCGAGCGCAGCACCATCACGCCGGCGGCGAAGAAGAGCGTGCCGGGGACGATCACGGCGCGGTGGCCGAAGCGATCGGCGAGCTTGCCGGCGGGGCCGGCGACCACGGTCGAGAGCGTCGGGCCGGGGAGCGTGGCGGCACCGGCCTGGAGCACGGTGTAGCCCCAGATCGAGGTGAGGAAGACGACGTTGCCGAGGATCAGCGAGAAGAAGGCGGCGGCGAAGAGCAGGGTGCCGAGGTTGCCGACGCGGAAGGAGCGGTGAGCGAAGAGGGCCGGCTCGATGATCGGTCGGGGGTGGCTGCGACTGCGCCAGATCATGCCGCCGAGCAGAGCGGCGGAGGCGACGAAGCAGGCGAGCGTCGCGGTCGCGGTCCAACCCCAGTCGTTGCCCTCGACGATCGCGAGTGTGATCAAGGCGAGGCTGAGGGCGAGCATCAACGCGCCCGGCAGGTCGGGCAGACGGCTGTCGAGCTGGGGGCGCTCGCGCAGGGCACCGCGCCCGGCCAGCACCACCGCGGCGCCGAGCGGCAGGTTGACGAGGAAGACGAGGCGCCAGTCCGAGAGCTCGACCAGGGCGCCGCCGAGGGTCGGGCCGATCGCGGCGGCCGCGGCGGCGGCCGCGCCCCAGATGCCGACCCCGGTGGCGCGCTGCTCCGCCGGGAAGGCGTCGAGCACGAGGGCCAGCGAGGTCGGTGCGATCAGCGCCGCGCCGATCCCTTGCATCACCCGGAAGGCAATCAGCAGCCCCAGCGAGGGCGCCAGCGCGCAGAGCAGGCTGGCGGCGGTGAAGCCCGTCACCCCGAGCAGGAAGATCCGCTTGTGGCCGAAGCGGTCGGCGAGGCCGCCCGCCGGAACCAGCAAGGCGGCGATGACGACGAAGTATCCGTCGAGCACCCAGGAGAGGGCGTCCCGTCCCGAGCCCGCGAAGGAGCGCGAGATGTCGGGGAAGGCGATGTTGACGATGGTCGCGTCGAGGAAGGCGAGGAAGGCGCCGGCACAGGCGATTGCCACCACCTTTCTATGCCCACTGTCATACATCGGCGTGGACTATAGACTATGACGGTGGGCATATCCAGAATCGCCGACGGGGAGCCGCGGGAGAGCAAGCGCCGCGACGGACGAGCGCTGCTGATCAAGGGCGCGCGTCAGCTGCTCGCCGAGAAGGGCTACGCCGGCATGGAGCTGCGCGACGTGGCCGAGCGCGGCAAGGCCCCGCGCGGCTCGATCTACCACCACTTTCCCGGTGGCAAGAGCCAGCTCGCGGCCGAGGCGGCGCGGGTCGAGGGCGAGGAGATCGGCGCCCTGATCGAGCGCTCGCTGGAAGAGCGCGGCCTGCGCGGCACCCTCGAGCGCTTCGGCGGAATCTTCCGCCGCCGCGTCGTCGACCACCCCGAGCGGATCGGCTGCCCGGTCGCCGCCGCTGCTCTGGCCCGTCCGGAGGACCCCAAGCTTGCAGCCGCCGCGACGGCAGCTTTCGGCAGCTGGGAAAAGCCGATCGCGGCCGCTCTGCTCGACGAAGGCGTCGGCCGCCGCGACGCCGAGACCTTCGCCGGCCTGGTCGTCTCCACCGTCGAGGGAGCGCTGATCCGCGCCCGCGCCGCTGGCAGCACCGACCCGCTCGACTCGGCGATCGGCGGGCTCGGACAGGCGTTGGACCGGCTGCTCGAAGGCTCGCCGGCGTCGCGATAGCCGTCTAACCTTCGCCCGGTCGTCGTCAAACCGGGAGGGAAGCATGCGGTCGCTGCGAGCAGTTGCTCTAGTCGGAATGGTCTTGGCCCTGGTGCTGGTTACCGCGCCGGGAGCATCGGCAGCGACCGAAGTGGGTGACGAATGCGCGGGGAACAGCGCCTCCGGGACGTACACCTTGGTACCGGAGGCGCACGCATCGGGCGGCGCGCTTCCGCTCGCGGCACCGAGTAGTGGAGTGGTCACGACGTGGAAGGTCAACTCCGCTTACCCGACCCCCATCCTGGAGGCGATGGGCGTCTTCCGCCCAATCGACGCCGGGAAGTTCGAACTCGTCGGCGAGAGCGACGAGGCGACCGTCAACCCAGGCACCAACGTCTTCGCGACCCGGCTCTCGGTTCAGGCGGGAGATCGGCTGGGCCTGCTGCCGGTGGAAGAGGAAAGCCCGCTCTACTGCGCGACGAGCGACAGTGGCGATCACACCTGGTCCCGCCCGGGCAGCATCGGGATCGGTGCGCCGCACGTCTTCTCGGCCGGGGTCGACGTGCGGGTGCCGTTGATCTCGACGATCGAGCCCGACCGCGACGGAGACGGCTACGGTGACGAGACGCAGGACAAGTGCCCGCAGAGCGCTGTCTACCAGGGGCCCTGTCCGACGATCTCGCTCGACAGCTTCCCGATCGTGCTCAAGCGCTCGGTCCTCCTCCTCGTCAGCGCCGGCGAATCCTCCGAGGTTCAGGTCTTCGGTCAGGTCGGCTGGCGGCCGCGCCACAAGGGTGGCGCCTTGGCTTCGAAGACCCCTAAACCGGGCGGAACTGTGAACAAGGGAGTAATCGTCGGCCTCAGCGGCGGCACGACGCTCGTCAAACCCGGCGAAACCACCCCTTTCAACGTGAAGCTGCCCAAATCGGTGCTGCGTCACCTCAGTCAGATCCCGCCCAAACAGGTGGTGAAGGGAACGATCACGGCGCGGACGACGGATCTCGCGGGCCGGACCGTGGACCACACGATCACGATCCGGCTCCACGGCCGAGGCCCGGTCCACTCCGCCGGCACCTCTTAGCCGCCGGAACGGCCGCAAATGGCGACATTCGGCGGCCCTCTTGCCGCCCGACCGCCGCTGCTACCCTGCCGGAGTAGGCAGTCCGCCTGCGCGTCACGTCCTTCCCCGACCGCGAGGAAAGCGCGCTTGACTCCGCCCCAGGGGCACCCGATAGATCGCGAAGGCCCGCGTGAGGAATGCGGGGTGTTCGGCGTATACGCACCGGGGCACGACGTCTCCCGCCTCGCCTACTTCAGCCTCTACGCGCTGCAGCACCGCGGCCAGGAGTCGGCCGGGATCGCCACCTGCGAGGGCGGCCAGATCACGACCATGCGCGACTCGGGTCTCGTCTCCCAGGTCTTCGACGAGGAGAAGCTGCGGGCGCTGGAGGGCGACATGGCGATCGGCCACGTGCGCTACTCGACCACCGGCGGCGGCTCCTGGGAGAACGCGCAGCCGGTCTGGCGCGACGACGGGCGCGAGCTGGCGCTGGCCCACAACGGCAACCTGACCAACGCGGTCGAGCTCTGGGGCGAGCTGAAGGAGCGCGGCATCTCCTTCCGCGGCACCTCCGACTCGGAGATCATCGCGGCGCTGCTCTCCTCCCACGACGGCAAGCTGATCGAGGACGCGGTCTCAGACGTGATGCCGCGGCTGGAGGGCGCCTACTCGACCGTGGTGATGACCAAGCGGGCGATCGTCGCCTTCCGCGACCCGCATGGGGTGCGGCCGCTCTCGCTCGGCCGGCTCGACGACCGCTTCGTCGTCGCCTCCGAGAGCTGCGCCTTCGACATCATCGGCGCCGAACTGATGCGCGAAGTCCATCCCGGCGAGATGGTCTCGTTGACCGAGCGCGGGCTGGAGACGCGCCAGGTGGTGAAGGCCGAGCGGCCGGCTATGTGCGTCTTCGAGCACATCTACTTCTCCCGCCCCGACAGCCGCCTCGAGGGCAAGGTGCTGCAGCAGGTGCGCGGCCGCATGGGCGAGATCCTCTGGCGCGAGGCGCCGGTCGAGGCTGACCTGGTGATCTCGGTGCCCGACTCGGGCAACCCCGCCGCCGCCGGCTTCGCCCGCGCCTCCGGCCTGCCGCGCGATGACGGCCTGATCAAGAACCGCTACGTGGCGCGCACCTTCATCCAACCCGGGCAGGAGCTGCGCAAGCACGGCTTGCGGATGAAGTTCAACCCCCTGCCCGAGATCGTCGCCGGCCAACGCATCGTCGTCGTCGACGACTCGATCGTGCGCGGCAACACGACCCGCCAGATCGTCGGCATGCTGCGCGACGCCGGCGCCCGCGAGGTCCACCTGCGGATCTCGGCGCCGCCGATCCGCAACCCCTGTCACTACGGCGTCGACATGTCGACCCGCGAGGAGATGATCGCCCATAACCGCTCGGTGCAGGAGATCGCCGACGAGCTCGACTGCGACTCGCTCGCCTACCTCTCGATGGAGGGCGTCTACGAGGCGATCGGCACCCGGCCCGAGGACCATTGCGACGCCTGCTTCAGCGGCCGCTACCCACTGGGCGATCCGGATGAGGCGAACGGCAAGTTCGCGCTCGAGACGGTCACCGCGGGCTGAGTCTCAGCCGACCACCAGTTCCAGGCCGAGCCAGACGATCACCAGCGTGATGCCGAGGATCGCGGCCTGCAGGGCGTGCAGTTTCGGCTTGCGCAGGTGGACGATCGTGAGGCCGATCACGGCGCCGACCAGGGCGAGCTTCCACTGCAGGGTGGAGTCGCCGAAGAGGTCGTAGTGGGAAGCCATCGCCCAGCCGCTGACGATGAGCACGCCGATGGCTACCAGCGAGCCGTAGCCGAAGCGACGGGCTATTGCGCGCATGCGCTCCCGGTCGGAGTCGCCGCGCAGAACCGGTACCACGGCGAGGCCGAAGACGAGCTGGCCGCCGACGAAGAAGGCCATCGCCAGCAGGTGGACGTAGAGGACCGCCTGCCAGAAGTCGTGCCCGCTCATCACGCCGCAAGTTACTGCGCGAAGATGCCCGCGTGAGCGACAGCTTCAAGCTCGTGGTCCTCGCCTCGGGGACCGGGTCCAACCTGCAGGCGATCCTCGACCGGCTGCACCTGCGCGAGGGGATCGAGGTGGTCGGGGTCGGCTCCGACAAGCCGGGAGCGCCGGCGCTGGAACGGGCGCGAGCGGCGGGGATCGCGGCCGGGACCTTCCCGGGCAGCGACTTCGCCGACCGCTCGGCACGCGACGAAGCTATGGGCGACTGGATCGAGGAGCGCGGCGCCGACCTGATCGTCCTCGCCGGCTACATGCAGCTGCTCAGCGAGCCGTTCGTCGCCCGTTTCCGCCACCGCATCGTCAACGTCCACCCCGCCCTGCTGCCGGCATTCCCCGGGCTCGACGCGATCGGCCAGGCACTCGCTGCCGGAGTCGCGGCGACCGGCGTCACCGTCCATTTCGTCGACGAGGGGGTCGACACCGGGCCGACGATCGTGCAGCGCCAGGTGGCGGTCCCGGCCGACGGCGATCGGGGCGAGCTGGAGCGGGCGATCCACGCCACCGAGCACCAGCTCTACCCGGAGGCGATCCGCATGATCGCGGCGGGCAGGGTTAGGATCGACCCCGGAGACCCCCGCCGGGTCCTGATCGATGAGTGAGGCTCCCGCAGACACCCAGACCGAGGCCGTGAACGACGGCGCGATTCGGGTGCGCCGGGCGCTCCTCTCGGTCTCCGACAAGACCGGCGTCGCCGACTTCGCCCGCGGCCTCGCCGGGCTCGGGGTCGAGATCCTCTCCACCGGCGGCACCGCGACGGCGCTGCGCGAGGCTGGGCTGGAGGTGACGGACGTCTCCGAGTTCACCGGCCAGGAAGAGATCCTCGGCGGCCGGGTGAAGACGCTGCACCCGCGGCTGCACGCGGCGCTGCTGGCGCGGCGCGAGGACCCGGAGCACATGGCGACGCTGGAACGCGAGGCGATCGAGCCGATCGACCTGGTCTGCGTCAACCTCTACCCCTTCGAGGAGACCGTCGCCGCCCGCGACGTCGAGCCGAGCGTGGTGGTCGAGAACATCGACATCGGCGGGCCGACGATGATCCGCGCCGCCGCCAAGAACCATGCCGGGGTCGCGGTCGTGGTCAAGCCCGAGTCCTACGACGCCGTGCTGGCCGAGATGGAGGAGGCCGGCGGGGAGGTGTCGGCCACGACCCGCCACTGGCTCGCCAACGAGGCCTTTGCCCAGACCGCCCGCTACGACGCCGCGATCAGCCGCTGGTTCTCGGCCGAGTACGAGGACTACCCCGAACACCTCGCGGTCGCCTACGAGAAGGTGCTCGACCTCGCCTACGGCGAGAACCCGCACCAGCGGGCGGCGCTCTACTCGGAGGCGGGCGTGCGCAGCCACGTGCTCTCCCGGGTGGCAAAGCTGCACGGCCGGGCGCTCTCCTTCAACAACGTTCTCGACCTCGACTCGGCGCGGCGCCTGGTCGACGACTTCGAGCAGCCCGCCTGCACGATCGTCAAGCACAACAACCCCTGCGGGGTGGCGATCGGCAAGGACTCACTGGAGGCCTACGAGAAGGCCCTCGCCTGTGACCCGATGTCGGCCTTCGGCGGCGTGATCGCCTTCAACCATCCGATCTCCGAGGAGCTCGCCCAGCGCCTGCATGAAAATTTCGTCGAGGTGCTGATCGCGCCCGACTACGAGCATGGCGCGCTCGCCGTCCTGCAGCAGAAGGAGGCGATCCGCATCCTCTGCGAGGAGGAGCGACGCCGTCGCGAACCGGACGAACGCGACGTCAAACGGGTGATGGGCGGCCTGCTGATCCAGGACCGCGACGGCGACCCCGAGCCGCGCGAGATCATGGAGGTCGTCACCAAGAACGAGCCGAGCGAGCAGCAGTGGAACGACATGTGCTTTGCCTGGACCGTCGTCCGCCACGTCCGCTCCAACGCGATCGTGATCGCCAAGGACGGTGCCACGCTCGGCATCGGCGCCGGCCAGATGAGCCGCGTCGACTCGGTCCGACTCGCGGTCGAGAAGTGCCGCGACGCCCGTGGTGAGGATGCCGCTGCCCTCCTCGCCGGCTCCGCCGTCGCCTCCGACGCCTTCTTCCCCTTCGCCGACGGCCCCGAGCTGGCGATCCAGGCCGGCTCCGACGCCGTGATCCAGCCCGGCGGCTCCAAGCGCGACGCCGAGGTGATCGAGGCCTGCGAAGCCGCCGGCGTGACGATGGTCTTCACCAAGCACCGCCACTTCCGGCATTAGCTTCTCCACGCTGAAATTCGCGCGCAATTTGTTCGATTTGCAGCGCAATACGCGAGCCGGATCGGGATAGCGTCGACGCGCCGCGAGAGCGGTGACGCCCCGGCCATCGGATGTGGATCCCACCCTCACGAAGTGGGACTGGCGGGTTCGAATCCCGCCCGGGGCGTTAAGATGAAGGCACTTCGTGAGGGTGGGCCGTCTATCCGGCGGCAGTCCTGGCAATCGGCCCGCTTCGGCGGGTCGATTGCGTTCTAGCTCGCGGCCAGCTCCTTCTGCGCCGCGCTGGCCCGGCGCACCAGGTCGCAGACTTCGTCGGGGGTGTCGGCGAGCATCAATAGGTCCTTGTCCTCCGGCGCGATCATGCCGTTGTCCTCCAGGCCGCGATCTATCCAGTCGAGCAGGGGCTGCCAGTGGTCAGAGTCGACGAGGATCGCGGGGAAGTGCTTGATCCGGTGGGTCTGGATAAGGGTCAGGCACTCGAACATCTCGTCGAGGGTGCCGAAGCCGCCGGGCATGATCACGAAGGCGCGGGCGTAGCGGACGAACATCAGCTTGCGGGCGAAGAAGTAGTGGAACTGAAGGGAGCGATTGAGGTAAGGGTTGGTCGCCTGCTCGTGCGGCAGCTCGATGTTGAGCCCGACCGAGAGCCCGCCGGCCTCGGCGGCGCCGCGGTTGGCCGCCTCCATCAACCCGGGTCCCCCGCCGGTGATGATCGAAAAGCCGTGGTCGACCAGGCAGGCGGAGACCTCGCGGCAGAGCTCGTACCAGCGATGGCCCTCGCCGATCCGGGCCGAACCGAAGACGGTGACCCCATCATCGATATCGCGCAGAGCGTCGAAGCCGCGTTCGATCTCGTCGTGGATACGCCCGAGCCGAAAATCGTCCTGCTCCTCGACGTCGCAGGGCGTGCGCAGCAGCAGCTCGTCGCGCTTTGCCCCCACGTTCCCGTTGGAACCGGCCAAAGTGCCCCCGGCGGGATTCGAACCCGCGCCGCGCGGCTTAAAAGGCCGCCGCTCTAACCAACTGAGCTACGGGGGCGTAGCCGCTCATGGTAGACGGGCGCCCGAGGACGGGACTTGCGGTCAGGAAAGTTCGGGCAAGCCCTGATCGGGCGTCGAGGCCTCGGCGTGGGTGCGGAGGGGGATGCGGCCGGCGCCGCGGGCGACGTGTCCGGCTTCGACCCCACGGCGCAGCGCCGTCGCCATCGCCACGGGATCGGCCGCGCCGAAGATCGAGCTCGCCGCCATCACCGCGGCGCAGCCGAGCTCCATTGCCAGAGCGGCGTCGGAGGCGGTGCCGATGCCGGCGTCGAGGACGACAGGCACCTCCGCCCGCTCGGCGATGATCGCGATGTTGTACGGGTTGCGGATGCCGGCGCCGGAGCCGATCGGCGAGCCGAGCGGCATTACCGCAGCGCAGCCGGCCTCCTCGAGACGGCGGGCGAGGATCGGGTCGTCGTTGGTGTAGGGGAGGACGGTGAAGCCCTCGCCGACCAGGGTCTCGGCGGCGTCGAGCAGCTCGACCGCGTCGGGGAAGAGGGTGCGATCGTCGCCGATCACCTCGAGCTTGATCCAGTCCGTCTCGAAGGCCTCGCGGGCGAGCCGGGCGGTGCGGACGGCGTCGCGGGCGGTGTAGCAACCGGCGGTGTTGGGCAGGGCAAAGAGGCCGAGGCGGTCGAGCACGTCGAGGACCGAGCCCTTCGCGTCGGGGTCGATGCGGCGCAAAGCGACGGTGACGATCTCGGCGCCCGAAGCCTCCAGGGCGCTCTCCATCTGCTCCAGCGAGCGAAAGCCGCCGGTGCCGGCGATCAAGCGTGAATTCCAGGCTCGGCCGCCGAGCTCCCAGCCCTCGGCTCCGCCCTGGATCGCGGCCAGGACCTCGACCTTGCTGCCCTCGACGAGCGGCGTTTTGGCCCACTCGCCGCGCGGCGCGACCTCACCGTCGAGGGCGATCGCGACGCCGCGGGCGTCGTCCGCGACGCCCGCGGCGCGCGCGGCATCGGCGAGGGTCGCTCCCTCCAGCAACTCGCGCCGCTCCCCGTTCAGCTCGATCCTCATCTTCAAGTCTCCAGTCCCGATCCCCCCAGCGTGCTCTTGACCTTTGTGGGGTTATCCCCGACAAAAGTCAAACGCGCGGGATCGGCAGCGGTCAGAGCGTCTGGGATCGGCTCCTCGGAGAGCAGGGCCGTGACCGCTTCGCCGGTGATCGGGGCGAGGAGGATGCCGTTGCGGTAATGGCCGCAGGCGAGGACGAGGCCCTCGAGCTCGGCCTGGCCGATCAGCGGCAGGTTGTCCGGCGTGCCGGGACGCAGTCCCGCCATCGCCTCGACCAGCTCCATCTCGGCTACGTCGGGCAGCAGGCGATAGGCCTCGCGCAGGAGCTCGTGAACGCCGCCGGCGGTGACCGTGGCGTCGAAGCCACGCTCCTCGGTCGTCGCCCCGACGATGAGACGGCCATCGGGTCGGGGAACGAGGTAGACGCGCTCGGAGGCGAGAATCCGGCCGCAGGGAGGCTCGCCGTCGGGCGAACGCAGCTCGAGAATCTGCCCTTTGACCGGGCGCACCGGTGGGCGCACCTGCTCCGGCAGCCACTCCTCGGTGCCGGACCAAGCGCCCGTGGCAAGGACCACGTGGCGAGCGCGCAGCTCCTCGCCGGAGCTCGTTCGCACGCCTGCAAGGCGCTCGCCGTCAAGCAGCGAGGCGACGACGTCGACGTTGGATCGCACCTCGACCCCGGCCTCAGCGAGGGCCATGAGCAGCGCCGCGGTCATCCGGCGCGGGTCGATCGCCGCCTCGTCGGGCGCGTGGACGCCGCCGTTGAAGGAGGGCGTGAGACCCGGCTCGAGCTCGCGGCAGCGGCGCGGGGGCAACCACTCGGCGCCGAGGCCAAGTGAGCGTTGAAGGTCGTGCACGCGGCGCAGCTCGGCCGCCTCGTCGCGGTCGAGGGCAACGTGCAGGGCGCCGTGCTGGGCGTAACCCGATCCGAGCCCGCTCGCCGCCTCCAGCTCGGCGACGAAGTCCGGGTAGGCCGCGGCGGCCGCGACCGTCATCCGCAACAGCTCGGGCTCGCCGAAAGCCAGCTCGCCGATCGGCGCCAGCATCCCGGCCGCAACGCGGGTCGCCCCCGCCGGCGGGTCGGCGCGATCGAGCACGAGGACCGCGGCGCCGCCCTGCGCGAGGCGCCAGGCGCAGCAGAGGCCGACGACTCCGCCCCCGACGACAACCACGTCATAAGTGCCTCTATCGCTCAAAGCCTTGCCTCCGCCGGCATTACCCGGATCAGGTCGAAACGGTCGGCGGCCTCGTTGCCGCCCTCTCAGCCTCTTCGGCTCCCGTACCTCCCCGATGCTACAGAGCGATAATCGGTGGGTGAACCTGGCACCGCCCGAGAGCAAGGGACCGCTGCGGCGCGAGCGGCTGCGCACGGCGCGGCTCTACCTCTGCTGCGAGGCGCGCCCCCACGGGGGCGATCCGGAGCCTTTGCTGAGCGCGGCGCTTCGCGGCGGCGTCGACATCGTCCAGCTGCGCGAGAAGTCGCTGCCGCGGCGCGAGGTCGAGCTCGCGGCACAGACCTTCCGCCGCCTCTGCGACAACCACAGCGCCCTCTTCATCGTCAACGACGATCCCGACCTGGCCCGCGCCTGCGATGCCGACGGCGTCCACGTGGGGCAGGACGACACCCCGGCGAGCGAGGCCCGCGCCGCCCTCGGCCCCGACGCGATCATCGGCCTCTCGACCCACTCCGAGGAGCAGATCGCCGCCTCGGCGGGGGAGCCGGTCGACCACATCAGCGTCGGCCCGATCTGGGAGACGCCGACGAAGCAGGGCCGCCCCGCGGTCGGCCTCGAGCTGATCTCCCACGCCGCCGAGCGGGCCCCGCACCCGTTCTTCGCGATCGGCGGCATCGACGCTTCCAATGCGAGCCAGGTGGTCGCGGCCGGCGGCCGGCGGCTCTGCATCGTGCGCGCGATCCGCGACGCGGGCGATCCCGCCGCCGCGGCTGAAGAGCTGCGGCGCGCCTTCGCCCCGATCGGAGAGGCGGCGCCGGGTGGCTGACCATCCCCGCAAGCGCAAGCAGCGCGGCGCTTCCCCCACTCCGCGCGAGCGGATGGAGCGCGGCTACGCCCGGGCCGAGGAGCGCAATCAGGAGGCGCGCGAAGCGCTCGAGCCGCTGGCCGAGGGGGACCGGCCGACGGTGGTGACGGTCGGGGCGATCGTCACCGCCCTGATCACGATCTCGATCATCGTCGGCTGGCTGGCGGGCACGGAGGTCGACGGCGAGAAACCGCGCTTCGTCCAAGCGCTGGCGCCCGCCCTGCTGATGGGACTGATGTCCTGGGGCATGTGGCGCGCCCGCTACTGGGCCGTGCTCGGCTTCCAGCTGATCCTGGTCTTCCTCATCTTCAGCGCCGTCTACGGCCTCGCCTTGCAAGCCGCGACCGTCGGCCAGGTCCTCGCAACGCTCGGCCTGCTCGCCGTCTCCGGCACCTTCTTCTGGCGGATGGTCAAGGCGATGGCGCGGATCCAGATGCCGACGCGCGAGTAGCCCGCGGTCGTTCTATAGGCTGGGGCCAGTGGCAGATTCCTTCGACGTAATCGTCATCGGCGGGGGCCCGGGGGGCTATGTGGCCGCGATCCGTGCCGCCCAGCTGGGCAAGAAAACCGCCGTGGTCGAGCGCGACAAGGCGGGCGGCCGCTGCCTCAACTACGCCTGCATCCCGGCCAAGACCGTGCTGCGCACGGCGGAGATCTACGAGCAGGCGCGTGAGAGCGCCGAGCTCGGCGTCGTCGCCAAGGACGTCTCGATCGACTGGGAGGCGCTGGGCAAGCGCCGCGCCGCCGTCTCGGAGTCGCTTTCCGGCGGGGTCAAGATGCTCTGGGACAAGAACAAGATCACTTTGATCGAGGGCGAGGGCTCGCTCACCCCCGAGGCCAACGTCAAGGTCGGCGACGAGGTCTACGAGGCGGGCGCCGTCGTCCTCGCCACCGGCTCGGTCGCGCTGCCGATCCCCGGAGTCGAGTTCGGCGGCCGCGTTGTCGACACCTGGGGCGCCTGGTCCCTGCCCGAGCAGCCGCGCAAGATCGCCGTGGCCGGCGCTGGGGCCTCGGGCAGTGAGATCGCCTCCGCCTACGGCCGCTTCGGCACCGAGGTCGTGCTGATCGAGATGCTCGACCAGATCCTCCCCGCCGAGGACAAGGACATGGCCCGCGTGGTCGAGCGCGCCTTCAAGAAACAGAACATCACGATCTCGACCGGCACGCCGGTGAGGGACGTCGAGGCGGGTGAGAGCTCGGTCAAGCTCAGCTACGGCGAGCAGACGATCGAGGTCGACTACCTCTGCATCGCCGGCGGTCGCGCCCCCGACGTCGAGGGGCTCGGCCTCGAGGGCGCCGGCGTCGAGCTCGAGGACAACGGCAAGGTCAAAGTCGACGCCTACCAGCAGACTTCCAACTCCAAGGTCTACGCGATCGGGGACATGGTCAACGCCAAGGCGCTGGCCCACAAGGCCTCCGAGGAGGGCGTCGTCGCGGTCGAGCGGGCGAGCGGCGAGCCGACCCATTCCGTCGACCAGAAGCTCGTTGCCGGCGCCACCTTCTGCCACCCGCAGGTGGCGAGCGTCGGCCTCACCGAGGCGGCGGCGAAGGAGGCGGGCCACGAGGTCAAGGTCGGCAAGCAGAAGCTCGGCGGCGTCGGCGGTGCCACCGTCTACGACGACAAAGACGGCCTCGTCAAGCTCGTCGTCGACGCCAAGTACGGCGAGATCCTCGGCGCCCACATCGTCGGCAACCGCGCCTGCGACATGATCGCCGAGCTGGTCGCGACGATGGCGCTGGAGGGCGGCTACCAGGAGCTCGCCCGCATCGCCCATCCCCACCCGACGATCTCCGAGGCGATCCTCGACGCGGCGCGGGCGGTCGATGGCTGGGCCATCCACGCCTAGGGCCACCTTCTACTTCGATCTCGGGTCGCCCTACGCGTACCTGACGGCGGAGCGGATCAGCGGACTCTTCACCGAGGCGGGGCTGGAGCAGCCGGAGTGGCAGCCGGTCCTGCTCGGCGGCCTCTTCCGCCACTTCGACCGTGGCTCGTGGTCGGAAACGCCAGGGCGGGCCGAGGGGATTGCGGAGATCGAGCGGCGCGCCGCCGCCTACGGCCTGCCCCCGCTCGCCTGGCCCGACCCTTGGCCCGGCAACACGCTGATGGCGATGCGCGCCGCGACCTTCGCCAAGCAGACGGGCCGCACCGTCTCCTTCGCCCTCGCTGCCTTCCGCCAGGCTTTCGCCGCCGGGCGCGACCTGACCGTGCCCGACAACGTGCTGATCGCCGCCGCCGCCTGCGAGCTGCACCCCAACGCTTTGCTCAAGGCAGTGGAAACCGAACACGTCAAGGGCGCCCTGCGCGAGGCGACGGACGCGGCGGCGGAGCTTGGTGTGTTCGGGGTGCCTTCGCTCGTCGTCGACGGCCGGGTCTTCTGGGGCGATGACAAAGTCGAGGAGGCGGTCGCCGCAGCTAGCTAAGGTGGCCTCAATGGCAGATTTGCCTGACGCCACCACCTCCTACGAGCTCCTCGCCCGCATGGCGCTGATCCGCCGCTTCGAGGAGGAGGCGGGGCGCCAGTACCAGCGGGCCAAGGCGGGTGGCTTCCTCCATCTGGCGATCGGCGAGGAGGCGACGATCGTCGGCACCACCTCGGTGATGCGCGACGAGGACTACCTGATCGGCACCTACCGCACGCACGGCCACGCGATCGCCCGCGGCACCGATCCCAAGCGGGTGATGGCAGAGCTCTTCGGCCGCGTCGACGGGACCAGCGGCGGGCGCGGCGGCTCGATGCACATCTTCGACGGCGAGCGCCGCTTCATGGGGGGCTATGGGATCGTCGGCGGCAACCTGCCGATCGCCGCGGGGCTGGCGCTCTCGGCCGACTACAAGGGCGAAGACGCGGTCACCGTCTGCATGTTCGGCGACGGCGCCTCCAACACCGGCAACTTCGGCGAGACGATGAACCTGGCGAAGCTCTGGAGCCTGCCGGTCCTCTTCCTGGTCGAGAACAATCTCTACGGGATGGGGACCGCGGTCGAGCGCCACTCGGCTCAGACCGACCTCTCCAAGAAGGCCGAGGGCTACGGCATCCCGGGCCATCGGATCGACGGCATGGACGTGCTGGCGGTGCGCGCGAGCGTCGCCGAGGGCATCCGCCTCGCCCGCGAGGAGCGGCGCCCGACGCTGATCGAGGCCTTCACCTACCGCTACCGCGGTCACTCCGCCGCCGATCCGGAGGTCTACCGGGAGCGCGAGGAGGTCGAGGAGTGGCAGGAGAAGGACCCGATCGAGGGCTTCGCCCGCCGATGTATCGAGGCGGGGGTGCTGGGCGAGCGGGAGCTGCAGGAGGTGCGCGACAAGGCGGACGCGACGGTGCTGGCGGCGGTCGAGTTCGCCGACGCCTCCGCAGAGCCGGCGCTCGACACGCTCTACGAGAACCTCTACGTGCTCGACAGCGAGCACGCCTGGTACGCGGTCGACGAGCGCAGCCCCGAGCCGCACCGCGGCGAGCACGAGGGCGAAATGCCCGACGCCGCCCGGGAGCTGGCCGAAGCGGGAGCGGCTTACGCGGAGCAGAGCCCGGACGGTCCCCGGCCGAACCCGGCGGTGCACGGCGATGCCGAGCTCGGGGTGGAGCCCGAGGTCTCCGAAGAGGTCGAGGACATCGTGCCACCGGCACAGCAACGCAGGGGCGAGTCCTGATGGCGACGCTGCGGATGCGGGAAGCGCTGCGCGACGCGATGGCCGAGGAGATGCGCCGCGACGAGGCGGTGCTGGTGATGGGCGAGGACGTAGCGGTCTTCCAGGGGGCCTTCAAGGTGACCGAAGGCCTGCTCGACGAGTTCGGCGAGCGGCGCGTGCGCGACACGCCGATCTCGGAGAACACGATCGTCGGCGCCGGGATCGGCGCGGCGATGGGCGGGCTTCGCCCGATCGTCGAGCTGATGACGGTCAACTTCTCGCTGCTGGCGCTGGACCAGATCATCAACCACGCAGCCGCAATCCCCTACATGTTCAACGGCCAGGCGCGGGTGCCGATGGTGGTGCGGATGCCGGGCGGCGGCGGGCACCAGCTCGGCCCCACCCACTCGCACAGCCTCGAGGCGCTCTTCCTGCAGGTGCCGGGACTGCTCGTCGCCTGCCCCTCCACGCCGGCCGACGGCAAGGCGCTGCTGAAGGCGGCGATCCGCGACGACAACCCGGTGATCTTCATCGAGCACGAGAGCCTCTACGGGACGCGGGGTGAGGTGGCCGACGAGGTCGAAGACGGCTCGCCGGCGCTGCGCTTCGGCGAGGCGGCGGTGCGGCGCGAGGGCAGCGACGTGACGATCGTCGGCATCCTCAAGATGGCCCACATCGCCGAGGACGCGGCGCGGGTGCTCGCCGACGAGCACAAGGTCGAGGCCGAGGTGATCGACCCGCGCACCCTGCGCCCACTCGACCTCGACACGATCCTCGAGTCGGTGCGCAAGACGAACCGGGCGGTGATCGTCGAGGAGGGCTGGCCGCATGGCGGGGTCGGCGCCAACCTGGCGACGCTGATCACCGAGCAGGCCTTCGACCACCTCGACGCGCCGGTGCAGCGGGTGACCGGTGCCGACGTGCACATGCCCTACTCGCGCCGACTTGAGCAGGCCTCGATCCCCCACGAGGAGCATGTGGTGAGCGCCGCCCTGGCGGCGCTGGAGGGATCGATCTGATGGCCGAGGTGGTGATGCCAAGATTGTCCGACTCCATGGAGGAGGGAACCATCCTGCAGTGGCTGAAGCAGGTCGGTGACACGGTCGCCATCGGGGACGAGCTCGTTGAGATCGAGACTGACAAGGCGAACATGGCCTATGAATCGGATGTGGCGGGCACCCTGGCGGAGATCCTCGTGCAGGAGGGTGAGACGGTTCCGATCGGGACTCCGATTGCGATGGTCGGGGAGGGTTCAGAGGTCTCCAGTCGGGACGGTGAGGGATCGAGCGCCTCGGCTGCGGGTCCTCTCGCCGCAGGGGACCCCCCACCTACGGCGCCACCCGCAGAGGAGGCGATCAATGCCCCCACCGGCTCAAACGGTGGGGCGCGTCCGCACGCCTCGCCGGTAGCTCGCCGGATCGCGAAGGAGAAGGGTGTCGATCTCTCAGAGCTTCGAGGGTCCGGGCCGGGTGGGCGGATCGTCAAGGCCGATGTCGAGCGGGCCGGAGCTTCCGAGGGCGCAGGCGTGAGCGGGGCGCCCGGTTTCGAACCGGGGACCGCTGCCACCCAAACCGGGGAGACAGGATTTGAACCTGCGACCGCTCGGGCCCCAGAGCCCGCCGCAGCTCCCAAACCTGGCCCTGAAACCGCGAAGGGGACCGTCACGTACGAAGAGTTGTCGAAGTTGCAGTCGACTGTTTCCCGGCGGATGGCCGAGTCGAAGGCGACCGCGCCGCATTTTTATCTCGAGGCGGAGATCGATATGAGTCGGTTGGTCTCGGCCAGGACGCAGATCAAAGCGGGGGCGAGCGAGGGGGCCGTGGTGCCGTCGTTCAACGACATGGTGGTCAAGGCTTGTGCGCTGGCGTTGCGGGAGCATCCGCGGGCGAACGGGGCTTATCGGGACGGGAGGTTTGAGCTCTACTCGCGGGTGAACGTGGGGGTCGCGGTGGCAGCGAAAGACGCGCTGGTTGTGCCGACGATCTTCGATGCGGACCAAAAGAGCCTGCGGCAGATCGCGACGGATGCGCGGGCCCTTGCGCAGCGCGTCCGCGACGGACAGATCACGCCGCCGGAGCTCTCGGGCGCGACTTTCACCGTCTCCAACCTCGGCATGTTCGGGATCGACAGCTTCGCCGCGGTGATCAACCCGCCGCAGGCAGCAATCCTCGCCGTCGGCGCGATCGTCGAGCGCCCCGTCGTCCGCGACGGCCAGACCACGACCGCCCACCTGATGCGCGTCAACCTCGCCTGCGACCACCGCATCCTCTATGGCGCCCCCGCCGCCGAATTCCTCGCCCGCATCCGCACACTGCTGGAAGAGCCGCTCGCGCTCGCGCTCTGACCTTCTCGGTCGGCGGTTTTCTTACTTTGAAATAGTTGTTCATTGGTTTCTCATCTGAGATGGTGCGGCCCCGATGGACGCGTCAGAGCAGAGCCCGTCGAGGGTCGAGCACTTGGGGGGCTCGGCAACGAACCATGCTCCCGGCCGGGTCGATCTAGCCGGCGTTTTCGGCCTAGTCGCCCCGCTAGCCGCCACCCTCGGCCTCTTCAAGGCGAGCGGCTCGATTGGGCGCATCCAGCGCGACGACCCCTACCTGCTCTGGTTCGCAATCGCCCTCGTGCTGCTGGCGGGAACGATGCTTAGCCTCGCCACCTTTCTCTCCGGCGAGGAGGTGAACAAAGAGGCCAAGGGGTGGGAGAAACGCCGACAATGGGAGAAACGCCTCTTCATCGGCGCCGCTCTTTCCACCGCCATCGGCTTCGTCCTCGCCCTCGGCCTCGTCTTCACCAACGCAGGCGATGAGCCGCGCCCGGCCATCTCCGCCGCACTCAGCCCCGACCAATCGACGCTGACCGCGCACGTCACCGCCTCCAACCTGAAAACCGACCACCGGCTGGCACTCAAGGTCGACCTGGCAACGGTGAAACCAGGCCTGACGGTGGACGCCGTGCACCCGTTCATGAAAGGCGGCACCTTGCCGCTCGAGCGGACCTACGTCGGTCCCGACTCAGACGGCAACGTCGACCAGACGATCAGGCTGGCGGTTCCGGACGGCGGCGACTACACCAACCTCGTGGTCAAGGCGTACACCAGCCAGACCAACCAATCGTGCCGGGAGCCGGCCGGAGAGGACTCCGGCACTGCCTGCACGATCCTCTACCTAGACCCCGAGCGCGGCCTCAGCAAGTCTTCTTTGCCCCGGTGACCGCATTCCAGGCGCGGCCGAGGGAGAAGTCGGCGGAGACGCGGAGGATGCCGGGGTGGGCGGCGCGTGCGACGGTCCAGTCGCCGTGGCGGAGCAGGCAGCCGGCGCCGCGGGAGATCGACCAGTAGGGAGTGAAGTTGACGCGGACGAGGAAGTCGCCGGGGTGGGTGACCCGCAGGCCGAAGCTCTGGCGCCCGACCCAGAGGGTGTGCGCGGCCGCCGCCCCCACCGGCTCGACCAGCGGCTGGGGATCCTTGACCGAGTAGATGCGCCAATGCGGCGAGCTCCAGCGCAGGTCGAGATAAGAGGGAGCGCTGAGGATGAGGCGCCGCTCGGCGACCGATGAGTAGTCGAGCGGCGCGTCCGGCAGGGCGACGTAGGAGATCGCGTTGCGGTGCAGCCAGCGCTGGTAGGACGCCGGGGTCAGGTGATCGCCGTCGCCGTAGAAGATGTCGTCGCGGGTGGTGTCGAGCTGTCGCAGCCAGCCGCGCGCCAGCTCGAACTGGGTCGCCAGGTAAGCCGACTCCCAGTGGTTCGCGGTCGGCGGCACCTCGACCCGCACGCTCGAGCCGCCATGGGCGCGCAGCCAGTGCGCAGCGGGCTGGAAGTATTCGCGCGAGGTGGAGGGATCGCCGACGCTGCGGGCGATCTGGTTGACGCTGGCGGTCACCTGCCAGTAGAGGCCGCCGGCCATGGCCAAGGCCAGGATCAGGGTCGAGAAGGCATCCAGTCGCGGCCGGCGGGCGAGCACCACCGCGGCCAGCACCGGGCCGCCGAAAAGGGCCCCCAGCCGCACGGCGTTGCCACCGAGCGGGTTCGGCGCCAGCAGCAGCAGCGTTGCGGCGAGGACATAGCCCGCCAGCGCCCAGCGCAGCTGTCGCTCCTCACGACCGAGGCCCCGGGTGACGAAGAGGACGCCACCACACCACAGCGGGATCGCCACGTAGGAGGAGAAGGCGAACGGGAACTGGCCGGATTCCGGGAAGGCGAGGTTGGGCAGGAGGACGAGGCCCAGCGCCAGCGCGAAAACGCCGAGCGCGGCGCGAGCGAACGGCCTCCCCCGCTCGACCAGACCGACCCCGACGACGCCGGCAAGGAAGACGGCGGCGACCGGGCTGGAGAGCGCGCAGCCGGCGGCACCGACCAGGGCGAGCTTGCCGCGGTCGAGCTGCAGGAAGCGCAGCGAGGCGAGACCGAAGGCGACGCCGAGGGCAAAGGTGAGCTGGCCGTCGGCGAGCAGCGTCACCACGCCGGCCGCAAACCAGAGGGTCGCCCAGCGGGCCCTCTCCCCCCAACGGTCCCGCACGAGGCGGTCGAAGAAGTAAGACGAGGAGACGACGGAGAGGGTGCCGACGAGCTGTGGGGTCAGCAGCGAGGCCAGCGGCGGGAAGAGGAAGCTGTAGGTGAGCGTGTAGTGGCCGCCGTACCAGCTGCCGTTCCAGATCGAGAGGCCGGCCTGCTGGAAGAGCTCGGTGCGGAAAACCTGGGCGGCGAGGTCCCCGACCTGCGGATTCCAGGCCAGCATCGCCAGGGCGAGCAGCGAGCTCAGCGCCACGGCGGGCAGCCAGTCAGGTCTTAGGGCCTTGGACTGGACCATGGGGACGGCGCCAAGGATAGAGCGGCGCCATGCAACGATTCGAGCATGAGTGCTGAAGTCCTCGTCGTCCGCTGCGGCCTCGTCCCCTACGAGGAGGCCCTCGTCGCCCAGCGCTGGCTGCGCGACGCGCGCGAGGACGGCTCGATTCCCGACGTGTTGCTGCTGCTCGAGCACCCCGCGATCTACACCCGCGGTCGCCGCTCGACCCCGGAGGAGCTGCCGATGGCGGAGGAGTGGTATGCGATGCAGGGGATCGAGGTCCGCGACACCGATCGCGGCGGGCGGGTCACCTACCACGGGCCCGGCCAGCTGGTCGCCTACCCGATCGTCGACCTGCGCCCCTACGGCGATGACGTCCACGAGTTCGTGCGGCGGCTGGAGCGGGTGGCGATCTCCTCGCTCGCCGAGCATGGCGTCGGCGCCCAGACGATCGAGGGGCTGACCGGCGTCTGGACCGAGGACGAGCCATCGCGCAAGATCGGCTCGATCGGCGTCCACGTCAGCCGCGGCATCACCACCCACGGGCTCTCGATCAACGTCAACAACGACCTGCAGCCGTTCGAGTGGATCGTCCCCTGCGGAATCGAGGGCTGCCTGCCGAGCTCGCTGGGCCGGGAGCTGGGTGGCGAGCAGGACTTCGAGACCTTCGCCGCGACCGTCGCCGAGCGCTATGCGGCCACCTACGAGCGCGAGGCCGTCACCGCCACGCCGGCGGAGCTGGGACTCGAGAACGCTAGGCTCGGCATCGCATGAGCGAGACGACCGCCGATCGCGTCCACGTCACCCGTTCCCGCGCCAAGCCGGGCGGGATCGCCGCCGAGAGCGAGGGCACGGTCCCTTTCCGTCGCGCCCGCAAGCCGCCGTGGCTGAAGGTGCCGGCACCCGGCGGTCCCAACTACCGACGCCTCAAGGCGTCGATCGGCGACGACAACCTGCACACGGTCTGCGAGGAGGCCAACTGCCCCAACGTCGGCGAGTGCTGGGAGCGCGGCACCGCCACCTTCATGATCCTCGGCGACGTCTGCACGCGTCGCTGCGGCTTCTGCAACGTGCAGACAGGCGTGCCGACCTGGAACGACCCATTGGAGCCGCTGCGCGTCGCGAACCAAGTGAAGCGGATGGGCCTGCGTCACGCCGTCGTCACCTCGGTCGATCGCGACGACCTGCCCGACTACGGGGCGAGCGCCTTCGTCGGCGTGATCCGCTCGATCCGCATGCAGGCGCCCGGCTGCAAGGTCGAGATCCTCACCCCCGACTTCCGCGGCCAGGAGATGCCGCTGGCCAAGGTGATCCACGAGAGGCCCGACGTCTTCAACCACAACGTCGAGACGGTGCCGCGGCTCTACCCGAAGGCGCGCCGCGGCTCCCAGTTCCTGCGCTCGGCGCGGGTGCTGAAGATGGCAAAGGAGATGGGTGGCGAGCGGGTGGTCACCAAGTCCGGGCTGATGGTCGGCCTCGGCGAGTCCTTCGAGGAGATGGTCGAGGCCTTCGGCATCCTGCGCGAGCACCGCGTCCAGGTCCTCACCGTGGGCCAGTACCTGCGACCGACCGAGAACCACCTGCCGGTGGTGCGCTACTGGCACCCGGAGGAGTTCGAGGCGCTGGAGAAGGCCGCTTACGAGCTCGGCTTCGAGTCGGTCGCTTCAGGCCCGCTGGTGCGATCGAGCTATCACGCGGACCAGAACCTGCCCGAGCGGGTCCTGGCGAGTTAGTTCGCGGAAAGCAGTTCGCGCCGCGCCATCTCGCGGGCGAAGGCGACTACGTCTCCCAGCGCGCGTCCCTCGTCGATCTCGAAGCGCGCCGCCAGGCCGCGGGCAAGCTCGTCGACACGGTGCGGCTCGGAGAGCTGCTCCCAGATCCAGGCCCCGGCGGGGTTGAGGCGCACCGCGGTGCCCGCCTCGACGTCGAGCAGGACCGTCTCCTCCGGCAGGTCGCCGTGCACCGCGCGCTCGGTGCGTCGCAGAGTGGTCTCGGCTTCGATCGTCGCCCCGGTCACGATCCATACCCTAAGACCGCGTGGGCAGCCTGTTTGGATTCGAGGTTAAGAGCGATCTGCCGTTGCGGCGGCTGAACGCGGCGACCGGGACGCGGGGCGAGCTGGTCATCGGCCTGGCCGAAGGGTCCTTCGATGTCCCAGATCAGGAGCCGGTGAGCACGCTCGTCGACGACGCCGGTCGCTGCTGGTACGCCTCCTATGAGCTGGAGGACGGGCGCTGCATGATCGAGCTGCCGCCGAGCGGCAGCTTCCTGATCGATCCGGCGGCGGGCCGGGTCGAGGTCGAGCGTCACGACGGCGATGACGAGTTGCTCGAGCACCGCATCGCCTCCTCCGCGCTCTGCGTCCTGCTCGCCCTGCGTGGCGATCTCGTCCTCCACGCCTCGGCGGTCGAGGCGGGAGGGCGGGCGATGCTCTTCTGCGGTCCGACTCAGCGGGGCAAGTCAACGCTGGCGCGGGCGCTCGGCGAAGCCGGCCATCGCCTCCTGGGCGAGGACGGGATAGCGGTCGAGCTGGAAGGCGACGGTGGGCCGATCGCCTACCCGGGAGCCCGCGGCGTGCGCGCCCGCAGCCGCGACGAGCAGGGACGCAATCGCACGGACTTGATCGCCGACCCGGGCGCCGGTGCGCCCCCGCCCTGTCCGGTAGCGGCGGTGGTCCTGCTTGAAGAGCGGCGCGAGGCTCTGCGGGTCGAACGACTCGAGCCGGCGCGGGCGCTGGCCCTGCTGACGCCGAACCTAGTTCACAGCGGCGGTCGCGGCGCGATCGGCGACGCCTTCGCCAAGCTCGCGACCCTGCTCAGCTCGGTGCCCGCCTTCGCCGCTTCGCTACCCGACGACCTCGACCGCCTGCCCGAGAGCGCGCAGGGTCTCCTCGACTCGGCCGGCTCAGGTGGCTAGACTCACGCGAACTTGCCCGGTCTACTTCAGGAGGAGAGATGAGCGAGATCCGTCCGGAGCCCTACGAGGCTCCCAGCGTCGAAGAGGTCGATACCGGCGGCTACCCGATCAGCACCGCTGCCGGCGCCAGCATTCAGGTGCCAGGATGACGAGCGACCAGAGCGACACCAACACGCCGTACGAGGCGCCCAGCGTCGAAGAGGTCGAGACCGACGGCTTCCCGATCAGTACCGCGCCGGGTAGCAGCCTTCCCGTCATCAACTGACGGGGGAGCTGGCGACGTCTTCACCAGCACTACGTAGGCGCGGAGAGCACAGCTTTCGTTGGGGGCGGCTGCTCTGGCGGCTTGGCCGCCGCCCCCCGCGCGCCCTCACCGCGGCGCCCGATCGCCCGATCGGGGCGAAGTTCGAGATCACCTACGCCTGCAACCTGCGCTGCGGCTTCTGTTACACAGACTCGCCGCGGCACACCCTGCAGCGCACGCCCGAGCTGAGCAATGAGCAGTGGCGCGAGGTGGTGCGCCAGTCGCTCGACCTCGGCATCGTCGAGGCCGTCGTCACTGGTGGCGAGCCGTTCCTGCGCCGCGAGCTGACGCTCGGGGTGGTCGAGGAGCTGGCCGGGGAGGGTGTCGGCGTCACCCTCAACACCAACGGCTGGTTCGTCGACGATGAGGTGGCCCAGCGGCTAGGGGCGCTGCGTGGGGTGACCGCGCACGTCTCGCTCGACGGAGCGCGGGCGGGCCTGCACGATGGCTCGCGCGGCGTGCCGGGAAGCTGGCGGCGTGCGATCGAGGGGATCGACCGCCTGCTAGGCGCCGGGGTCGGCGTCTGTGTCGTGCACGTGGTGACGCCGGACAACGCCGCCGCGGTGCCTGACTTCTTTGAGCAGATGTGGGCCCTGGGCGTTCCCTGGATTCGGGTGACGCCGGTGGTCGTGACCGGCGCGGCGGCACGCGGCGGCGATTGGTCGATCTCGCGCCGGGCCCTGCAAGAGGCCACCGACCGGTTCAAGCAGGAGCACGGCAACGCGATGCAGATCGTGCTGCAGCCTGGCACGGGCGGCAGCGTCACTCTGCAGGGGCGCGAGGCGCCGGGCAGCTACCTGGTGCGACCCAACGGCGACGTGCGACCGGACTCGATGCGGCCGTTCAGCTTCGGCAACGCGATCGAGGACGGCGTCGCCGCCTGCTGGAGCGCTATCTGCGATGGCTGGGACGACGAGCGGATCAACAACTGGGCGGACTCGTTGAAGAAGCCCGGGGACCTCGCCCGCTCGGATCTCGTCGCCTACCTGGACGACGAGATGCCGATCGCGGGCGGGTCCGGAACCGGCGGCTCGGGCCGCGAGGCGAGAGTGCCGGAGCGAACTCCACCGAAACCGGCGGACCCGGAGACCGAGCTGCGCGAGGCCCGTGAGACGGTGCGGGGCCTGGCGGCGGCGCGGCGGTACCGGCACACCCCCCTGCGCTGGACGGGCAGCAAACGGCAGCGCTTCGTGCGCCTGGCCGACGACGGCACCTACCTGCGCCTGAACGAGTCGGGCGGCGTGGTGATGGACGCCCTCGACGGCGGCACTCTGGCCGACGCCGAGAGCGCCTTGCAAACCCGCTACGACATCGACGCCGAGCGAGCCCGAGACGACGCGATGGCGACGACACGCGAACTGCTGCGCCGCGGCGTCGTCATGCCTGCCGACGCCCACGCCTCCTTCCCGGCCGAGCCGGGGACGACGGACCTGCCGGGACTCGAGCCAAACGGCTGACACTCGCGCCTACAATCAGAGGCGCGGGGCCATAGCTCAGTTGGCAGAGCGCGTGCTTTGCAAGCACGAGGTCGCCGGTTCGATCCCGGCTGGCTCCATTCGTGGACTCAGACTGAAGTCGGGCGTCAGATAGTCCTCGGCGCGACGAATGCCCAGCATCTGTCCGTTTCGAGCTGGGACAAGCCTCAGGCTCAGCTCACACCGCCCAGAGCCAAGCTCCGTGGATGGGCAGTAGTAACAGCGGTCAGTCGTCCGATCGTAGACAGCGATCCAATCGACTGTGTCTGCCGTGTAGTGCTTCGTGCATCGGATCTTGCCTTTTGTCAACGAATGAGATCGACAGCGAACGAGGATGACTCTCCCATCAGACTCGGTGTACTTGATCTGCACTCGATGCAGAACAGAGCCTGCATCCGCGATGAGGTCGTAGTCGCAATCCTCTCCGAAAGGAATGGAGAGGTGGCAGCCTCGCTCGAGCAGGTCGGCGGCCACCTTGAGCTCCGCCAAGTCGCCTTTTCGCTTCAGCTCTGCCACCTTGGGCGACAGTAGCTTTTACCGACGCACGCCAAGTGCGCAGAAAGCAACGAAATTGAAACCGACCGAACGCGCTGTCGACGCGATCAGTCGTCGAAGTCGAAGTCCTTCGGCGGCTTCTGCTCGAACCAGAGCTGATCATCCTCGGAGTCCTCGAGGAAGTCGGGGGTCTCCTCGAGAACGTCCTCCTCGTGGTGGGGGGCTTCTGGCTCCGCCTCGACGACGGGCTCCGCAGCGGCCTCCTCGGCAACCGGCAGTTCCTCCGACTCCGACTCGCCCTCGTACTCGGGCTCGGGCTCGGGCTCCGGGTCTGGCACCGACTCGGTCTCGGGATCTTCGACCGGAGCCTCCAGCGCCTGGTCGAGTTCGTCGGAGAGGCGCTGCTCGTTCCAGAAGGCGTCGTCCTCATCGTCGTACTCGTCATCGTCATCGGGAGCGGGGCCCTGGACGCTGACCTCCGCCTCTTCGCCCTCCTCGAGGCCGGCAAGCGGATCGGTGGGCGCCAGGCGCGGCTCGCCGATCTCCTCTTCGACCAGCTCCTCGTCGGTCGGGGTCGGCGGACCGAGCTGCTCCTCGACGTCGAAGAACTCGGTCGGCTGTTCGGCGATCGCGTGGCGCTCTTCGGTCGAAGGGCCGGCGGACTCGACAACCTCCGGCTCGGTCGGCTCCGGCAGGTCGGCGACGACCTCGTGCTCCATCGCCGACTGCTCCTCGGCAGGGATCGCGGTCTCGGCCGGAGCGGGCTCCTCCGCTGCCACCTCACCCGCGGGCTGAGCCTCTGGCTCCGGCGCGGGGGGAGGCTCCTGCAGGTCGGCGATCGTCGGCTCGCGCCGGGCAGCGCCCTCCTCGGGCACATCGGGCTGCTCCATGAACTGCGTCGGCGCCTCGGCGAGCGGATCGGCCACAGCCTCCTCGCCGGGCCGCTCAGCCTGCCCGAACGCCTCGTCCTCGAGCTGTTGCAGCTCGGAATCGCCGGCGCCGTGCCGGCGCTTCAGCTCCAGATGCTCTCGTATTGCCTCGTCAAGAATGCCCATGGCTGAGTTCCAACGCGAGAACCTAAAGCCTATGCGGTTATCCTTGCCCTTGCGAGGGCCCTGGGATGAACCTCCCAGCCTCTCCCTCGGGGCTATAGCTCAGCTGGCAGAGCGCCTGGATCGCACCCAGGAGGTCGGCGGTTCGAATCCGCCTAGCTCCATCACCTGAAGTCCCTGCACGTCGGCATCTTCGCTTTTCAGAGCCATTTCCAACCGCCGCTGAAATTGCGCTCCATTTCGGGCACTAGTGCCCGAAATCGCGGGGATGCGAAGGGATTACCGGCGATTACCGGCGATTCCGCCTCGCTTTCCAGCAGCCCCGGAGCTACGGTCGGCCCGACTACATAAGTAAGTGCCCCGGCGGCGCTAGAACGCCCCGGGGCCGGCACCGAAGCTCACACTTCGATGCAACAGGAACGGTACTCCCGCTCGCCCCCATCAGGGCTGCGTCGGAGACAGCTCCGGTGCCCTTTCCCGACAGGAGGGGCGCCGTGCTCGGCACCACGATCACAATCAACCGCGACCAGCGCGATGGGCTCTATGAGCTGGTCCGCAATCACCTCGGCTCCGTCGGCGACCTCGGGACCGCGCTGGAGCACGACAAGGACTTCGTCACCGCCGAGCGGCTCGGCTTGGATTTCGCCGAAGACTTCGAACTGCTGAAGGACATCGGCTGGGCCAAAGACGACGACCGCACGGAGTTCGAGATCACGATGCCGCCGCATGACCTGATGGAACTGCTCCAGCGCCTTCAAGGCGAAGCCGGAATGGTGCTCGGCGGCTGGGCCGACGAGGAGCGCGAGGACGTCGAGAGCAAGGAACGGTTCCGGCGGGGCTATGACACCAGCGGGAAGGTGCTGGACGACCTCGATTCCCGGGGAAGCGACCGAGCATGAGCGGCATTGCCGACCTCTTTGGCGAAAATCTAGCCCGCCTTCGCGAGCGCGCCGGACTCTCCCAAGAGGAGCTTGGTATCCGAGCGGACCTGCACCGGACAGAGATCAGCCAGCTCGAGCGTGGAATGCGAGTCCCTCGTCTAGACACCATCGTCAAGCTCCGCGACGTTCTCGGAGTCACGACCGATGAGCTGATCGCCGGCATCACTTGGCATCCGGCGACCATCAGCCCCGGAGGGTTCATGCAGACGCCGTAAGCGCCCTTCGCTGCCGCGCTGGCGCTACAAACGCAAGAGTGCGGCACTTGGTCGCGCCGAGGCGCTTGAAGCCTGGGGCGGCCAGCTCCCAAACGCCCCTCGGCGAGTCCGGCTTCAGGCAGCCGGCCCGCATGAGCTTCGAGCGTGCCTTGTCGAACCGGGCTTCCCAGCGCGGTTCCCCCGATGGGAGAACCTCGCGGTCCAGATCGGAGAGCCGGCTCTTGACGGCCTCGAGCACGGCCGCCCGCACCTCCCGCCGCCGTGCCTGCCCCTCACGCTCTGCCAGCGCCCGCAGGATCGGCAGCTCGTATGCCGCGCAGTCGAGGAGCCGCGGCGGCTCCTGGGGGTAGGTGACGGCGGCGACCCGCTCGCCGTTGACGAGCGCCTTCAGTCGCGCCCGCTCGCCCGGCTCGCGGCTCATCATGTGGCTGTAGACGCGCAGGGTGAAGGCCGGGTCGGTATGGCCTAGCTGCTTCATCACCGAGATCGGGTCCTCGCCGCAGGCGATCAGTACCGAGGCGAAGGTGTGGCGAAGGTGGTGCGGCGTGAGCCCCTTTGGCAGCGGAACCCGGCCGGGCGCTTCCAGCACCTCGTCGGCGCGCTCAAAGACCTGGGCGAGCACGCGGTTGCGGAGATTGTCCTTATCGCGGCGCCCACCGGTTCCGGTCGGGAAGAGCTTGCGATCAGCCCCCGCGCAGCGCCGAGGGGATCGACGCCCTGTTCGACACAGTAGGTCGCACCGCTGCCGAGCGCGATGCACCCCGCCACCACCGTGGCGATCGTCCCGGGTCGAGCTGCGGCGAGCGGGGTCGGATCGACCGCGCGGTAGTAGCCGACGGCGACCTGCTGCTTTGCCTGAGCGCCGCCGTCAACGATGTGCTGCTTGATCGAAGACAGGCCCTCCGCGGACTTGTGAAGGACGCGCTCTACGAATCCCGGGCTCGCACCTTCGGCGGCGGGGACTGGCAGGATCGCGCCGGCCTTCTCCCGCCAGGCGATCAGCCGCTCGCTGAAGATCTCGCAGCGCCCACAGCGGGCAAGGTGCTCGCGAGCATGAGCGTCCTCCGCCGCGGTCGCGAGCCCGCAGACCGAGCGCAGCACCAGCGGCTCGCCGTCGCGACAGCCACCTCCGGCGAGGCGGGCGACGGCAGACCGAGCGGCATCCATCACCTCGAGCAGCTCCCGCTTGACGACCCGATCGCTGAGGCCTAGGCGCTCGGCGATCTGCGGGCGCTTGTAGCCGGCGCCGTAGAGCGCAAGGATCTGGCGCCCGCGATCGGGAAGCGAGGAGTAGACCTCCTCGACCAGCTCCGCGAGGTCGGCATCGTCCTCGCTGGAGATCAGCTCTTCCGCCGGGCCGGGCTCTTCGGCAACGAGACCGGCCAGGCCGTCGATGCTCTTGCGGGGTTCTTCGCGACCGTGACGTTCGTCTTCGCGCTGGAGAACCCGGTGGGCGGTGGTGCGAATCCACGAGTAGATCTGGCCCGGCTCCGAGATCCCCTCAGCGTGCTCCAGAAAGCGCTTGCAGGCCGCCTGGATCGCGTCGGCGACCTCCTCCATCGAGCAATCTGGATGCCAGGAGGTCAGTTGCGCTCGAAGCGCGCGACCTCGCTCGCCGCGGACCATGTCCTGAAGTGGGACTTCCGCGCCGGCTGAGTCGATGGTCGAAGAGTGAGCTTCCATCTCTTCAACAGAGCACCGAGGCGAGAAAGTGGTCCCCCCTCTCGCTGGCGCTTTGGTTCCCACGCTGCCCTCCGACGAACCTGGAGCCCGGCTGGCTACGCGGCTCCGCTTACCAGAAGAAGTGTTTACCCACTTCTGATGACCTTAAATCCGAAGGTTTTTAAATAGCGAGGATCTTCCTGCGCGGAGGACAAATGTCTGAGCCCCGACTACCGGACAAGGCAGAGGGCAACGACAGCGAATTCTTTGCCTGCGGCTCCCCCCATGTCAGAAGCCCACCTCACCTGCCAGGCTCCTTCGGCCGGCACAGGCCCCTGGTCAACGATCCGCATGTACGGGGTGGCGGCTTCGCCGCCGAGCGCCTCTGAGCCGCCGCTGACTAGCCGCTCCCCTTGCTTGCATTTCGCGCGTCCGCCCGCCTCGGCGTAGATGCCGTCATGGGCCACGGTGTCCCGATCGGCGATTGGGCCGGACTTCCGAAACTTGAACTTGCCGAGGTCGTTCGCCCTCACAGCTCCAGGCGCGATGTCTCGGGAGTGGACTGAGTTGCGGCCCAACCCATAGGCGACGACGTTGCCGCCAACCGCGAGAAAGAGAGCCAGCAACGCGACGATCATCGCGGGTGAAGGGCGCCGGAGCTTGTTCTTCATGCTTCCTCCCTACCCGATTCAGGCCGCTTCGACGTCTTCGGCGGAGGCCAGAAGGAACTCCATCACCCCCGCCAGGGCTTCGTAGCCAGGAGTGCCGATCCGTTCTTTGATCTTGGCCTGCTTCAGCACCTCGTTCGCCTGGACGGCGAGGTCCGCCGCGGCGCGGGTGTCCTTCTGGATCTGATGGAGCCGCCAGGTCATGTGCGGCTGACTCTCGATCGCTGCCAGCTCCCGAGAGCGAGACCGGACCGCGTGGTGGCGGCGCTGGTCGAGGGTGCTGCCGGCGCCGTTGGGGCAGCAGCGCTCGTCGTCGCACATCACCTTCGGCCGCATCGAGCGATCTCCGAGAAGCGTCTCGCCTACCTTCGAGCTGACGCTGCGACGCAGCGGCTCGAGGTAGATCCCTGGCCCGCCGCCGCCACCACTCTTCTTCCCCGGTTTCGGCGGTTTGCGCGATCCGATCGCCCGCGCCAACTGCGCCTGCTCGCGCGTCCCGATCCCGGTCTCGTAACCGTCGATGCCGGCGGCAACGAGACCGGGGCCGTAGATCCCCTGGCGCCAGGCGAAGATCCGGGTGCCCGTCTTCTTCAGCCTGCGGGTGGCGGCGAAGAGGCGGAAGACCTTGTTGTAAGAGTCGTCTTTTAGATTCCCTGCCGGCGAGAGGCAGACGCCGATCGCCTCGGGGCCGAGGTCGAGCGCCACCGAGGCGAAGCGGTCGATGCCCTCCCGCCAGGACTTCTCCGGTCCGAAGCTCTGCAGCTGGGCGCAGAATATGGGGATGATCGGGAGCGCGATGCCGTTGCGCCCCATGTAACGCGAGGTTGCGCGTAGGAAGTCCAGGCTGATCTGGAAGAACGGGTCGCCCGGCGAGCTGGCGTAGGTGTAGGCGGGGATGATTGCCGTAGCGCCGTTGTCGATCTGGAAGTCGACCGTCGCGGCGACCAGCTGTTCCCGGCGGAAGTCGTTGGAAAGCTCCTCCGGACTCAACTTGCGGGCGTCGCCGAAGGGCAGCTTGGACCACTTGTCTTTCTCGCGCAGCACGCCCTGCCAGAAGAGCGTCAGCGGATCGATGAGCACCGGCAGCCCCACCTCGCGAGCGGTCTCGGCGAACTCCGGGCGCGCTGCGGCGACGTGAGCATCGAGCACGAGGCGGTCGATCAGGGGACGGGCTCCCGGCAGCAGGATGGCGCCGGCAGCCGGGGTCAGGAGGTCGCCGATGACCCCGTGGTCGTTTTCTCCAGGGCGGATCAGTAGCTCAGGCATTCAGCGATCTCCTTTCGTGTCGTCTGGAATGCTAACATACGTGTCGTTCATTACGTCGTTTATATGAAGTCTACGCACATAATGGAGGTGTCGTGGCGGGAACTGAGGCACTAGCGGAGTCCGGGCTCTATGCAAAGCTCGTCGGAGATCTACGTGAAGGCGTGCTCACCAACTCGGAGCTGGCTGAAATCACCGGGGTTAAGACCCGGCAGGTTCAGCACTGGGCCTCCGGCGCCCACCGTCCGGTTGGAGAGGCGAAGGACCGGCTGCTCGAGCTGCACTACATCGTCGACCGGCTCCGCGACGTCTACAACGCCGAGGGCACCGATATCTGGCTCCACGGCCGCAACCGCACCCTCAACTCCGAAAAGCCGATCGACCTCTTGATGGCAGGCAAGTTCCGAGAGGTTCTGGCGGCTGTCGAACGCCTCAGCGCGGGGGCCATGTAGATGGACCGCTCGATCGCCGTCGCCGTCTCCAGTGCGACCACCACGACCGTCACCGGCATCTTCCAGCGCCACGCCTCCCCCCGCCAGCGACCGCTGAGCGGCAGCGCTTCCGGGGGGCGCTGGGGCGCCGAAAACACCTACCCGGTGCTCTACTTGGCCCGGCCCACCGACTCGGTGATCGTGGAGGCGTACCGCCACCTCGTTGAGCCCACCGACGGCATGCGCCCCGAGCTGGTCGAACCTCGCCGGCTCGTGACCTGCGAAGTCGAGATCACCAACGTGCTCGACCTCCGCGACGCCTCGAACCGCGAGAAGGTTGGCCTCTCGATTCTCGATATGACGAGCGACGTTGGCGACTACGGCCCCTGCCATCGCGTCGCCCAGGCGGCCCACCAGCTCGAACTGCACGGCGTTCTCGCCCCGGCGGCCACCGGCGTTGGCGAAACGCTGGCGCTTTTCGAGCGTCGGCTCCCGGCCGAGGAGCAGCCGGAGCTGATCGACGTGGCCACCTGGTCCGGCCTACCCCCGGACCCCCGGCCACACCGGACTTCAAGCGGCGGTGCCACCTCGAGCAGTGGGTCCGGGAACGGCCCCGGAGACGCAGCACGCGGCTAGCTGATCCCATCGAGCCATCTATTACAGGAGAGCCATGAAGCGAATCGACATCGTCAAGAAGGGCAACGAGTGGAGGCGCGAGAGCAACGGGAGAGCGGTTCCAGGCACGCGCGCCCCCCGCAAGGAGGAAGCGGTCAAGGCGACCGCCGGCAAGGCTAAGGCGGCTCCCGAGCCCGTCTCGGTGAAAATCCACAAGGAGAACGGCCGCATCCAGGAAGAGCGGACCTACCCCGGGAAAGCAGATCCGCCGAGCAGCAAGGGCTAGCTCGGGCTGACCGAGGCCCAGGAAAGAAAGCCCCAACGCTCGATAACGCCGACTTATGGAAACCCCAAGGGGGGGTCTTCCCACCTCCAGCTCCTACGCGAACAGGCCTTCGCCGATGAAACCGCCGGGCCGCACGCCGGGTGGGCAGGCGAAGACGCCGCTGCCGGTGTGGAGAAGGTGGCGGCTAAGCGCGTCGTTGGCGGCGAGACGTCGTTGGATCGGCACAAACTGGCGCTGGGGATCGCGCTGAAAGGAGATGAAGAAGAGGCCGGCGTCGAGCTGCCCGGAGCCGGCCTGGGAGGGTTCGGTGTAGGAGAAGCCGCGGCGCAAGATCCGCTGTCCACCATTGAGATCGGGGCTGGCGAGGCGGATATGGGCGTCGGGCGGAATCGCCAGCTCGCCATTCTCCTTCGCCTCGAGGTCGACGGGGTCGTACTCGTTGTCCTGCCCGAGCGGCGCTCCGCTTACCTTCTCTCGGCCGACCGCGCGTTCTTGGCCTTCGAGGCTGGTCGCGTCCCAGACGTCGAGAAGCATCTGGATACGGCGGACGACCATGTAGGTACCACCCTCCATCCAATCCGGGCCGTCACCAGGCTGCACCCAGACGTGTTCATCCATCTCCTTCTGATCCTCAGCGCGAACATTGTTGGTCCCATCCTTGAAACCCATCAAGTTGCGCGACGTCTCCTGCGAACGACTGATGCTCGAGGTGCGGCCAAAGCCCTGCTGCGTCCACCGCAACGTCGCGATTCCACTGGCAAGTCGCGTCAAGAGGTGGATCGCGTGAAAGGTGACCTGAGGATCCTCCGCACAAGCTTGAATACATAGATCGCCACCGGAGCGGTCCGGGTCGAGACTCTCACCTCGAAACGGCGACAGTGGCGCCAGTTGGGCCGGTCGCCGGTCCGCCAGCCCGAGGCGGTCCCTTCCGAGAGCGACAAGGAAAGTTGCACCAAAGCCGATCGTAACCGTTAGTTGCGCGGATCCAGAATCCATCGCCTCTCCCGGATCTACTGGAGTCGCTCTAGATGCATGGGGGAATCGCTGCTCGTACAGATCACCCTTTGTCAAGGTAGCTGCCGCAACGGTCCACTCCTGCAAGAGCGTGCGCAGCTCGTCTACCGCGTCGATGTCGACATCGAATGTTGCAAACTCAACATACTCGGGCTGTGGCGTACCGATTCCCGCTTGGTAGGGCCCGTAGAACGGGATCGACCGTCCCTTAGAAGCCTGGCTTTCCTCGGAGGTGGATCCAGCATCGTTCGAGAGGAAGCGATCCAGGTAAGCACCTACTCCAACCGCCGCGGCGCCGCCGAGAACACTTCGCCTAGTAACCCGATGCCCCTGTCTTTCCTTCATACCCTTTGGTCATACCTATTAATTGCCATCTAGCCTGTGCGCCGCCTGGTCGCAGGACAACACCCAGTTACCCATGTAGACAACATGATCTGAGCCTATGAGTCGTTCGCTACCAGCACTTCCCCCGGAAATTGCACACACCAGTCGTGCTCCTCCCCCCTTCACCCGTGGTGCCTCCGTAACCAAACCCACCCCATGGGATAATACTCTTAACACCGTTGTCTCCCTGGGAGCCGGTTACCCCCCCACCCGGTCCCGCTCCACCACCGAGACCTCCGTAAGTTCCATCACCCGCCAAATCCGACAGCGAAGACGCATCCGTAATAAGAGGACCTAGGCCTCCGGAAACGCCACCTCCCAAAAGCGGACCGACCCCATCCGATGACAAGAGCCCGAATTCATTGGGTCCACCCGGCTCACCAGGTCCATAAACGAGGCAAATCGTCACGCTTGCCCCAGCGCCAACCTTCTTAATGCCACCTCCCACCGCCCAAACAACGCACCCTCCTCTTACCTTTGGTGGTTGAGGGCCATCTAATGGCCCTGGCCCACTAGATGCCTCTCCCCCCCCACTCCAATTCCCGACCTTTGCGTTGCAGTACGGGCATTCTCCGCTCGGATCAGCCACGTCGACTGGATTTCCATACGCATACCAGTACAAGTTGGCGCCACTACCTTCAAATCCGGCCGGATCCCGACTTATAAAACGCTCCATCAATGAACTGTAGTAGCGAGCGCGGTTGTACTGGAGGCCGCCTCCGTCGTTCTCTCGACCGGTGAACTGAAATGGGTTATCGGTCGCTTCGCCGGCTTTGGCTATACCGCCGAAGGGATCATAGGTGTAGCTGGTTTTGACTTCGCCTGTGCCATTGGCGAGCGCGATCACGCTCCCCAGACGGTCAGTGAGGTAGCTGGAGGTTCCGGCTTCGGTCGTGCGCGAGAAGAGCTGGTCCGCCCCCAGACCGGTCAGCATGTCGGCGGTCACTGATTCTCCGACCAATTCCTGAACCACATTTGCACCGTCGTAGAGGAGTTTGGTCGTCGTCCCACCCAACGTCTTGGAGATTCGCCGACCAAACGGGTCATAGCCAAAGCTGGCGGTAATGGCGCCGCTGATTTTCGCCAGCTGGCCGCGGGCGTTCCAGGTGTATTCGTTGGATTCGTCTTTGGTCAGATTGCCGTCGGCATCGTAGGTGAGGGCTTTGCCTTCGCGTTCGGTGAGCTGATTGGCAGCGTTGTATTTGGTCGATTTCAGCGCTTCGGGAAGGCCTAGGCGAGCGTAGCTTCCCCACATTGCTTCGGTGCGGCCGTTTACGTCGTAGGCGTAGTTGATTTCGCCTAGAGTGCTTTCTCCGTCTTTGTAGGCAATCGAGGTTGCCTGACTGGCTTTGTCGTAGCCGTAGAGCTGCTCGATCCCGTCTGGGAGCGTCAGGGTTTCCAGCCTGTTGGCTTTATCGTAGGCGAGCGATACCGTGTGTTCGCCGCTCGCCAGTTCGGTCATCCGATTGGCTTGGTCGTATTCGTATTCGACCGTCCCGCCTGGGACTTCCATCAACGTACGGCGGCCCGCGCCATCATATTCGTAGTCCACATTTCCATTGGGCCCTTCGACGCTGGTAAGCCTGTTCAGGTTGTCGTATCCCAGCGTGTATTCGCCTCCGGCGCTGTCGCTCACCCCAATCAAGCGGTCGGCTTCGTCGTATTCGTATCCGGTCGAGCTTTCCGACGTTTCACCCGAGACACCAAATTTAATACTGGTAGGACGTCTGAGTTCGTCGTAGCTCAGTTTCGAGACTTTGCCCCGCCGATCGACCGATTCGACCAAGTCTCCGGCTTTGTTGTAGATCCATTCCGCTGATTTTTCAAGCGGATCGGTTTCTTTGGTGAGCCGGTCCATGACGTCGTAGGCAATGGTCGTTTTGCCGCTCCGCGGATCGATGATCGCCGTCCGGTTGCCGTTGGCGTCGTATTCGAACGTGGTTTCGGCCCCCAAGGGCGTCTTTATGCTGGTCAACTGGTTGGCTTCGTTATATCCGTAGAGGTAACGCTCGCCGCCAGGCAAGGTAACGGCACGGACACGCCCCAACGCATCAACGAACTGGCTCGTTGTGTTGCCCAGCGGGTTGGTCGTGCCCACCAGATCGCCGTCTTCATAGGCGAGTTTCGTCGTCTCTCCTTCGCCATCAGTGATCGCCGTCGGCTGTCCGTCGAAGTTGTATTCGAAAGTCGTTTCGTGACCGAGCGCGTCGGTGCTCTTGAGAAGTTCACCCTTTGAGCCGTACTGGTATTTCGTCGTGTGCCCCAGCGGATCGGTTTCTTCGATGACGCGGTTGGTGCCTGATTCGTAGACAAATTTTCGTGCCTCGGATTCTTCCGTTCCGGCTAGTTGCGTGATTTCTTTGACGTTGCCGTTGCTGTCGTATTCGTAGGCGATTTTGTGCCCGAGCGGATCGGTTTCGGAAAGGACCAGGCCAGTTGCCGCTTGCGGTTCGAAACTTCTCGTCCGCGCAAGTTCGGTGCCAGGCGCTTCGGTTTCGCTCGTTGGGAGGCCTTCGGAGCTGAAGGTGACTTTGCGCTGGTTCCCCAGAGGATCAGTGACAGTGGTGGCTTCGGCTTTCCCCGCTTCGGTCAGTTTGTAGCTGAATGCGAACACTCCGCCATCCGCGGCGGTCTGTTTTTCGACCCGACCGTTCGCATCGTAGGCGATCTGCAGGTATTTATTGCCTCGAGGATTGACTATCGCTTTCATGCGTCCGGATCCGTCGTATTCATATTCGGTCGTACGCCCAGCCAGCCCTTCCACTTTCGTCAACCGACCCGATGAATAGGCATATTTGAGATGACGACCACCGTTGTCGGTTACTTCGGTGATCCGATTCGAGCCGTCATAGCTGAACTTCGCCCAGCGGCCGTGAGGAGCGGTAATTTTGGTGATGTTTCCCGTTTGGCCGGATGTTCGAGTCAGGGTGAGGGTATTTCCGTAGGGATCGCGAATCGCCTGGAGCGGGGCGACTTCGCCGAAAACAAACGTGTAGCCGTTGGTCATTTTCAGGTTCCAACCGGGCACCGAACCATCCCAGGTGATAGTCGATCCAAAGTACGGGCCTGGACTACTAGTCGAGCGGTAGATCGCGTCGGTCCAGCCGGTCCCTTCGGAAATACGCACATAGTGGACCCGGCCACCGCTTGGAAGAATCAGATCAGCTTCTTTGAAATTGTTATTTGACCACAACCTCATGTCGTAAAGGCTGGTCGTTCCCGTGCCGAAAGCGTAAGAATTGGAGTCCTGCGGACGATAGGTACGCTCAATCGAGATCGGCACAGAGTCGGGCAGCGTCAGGTCGTTCTTCTGATAGACGAAGAGACCGGAGTACAGGTCGACGGGATCTCCTCCGTTCCTTCCACCGCCCGGGTTCGGCCATTGATTTGGCGGCAGGGGGCTGGTTGCGATCATCGCTCCGGTGAACTCCCACACCTGTACACCCGGGTCGGGGACAACTTGCTCGCCATTTGGGGTTACGGTGCCCCGCCCGTAGACATACCAGCCCCGGTCGTCGGCGTCGTAGTTCCAGAAGTCGACCCGCTGGCCGGGCGGGAGGTGGCTCCAGTTCGGGTAGATGATCTGTGCCCCCTTGCTCAGATAGGCGCGGCCGGGCTGCAACGTGAAGTAGAGCGGGACGGAGACGAACGGCGGTAGTGGGAACGGCGGGTGGTCGACCGGGTTCGGGCTGAGATTGAGCTTCTTGACGACGTGGCCCGCCGCATTCCTGATCACCGTACCGGCCGGAATGCGGACTTCGAGTCCTGGGATCCGCGGCGTCGTCAGCCTTGTCTCCTGCTTGGTTGGCGAGTCGACGCGCTGATTTCCGGCATCATTCAGCGGCGTCAGCCAGATCGTGTAGTCGAGGGTCGTCGTCTCGTGATCGCGGAGATCGACGCCGATCTCATAGGAGCCATAGCGCTCCTTGCCATTCGCGGTTTCGCCATCCACGATTAGCTTCTGGTGCCCGGTAGGAATCCCACTGAGGAGAAACCTGCCGGTGCGATCGCTCGTCGCCCTGACTGACGAGCCCTCGAGAGACACCCGGATGCCGGCCAAGGGGAGGCCGCTAATCGCGAGCGCCTGGCCGGCGAGCGCACTGGTGCCGACAGAGTCCTGTCGCGAAGCAAGGTTGGTCCAAGGACTTTCAGCCTTACCCGCTTCCCAGCCCCGAACGCCGGGCCTTGCCCGCGCCGGGTGCCAGGCGGTGGTTGCCGAGGGTTGGAAATCGAGCATCTCCTGCGTTACACCAGGCGGCCTGTTAGGTGAGTGTCCGAGGTCGCGCGGGCGAGGCGGAGGTTGCGCAAGCCGATCGTCCCTCCCATGCGGGCCGTTCTCACGTCCCCATCCTGGAACGGATATCGAGCCCACCTGGGCGCCTGAGCCGCTACCGAAGAAGCTAGGTACCTCATAGCTAACGAGTTGCGTCGTCGTCGTTTCGAAGAATTGCCACGCCACATGGGATCCGAGGTAGGCGACGAGCACGCCGCTGCCGGTGTTGTCACCGGATCCGATGAGACGGATCGTGTAGGTGCCAGTCGTAGGAAGGCTGACTTCCGCCCGGGCGGTGGAACTCGAAGAGAAGCCTTTTTCGCTGCCGGAGAGAGAGGTCCCGTCCGGCTTCCAGACAGACATCGTGCCGGGGAAGTTGGCTTCTTGCACTTTCAACGTCACGGTGGTGCCCGAGGTTCCAGAAAACGTCACCAGCGTTCGCTGCCCCGGCACGTCCACGGAGACGGCTTTTGATTCTCCTTCCGTCGTGGGCGTAATCGTTGCACCGGTCTTATCGGTGGCGTCCCAGACGGTGAGGTCGACTGAGCCCGTCATCGAACCTTCCGGGTTCACTTGAAGCGTGTAGGTGCCGGTGCTGGTGAATTCGCGGCGCCCCCAGAAGCCGCTGCCCGTTTTGCCGTTCCAGAATTCGCTGGCGATGAGGCCGCCTTTGGAATCGCGCCATTCCAAGTAGTAGCGTTCAGTTTGGTTAAAGTTGGCGTTCGTCGTTTTCATTGAGATAGACTGGCCCGCTTTGACTTCGACCGAATAAAGGGCGTTCTGGCCCGGCGTCGTGATCGAGACCGACTGTTTGGCGCCTTCTTTGGTCGGGGGGATCGAACCGGTCAAGTCGCTCACTAGGTAGGCGGTGAGTTTGACCGAACCGGTGGGTTCGCCGTTGCCGGCGAGCCGGATCGTGTAGGTGCCGTTTTCGGGGAGAGTGACGGGACCGTGCATCGAGGCGATCCCACCGCCGCTGTTCCCCACTTCTGCTCCATTGGGTCTGAAGATGCTGAAGTTGCCGCTAAAAGTCGCCCCGGAGGGCACGACAGAGACGTTCTGCCCTGCCGCCCCAGAGAAGGTGATCAGCTCTCGCTGCCCGGGGACGTCAACCGAATAGGTGCCCGAGCCGCCTTCCGCGCTGGGGGTAATCGTGTCACCGGTCTTGTCGGTAGCGTCCCAGGCAGTGAGGTCGACTGAACCCGTCATCGAGCCGTCGGGGTTTACCTTCAGCGTGTAGGTACCGGCGCTGGTGAATTCCTGCCGTTTCCAGAAGCCGCTGCCAGTTTTGCCGAACCAGTTTTCGGTGGCGATCTGACTGCCTTTAGAGTCGAGCCATTCCACGTAGTAGCGTTCACTTTGGTTGAAGCTGGCGTTCGACGTTTTCACCGAGATCGACTGTCCCGCTTTGACTTCGACCGAATAAAGGGCGTTCTGGCCCGGCGTCGTGATCGAGACCGACTGTTTGGCGCCTTCTTTGGTCGGGGTGATCGAACCGGTCAAGTCGCTCACTAGATAGACGGTGAGTTTGACCGAGCCGGTTGCTTCGCCGCTACCGGTGAGGCGGATCGTGTAGGTGCCAGTTTCGGGCAGGGTGAGGGGACCATCCATCGCGGTGAGGATGCGTTGGCTCCCTGGCAGTTCGGACCCACTGGGCTTGAAGATGTTGATGAGACCGCTGAAGGTCGCTCCGGAGGGAACGACCGACACACTCTGCCCGGCCGTGCCGGCAAACGAGATCACGTTTCGCTGGCCGGGGACATCCACCGTGTAGGTGCCGGATCCACCTTCGGCGGAGGGGGTGATCGAGCCGGTTGTGTCGGTGGCGTCCCAGAGCGTGAGGGCGACTGAGCCGGTCATGGAGCCTTCGGGATTGACCTTCAAGGTATAGGTGCCGGGGCTGGTGAATTCGCGGCGCCCCCAGAAGCCGCTGCCCGTTTTGCCGTTCCAGAATTCGCTAGCAATGACGCTGCCTTCGGGATTGAGCCATTCGACGTAATACCTGGCCGTCTGGTCGAAGCTGGCGCTCGAGGTTTTTACCGAGATCGACTGTCCCGCTTTGACTTCGACCGAGTAGCGGGCGTTCTGGCCCGGCGTCGTGATCGAGACCGACTGTTTGGCGCCTTCTTTGGTCGGGGTGATCGAACCGGTCAAGTCGCTCACTAGGTAGGCGGTGAGTTTGACCGAGCCGATTGCTTCGCCGCTACCGGTGAGACGGATCGTGTAGGTGCCGGTTTCGGGCAGGGTGACGGGCTCAACCAGTTTGCTGGAACTCGACGAGAAGGTAGCTTCGCTTCCCGAAACCTTCGCTCCCTTTGGACTCCAAATTGAGATGCTTCCGCTGAACGTGGCTTCGGACAGCAGCAGAGAAATCTTCTGCCCTCCCGTGCCGTCAAAGAGCTTTAGGGCGATGGTGCCGCCTTTGCTGATCGTCGCGGTCGTAGCTTCTCCTACGGAGAATCGACCGGTAGTACCGACTTTCGATACGGCAGCTTTTTCAGGTGGGATGTAGAGATCAGGGCCAACGACTGCTCCACCCCCGGTAGCCACGGCCACATGGCCTCCCAGAGTCGCCTCCGGCACGATGGCTTTGATCGCAGATTCCGTCACCGAAACTACTTCGGGACGGGATCGATTGACGGTGACAGTGCTTCCTCCCAAGGAACTGTCGAAGTTGGATCCCGAGATCGTCACTTCTTCCCCAGCGGCGGCAATCGTCGGCGAAATCGAGGAGATGCTTGGTTTCGTCGAGGCGGCGACCGTGAAGTTTTCTGGGCTCGTGACCGGTTCGCCGCCGGTTGCGACGGTGACCGCCCCCGAGGTGGCTTCAGCTGGGACTTTGACGGTTAGCGACCACGGCGTCGCCGCTTCGACGGTCGCCACGGTGCCGTTGAATTTGACCGTGTTCGAAGCCGGGGTAGAGGAGAAGCCTGTCCCCTTGATTTTGATCGTGTCGCCAACTGCGCTTTTGGCGGGGCTGAGCTGGATGATTGAGAGTTTGCTCGAGAGGCCGCGGGAGATGGACGAGAGATTTCCAGCGGCGTCCCAGTTGTAGATGGCGGTTTCCCCTTCTGGGTCGATTGCCGCCTTAAGCCTGCCATCCGCATCATGAAAGAAACGGAACGCGTTGGCGGGAGGTTCGGCCAAGACCGAATTCGGACCCGTAATTCCAAGAACGGCGATCAGCGAAAGGCAAATTGCCATGCAGCGCAAAAGAACCCGCCGAACGACTTCGCCGAACTTCGCCATAGTGCCACTCCTCCTTGCTTGGCCCTGGCCAAAGGCGACCCTAATCGACCGACTGTCCTATGGTCAAGTATTTTTTAGCGGAACGGCGTGTGTATGTTCGGCTTCGACTGCCAGAACTCGACTCTGTCGATCGAGGCTGCAGGCACGGCTGCAAGCCGGTGGAGCGCAGTCGGGGGTCGACCGCCAACATCCGAAGGTCTGAGCATTTCCCCTGAGTTAGCCGTGGCAACCAAGTTTCTTTCTATACGAGGCAATGCGCTCCAACCGCCCTGCGCCGATCTCGGGCACTTCTCGCCAGGAGTGCCCGACTCCCTGCGTATCGCCGCATATCCCTGCCTATCCGATGGCGGATGGCTAGATCGAGAGGCTCGCTTCATGCGGTTAATCACCTGTAAATCGGCTGTTTTCTGCTTCTAGCTCAGAGTTCAGCCCCATTGGATCGCACCCAGGAGGTCGGCGGTTCGAATCCGCCTAGCTCCACTGACTAAGGACTACGGCGACTGCGGCAGCTTGACCGTGCCGCGCGTGGTGACCGGGGCCGACGGGGGCGGCACGACCGGGCCGATGTCGCCGTCCGGGGCGTTGTCGAGATCGACGATCACCGGGGCGTGGTCGCTTGGGGCTTTGCCCTTGCGAGCTTGGCGGTCGATCCAGGCGGCGCGGACGCGGGTGGCTACCGGGGAGGTGGCCAGGATCAGGTCGATTCGCATGCCCAGGTCGCGGTGGAACATGCCGGCGCGGTAGTCCCAGTAGGTGAAGATCCGCTCGCCGGGCCAGCGGTCGCGGACGACGTCGTGGAGGCCGAAGGCCTGGAGCTCGGCGAGGGCCGCGCGCTCGGGTGGTGTCACGTGGGTCTGGCCGGCGTAGGCCTCGGGGTCGAAGACGTCCTCGTCGGCCGGGGCGATGTTGACGTCGCCGCAGACGACCGTCGCCTCGGGTCCCGCGGCGACCGCGTCGCGCAGCGCGGCCAGCCAGGCGAGCTTGTACTCGTAGTGCTCGGAGCCCGGCTCGCGCCCGTTCGGCACGTAGACCGACAGGACCCGGATCCCACCACAGGTGGCAGCCACCGCACGCGCCTCCGGGTGGGGAAAGCCGGGCGCGCCCGGGAGGCCCGGCACAACGTCCTCCAAGCCCACGCGGGAAAGGATCGCGACGCCGTTCCAGCTCGCCTCGCCATGGACGGCGATCTCGTAGCCGCGGCTCGACAGCTCATCGCGGAGCAGCTCCTCGAAGGCGTCGTCGGTCAGCTTCGTCTCCTGCAGGCAGACGACGTCCGGACGCCGCTCGTCCAGCCACGGCAGTAGGCGGGGCAACCGCTGCTTGACCGAGTTGACGTTCCAGGTGGCGAAGCGCACCCGCTGCACGCTACAAGGGGACCGCAGCTTTGCCTGATGCTCAACCAGGTCGGCCGAGCGAACGCCTCACTCCTCGGCCAAGGCGCTGAAGAAGCCGAAGTCGCGTTCACCGGGGACCCCGACCAGGAGGGCTCGGTCGAGGAGGCCGTTGCGATGCTCGCAGCTGGTCTCGGGAACCAGTGCGCAGGCGTGACAGGCAGCCATGTTGAGCCCCTCGGCGCCCTGTGAGCGTGTCTCCGAGCAGACGGGGTCGCTGGAGCACCAGGCGTAGCGCTTGATTGCCTCCTCCAGACTCGGGGCGAGTCGATCCGGCTCGGCCTGTGCGATCAGGCCGCCGAGACTGCCCGCCGAATCCGCCGCGGCGGTGTAGACGAGGATGCCGACGCCGTGCTCGTCGGCGAAGATCCGCTCTCGCAAGGAGGCGGCCGGATAACCGCCCGCCAGCGACCACTCATCGATCAACGCGTGAGCGAAAGTGTGAGCCAGGACAAAGCGCGGGGTGAGAGTGCTCTTGTCATAGAGAAAGGAGCGCCGCCACCGTCCCTGCAGCTCGTCGACCCGCTCTTGGACCGTCGCGTTGGACTCCCACCCGCGCAACTCCTCCTCATTGATCCTCAGGAACACGCCCTCGCCGTGGACCGCGATCGCCGGCAGCCAATCGGCCTTTTCGGCGATCGCCGAGCCGTCGCCGGCGGGACGGTCGGGCTGCAGGCGCGAGAAGCCCGTAAAGGCCCGCACCTCGCGCAGCCTCGAGACCACTGTGACCAGGTCGACGAACTGCTCGAGGCCGGCGGGCGGCTCCGTTACCGCGGCGACGAAATCGGCGTCGGCCCCGCCGCTGCGGCCCTGGCACAGAGCCCGATACTCCTCGGCCCGGATCTCGGCCTCCCCCCGGCCCCGCTTCGCCTCCTCCTTACGCGCCTCGACCGCCGCCAGCAGCTCCTCGACCGAGTAGTCGACCTCCGCTTTGTCGATCACCTTCGCGGCCAGGGCCTCCAGCATCTCCCCTTCGAGATCGAGCCCCAGCGTGCCCCAGTGAGTCTGGATGAACTTCTGCAGTCCCTCGCTCCAGGGCGGGATCGAGAGCACCGAGCGCACGTTTGAAAACCAGACGTTGGAGGCGCCTCGCTGGGTGGTCCGCAGCGGTTTTCCGCAGCCGTCGCTGTCGGTGCGAAGCCAGGGGCGGTATCCCCCGCAGGAGCGGACCCCGCGCAGAGCATCGCGGGTGAAGGCGCCCTCCATCGACCGCTCCGCGCCGCACGAGCATTCGACCACTATCCCCGCCAGCGAACCCGCGCCTCCGGTCACGCGAAGGAAGAGGTCGTGCCGCTCCCCCTCGTCCGCCCGCTTCTCCTGATGGACCCAGGCGAAGTAGGGGAAGTCCTCGATGTGGCCTTCTTCGCAGACCGCGATGAAGCGCGAGGGAATCAGCGGCGCGGAGCAGTGCGTGCACTTCGGGTCGTATCCGGTGAAGAGGCGACCGAAGCTATCGAGCCGACGACATTCCGGGTTCGAGCAGTAGTACCAGCGTGGGAACCGGACCACCGGGATGTGCCCCTTTTCCTCGAAGAAGAAGGAGGACCCGTCCTCGCCCGGCGGCAGGCGCAGGCGCTTGCCGTCGACGTGCAGCCGCGGCTCCTGCAGCAGGTCTTGGTCGCCGCCGGATTCCCAATCGTCGAGGCCGGCGACCATCACCGCCTCGTCATCGACTGCGACGATCGCGCCGACGCCATAGGTGGTGATCAACTGACTGCGCCTGACGTTGCCGATCACCGGCTCGGCCTCCAGAAGAGGTTGGACTCGACGTCGACGTCGCGCAGCGACCACATCGTCGAGTAGGAGCCCTGATGGTCGACGTCGGGAGCAGCCGAGGTGAGCAGGGCGGGCTCCTGCCCGTTCCACGATTCGTAGCGGAGCTTCGGGTTCTGCTCGGCCAGCCCCACCCAACGCTCGATGATCAGATCCAGGTCCGCGGCGGTGCCCTCGCGCTCACCCGGGTCGACGTTTTCGACTCGGGTGAGGATCATGTCCCGCAACTGCTCCAGCTCGACCCGATGCTCGGGTGCCGCGGCGGCGTCCTCGTTCTCGCGCAACCCCGCTACGCGAAGCCGCGCCAGGGCGACCAGTACCGCGTGCAGCCCGCGGTCGCGGGCCCGCGGCGAGAAGGGGGTCACGCTGGTCGCCTCGACGCTGCGGTAGAGGGTCCGGTGGAAGTCCGTGAAGTCCTCGTAATGCGAGCGATCGCGCGAGCGGGCGGCGTTGAGCAGAGTGATGACGAGGCCCGGATGCTTGCGCCCGACACGACTGGTCGCCTGGATGTATTCGGCGGCCGCCTGCGGCTGACCCATCATCACCATCAGGCCGAGCCGGTCGACGTCGACCCCGACCGAGATCATGTTCGTCGCCAGCACCACGTCGAGCGTGTACTCGCTCGGCAGCTCCGTTTCCATCTGCTTGAGGAACTCCGGGATGTCACCGGAATCGACTCGGCTGGTCAGCTCGACCGGGTCGCGTGCCAAGCGCCGCCCGCCGCCGTTCTCGGCGGCGATTTCGAGCTGGTCCTGGACGTCGTCCTGGACCTGCATCCTCGCCGCGCCGAGCACGCGCAGGCTGTTGAAGTAGCCGACCACGGTCCAGTAGGGGTCGAGCGCGGCATCCTTCGCGTGCTCCCCGGCGCTGTGGAGAAGCGAGGCGTAGGCGCGAATCATCAGCGTGGCGTGGCTGACCCCCGCCGCCATCAGACCGACGTAACGGCGCGCTCCGACCCGCTCGACCGGCGCTCTGGTCGCGAACCAGCTGTCGTCGGGATCGAGGCCGGGCGGCGGGAATTGACGCATCTCGCGGGCGAAGAGACCGACCGACTGTGCCCGGGCGCGCCTGATCGTCGCCGTCGAGGCGACCACCTTGGGCGGGGCGCCTTCCTCGGAAGAGAGCAGGTCGACGGCCGTCTCGTAGAGCCCGGTCATCGTCCCCAGCGGGCCCGAGATCAGGTGGAGCTCGTCCTGGATGATCAGCTCGGGCGGCGGGCAGGAGGGATCGTCGAGGTTGAAGAGATTGCCGACGTCCGGGCGCCAGGGCAGCGCCGCGAACTTGTCGACCGTGCCGATCACCAGGGTCGGGCGCACCCGGTAGAGATCCTCGTCGACGACGAAGACCGGCAAGCCGGCGGCGAATCCACACTCCTTGTTGCCGCAGGCGATCTCGAGTCGCGCCGGGCTCCCCGCCACTTCGTAGTTCTTGTGGTCGAGGCCGGTGTCGCACCAGGGGCAGGAGCGCAGCTGGCAGGGATTTTCCCTCGGAACCTCCTGTCGGTTCGCCAGCCTTTTCAGCGCTTCTTCGGCGGCTTTCACTTTGTTCGGGGTGGAGGCGCCGCCGACAAACAGCCCGATCGAGATCGGTTCCTCGCCGAGATCCCCATGCTCACGGCGGATCAGCTCGCAGGCGCAGACGACCCGGGCCGCGCGTTCGAACTGCTGGGCGGTGAGCAGGCGCAGGGTGTAGCGCATGATCGCGGTGACGCCGCCCGCACCGCCGCGGCCGATCCGCCGATGGAAGACGGTGAACGCGAAAAGACCGAGGTATGCCTCGGTCTTGCCGCCGCCCGCCGGGAACCAGAGCAGCTCGGCAAGGGTGCGCTCGGGGTGCGAGGAATCGACGATCGAGGGCAGGCTGAGCAGGATGAAGGCGAGCTGGAACGGGCGCCACTCGAACGTGCCGCGGTCCTTGTCGGAGGTCTGAGCCATCTGATCCGCCATCGCCCGGTTCGCCAACTGGAAGGCGCGCCGGGCCTGCTCGTCCTCACGCAGAACCGCGACGCCGGCAAGGATGCGATCGCGCGCTTCCACGCAGTCGCCCAGGTGCGCCGCCGCGGTGTCGGCGAACTGCCCCTGCAGCGACGCCGCCTCCTTCTCCCGGTCTCCGATCCACTCCGAGTAGCCGGCGACGAACGACTCGAGCGCATCGACCAGTTGCGCGGGCTCGGCGGCGGCGAGCCCGTCGAGAGCCAGCCGCTTCGACGGGATCTCCGGATTCGACTCCATGATCGCGACGTCGTGTCGCGGCAGGAAGGTGGCTGCGACCGACTCCGCTCGCTCGGTCCCCTGCCGCTGCTCCCAGGTTGCCGAACAGCCGTGGCCGATCGCGAACTGCGGCGAGCCCCGGTAGAGCAGGGCGTTGGTGTGGAGATCCTCGTCGTCGACGTCGATGCGCGCGGGCCTGGCGACGAACGGCAGCTCGTCATCGACACCGACGACTTCGAAGGAGACCTGAAAGAACGAGGCGGGATCCTTGTTGCCGGCCTCGCCCTCGAGCGTGTTGAGCAGGACGAGCGTCACCGAGCGGGCGCCTTCGTGCGCCTCGCGCACCCGGCGGTAGAGCTTCAGCCCGGTCGTCACCTCGTCGCGATCGGCCCCGACGACGTCGACCGGCACCGACAACTCCACCGGGCCGACCGGCTTGCGCTGCCAGCCGCCGTCCACCTCCTCGTAGTGGGCCGCTTCGATCTTCACCCCAATCCGCTCGACCTCCGGCGCGACGGCAAACGAGACTCCGGCCGAGGTCGGGTACTGGATGTTGCTCATCGCCACTGCCGGGTCGGCCGCGCGGTCGCCGTCGTCGTCGGCGACGTCGTCCTGGGCCTCCGGGTCCGTCTCGTTGCCCTCGGCAAGCGCCGGGTAGAGGATCCCGGTCACATAGCGATCGAGCGGGGGCTCCTCGAGTAGCTCGTCGTCGGAGGCCGGACCGATCAGGTCGACCCGCAGCGCCTCGCAGAGATCGCGGCGGACCGCGTGCTGTTTTTCGAGCAGCTCGGCCGAGGCCATCTCACTCCCCCCATTCCATGCGGCCCAGCCCGTAGACGCGGGCGCGCAGGTGCAATCCGTGCTCGCCGAGATCAAGCTCGCGAGCGGTGAGCGTAGGCAGAGCGGCGGTATCGGGAATGTCGGCGGTCAGGCCGCTGAGACGAAGTGGGGTCTGCCCGAACACCTCTTTCTTGAGCATCCGTCCGAAGTAGCGATCGGTACCGCCGATCACCGACTCATCGGCGCTACCCGGCACATGGACGATGTCGAAGCGTGGCTCGTAGCCGTCGGTCTCGCGACGCAGACGCAGCTCGATCTGATCGCCGGGGGACAATCTCGCGCGCAGGACCTCCTGCACCCGGTCGAACTCCTCACGGCCGGAGGGTGCCCAATCGTCGTCGGAGTCGCAGACCTTCACCTCGACCAGCCGCGGCCGGCGGTGGCGCGGCTTCCAGTAACAAACCGCGGCGCGGCTTCCACCCTCCAACGGCTTGGTCGGGCCGCCGAGCTTCAGGGCCGGGGCGCCCAGCAGTTGCGAACGCGCCCGCGTGCCGGCCACGTAGACGACCTTTGCCTCTTCGAACGACTCCTCCTCGGCGTAGGGGCGCTCGTCCTCGACCACGAAGACGACGTCGTACTCGAGGCCCTTCGCCCGGTGAATGGTCGAGATCGTCACCGGGGCATCCCATTGTGCGGCCAGCTCCTCCGGGCAGCCTCCGCAGCGGAGCAGCGAGGCGAGCCGCTGGAGATCGACGTCCTTGCTGCCGGCCAGACCGGCCCGTCTCAAAACCCGCCGCGGGTCGGCCGGAGGGTTCAACCAAGGCCTCTCCTCGGACCGCGGCGGATCGATCGGTATCGGCGCCTTCCCCACCGGACAGGCGGCGAAGAGCGCAGCGAGCCAGGGGGCTCCCCCGCGATCCTGGGCGCGATGACGGACGCTCACCTCGAGCCCCGCTGTCTGGAGATGCGAGCCCAGGTAGAGCGCCTCGGCGTTGGTCCGACAGAGGACGGCCACTCGGGGCCCGCCCCGCCGTTCGCGCACGGCTTGAATCGCCGTCGCGGCGGCATCGAGGTCCTCCCAGCCCGACTCGAGGAAGACACTCCGTGCGATATCCCGGCGCAGCTTCGCTCGGTCGTTCCCCGGTTCGCGCAGGGCCCCGCCCGCGGTCGTGGCGAGCTCGGCCAGCCGCTCGTCCTCCATGCGGTGGTTCGTCTTCAGCTCGCGGCGCTCGACCTCCGGCCCCGCAGTCTCCAGCAGAGTCAACAGCCGTTTCCGGCTCTCTGGCTGGAGACCCATCTGAAAATCGAAGATCGCCTGAGCGGAATCGCCGAAGACGGTAAAGCCCGACTCGCTCTCCCGACAGACCAGCTCGAGCAGCTCGTGCACGAAGGTCGCCCGGACGCCGACCAGGTCCTGGGCCTCATCGACCAGCACATGCTTGATCGAGCCGACCAGGCTCGGCACCTCTTCCTCGGCAAGCAGATCGGTCGCCCTTACAACCCGATCGTCGAAGCTCCCGTCGAGGTCGGCTCCGACCTCGATCAGCAATCTGGTGGCGAAGGAGTCGACGGTCGAGACCGGGAGTCGGCCGAGATGGGTCTCGGTGCTGCCCCGTCTGGCCACCGTCTCCACCGCCGCACGGCTGAAGCTGAGGACGAGCAGATCGGTCGCCGGTTCGATCTCTTCCTGATCGGCAAGCCAGGCGGCGCGGGCGAGCAGGGCGAAGGTCTTGCCCGTACCTGGGCCGGCAACCACCTCGAGGCGTGCGGAGGCGGGTGCTTCGATCACGAGCGCCTGCTCGAGATCCTCGGAGACAGGCTGGGTCACGGATACAGGCACCGGGCGATCGGCTCTCTGCATTGACTGGGATCGAGCAATCCGAGGATTCTAGGCATTCGCACCGTGAGGTGCTATACCGATACGTCTGAAGTTCCTGCATATCCAGAGGTCGGTGACATACCAACCCCGGCCAAAAGCGTCAGCGGTGTGCTTTTGTCGGCCTCGGTCCAAGCGTCAGGTTGACCTTGCCGTCGCCGGGTTGGGCTCCCGGCGCCGGGGTCGATGCCCTGACGACAAGGGGTGGCAAACGGGGGCCTTTACGCGGCCGTGGCTTTCGCACCGTGCCGAGCTTGCAGGCCGCCGCCGTCAGCGCCTGCTTCGCCCGGGCCAACGTCTTGCCGACCAGCCTTGGGACGACGCACTCGGGAGTCGAGGTCGGGCCTCCCCCGCCGTCATTGGTCGAGCTGCCGCCTCCACCCCCTGGTTCCGTCGCCGCTTTCGGGCGCGTGTAGGAGATCGGTTGCGAACAATCCGAGACGTTGTCACCTGCATCCACGGCGTTTGCGGAGAAGTCGGCAGTGGCGTCTTCGGCGACCTGCACCGCGATTCCGGGCGATTCAAGTTGGGCCGCGCTGCCGGCAGCGACCGGCGATCCCTCGCAAGCCGGATCCGCATAGACCCTCACGGTCGAATCCGCCTCCGCCGTGCCGAGGATCCGGGGAGTGCCGCTCGCGTTCGGTGAAGCCGGACTGGTACCGCTGAGCTGCGGTGCCGCCGGCGGCACGAGGTCGCTGTTCTCCGTGTAAGAGATCGGTTGCGAGCACTCGGAGGTGAGCGGCACCAAGTCGGTCGCGCGGGCGGAGAATTCGGTGACGCTTTCGCGATCCACCGTGACCGCGATGCCCGCGCCCGCGAGCTGAGCGGCGGTGCCGCCGGCCACGGGAGAGCCGGAGCAGGTCGCATTGGCGTAGATATCGACTCCGGTCCCGG